>CABFVV010000093.1_pt1 | contig 38148 bp, 35 predicted proteins | sample 8864751 | NCBI WGS metagenome assembly CABFVV01 (sample SAMEA5735770, study PRJEB23740) | soil metagenome | biome: forest; feature: forest soil; material: soil | place: USA | collected 2013-10-13 | depth 0.1 m | reverse complement strand
CCAGGCGGGCGTGCGTCTTCCTATCCCCGTCTGTATTTCTATGGCCGGGCTGTGGTGGGGGAGCCCCAAGGCTCGCCGGCTCGTTAGAACACCGGTCTTCCAAACCCGCCACGTGCCCGCTCACCCACTTCCTCAAGCGAGTGTCGGGCGATCCAGGAAGTACCAGGGAGGTCGCACCATGAGCAACAAACCTACAAAACAATCCCAACCCGCTTCACGCCCGCCAGTCGACGCGCTCCAGTACGAAAAGCTTGCGCTTTCCACCTTCGCCCTCTGCAACCGGCAATTGAGCCAACTCAACACATTGATCACACTTGCGTCCTCAATGTGTAGGAATCCTGCCATCACGAGCGACGAAAGACGACGCCAGCAGACCATGCTTGAATTGCTTGTCGACACAGCAGAGCAATATCATCGGGAGCTCGAGTGCGACCGTGAGCTATACCAGGTGATCTCGCTCGACGCGAAGGGCATCCCGCAGAGTCGCATCACCGCGAGCCGTGCAGCGCGCCTTCTCGCAGAGGCATCACAAATAGCGACGACGGAAACACCGGCAGCCACGAAGCCCAGCCCGGCCAAACAAACGTCAGCGAAATCCGCGACAAACGAAGAAGAAGACGCGGACGAACAGCCAGCTCCCGTGCAACATTAAGCACCGAGAAGGCGGACGAATTCGGTTCGCTGACTGCCGTCCAATGCTCAACCGCCCGAAAGCGGGCGGTTCTTCCTTCAGCGGATAGTGCAAAGATACGGGTTAAGAACGAAGCAAGAAAAGGCTTACTGTCCCACGAGCGGCGCAACGCCGCCGGCATGCGCGGCGTCTGCGGCGTCGTGATGTGCCCCGGCCACCGTTGAACCCGTCTCACGCGCAAGGCTGAGTCGGAACTGCTTGCACCCCAACCACAACAACCCCGCAGCCAGCAACGTGGCAACAAGATTAACGATCGACATCGAGTCACCCACCGCTTTCGGCGAACCGAACACCTTGTCGGTCAGCAACGCGACGAGTGTCGTACCGATCCCAAGTGCGATGAGATTGGAGACCAGCAGAAACACCGCTGAAATCTGCGCACGCATCTGGTTCGGCGCGAGCGTCTGCATTGCGGCGGTTGAAGTGGGCATCGGGAACGACGCGAAGAACATCGCAACGACCAGCAGCGCAAGCGACACGTTCAGGCTATCGACCTGTGTGAAAGCAACTGCCGGCACGAGCATCCCAACCGCGCCGATGAACCCCGCGAGCATCGGGCCGTCCGTGCGGCCTTTCTTCATGAGCCAGTCGTTGAGCCATCCGCCGCAGAACACGCCGATGGTGTTCGCGACCAGCAGGATCGTGCCGAGCGTGTAACCGGCTTCAGCCGGCGTGAGTCCGAAGTGGCGGATATAGAACGCGGGTGTCCAGCTCATCAGGCAGAACAGCGTCATCGCATAGAACGAGAAGCCGAGGTAGTGGCAGGTGAACGTCTTGCCATGCGTCCCGATGAAGCGCAGCGAGTCGCCCATCGACACGCGCTTTGCCTGGCCGGCGCCATCCCGCACGAGTCCTCGACGCGCCGGATCGCGCACGGTGAGGATAAACAGCAAAGCAACGAGAAAGCCCGGCAATCCGACGATAAAGAACGTGAGTTGCCACGAACGCACGTCGCCGAGAAGCGGCACGCTGATCGTCGTCATCTGCTTGAGCAGATGGATCACGTATCCGCCGATCAGGAATGCCATCCCGCCGCCGATGAATGAACCCAGCGAGTACACGCCCACCGCGCGTCCCAGTTTCTCCTTCGGGAAGTAGTCGCTCAACATTGAATACGTTCCGGGCGACAGCGCGGCTTCGCCCACGCCGACACTCATGCGGGAAAGGAACATGTGGATGAAGTTCTGGCTGACGCCGCAGGCCGCGGTGGCGAGGCTCCATAACGCAATACCTGTCGCGATGATGCGAGGGCGGGCGAAGCGGTCGGCGAGATACGCGAGCGGCATGCCCATCACCGCATAGAAGAGCGAAAACGCGAAGCCTTGCAGCAGGCTGAACTGCGTGTCGGTCAGATGCAGATCCTTCTTGATCGGCTCGATCATCAGCGCGAGAACCTGCCGGTCGACAAAGGAAAATACATACGCAAGCATGCAGATCAGGACGACGTACCACTCGTACGTATAGCGCCTGCGTGCAGGGTTATTGCTCGTTGATACGGCCATGCCGGTTCTCCTGTGCCTGATATTCGACGAAGTTGCGATGAGGTTGCAATGAGGTTGCGATGCAGCGTATGTAAACAAATTTCTGAAACATATACGCAAGGCCTGCGCACACACGGCGAGATTCCCCTGGGTCACTAAAGTTTTCCCCAGGGGGCGGCCGGAAAGGCTTGTCCCATAAGGCGCGAGAGGCCGTTGTGCGGTGCGCGGCGCACCTCATTCGCGCTGTCTATAAGTGTTATATGTGCGCATTCATCGACGCTCGAAATTGGTGTTCCTAGACTCGCCTCGTTTTCCGCTCCATCAAACGAAAGGCTTTGGGGAAGGCGGAGAACACGAGCGTCGCGACGGCAAATCCGCGCGGCAGTTAGAACCAGACTTTCGCCGGGACTAAAGGAATGACCAAACGGATGTGGTGCGTGTCGCTGCTGAGCCTCGCAGCGGCACCCGCGCTTGCGCAATCGAGCGTGACTTTGTACGGACGGATCGACACGTCGATCGAATACGCGAATTTCGGCCCCAACCACGTGGTGCGGATGGGAAGCGGCGATATCTCCGCGACGCAATTCGGCTTGAAGGGCAGTGAAGATCTCGGCGGCGGTTATCGCGCGATCTTCAAGCTCGAAAACGGCTTCAACTCGGCCAACGGCACGCTCGGCAACAACGGCGCGCTGTTCGGACGCGAAGCGTGGGTCGGGCTGGCGGGTCCGTTTGGCGCGATGCAGGCCGGCGTCAATTACACGGTGCTGCATACGTCATTCGTGACCTACAGCTTGCCGGGAGACGGCGCCGGTCTTGCATGGGGCAATGCGGCGAATAACTTCGTCGGGCCGGCCTTTTTGCGCGTGAACAACTCGATACGCTATTCCTCGCCCCGTATGGGTGGCGTGCTGGTGCGGGCTATCGCCGCGCGCGGAGCGAATGGCGCATCGAACGTTCCTTCGACGCTGGGTGACACGTATGGTGCGTCGGTTAACTACGTGAACGGCAGTCTGTCGGTCGACGCCGACTACATGCAGCAGACCTTCAGTCCGGCGAGCGCGGCGGCACTGAACGTGAACAGTCGGACGGCTGCCGGCAATTACGCCCTTGGGGCAATCTCGTACGATTTCGGCTTCGTCAAACCGGCTTTCATCTATCTACGTCATCGCGGCGGGCCGGACGTCGCGACGAGCGTGAACGCCGCCAGTTCGAATCCGCACAACGATCTGTTCGAGCTCGACGCCACCGTGCCGGTTGGCCGTTCGCTGGTATTGCTGAGCTACGGCCATTACCGCAAAGTGGCCGACAGCGAAGGCAATGCAGATTCGTTCGGCGTGCGCTGCGACTATCCGCTTTCGAAGCGCACCGTGCTCTATACGGGCGCAGCGATGATCCGCAACGGCGCGCACGCGAACTTCACGGTCAACGGCGCGGCGGGTGGCGGGGTGTCGGTGGCGAAGGCTGGTGCGACCGCAAGCTCGGTGGTGGCCGGCATCATGACGGCCTTCTAGGCGGCCGATCAAGCGGACGCGCTGATGAACCGGCGCGTCCCTTTTGACGCGTTCAGGCGCTACGTACGCCTTTCGGATTGAGATCGAGGGGCGCGCTGAGCCAACTGTCGAAAGGCTCACGGGCGCCGATCCGGAACAGTTCCATGAGCACACCGCGCAGCCATCGGTGGCCGGGATCGGCATCGAAACGGCGATGCCAGTACGCGTTCACGGGCCATGTGAGCGCATCTTCGAGTTCGAACACGGCCGATTCGCCGAGCGTGGAGAACGCGCGCGCAACGGTGCGCGGCAGAATCAGCGCGTAATCGCAGCGGCTCAGGATGGCCGGCACCACCATGAAGTTCGGCACCGCAATCCGCACGCGCGAGGTGAGCCCATAGCGTTCGAGCAGTTCGACCGATTGCGGGTGCGAAGTGACCGCGATGAAGTGCAGTCCCGCGGGCACGTTTGCATTCAGCGTATAGCCTTCCCGCAGTTCGAACTGCTCCGCCACGCGCCGCGCCATCAGCAGCACATAACGCTCCTGCAGCAGTTCGCTATGGTGAAAGTGGCTCGACGCATGCGGAAAATGCCCGAGCGCAAAGTCGATGCGGCCCGATTCGAGTGCGACGTTGAACTGGCTGTCGTCGATCTGATGGGTTTCGATCACCACGCCGGGCGCTCGCGTATCGAGTTCGCGCATCAGCGTCGGCAGAAACGCGGCTTCGGCGAAGTCGCTCATATGCAGGCGGAACACGCGGCGCGACGTGGCCGCGCGGAACTGCGCGCCCTCATCGAGCATGTCCTGGAGGATGTCCAGCACGCGATCGATGGAAATCGCGAGGCGCTGCGCGCGCGGCGTCGCTTCGACACCGCCGGGCGTACGCACGAACAGCGCGTCGCGAAACACGAGCCGCAGGCGGGCAAGCGCGTGACTCACGGAAGGTTGTGTGATCCCCAGCCGCAACGCCGCACGGCCGACGTTTTTCTCGATGTACACCGCGTGAAATGCCTTCAGCAGGTTCAGATCGAGGTCCCGCACGCGCGGGGCCCCGGTGGTCTCTGTGAAGGCCAGCGGGTCATGTTCGTGCGGAACGGAAGCGGTGGGATCGGTGGGATCAGCGGAATTGGCGGGGTCGGTCTGCATGGGAGTCAGTTGCGCACCATGCGCTTCGCGGTGGCCGATGGCAGGCAGCCGAAACGCCGCGCGTACGCCTTGGCGAAATGCCCAAAGCTGTGCACGCCGTGCTCGACAAAAATATCAGTCACCGAGCGTTCAGGCTGCGTCTGTAGTGCGCGGTGCACGGCCTCGAGCCGCCGTTCGCGGATATAGCCCCCGGGCGACGTATTGAGGAACTGGCTGAAACCGTTCTGTAGCGTGCGCGTCGAAACACCGGCGGCGCGCGCCAGGGCGTCCATCCGCAGCGGCTCGTCGAGGTGGGCGTCGATATAGTCGCGCGCGCGGCGCACGTGGACCGGCAGTGGCGCCGAGGAGGCACGGGCCAGCGTCGCGCTGTACGAATGCGGCAACTGGCTGAGCAGAACGGTCATCAGCCACTGCGTGAGATCGCGGCCGAAGATCCGTTCTTGCGCGGGCTCGTCGAACTGGTCGCACAGATTGCACAGGTGGCGCAGGGTCGACAAAAAAACCGTGGTGCCCGTGTGTGCATTGTCGAAAGCGAGATCGAACACGAGCGGTTGTTTGACGCTGTCGTTCAGCATTTCGGCAAGTTTGACCTCGAGCGCCTGCCGGTCGATCCGCAATAGCAGGTTGCGGCATTCACGGTCCGTGACGATGCGGCTCATGCGTGCGGGCGATGACACGCTCAGGCTCCCGGCCCGCAGCGAAACGCGTTCGCCGCCCGATTCCAGCGCGCATTTGCCGCTGAGTGTGGTGCGAAACAGGTAGTGATTGCCGATGTCGCCGGCATCGATGTGGGTTTCGCTGCCGTAGTGGAGTTCAAGGAGCATCGCCTGATGGAGTGCGACGCCGTATAGCTCGGCGTTGAGCGGGCCACGGTGTGCGACTTCCATCCGGTGCGGGCACAGCACCTGTGACACCTCCCGCTCGATATCCTCGCGGGCGTGCGATGCAATCAAACGGTTACGGTTTCTGCGTGAAATCGCGATTTCCATTCATGGGCCTCGAAGCGGGCGGGCAGCGCGCTTATCATGCGATGGCCATTTTTTTCGCGCAAGAACGGATCGACCCGGATAACGCGATTGTTCATCAGGCGCGCGACTGCGCTTTCATTGAGTTGCCGGATTTGAATGCGGCTTGCGCGCTGTGAAGCGTCTTTGTGCCGGTGGCCCCGTAGTCTGACGATCATCGAACAAGGAGAAGTGTGATGAATGTCAGCGTACTGGGCGGGGGCCATGGCTGCTATGGGGCCGTGATCGACATGCTGGAAAAAGGCCACAACGTGACGTGGTGGCGCCGCGATACGGTCGCCGCGGCGCGGCTGCGCGAACTCGGCGCGCTCAAGGTCAAGGACTTTCGCGGCGAGCGGCGGGTGCCGATCGGCGCGCAGCCGGGCGCGATCCGTCTCGTCGACGACCTGGCGGAAGTGGTGGAGGGCGCAGCGCTCATCGTGATTCCCTTGCCTTCAACGACGCACGAAGCGCTGGCGGCTCAACTGGCTCCATTTCTCGCGGACCATCAGGTGGTGTTCCTGCCGCCCGGCACGTTCGGCAGCTATGTGTTCGCGAAGGCGATGCACGAGGCGGGCAACGCGAACGAGGTGGCATTCGCGGAGACCGGCACGTTGCCGTACCTCGCGCGAAAACATGGCGAAGACAATGTGGTGGTGAGCGCGTACGCCACGCGCCTGCCGAGCGGCGTCTTTCCCGCACGGTTTGCGACGTGGGCGGTTCCGGTGCTGCAGGCGGCCTATCCATCGGTCGAGCCGATCGAGGATGCGTTGAGCGGCGCCCTGATGAACGCGGGACCGGTGATCCACCCGCCGTTGATCATGATGAACGCCGGCCCGCTCGAGCACTTCGATGCCTGGGACATCCACAACGAAGGCACGCAACCGTCGATCCGCCGCGTAACGAATGTGCTCGACGGCGAGCGTATGGCGGTACGCGAGGCGCTCGGCTACGGCGCGCCGCATTTTCCGCTCGCCGACCACTACGCGAGCGAGGGCGACGAGTGGATGTACGGCCGCGGCGCGCACGGCAAGCTGACGGATAGCGGCGACTGGCGCGAGGACATCGATCTGAAGACGCACCGCTATATGCTCGAAGATACGCGGCTCGGTTTGTCGTTTCTGGTTTCGGCGGCACGTTGGGCCGGAATGCCGACGCCCGTCGCCGAAGGTCTGCTGAATCTGGCGAGCGCAGTGTCGGAGCGCGACCTGTACGGCGAAGGCCGCACGCTCGAGCGGCTGGGCCTCGCGTCGCTTTCGCGCGCGGCGATGACGGCCTTGCTCGAACGGGGTTTCGACCAATGAGCGCGGCCATCGAGATCCAGCACGTTCATATCCTCGGTGCGGGGCGGATGGGGCAAGGCATCGCGCTTGCCTTCGCTTATGCGGGCTTGCGCGTGACGCTGATCGACTTCAAGGCGCGCGACCCGGCAGCCCGTAGCGCTTTTGCGGCTGGCGCGCGTGGCGAGATCGTGCGGCAGTTGCAGACGCTGGTGGTGTTGGGCCGCATCAGCGAGGCGCAGGCAGCGGAGACGATGGCGCGCATCGTCATCGTGGATCGTGAGCGCGCGCGGGAAGGGCTAGCAGAAGGCGAGATCGTCTTCGAGGCCGTGCCCGAAGTGATGGAGGCCAAGCAGACCGCGTTCGCCTGGTTATGTGAACACGCCGGAGCAGAGGTGCTGTTTGCATCGACTACGTCGACGTTTCTTGTGACCGAGCTTCAGCAAGTGGTCGTGCATCCCCGGCGGCTTCTCAACGCGCACTGGCTCAACCCGGCTCATCTGATGCCGCTCGTCGAGATCAGTCGTAGCGATGCCACAGCGAAAGAGACCGTTGAATGCGTTGTCGCTTTGTTGCGCCGGGTCGGCAAAGTGCCGGTGGTGTGCGCGCCGTCGGCGGGATACATCGTGCCGCGCATCCAGGCGCTGGCGATGAACGAGGCCGCGCGCATGGTCGAGGAGGGCGTTGCCAGCGCGGAAGACATCGATACGGCTATCCGTACCGGCTTCGGTCTGCGGTTTTCCGTGCTGGGTCTGCTCGAATTTATCGACTGGGGCGGCTGCGACATTCTCTACTATGCGTCGCACTATCTGGCGAGGGCGATCGATCCACGCTTCCTGCCCGCCGCGATCGTCAGCGACAACATGCGTGAAGGCCGCGATGGCCTGCGCGATGCGCGTGGCTTCTACGATTACGCGGATGTCGATGTGCCGGCGTACCTGCACAAACGGCTCGGTGAATTCAGCAGGTTACTCGACAGCATGGGGCTCGCACCGGTGTTTAATGCCGTTTCTGCGTCCAGTCTCCCGAAGCAGACTACACTTGCCGATAGCAAGGCAGACTACGGGCCACGGTGACCGGAGGAGACAAGATGGACCTGTTCATGTCGATGGAAGCGTTCGTGCGGGCGGCGGAAGCGCAAAGCTTCGCCGGTGCCGCGCGCCAGCTGGGTGTCGCCAAATCGGTGGTGACCTCGCGCGTCAAGCAGCTTGAAGACCATTTCGGCGTGCCGCTCTTTCATCGTTCGACGCGCGCGGTGCGCCTGTCGGAACTCGGCGAGACTTACTACCGCGAATGTGCCGAACTGGTCAACAAGGTCCACGATCTGTCCGGACGCTCGCGCGGCGATCCGCAGGCGCTTGCCGGCACGCTCAATATCCACGTTCTGCCGGGCTTCGCGCTTGGCCATTTTTCGCAAACACTGATCGAATTCCGCGCCGCTTACCCACGCGTCGAGTTCGTCGTGACCGTCAACGACCGGGTGATCGATCCGGTGCAGGAAGGCTTCGACCTGGCTTTGCAGATCTATCCGCCGGCCTCCAACCTGCTGGTGGAGCGGCGATTGTTTCCCGTGCGTGGCGTGCTGTGTGCGGCGCCGGGTTATCTGAAGGAAGAGCCGGTGATCGAAACGCCGCTCGACCTGCTGCGGCACGATTTCGCCCGCTATTCGTACTACCCATGGGGCGACAAGTGGCCGCTGATGCGAGGCAACGAGTGCTTCGAAATCGCGCTGAATCCGGTGCTCAAAACCAATAGCGTGCACCTGCTGCTCGAGTTCGCGCGGGCCGGTGCGGGCGTCGTCTATCTGCCGACGATGGTCGCTGCGGCCGATCTGCTCGAACGGCGCCTCGAACGGGTGCTGCCGGAGTACGCGGCGCCGCCGTTGTGGCTGTCGGCGGTCTATCCCGCCTCGCACCGCTCGACCACCAAGGTCAAGGCTTTCGTCGACTTCCTGCGCGCCCGCTATCTGCGCGAACCGCAGTGGGACAAGGCGCTCGGCATTTCACCGCCGGACGACGAGACCAAGAGCGTCGGCGAGGAGCTGGCCGAAGACTGAGAACCACCGGCGAACCAGCGGAGAACCGCCCGGGTTCTCCACCAGGTAGTTTCCCTGGCGCGATTTTGAAGCACCCATGGTTCGCGTTTCCCGACCCTCAGAACATTGCTGTTGCGCCTGCCGCCACTTAATCTTCGATCCATGCAACGCATTCGCGGATTCTTAGATCAACTGGAGGCAGACATGCAACAGACCTGGTTCGGTAGCCTGGACAATTTCCGCAAAGGCTCCATCGAAATCATCAACGGCAAACCGGAGCACTACGCGATGTCGAACGTGTTCGAGGTCGCGAGCCGCGCCGCGCCCTACGAGAAAGTCGTCGTCGGCAAGAATCTCAAGTACGTGATCGAGACACTGCGCGCGGAAGGCGCGTCGCCGTGGTTTGCTGCGTCGCACGATGAATTCGCGGTCGTGCTCGACGGCGAGATCGATATCTATTTCATCAAGCCGTCGGACGGACCGCTGGTCGACGCGCAGACCGAAGGCAGCGTGCGGCTCGAAGGCCAACCGTCGGGCCAGTCGATGGGTTATGTGCGGCTGCGTCGCGGCCATCAGGCGCTGCTGCCTGCGGGCGCCGCGTATCGCTTCGAAGCGAGGACGAAGGGCGTGCTGCTCGTGCAGACGATCCTCGGGCGCTATTCGGTCGAGAAGTGGGCCGACATCTGCATCCACTGATTCCCTCTACACGATCGATCTTCTCCTGGAGCCCATCATGGACAAAAGCACCCTGCAAAACGTCACCGCGAGCGAGGCCGACGCGGTGTCCGGTTATCGCACGTTCCGCCTCGGTGATTTCGAATTCAGCCGCGACGCTTATTTCGCCACCGTCAAATGGCCGGCCAAAGGCGAGACCCGCTCGCACCAGATGCATGCCGACGACTTCCTGCGCGCGATGATGCGCGACGTGGCCTGGGGCTTCTTCTACGGCTGGGTCAATTTCGACGAAGTGATCGGCACGCGCAACCACTACGGCAAGGTCGACATGTACGCCGGTGCGTACAACGCGAGCTTCAAGGAAGCGGGTATCGATCACACGCAGCAGTTCGATACGCCGCTGATCATGGCGACCTTCAAGGCGATTCTGCGGGACTGGGTCAACGAAGGCTTCGATCCGTTCGCCGCGCCCGAAGAAACCGGCTCCGCGTTCGGCACGAAACATGGCGACAACATCGCCGCGATTGAGCGCACGCGGATCGCAACGAAGCGCATGCCGGGTCTCGAAGGCGATTCGCCGTTGCGCGACGATTTGCCGGTCAATCGCCAGTTCGCCGATGTGGTCCAGGACGAACCTGAGATTCATGCGGAGCCAGGATTCGAGAGCGCGTTGCATGCGTTCAGCCTCTTCAAGTACCTGTCGCGCTCGGACGTGACGTGGAATCCGTCGGTCACGTCGGTCTGCCAGCAGAGCCTGTTCTGTCCGACCACCGAGGAATTCGTGCTGCCGGTGTTTCATGGCAACGACCGCGTCGAGTGGTTCCTTCAACTGTCCGACCAGATCATCTGGGACGTCGCCGATAAAGACAGCGGCGAGCCGCGTGCGCGCATCACGATGAACGCGGGCGATATCGCTGCGATGCCGGCCGACATCCGCCACAAGGGCTACTCGCAGAAACGCTCGATGCTGCTGGTGTGGGAGAACGCCACGCCCGATCTGCCGAAGCGTTACGAAAGCGGTGAACTGCCGCCGTATCCGATCCAGATCTAACTCTCAGATATTCCCTCCGATCGCCGATCGAACGGCGCCAGACCGCTGGCGCCGCGGGGAATGTCACGTCCAAAGTTTTACTTGTGCGGGATTGACATGCAAACGCAACTCTTCATCGGCGGCCGCTTCGTGCCGGCTGCAAACGGCGAAACGCTCGCCTCCCTTAATCCGCACGACAACTCGGTGATTGCCGAAGTCGCGATGGCCGGACCCGCCGATGTCGATCGCGCCGTGGCGGCGGCGAAGGCGGCGTTTCCGAAGTGGAGCAATCTCGCCGCGATGGAGCGGGGGCGTTTGCTACTCAAACTCGCCGACGCGATTGAAGCGAATGCCGACGCGCTGGCGCGCCTCGAATCGCTCGATACCGGCCACCCGATTCGCGACACGCGCAATCTCGATGTGCCGCGCACGGCGGCTACATTCCGCTATTTCGGCGGCATGGCCGACAAGTTCGAAGGCTCGGTGATTCCGGTCGAGCAGGGCTTTCTGAACTATATGACGCGCGAGCCGGTCGGCATCGTCGGGCAAGTGGTGCCGTGGAATTTCCCGCTGATGTTCACGAGCTGGAAGATGGCGCCGGCGCTTGCCGCGGGTAACTGCGTGATCATGAAGCCCGCTGAACTCACGCCGCTGTCGAGTCTCGCCATTGCAGAACTGATGGCGGAGGTTGGATTTCCGGAGGGTGTCGTCAATATCTTGCCGGGCTTGGGTCATGTAGCCGGCCAGTACATTGCCGAGCATCCGGAGATCAGCAAGGTCGCCTTCACCGGCTCGACTGCGATCGGGCGCAAGATCGTGCAGGCGTCGAGCGGCAATCTGAAGAAGGTGCAGCTCGAACTCGGCGGCAAAGGCGCGAACATCGTGTTCGGCGACGCGAATATCGATGCCGTCGTGCAAGGCTCCGCGTTCGCGATCTTCCACAATCAGGGGCAGGCGTGCATCGCCGGCTCGCGGATGATCGTGCATGAATCGATCGCTGACGAAGTGCTGGAGAAGTTCGCCGCATTGAGCCGCACGATCCGGATCGGCAATCCGCTCGATCCACTGACCGAAATGGGCCCGCTGACCTCGCGTCAGCATCGCGACCGCGTGCTGTCGTTCGTCGACGTCGCACGGGAACAGGGTGGCCGCGTGCTGGCGGGCGGCAAGGCGCCGGACGATGCCGCGCTCGCGAATGGCTGCTATGTCGAGCCGACCATCGTCGAAGCGAAGCCGGAGCATCGGGTCTCGCAGGAAGAAGTGTTCGGTCCGTTCATGACGGTCACGACATTCCGCACGGACGAAGAAGCACTCGCAATCGCGAACGGCACCGAATACGGTCTCGGCGCGGGTCTCTGGACTCGCGACCTGCAACGCGCGCACCTGGTGGCCCGCGAGATTCGCGCCGGTATGGTGTGGATCAATTGCTACAAGCGTGTGAGCCCCGCGTCACCGTTCGGCGGTGTCGGCGCGAGCGGCTATGGACGCGAAATGGGTTTCGAAGCGATGCGCGAGTACACGCAGCCCAAGTCGGTCTGGGTCAACGTGGATGCGCAGATTCCGCCTTACTACCCGCGCTGAACCGCCATGGAATCGTTCGTCTATAACGGGCTGGCCTCACGCGTGATCTTCGGTGCGGGCAGTCTCGACCAGCTCGATCGCGAGATCGGCTTGCTCGGCGCCACGCGCGCGATCGTGCTGTCCACGCCGCAGCAGCGTGCCCAGGCCGAAGCGCTGGCGGCAAGTCTTGGCTCGCGGGCGGCGGGCGTCTACGCCGAAGCCGTGATGCACGTACCGATCGAAACCGCTCGCGCGGCCCGTGACTTTGCCATGCAGGTCGGCGCCGATTGCACGATCGCGATAGGCGGCGGGTCGACGACCGGACTCGGCAAGGCGATCGCGCTCGAAACCTCACTGCCGATCATCGCGATTCCGACCACCTATGCAGGCTCCGAAATGACGCCGATTTACGGCCTCACCGAAGCCGGTGTCAAAAAGACCGGTCGCGATCTGCGAGTGTTGCCGAAGACCGTGATCTACGACCCGTCGTTGACCACGTCGCTGCCGCCCGCGTTATCGCTGACAAGCGGTATCAACGCAATCGCTCACGCGGCCGAAGGGCTCTACGCGCAGGACACGAATCCGATCATCGAGCTGATGGCGGAAGAGGGGATCCGTGCGCTCGGCCAAGGTCTGCCCCGGGTGATGCTGAAACCGGACGATCTCGCTGCACGTGGTGATTGCCTCTACGGTGCATGGCTGTGCGGCGCGGTGCTCGGCAGCGTCGGCATGGCGCTGCATCACAAGCTATGCCATACGCTCGGCGGCACGTTCAATCTGCCGCACGCGGAAACGCACACGATCGTGCTGCCGCACGTGCTCGCCTATAACCGCGAGGCCGCACCGGGGGCGATGAAGCGTATCGCACACGCGCTGCACGCCGACGACGCCGCGCAAGGCGTATTCGACCTCGCACGCGATAACGGCGCGCCTACCGCGCTGAAAGACATCGGTTTAAGTGCAACCGATCTCGACGTCGCGCTCGATCTCGCGCTGAAGAATCCGTACTGGAATCCGCGGCCGGTTGAACGAACGCCGCTACGCGCGCTGCTGGAAGCTGCGTTCGAAGGCAGACGGCCGGATTAGCACGAACGCCCCCCACTCATACAAAAGAATTCAGGAGACAACCATGGACGCACATTCCTTCGATGCGAAGCGCCGCCGCTTCGTCACACTCGCCGCAGGCGGCGCGCTCGCCGCGTCAACGTCGGCGTTCTCGCCGCTCGTCTTCGCTGGCGGCCCGCGCACGCTGAAAATCGGCTACGTATCGCCACAAACCGGCCCGCTCGCGCCGTTCGGTGAAGCCGACCGCTTCACGATCCAGCAGATGCAGACGGCGCTGAAAAGCGGCATCGTGATCGGCGGCAAAACCTATCCGGTATCGATCGTCGTCAAGGACAGCCAGTCGAATCCGAATCGCGCCGGCGAAGTCGCCAACGATCTGATCCTGAAGGACAAGGTCGACATCATGCTCGTCTCCGGTACGCCCGAGACCGCTAATCCGGTCAGCGATGCGTGCGAGCTGAACGAAATGCCTTGCGTGTCGACGGTGGTGCCATGGCAGCCGTGGTTCTTCGGCAGAAAGGGCGATCCGAAGAAAGGCTTCCGCTTCACCTATCACTTCTTCTGGGGACTCGAGGACGTGATCTCGGTCTTCACCGGCATGTGGCAGTCGGTGCAGACCAATCACAGCGTCGGCGGCCTGTTTCCGAACGACGGCGATGGCAACGCCTGGGGTGACGCGAAGCTTGGCTTCCCGCCCGTGCTCGCGCAGAAGGGCTTCACGCTGAAGGACCCGGGCCGCTTCCAGAGCATGACGCAGGACTTCTCCGCACAGATTTCGTCGTTCAAGCAGGCGAATGCGCAGATCGTCACCGGCGTCGTGATTCCGCCCGACGCGAAGAACTTTCTCGTGCAGGCGCGTCAGCAAGGCCTGAAGCCGAAGGTCATTTCGATCGGTAAGGCACTGCTGTTTCCCACTTCGATCGAAGCGCTCGGCGATCTCGGTGACGGACTCTCCACCGAAGTGTGGTGGTCGCCTTCGCATCCGTTCAAGTCGTCGTTGACGGGGCAAAGCGCGCGGCAAGTCGCGGACGACTACGAGCGCATCACGTCGAAGCAATGGACGCAACCGATCGGCTTCGCGCATGCGCTGTTCGAAATCGCCGTCGATTCGTTAAAGCGCGCGAAAGATGTCGACTCGAATGAAGCGATCCGCGACGCAGTGGCAGCGACGAAGCTCGATACGCTGGTCGGTCATGTCGCGTGGGGCAGTGGGCCGGTGAAGAACGTCGCGAAAACGCCGTTGGTAGGTGGCCAATGGGTGAAGGGGCAGAAGCATCGTTTCGATCTCGCCATCGTCAACAACCAGCTCGCGCCGAACGTGCCGCTATCCGGCCCGCTCAAGCTGATCGCGTGAACGCATTGCGGAGAGCGGCGATGAACCCAGTTCTCAGATTAACCGGTGTGTCGAAGCGTTATGGCGCGCTGCAGGTGACCGATGACATAAGTTTCGCTGTCGAACGCGGCGAGACGTACGGCATTCTCGGCCCGAACGGCGCCGGCAAGACCACGCTATTCAACCTCGTTAGCGGCGACGTCCGGCCCGATCAGGGCAGCGTCGAATTCGACGGCGCGGATGTGAACCACTTGCCGCCGCATCGCCGGTGCGCGGCGGGGATCGGCCGCTCGTATCAGGTGCCGCGGCCGTTCGGCGGCATGACGGTATTCGAAAACCTGCTGGTCGGCGCAACCTTCGGCGGCGAACTGGCCGAGCATGCTGCCTACGACGTCTGCATGGATGTACTCGAACGCACGGGTCTCAAAGCGCGTGCCAACCAGTTGGCCGGCACGCTGGGCCTGTTGGACCGCAAGCGCCTCGAACTGGCCCGCGCTTTGGCTACGCAACCGCAACTGCTGTTGCTGGATGAAATAGCAGGCGGCCTGACCGAACCCGAAACGCACGAACTCGTTGACGAGATTCGCCGCGTGAAAGAGGCGGGCGTGACGATCGTGTGGATCGAACACGTCGTGCATGCATTGCTCGCGGTGGCCGACCGGCTGCTCGTCATCAACTTCGGCAAACGGCTCGCCGAAGGCCTGCCCGGCGCCGTGATGGACGACCCCGAAGTGCGGCGCGTGTACCTCGGACTGGAGGCATGACCATGTCGGCATTACTGGAGACTCGCGCGCTGAGCGCGTTTTACGGCGACTTCCAGGCGCTGTTCGGCATCGATGTAACGGTGGCGCAAGGCGAGGTGATTGCGCTGATCGGCTCGAACGGCGCGGGCAAGTCGACCTTTTTGAAATCGGTGGCGGGCCTGCTGCGTCCCCGTTCCGCCGGGCAGATCCTGTATCGCGGCGAGCCGGTCGGCGGCGCGGCCGCGGCGAGCATCGTCGGCAAGGGTATCGCGCTGGTGCCGGAAGGACGGCGTCTGTTTGCGAGCCTGAGCGTCGAGGAAAACCTGCTGCTCGGTGCATTTTCCAAACGGCCCGGCCGCTGGAACCTGCAAAGCGTCTACTCGCTGTTTCCGGCATTGCGGGAGCGTCGTCACCATGCGGGCACTGCCTTGTCGGGTGGTCAGCAGCAGATGGTCGCAATCGGCCGTGCGCTGATGAGCAATCCCGATCTGCTGATGTGCGACGAACTTTCGCTCGGCCTCGCGCCGGTGATCGTGCGCGAGATCTATGCGGCGTTGCCCGAGATCGTCGCCGGCGGCATGAGTGCGATCGTCGTCGAACAGGACGTGCAACTGGCGCGCCGCGTGTCGTCGCGTTTCTATTGCTTCCAGGAAGGGCGTGTGTCGCTGGCGGGTGTATCGGCCGAGGTGTCGGACGAGGCGATCACGCAGGCATATTTTGGAGCGGTCGTATGAACACGTTCATCAATATCGTCGTGCAGGGTGTGCTGCTGGGCGCGCTGTATGGGCTCTTCGCGATGGGTCAATCGCTGGTGTTCGGCGTGATGCGGCTCACCAACACTGCGCACGGCGATTTCATCGTGTTGCTGGTGTTCGTGCTCTTCGCGCTGACGAACTACGCGCATCTGCCGCTCGCCGTGTCGCTGGTTCTGCTGCTCGTGATTGCGTTTGGCGCGGGTTACGCGGTGCAGTACACGATCCTCAACCGGGTGAGCAGCCGCGATCCGCTGCCTTCGCTGATTGTCACGTTCGGATTGTCGATCGTGATTCAGAACGTATTGCAACAGGTGTTCTCCGCCGATCCGCGTTCGATCGCAACGGGCAGCTTCGAGTCGAAGAGCCTCACGCTCGCGGGCGGCATCACGCTGGGCTATCTGCCGCTCGTCACTTTGGTCGTCACCACCGCTTTGGCTTTCGCCATGCAGTGGCTGTTTGGCCGCACGCCGCTTGGCCGCGCGTTTCGCGCCACCTCTGATGATCGCGAGATCGTGCAACTGATGGGCGTCTCCTATCGCCGCACCTATGCGCTGGCGATGGGCATCGCGTTCGTGTTGATCGCGGTCGCTGCCGCGCTGTATTCGATGCGCACCGCGGTGTCGCCGACCGATGGCCCGGCGTTGCTGCTGTACGCGTTCGAAGCAGTGATCATCGGCGGGATGGGCTCGTTCTGGGGCACCTTCGTCGGCGGCATGGCGCTCGGTATTGCGCAGCAGGTGGGCTTTTACTTCGATCCCGGCTGGGGTATCTGGCTTGGCCACGTGGTGTTTCTCGGCGTGCTGGTGGCCCGGCCGCAGGGCTTGCTGCCCAAAACCGCATAGAGGCTCGACATGACGATGCATATGAACCGGCCCGCAGGGGGCTTCGAAGTGCGGCGCGCGACCCGTGCGAGCCGCGTGGCGATGATCGTGCTGCTGATCGTCGCGCTGGCGGTGGCGAGCGCGCCATGGTGGGCAGGGCGCGATGCGATGCGCGACTTCGTGCAGCTCGCGTCGTATCTGGTGTTCGCGCTGATGTGGAATCTGCTGGCGGGCTATGGCGGGATGGTGTCGATCGGGCAGCAGGCGTTCTTCGGCATCGGCGGCTATGGGATGCTGATTCTCGCCAACTACTGCGGGATCTCGCCGTTCGTTGCTGTGCCGATCGCGGCGGCAATCGCAACGGTCATCGCAATTCCGGCATCGATGGTGGCGTTCCGGCTGGAAGGCGGTTACTTCGCAATCGGCACGTGGGTGATCGCCGAAGTGTTCCGGCTGACGGTGGCGAACGTATCGGTGCTGGGCGGTGGTTCGGGCACCAGCCTCACCGCGCTGCAGGACGTGCCGCGTGCGCTGCGTGAATCGCTGACGCTATGGCTCGCGCTCGTTATCGTCGCGGCGGCGATCGGTCTGCTGTATCTGTTCCTGCGCTCCAAAGCCGGTCTCGCATTGACCGCGATGCGCGACAACGCCGTGGCGGCCAGCAGTCAGGGTGTCGACGTGAAGCGTGCAAGGTTGCTCGTCTATCTGGTATCCGCGTGCGGTACGGCGTTGGCCGGTGGTCTGTATTTCGTCGGCAACCTGCGTATCTCACCGGACGCGGCGTTCTCGGTGAACTGGACCGCGTTCGGTATTTTTATCGTGATGATCGGCGGCCTGGGCACGCTCGAAGGGCCGATTGTCGGCGCGCTGATTTTCTTCGTGCTGAACCAGTTCCTCTCCGACTTCGGCACCTGGTATCTGATCGGACTCGGTGCGCTGGCGATCGTCGTGACGATGTTCTTTCCGCAAGGGCTGTGGGGCTTGGTATCGCGCCGCTACGGACTGCAATTGTTCCCCGTGGGACGCCGCGTCGTGTTCGTCGACGCCGGCGCTTCACAGCAAGATTCACAACAAGCTTCACCGCACGATGCATCGACCGATTCTGTCGAGACACCGTCGGCTCCCCATCGCGCATGAGGTCGACAATGAACGACGAAACCATTCATCCCTTGACGCAGAACGTGCTCAGGACGTTTGCCGACTGCACCGATCCGCGACTCAAGCAGATCATGACCGCGCTGGTGAAGCATCTGCATGCGTTTGCCAGCGAAGTTGAACTGACCGGCGAGGAGTGGCGCCGCGGCATTGAATTCCTGACTGCGACCGGCAACAAGTGCAGCGGCATTCGCCAGGAGTTCATTCTGCTGTCGGACACGCTCGGCCTGTCGATCATGGTCGACGCGATCAATCACGAACGCACCGGCGACACGACCGAGAGCAGCCTGCTCGGCCCGTTCTATCGCGAGGGAGCGAGAGATGAGGCCTTCGGTGCCAACATCGCGCGCACCGAAGGCGAGCCGACGCTCATCCACGGCCGTCTCGTCGACGAGCGTGGCGCACCGGTGCCCGGCGCATTGATCGAGGTGTGGGAAACGGCCAATAACGGCATGTACGAAGGCCAGGACCCCGATCAGCCCGAGAGCAATCTGCGCGGCAAATTCCGTTCTGGACCGAACGGCGAATACGCATTCAGAACCATCAAGCCGACCAGTTATCCGATTCCGACCGATGGCCCGGTCGGACAGATGTTGCTCGCGACCGGACGTCATCCGATGCGGCCTGCTCATATTCACTTCCTGATCGAGGCGCCCGGCTACGAGACGCTCACCACCGCGTTGTATTCCGCTGGTGACCCATATGTCGACTCCGACGCGGTATTCGGCGCGAAGCCGTCGCTCGTAATCGACTACGTGCCGAACGACAGCGTGGCGGCCGCGAAGGAATGGGACTTGCCGAGCCCGTTCTTCGAAGTCCAGCGCGACTTCGTGATGAGTCGGCGACTCGCGTGAGGAGGGCACGTCATGAATGCGGCGAGTCCCGAACCTCAAGCGGGTTTTATGTGCACGCTCGACGATATTCCGGACGGCGGCGCGCTGGAAATTGCCGCTGAGCAAGCGGGTGCCCCTGGCATCGTCGTGGTGCGCCGGGGTGACGACGCCTGGGCCTATCGCAACGTCTGCCCGCACTTTTCGATTCCGCTGAACTACGAGCCGAACACGTTCTGGGCCTACGACGCCGAATTGCTGATGTGCGCACATCACAGCGCGATGTTCCGTTTCGAAGATGGTCAGTGCATTGACGGTCCGTGTCAGGGGGCGGCACTCACGCGCGTTGCCATTCGTATCGAGCAGCGAAATATATTCAACAGCGAATGAAGGAGACGGGCATGAAGAGGACGAAGTCGAAGCGCTTTTCGATAGCAGGCTGCACGGTCGCGTTGATGGTGCCGGGTTTCGCAGGCGCGCAAAGCAGTGTGACACTGCAAGGCGTGATCGATGCGGGCGTCACTTATGTGAACAACCAGCATGGCGGCGCCGCGACGCTGTTCGACAGCGGCGTGCTGTCGCCGGATCTGCTGACCTTCAAAGGCAGCGAGGACCTGGGCGGCGGCAATAAGGCGATCTTCGAACTCACGTCGCAGTTCGATCTGGGCAGCGGCGCGACGATTCCCGGCGCAGGGCAGCTTTTCAACCGCACGGCCCTGGTTGGACTCACCAACGACCGCTTCGGCTCGCTGACCTTCGGCAATCAGTATGACTTCATGTTCGAAACGTTGACGCTCGGACTGTATGACGGTGCGTTCCTGTTCGGCGGGATCTACGATTTTCGCCAGGGGCCGTTTACCGCGTTGGGCGTGCCGAACAATCCGACCGGCTCATTTGACTTTGACCGGATGGCCGGCGCAACGCGCGTGGCGAACTCGGTCAAGTATCGCAGCCCGGATATCTCGGGCTTCACTTTCGGCGCGCTCTACGGATTCGGCGGCGTGCCCGGCTCGTTCTCCTCGGACTCGACGATGAGTTTCGGCACGAACTATGCGAACGGTCCACTGGGCGTGGGGGCGGCGTACATCGAAGTGAAGTATCCGCAACTGGGCAACGGTCACGACGGTATCCGCAATTTCGGCGTGGGTGCGCACTATAACTTCGGCAGTGTGCTGGCCATGCTGCTGTACACGAACACGAAAAATACCGCGAGCGGCGCGAAGATCGATGTCTACAAGGGCGGCGCGTCGTGGACGATCTCCGGGGCATGGACCCTCGGTCTCGACTATGCCTATATGAAAGGCAACGACGTGCTGCTGGACAACAAGGCGCAGCAGATCACCACGGCGCTGCAATACAACTTTTCGAAGCGCACCACTGGTTACGTCGAAGCGATTTATCAACGCGCGGGCGGCGATGCGGCAGTGACGCGAGCGTGGATCAACGGCTTGTTGCAGCCGGACGGCGCGGCGAGCAACCGGTCGCAGACGCTTGCGCGGATTGGCTTGCGCACGAGCTTCTGAGAGAGTTCGACTAAAGACGGGACGCTAACTGGCTGCGGCGCAGCCGCAGCCATTCAATCGCAATCGGTTGCGTAGTTCGCAAATTCCTACATCACCCTGTCTACACGCGTACTCAGGGTTAACTATGGCATCTTTAAGCTTTGACATCGGCATTTTTGCAATTTACTATGCAAACGATTGCACTGATGGAGATGCCCTGTGGAAAATTCGAACCATCTGAAGAACATCGTCGACGACGCCGCTTCGATAACCGCGGTTGTCAAGGCGGCAATGAGCCAGACCGACAATCCTCGGCTCAAGGAACTGCTCGACGCGCTAGTGGACCACGGCCACGCGTTCCTTAAGCAGGTGAAGCTGACCGACGAGGAATTCGAGAAGGGTCTTGATTTCGTGAGGGCGGTCGGCTTGGCTTGCAACGACAAGCACAATGAGGTCGTTCTGCTCGCCGACGTGCTGGGTCTCTCAACCCTGGTTACTTTGCTGAACAACTCGGACGCAAGCGGTCGCACGCCGGGCGCCTTGTTGGGACCGTTCTACCGGGGTGACTCGCCGCAGTATGCGAATGGTGAATGCATCGCATGCGAGAACTCACCCGGCTCCCCGCTCTTCGTGAACGGACGCGTACTCAACACCAAAGGCGAGCCCGTTGCCAACGCCAAGGTCGACGTCTGGCAGGCCTCGCCAGTCGGTTTGTACGAAAACCAGGACTCGAGCCAGCCCGACAAGAACCTGCGCGGTCACTTCTACACCGACAGCGAAGGGCGGTTTACCTGCAAGAGCGTGCGCCCTGCCGGCTACCCTGTGCCCACCGACGGGCCGGTAGGCGTGCTGCTTGAAAGGCAGAATCGTCACCCGTTCCGGCCAGCGCATCTGCATTTCGTCATCATCGCGGAAGGCTACGCGACCCTGGTCTCGCAGGTGTTCGCCGACGACTCGGAGCACCTGAATTCCGACGTCGTGTTCGGTGTCAATCGCCGTCTCGTTGGCACGTTCCAGCGCCACGATTCCGGCACGGGTCCGAAGCGAGACGTAGACAGGCTGTACTACACGCTCGACTACGACTTCGTTCTTGCCGAAGGAACGCCGACCTATCCCACGCCCCCCATCAAGTAAAGAAGAGGTCTCACGTGTCCAACACACTTTCAGGGAAGGTCGCGGTTATTTTGGGCGGAACCGGAGGTATCGGCGCTGCTGCGGCCCGCCGTCTTGGGCAAGCTGGCGCCCGCGTCGTTGTCGTCGGTCAGCATGACCTGACCAAAGCTCAGCGCGTGGCCGACGATCTGCCGGGCGAGGGCCACACCGCGGCGCTCGCGTCCATTACCGCGAGCGAGACTCTGAACGCGCTGGCCGGGCTGGTGCGTGACCGGTATGGCCGCGCGGATATCCTCGTGAACACGGCGGGCTTCACCCAGCCCGTCAAGCATTCCGACCTGAATGCGCTTACCGACGAATTGATCGATGAGATTCTGAAGGTCAACTGGCGCGGGCAATTTGCCGCCATCCGTGCTTTCCGCGAACTGCTCGATGCGTCGGGGGACGGCCTGGTCGTCAACGTTTCATCGATTTCCGGCACGACGGGTGTTGGCAGCAACATCGCCTACTGCGCGGCCAAGGCCGGGCTTGACGTGATGGCCGCATCGCTTGGCCGTGCACTTGCACCTCGCATTCGTGTCCTGAACGTGTCCCCGGGGGTGGTCGACACGTCGTTCGTTCCCGGCCGTGGCGATGATTTCAACGACAAGGTTGCGGCCACCACGCCGCTAGGCCGCATCGGGACGCCGGACGATATTGCAGCGGCCATCGAGGCCTGCGCCACTCATCTGACATTCAGCACTGGGGTGACCATCGTCGTGGACGGTGGCCGTCGTCTGAACTAGTTGCAGCGAGGCCTGATATGCATTCCCGCAAGACCATCATCACCTGCGCTGTAACAGGCAATATCACCAAACCGGAGCAACATCCGGGGCTGCCGATCACACCCGCGCAGATCGCGACCGCCTCGCTCGAGGCTGCACGCGCCGGTGCGGCAGCCGTTCACATCCACGTGCGTGATCCCGAGACGGGGCGGCCCTCGATGGATGTGGCGCTTTACCGGGAAGTCATCGAGCGCATCCGCGCGATGAACGTCGATCTCATCATCAATCTGACCACGGGTCCGGGCGGCCGCTTTATTCCGAGCGACGACGATCCCAGAGTTGCGGCGCCTGGCACCACCTTGCTGCCGCCGGAGAGGCGCGTCGAGCATATTCTCGAGCTCAAGCCGGACATTTGCAGTCTCGACCTGAACACGATGAACTCCGGCGGCGACGTTGTCATCAATACACCTAAGAATGTCACGCGCATGGCCCACGTCATCCGGGAGGCGGGCGTCAAGCCGGAGCTGGAGATTTTCGACTCAGGTGACTTGCACCTGGCGTTGGACCTGATCAAGGAGGGCGTTCTTGACGGTCCGGGGCTGTGGACCCTGGTGATGGGCGTCAAATACGGTTTCTCGGCCAGTCCGGAAACGCTTCTCTACGCGCGTAACCTGCTACCCCGTCAGGCCACCTGGTCGGCCTTCGGTGTCGGCCGTTCCGAATTCCCGATCGTCGCCCAGTCATGGTTGGCGGGCGGCCATGTCCGGGTCGGCCTGGAAGACAACATTTACATTGCCAAGGGTGTGCTCGCTTACAGCAATGCGGAGCTGGTCGCGCGTGCGCGCGACATCGTGCACTCGCTGGGCGGCGAACTGGCGACCAGTCAGGAGGCTCGCGAGCTTCTGGGGCTGAACCGATGAGCGCGCTTCAGGACGCGTCGGTATTCGGCTCGACCCGCCATCTTGACCTTTTAGGAAAATAAAAAATGAAAACAGTTCGTGTATTGGAAAAGAGCGTCGATATCGACTCGCTCGATCTGCACATTGGCGCGCAAGATGCGCCGGACGTCGAGTTTGCCGAGTGTCTCGTGCGCGTGGTGAGTGCCGCGGTGAATCCGAGCGACGTGAAGGCTGTGCTGGGCTTCATGCCGCATGCGGTGTGGCCGCGCACACCGGGTCGGGATTACGCCGGCATAGTTGTCGAGGGGCCGCAGGAGATGCTCGGCAAGGAGGTGTGGGGTAGCGGCGGCGAGCTGGGTATCCGGCGCAACGGCACGCATGCCGGCTATCTCGCCGTGCCCGTGGGCAGCGTGCGCGTCAAACCGGCCAATCTGACCATGGAGGAGGCGGGCGCGATCGGCGTCCCCTTCGTTACCGCCTTCGAAGGACTGCAACGGGCGGGTGGCGTGGAACAAGGCGACGTCGTCCTCGTGCTGGGCGCAAACGGGAAGGTGGGGCAGGCAGCGATACAACTTGCGACCCAGGCAGGGGCCAAGGTGTTGGGTGTCGAGCGCACGAATGCACCGTACATCGGCCATGCGAACGCCGACGTCACCATGATCGACGCTTCGTCGCAAAACCTCGACGAGGTGGTTCGAGAATTGACAGACGGCCATGGCGCGGACATCGTCTACAACACGGTTGGCAGTCCATACTTCGAAAAGGCCAACAAGGCCATGGCGGTGCGCGGGAAGCAGATTTTCATCTCTACCGTCGAACGTCCGGTGCCATTTGACATCTTTACGTTCTATCGGGGGCAGCACACCTATGTCGGCATCGATACGCTTGCACTCGACAGCACGGAAGGTGCGCTCATTCTCGATGCGTTGTTGCCGGATTTCGAACGTGGCACGTTAAAACCGTTTCCCATCGTTGAGGATTTTGTCTTCGATCTCTCCGACGCGGCGCTCGCGTATCAGGCCGTTTTCCGCGGCGCGGCTAATCGGGTCCTGCTCAAGCCATGAACGTAACCCGCTTCGAAGATGCGCCGGAATATTTTCCGCCCAATCACTTTTCGATGCGGTGCGTCCGGCTTCAAGGCCATGAAGCCGGACCGGCGGAGTCGTTGTGGCTAGGCATTTCGGCGATCGAGCCGGGCGGCTACACCACCTCGGATGCGTCGCCCGTTGAAAAACATTATGTGGTGCTGGAAGGTGAAGTCGTCGTCATGACCGATGAGGGCGAGGCTATTCTCGCGACCTTCGATTCGTGCCGCATTGCGCCGGGCGAACGGCGAGCATTGCACAATCGGTCCCGCCGCCCGGCGAAGATTCTGCTGGCGATGCCGTTTCTGCGGCCTGAGCACTGCGGATGAGGCGACGGCAGTGATTACCGCCCGCGTGCTTTCCATGGCGATCTGCAAAAGCTGCACATGACATATTCCGCCTGTGTGGTGACGGATGTGCGGCTTGGCGCGCGTGATCAGCGGCATGCCCAATCCGCCGCGGTCGGCTGCTTTCTCTATGTGCGGCGAGGCGGCGTGTGGATAACGGCTGAACGGCGCGCGTACTGTGTGACAGAGGGCAACGGCGTCTGGCTTCCGCCGGCCGTCGCACATAGCGTCTGTGCGGTGTACGGAGCCGATATTTGCGCGCTTCGAATCGATGCCGGGCTAAGCGCCGATTTCGTACCGGCGGCGCGCGTTCTGAACTGCTCTGACGTATTGATCGCGATTTTCGCGGCCACGCAACGATCGACTATCGAACGCTCATTTGCAGCGGTCGTGGCTCTGTTAGCCGACGAACTGCGTGCGGTGCCTGAAATCGCCGGGCATTTTGCTGTCCGCATGCCGTCATCGGGAAGCCGGGTCGCGGCGCTATGCGAGGCGCTGCTCATCCATCCAACCAGGGATATGGCGATTGCGGACGCGGCAAGCCGGGCCAAAGTCAGCAGCCGTACGTTGAGCCGGATTTTTACCCAAGAACTGGGCGCCAGTGTCGGCCAATGGCGCCGGGAGGTGCAGGTAGGGACGGCGATGTGCGCACTTGTTCACGGGATTTCCGTAGCGGAGACGGCCCGTGTTCTTGGGTTCACGTCGAGCGCGTTTTCGACGCTCTTTAAATCACGGATCGGTAACGCACCGCGCGAATGGCTCGCGCGTCAGCGCACCAGACCGCCTGAACGAAGCGCTTCAGGTTGATGCTTGGCGCTTCTGTGCTCATTCGGCACTCACTCAGCAGAAGCAGGCGCGGTTTTCGGCGTTCTCGCTCGCAGCGGCGTGTTGCGTGGCATGGCGGTCGAGCCGCGCACCATCAGTTCGGGGGGGAGCGTAATGCGGTGCGGAGCCGCGCCAGGTGTCGCGATCATCCCGAGCAGCAGTCTCGCGGCCTGCCTGCCCATTTCCCGGTGCTGGATACGCAGCGTGGTTAATGGCGGATGGAGCATGTCGAGAAGCGGCATGTCGTTGTGACCGATGAGCGAAATATCTTTCGGGCAAATCAGACGTTGTTCTGCGAAAACGTCATAGCACCCCAGCGCGATCAGGTCATTTGCGGCAATGATCGCCGTTACGCCTTTGTGCTCCTTCAGCAACTGGTCGCAGGCCACCTGGCCCGCTTCGCGCGTGAATTCGGCGGCCTCGAGGATAACCGTCCCAGTCAGGCGATGCTGCTGCGTCGCCATCTGGAAGCCCTGGATTCGCGAGAGCCCGGTTGCGAGGCGCTCAGGACCGGCGAGATGCGCAATCCGCTTGTGCCCTAACTCCACCAGGTGATCGACCGCAAGCTTCATGGAGAGGAAGTCGTCGTTGATCACTTCCGGCACCTGTCCGCCTTCCTCCGCGCGATTCACCAGCACGACGGGTATGCCGTCGAGAATGCAACGCCGTACTAACGGGTCGTGACGAGCAGCGGTTGCGAGAACGAGGCCGTCGACCTGGCGCTCGAGCATCTGCTCAAGCATGCGTTCCTGGTCTTTCAACGTGCCAACGGTATTGGCGATCAGGACGCCATAGCCAACGGCCGCGAGTTCTTCTTCGATGCCACAGACAATTGGCGGGAATACCGGATTCTCGATATCGGGCAAGCACACCCCGATCACCCTTGACTGCCCGCCGCGAAGCGCGGAGGCGAGCTTGTTCTGACGGTAACCGAGCGATTTCGCGGACGCCAACACTCTGCGGACGACTTCGTCCCCAATCAGGTGACGGGTTGCAGGATTGAGGGCGCGCGAAACCGTCGACGCGTTGACAGACGCATGCAGCGCGACTTCGCGAATGGTGACGCGGATCGTTGCCCGGGATTCTGATGTTTTGGCCATGGAAGTCATTGTATAGGTGCAAAAGGTTGCTCTCAATGTTGCAAGTACAAACCCTATGCGCTGAGCGTCATAAATGAATTGACAAAGGTATCTGCCTGGCTAGTATGTGCATACGTTTGCATAAAATTTGTTGCATGAAAGAAAAGTAGGAATGGCAGGCGCGATGCAGTAAAAGCTTAATAATTGATTTGCCTTTAAGCAAACGATTGCATCGATTGTGCGCAAGATTGGAGGTGCTTCCCGGGATGCATTCCCGCAACCGGGCTGGCGTACCGGATTCGGGCACTCGCTTGAGGGCCGCCAAAAAACAGTTAAACGGAGACGACCTTGAAACTGACGACAGAACTGACGAGCCGACTGGCGAAAAAACGCATTCTCAGCGCCTGTGCGTTTGCACTGGGCATTGCCGCGGGGCCAAACGCATTTGCGACTGGCGAGAGCGTTGCGGCTTTCTACAAGAATCAGGTCGACCCGCATTTTGCGCTCGTCCACGCCGGCGTCGACGCGGCAGCAAAGGATCTCGGCGTTTCGGTGACCCACTATGCGCCGACGCGGCCCAATGATCTCGGCGAGCAGCTCAGCGAGCTCGAGGACGTCAGTGTCAAGAAGCCCAGCGTCGTGCTGTTCATGGGCGTCAACCCACATGGCGTCGTTCCGGAGATCGAGAAGGTTAACGCGATCGGTATCCCGATCATCAACTACAACGATCGAGTGGCAGGCGGAAAATTCGCCTCCGTCGTCGTTGCCGATGACTTCAATCTGGGGCTGGACGTCGGCCGCTATCTGCTGAAGAGCCTGGGCGGGAAAGGCAATGTCGTCATTCTTGAAGGTGTGAAGGGCTCCACCACGAGTGACGAACGGGTCCGCGGTTTTCACAAGGCGCTGGAGGAATTTCCGAACGTTAAGCTCCTTGCCTCCCAGCCTGCGAACTATCAGCGTTTGCAGGCGCTTCAGGTGATGGAAAACCTGATTCAGTCAAATCCAAAGATCGACGGTGTTCTCGCGGCAGCGGACGTGATGGCGATGGGTGCCATTGAGGCATTGGAGGCGGCCGGGCAGAAGCAGGTCAAGGTGGTGGGTATCGGGGGCGTGCCGGAGTCGGTCAAAGCCATCAAGGACGGTCGACTGCTGGCGACGGCCGAATTCAACGGCTACAAGATGGGCTGCATTGCCACGATGGCGGCCGTGAAGACGGTGCGTAAGGAGTCCGTTCCGCAGACCATTCTGATCAAAGGCATCGTCATCGACAAGACGAACTATGCGCCATTCGAAGTGCCCGGCGACAAACGGCAGTGTCCGAAATGGGGCGATGTCGTGAGTAACTAACGAGCCAGGAGTTCGTGCAGTCGCGACGCCGGATTATCGCTCGAACGATACGCCGGCACCGCCAGTGACTGCTCAAGCCACAAAACGAAGGCAAACATGGAAACAATGATTCCGACCGATGGCGTGCCTCTTCTGGAATTGCGCAAGATCTGCAAAAGCTTCCCGGGTGTGCGCGCCCTGACTGACGTCGACCTTCAGTTGTATGCCGGTGAAGTGCATATGCTTCTCGGGGAGAACGGTGCAGGAAAGTCGTCCTTGATGAAAGTACTGTTCGGCGCGTACAGAGCGGACTCCGGCGAGTTCTTCAGCGACGGCCGACCGATAACAATCGAGTCGCCTGCCGACGCCAAACGACTCGGCATCGCGGTGATCTTCCAGGAGTTCTCTCTCGTACCGCACCTAAACGTCGCGCAGAACATCTACCTTGGGCGCGAACCGCGCAATCGCATTGGCCTGATCGATCATCGCAAGATGCATCTCGACGCGAGAGCCGCGCTCGAAGAACTTGGCCTTGCCTACGATACCTATGCTTATGCGGCCGACCTGGGCGTCGCGCAGCAGCAGATGGTGGAGATCGCGAAGGCGCTCTCGCACAATGCCCGCGTAGTGGTCATGGACGAGCCGACGGCAGCGATTTCCGACCGTGAGGCCGAGGCGCTGTTCAGTGTCGTCAGGAAGCTGCGCGAGTCCGGTGCCGCGATTGTCTATATCTCGCATCGCATGAAGGAGGTGTTCGACCTGGGCGATCGCGTCACGGTATTGCGTGACGGCCGTCTGGTGCAGTCGATGCCGGCCACCGCGGCGACACCCGATGAACTGATCGCGTTGATGGTTGGCCGGTCAGTCGGAACGGTGTACAAGCGCCAATATTTCGGCGAGCCGGGCAAGGTCGCGCTCGACGTGTGCCAACTGACCACCACAACAGGCGTCCGAGGTGTCGATCTGCAGGTCCGGTGCGGCGAGATCGTCGGACTCTCGGGACTTGTCGGTGCCGGGCGCACGGAAGTCGTGCGGGCGGTCTTTGGCGCAGACCCGATCGAAACCGGCCAGGTCACCGTCTTTGGTGAGGCTGTGACCGGCGGTCCTCACAAAGTCGCGGCGATGGGCGTGGGTCTGATTCCTGAGAACCGGAAGCAGGAAGGGCTGGCGCTGAAGCGCTCCGTGCACGAAAACCTGCTCACCGCCAGCCTGTGGAAACTCTTTCCGAGAGGATGGTATCAAGCGGAGAAAGCAAGGAGTGCGACTAAAGCGCTCATCGATTCCTTGCGGATCGCTCCCGGCGACCCCGGCAAGAGCGCTCGTGTCCTCAGCGGCGGAAATCAGCAGAAGATCGTGATCGGCAAATGGCTCAGCGCCGGCTGCCGGCTGTTCATATTCGATGAACCGACGCGCGGCATTGACATAGGCGCAAAGACGGAAATTTTCAATCTGATCGAGAAACTGATTAAAGACGGTGCCGCCGTTCTTCTCATCAGTTCCGAATTGTCGGAGATTGTTCACGTTTGCGATCGCGCATACGTCATGCGCGAAGGCGTGGTCTCGGGTGAATTGCCCAGAGAAAGCTTGAGCGAACAGAACATTCTTCGCCTGGCAATGCATGGGAGTTAAATCATGGACGCAAGCGCTGAAAGAATCAGTGTGATACGAAAGCGGCGGCCAGTGCCGTCGATTGTCGCGGCGAGCGGTGTACTTACGGTGACGGCGATGTTCGGCGTGCCCGGGTTTGCATCGAGTGGCAACATCACCAACATCGGACTGCAGGTCTCGATCCTGCTCATGATTGCCATGCCGATGACGCTCGTCATCCTGAGCGAGGGGCTCGACCTCTCCGTGGGTGCGCTCCTCAGTCTCTGTGCGGTCGTTTTCGCTCAGACTCTTGGGTTGGGGTGGGGCATCGCGCTGGCGTTATGTGCTTCGGTGGCGGTAGGGATGCTGACGGGTCTCTTCAACGGCGCCCTCATCGCGAGGCTGGGGCTTCCTCCCTTTGTTGTCACACTCGGTACGCTCGGCATTGCCCACGGTATCGCGCTAGTGCTGACGGACGGCAATGCGGTTGTCGTCGGGAACCCCAGCGTGGCCCAGCTCTACGCGTGGACCCTTCTCGGCATTCCGTTTCCGGTGATCTTTGCGCTCCTCGCGTATGCGCTTACCCATCTCCTGTTGTATCACACCCGGTTTGGCACCTATGTGTTCGCCATCGGCGGTAATCGGGATGCGCTGCTTCTAGCCGGCATCAAAGCCAAAGCCTTTCACATTGCGATCTATGTCTTCGGTGGGTTGATGGTCGGCCTGGCAGCACTGGTGCTGGTCGGTCGAATGAATTCTGCAGAGCCCAATTCGGCAATCGGCATGGAGTTCGATGCCATTGCGGCCGTGGTCCTCGGTGGCACGTCTTTCGAGCGTGGCGAAGGATGGTTGTTCGGCACGGTCATGGGCGTCGTGACGATCGGCGTTTTGCGCAATGCCTTGAATCTCCTTGGCATTGAGTCCTCTCTTCAGGTTGTTTCCGTCGGGATGCTGGTGCTCCTTGTCGTTGTTATCGATAGTGTGCGCAAGTCCAGAGTCAATGGAGCGAAAGTATGAGTATTCTGAACAACTCCCGCTTCGTATGGTCCCGTGTCAGCCAGTTGGATGTGCGTCATCATGTTCGCGAGGAAACGGCCACGCTGATCTATCGCGCCGTACTCATCGTTCTGATTGCGATGGCATTGGCTTTCACGACGTCGGCGTTCTCCACAGCCCCCAATCTGCTCAACGTTCTGCGTCAGGCGAGCCTGATGTTCCTGCTCGCCTCCGGGCTTACGCTGGTGATCCTGTCCGGCGGCTTTGATCTCTCGATCGCGGCCAATCTGACGCTGTCGGCCTGCCTGGCGGCCGGTGTCATGAAGACAGGCGGGTCGCCGATTCTGGCAGCCGCCACCGCGCTTTCATGCAGCACGCTGATCGGTCTGCTCAATGGTCTCGCTGTGACGTTGCTGCGGCTTCCGCCGTTTCTCGCCACCTATGGGATGCTTTGGGTCGTTCAGGGGCTCGCGTTCCATTACATGGGCGGCAACGAAATCTACGGCTTTCCGACGGGGTTCAGAACACTGGGCACAGGATTCCTCGGCGGCATACCGTTGCCCGTCTACATGATGGTATTCGTGCTGATTGGCGCGACGATCGTCACGGGAGGACTCAACTTCGGCCGGGAAATCTATGCGATCGGCGCCAATAGCGAAGTTGCGAGGCTCTCAGGCATACCGGTGCGCCGGCGCAAAATTGCCGTTTATACGATAAGCGGCTTGATGTCCGGGATTGCCGCGCTCATCTATCTCGCGCGGGTCAATGCAGCAGATTCAGCCATGGGCGAGCCGCTTCTGCTTCCCGTCATCGCGGCCATATTGATCGGCGGCACGTCCCTGTTCGGTGGCGCAGGGAGCTTGCTCGGCACGTTGTCCGGGTGCCTCATTCTTGCACTCGTGATCGACGGGATGAACCTCCTGAACCTCAACTCAAACTGGCAACCATTGATCATTGGCGCCGTTCTGCTCATTGCCGTACTCGCGGACGTGCTCGGACGGGGCAGAAACGAGCGGATCGGCTGACTCTGCCAGGCGATACATGACCTCACGGTTGTTTGTCGCTCATTGTGTTGTTAGTCCTGTATGCCCTTTGCCGTTGTTGTCGCTATTTCCACCTGACGTTAGTCACGAAAACGGACGCTTTGATAAGCGGCGAGACTTCGAGGTCAAGGACTTTAACCGGATGTTCCGTATTATCTGAATAACGATCCGGCCGACACAAACGTAATCGCTAACGAGATCAGTTGAGAACGTACCGGAAGAATAGGGCGGCCAACGGGTCTTCAATACGAGTCTTTAGGCAATCGATTGCATCAGTATTGCAGAAGTAGATCTTTAGGAAGGATTTGGCGTGGTGGTGGGGCGGAAAGCCGGCTAAGGCGATGACCGAGGCAATCTGGCTGTCGTGCAGGTGCGTCGCGTGTTTCTTTTAGCTTGTCTTTCTTTCCTGAACGATTCGTACAACGAATATATAAATGCGAGCTGTGAAGTCGGAAACGGCTGGCAGTGAATCCATTACTAAGAGCGAGTGAGGAAGACATGAAACGAAGGCTGATTGCCGCGGTCATTGGCGCGGGGCTGTGCAGCGCTGGTTTGAGCTGTGCGAGCTTTGCGCAGAGCAGCATCACGATGGCGGGCAAACTGGACGACGGTATCACGTTCGTCGACAACGAAGGCGGTCACCACAATTACAAGGCCGATAGCGGCGTGCTCTTTCCAAATCTATGGATATTGACGGGCACCGAGGATTTGGGCGGCGGCATCAAGACCGTGTTCAAGTTGTCGTCGCTGTTTAACCTGAACAACGGTCAGCTCAATCAGGCGAACACGCTATTTGGCCAGCAGGCATGGGTGGGTCTGCAGACCGACTACGGCACGCTGACAATGGGCAGGCAGTTCGACTTCAGCGCGGATTTCTTTGGGCAGTTCAACGTGGGCGCCTCCGGCAGCGGTTACGCGATCCATCAGGGCGACTTCGACCACACCAACAATGACCGCCTGAACAACTCCATCAAGTACACGAGTCCTGTGTGGGGCGGCTTCACGTTTGGCGCGATGTACGGCTTTAGCAATACGCCGGGAAGTTTTCATGACGGAAGCGGTTGGAGTGCCGGCTTGCAATACGCCAATGGACCTCTGATTGTGGGGGCAGCGTACACGTACGAGGCCAAGCCCACGCTGGACCCTTATGCGCAAATTGGTGTCCACACGTTCTTCAATGTGCCTGTCGCCTCTGTGTCGGGCAATACCGCGACCGATCTGATGCCCGAGTTCCAGATCAGCTCTCTGGGAACGTTCGGGATCGGCGCATCGTACGCGATTGGAGACTTTACGCTCTACGGCGACTTCAGCGACACCGTCCTGAAGTACCAGGCCCAGACCTCGGTCATGCATGTCTATGAAACCGGGGCGACGTATCAGGTCACGCCGGCCACGCAACTGGTTCTGGGTTATCAGCACACCGGCTTCGAAGGCCACACGTGGAATCAGGTGACTGCAGCGGCGCTTTATTCGCTGTCGAAACGGACCCAGGTTTATATCTCCTCGGATTACCTGAAGGCGTCATCCGGCGTGGACCCCGTCATCGGCGGGAGTTTCGCGCCCTCGCTGGCACGTCAGCAGGCTGACGTGCGAATCGGCATGTATCACGCTTTCTAAGCACCCTTATTTCGCAGGTTTGTCTGCGCTGCGATAACCAAATTGGGGAAGTGCTCCCCGTCCCAGCCGCAGCTGGAAATTTTAACGATTGATTGGAGGAGTCAACACATGAAACGTACATACCTTGGCCTGGCTTTAGCGGGTACTTGCGCGGTCGGCGCTTATACATGGGCGAGCAACGCGGCGGAGACCGCGCCCAAATGGGTCGCGAATATTCCGGTGACGAGCGCCAAGCCGTTCGGCTTCGACATCAGTGCGTCGGCGGATGGCAAGTACTACCTGGCTGACGGCGCGAACGCCACGTTGGACGTGTTCGACGCAAAGACGGCCACGCTGCTCGACCAGATTTCGGCGAACTTCGCCGGCATCGGACCGAGCCATGACAAATCCGGACCGTCGGGGGTCACGCCGTTGCCGGGCACGTCGCTGGTGTACGTCGGCGACGTCAATTCGGTCAAGGTGATCGACGTCGCAACCAAAAAGCTGGTTAAAACCATTGCCGTCAGCACGTCCGGTATTCGCGCCGACGAGAGCTGCTTGGACCCTGAGCATCATGTCGTGATGTTCTCGAGCGGCGCAGAGGAACCGCCTTTTGCCACCTTCATCAATACCGAGAGCCAGGAAGTGATCGGGAAACTCTCGTTGAAGGACTCGACCGGTCTTGAAGCGTGCGCGTATGACCCGAAGGGCAAGAACTTCGTGTTGAACAACGATGGTACGAAAGCCAACCCGAAAGGAGAAGTCGATGTGATTCCGGTCGCGTCGGTTCTCGAAGGCAAGCCTGTCGTTGCGAACGTTTTCTCGCTGAAGGGTTGTGAAGGCCCGACCGGCCTCGCGATGGGCCCGGGCAACGATGCACTGATCGGATGCGATCCGGACGAGGGTGGCAAGCAGACTACGGTGATCATCGACCGTACAAACGGCAAAACCGTCGCCGAGTTGCCGTTCGGCGGCGCGGACGAAGTCGTGTACGACCCTGTGTCCAATCGTTACTTCCTCGCCGCCGGTCACCGCTCGGCCGACAACGTCTCCCAGGTCGGCAGCAAGACGGCGAAGTTCGACCCGGCACTCGGCATTATCGACGCCGCTACGCGCAGCATCGTCGCGATTGTTCCGACCACGATGGGCGCGCACTCAGTGGCGGTGGACGGTGAGTCTCATCGTGTCTTCGTGCCGCACGGACCGGGGCACTCGGAGCAGTTTGCAGGTGCGGGCGTAGCGGTATTCGCGACCGAGTAAGTGCCCCTGTAGCTGTTTGCCGCGTGTGACTCGCAGTCGGGCCGTTGCCATGTCCCCAGGACTTCGTCGAGTGGTCCTGGGGCGCCGTGCAGCACTGTCCGGCTGCCCTCAGTAGTTCAACTTTCAAAAAGACTCAATCATGGTCCAGTTTCGTGCAGTTTCAGCTGCACTCGTCGTATCGCTTGGTTTGGTGCTTATCGAGACGCCTGTGGCGACGGCTCAACCGGCTAGTGGCGAGCAGGCGTCCTCCTCCATGGGCGCATCAACGCCAAAGCAGATCGCCAAGGCCCAACGGAAGGCTGCTAGCAAGGCCCGGCGGGAAAAGAAGAACGCCGAGTTGAAGGCCCTCGAGAAGAACGGCTATCGAGAGTCAGGCAATCAGGATAACTATCCGCAGAATCTCATGGACGCGGAGCGTAAGGCCGCTGCATCGAAACCCGCTACACCGGCGTCCGCATCGGGTCAATAACACGCTCGACTTTAAGGGTGGCGCTGGGGGCTGCGTTCTCAGCGATAGGCCTGATCAGAAATTATCGGACTCGTTGGTAAGCGCGCAATCTTTCTGGTTATAGGGACGCGCGCTCCCCAGCATAAGCTTCATCTATCGAGCGGTGCTCGAGGTGTCGTGAAGAGGAGACTAGCTTGAGATTCCGTCGTTCAGCTCCGTCAAACAAGGCTGTATTAGCCACATTGCTGGGTTCGGCGTGCCTCGTTTTTCTGAGCAACGTTTGCGCTGCCGACACGGCTCAAGCGCAGCAGGCAGCGCCTCCGCTTGCAAGCTATTCGCTGAGTATCAAGCAGGCAATGAAGCTTGTCGACATCGCAATGGCAACTGCGCAGAGCCGCCATCTCGCGATGAGTTTCGCCGTGCTCGACCCGGGAGGCCACCTCATCATGGCTGTACGCATGGACGGCGCGCCATTTGTTAGCGTTGATTTCGCCCGCGGCAAAGCCTTCGCCTCCGTTGCGCTCGGCGGCCAGTCCGGTGCGACGCTGGAGCAGCGCTTCAAGGACGATCCTTCGGAGTACAGCAATGTATCCGGTGCTGGGTATTTCGCCCCGTTTCTGCCGGCACGGGGTGTGTTTCCTGTTTTTGTCGACGGGCATCTGTTAGGTGCCGTTGGCGCGAGTGGGGCGCCCTCGGAGATCGATGATCAGGTCGTCAAGGGTGCAATTGAAGCAATCGGCGCAACGACGGTGCGATGACACGTCGTGTCCTATTGAAACGATATTGGGAAGATTTTCATGAAACGCGAAACAGAACAACGCGATGCAGCGGGCGTAACAGGCGCCGCGGACGACAGGCATGCCTCGACATGTGACGCTACCGACGCTTGCCGCCGATCGATTCTGAAGCTTGGTTTCGGCGCGTTTGCGGCGGGTGCTTTCGGTTTTTCCGGCGCAGCTCGCGCGCAGAGCGGCTCGTTGCAAGGGGCGGCTGTCGCGGCAGCCTCGCGCGAAGGTCAGACCATCAAACTGGTGCCGTCGCTGGAAACGGTCAAGGTCGGGCAGATCGAGCCCAGCGCGCCGACGGCAGTCACGATCAAGTCGGGCGATACCGTCTGGTATGACGGCACTTGGACCAATTGGGGCAATGAGGCCAAGTATGGGCTGACCTTCAAGGAGCGCGAGCCGATCCGCAAGAAGTACCCCAACGGTCCCTTCTCGCTGATTGGGCCCGTTTCGATCATCGGTGCCGAAGCGGGCGATCTGGTTGAATGCCGTATGTTGAAGATGCGGCCGATCGACTGGGGCTGGAACTCCGCGCCTCCCGGTGTCGGCGCATTGCCGCACGATTTCAAGCCTTACCTGCGCTATCTGAAATTCGACAAGGACAGGACCGCCGCGGCATATGTGCCGGGCGTCAATATTCCTCTGCAGCCATTTCAGGCATATATCGCCACGCAGCCGGCCGGCGAGAAACCCATCAGCGCGAATCTGGCCGGCAACTACGGCGGTAATCTGGACTGTGCCGTGCTGGGGGTGGACACGTCGATCTTCCTGCCTGTACAGGTCACCGGTGCGCGGGTGTGGACGGGCGGCTCCATGGGCGCCTCGGGTGAAGGCAACGTCGATCAGACCTCGATTGAGACGGCTTTCGAAGAGATGCGTATCCAGTACATCCTGCACAAAGGCGCTGCGCTGAATGTGCCCATGGCGGAGACGCCTGACCACTGGATCGGTTTCGGGTTTTCCGACTCTCTCGAGAATTCACTGGTTGCCTGTCTGCGCCAGATGATCAGCTGGCTGTCTGCCGCCAGTGGCATTGCACCGGAAGATTGCTATGGAATCTATAGCGTGGCAGGCAGCTTCCGTGTGACGCAATACGCCAATCAGACCGGAACGGTCTACTCGACCATTCCGCCCAAAGGCATTCATTGCATGCTTCCCAAGCGCATTTTTACCCCCGCGCTGCAGCAGCGCATCGCGGCGTCTATACGGGCCTGAGTCCATGGTGGTGCGTCAGTTCAACAGGCGTGTACTCGCGCCTGGCTACAGCATGTCAGCCGGGTCGCGTACCCGTGCACGAGTTGCAGAGGAGATGATTCGATGATTGCGAAAGACCCGAAACCGTCCATGGAAGGCGGCCTGGCCAAAACACGCCGCGTGGGGCCCGTGCTGCCCCTGCTGGTGTGCTTCCTGGTGATCGTTCTGGACGGATTCAACACCACGTCGATCTCCTTTGTCGTGCCGAGGCTCGCTCATGAGTGGCATCTGGCGCCGGCGCTCTTCACCACCGTTTTTGTGGCGACGAACATTGGCGCGGCGATTGGCTTCATGATTTCCGGTCCGCTCGCTCAACGTTTCGGACACCGTTCCATGGGTGTCGCGAGTGTTGTGCTATTTGCCGGGAGCACGCTCGTGACGGCGTACGCGACCAATATCGCCAGCATGTCCGTCATGCGCCTTGCGGCGGCCATCGGTTTGGGCGCGGCGTTGCCGATCGCCATTACGGCGGCGGCCGGCATCATTGGCGCGAAGCATAAGGTGGCGGCGTCCCTGCTCGTTACGACTGGCATGTCCGTCGGCGCCGTCACGGGCGGCGTGGCAGGTGGTCCTCTGATGAGTCACTTCGGCTGGCAGTCGATCTTTGTGACCGGTGGTGTCCTGCCTTTCCTGCTGGTTGTTGCGTTCTTTCGCATCCTCCCGGCGCGCAGCCCGGTGATAGCCGATGCCGCCGCCGTGCGTGTGTCTAACCCGCTCAAGGCGCTGTTCGAAAATGGTCTGGGCGCCTATACGTGCCTGCTGTGGCTGTTCTCATTCCTGATCTTCATGGACGTCTACGCACTGCTGTTCTGGGTGCCGACGTTGCTGGTGGATTTCGGCTTCTCAGCGGACCATGCGTCGGTCGGCATGGCGGCCTTCAGTATCGGTGGTCTGAGCGGCAACGTCCTGATGACGGTGGCGGTCACGATGATGACGCTTGCCGGCAGGCTCAGGGTGAAATCGGCGCTGGTTGTGGGATTGTTGCTGGTGATTATCAGCGTCGGCAGCCTTAGCCAGGTGGCGGTGACGCCGGCCATCGTGCTGCTGTTCATCGGTGTGATCGGCGCAGGTCTGGTCAACGGCATCATGGGCCAAACCGCGCTCGCAGTCGCCTTCTATCCGCCGGAGATTCGTGCAACCGGGG
>CABFVV010000092.1_pt1 | contig 38175 bp, 39 predicted proteins | sample 8864751 | NCBI WGS metagenome assembly CABFVV01 (sample SAMEA5735770, study PRJEB23740) | soil metagenome | biome: forest; feature: forest soil; material: soil | place: USA | collected 2013-10-13 | depth 0.1 m | reverse complement strand
GTTCGCGAGCGCGGCTGCGACCAGATCCAGGGGTTCCACGTCAGCCGGCCATTGAACGCGGACCGCTTCGCGACGCTGTTGCGGCAACGCGCGCACACGCGGAGCGACATCAAAGACGCCACGTGAAGGTCCTGGCTGTTGCGGGGCCGCACCAGGACGTGAGAAAGTGGTAATGGCAGAAGATAGGTCGTTGATGGTTTGCGCCAGGTTAATCGACACCATAAAAAGTGGGGGCTGGGTAATCAATCACCCAGAATGAATACGGCATGTCTTCATTCTTCATGCATATTGCTGGTATACGGCATGAATTAACGAACGCTATAGCGGAGCCGGTGTAGGGATGTGCTGAAAATCATGTCAGGCTTGCCTGTTTCCGCAATTGAGGAAAATTTAGACATTTAGTCGGAGCACGTCAGTAACCGGTGGGCCGATAATGTGAACTTCACATTATCGGTTTACGGAATAAATCCGGCACTACATGACAATCACGAAAACAGATCTGCTGGGGCGCATGCGACGGGGCCGAAAGTACACGGCAGCGCACCTCGCCCAGCTGGCTGGTGTATCGCGGCCGGCGGTTGCCGGGATGCTGCATACGCTGGTCGACGAAGGGCGGCTGCGGGCATCCCGGACGCAGGCCCGGGTCGTTCACTTCGAGCTCGAGGCGCCTGACGCGCGACGAACTGGAGGCCAGGACGCCCCGCCGGTATCGACATCGGTAGCGGTGGCGAGGTTTCGCATCACGCGTACGGTTGAGGGCCCGCTGTCCGGCTACGACTCGGAGCTGGCCACACAGCGCCGGCTCGCGATGCTCGCCCGCGACCGGTCCCGGTGAACCGGGCAGTGACGAAAAAAAGCCGCGCCGGCGCAGACGCGGTATCGAAGATACGTCATTCAGGAGGAAGTAGGGCGAGCCGCCATCACACGCCCCGACCGGACGCTATCAGCATCAGAATTTTTAAAATGAACGAGAATTAGCGGTTAAATGTTTGGGATTGTCGCGAAGATCGATGTGGATCTGTCATCAATCACACGCCGTTGTTGCACAACACTGCAGACCGCCCGGCAGTTGACGGGGCTCAGGATGGCGCAAAATGCCGGTCGAATCGCCGGCTTGCCTCGGCAATGGCCTGCAGCCTGGTCTCGCGCAGTTGCCGGTCATGTTCGTTGACGATGACTGTCAGTATGTCGGTCACCGGTTGCCCGATGGTCCAGACGTCCGTCTCGTTTCCTTCCTTCAGAATGTTGCCAAGCGCAGTCTCCGCGTCATCGAATACCGCCAGATCGAGCAGCCCGTGTCCTGCTTCGGTCAGAAAGCGCGTGAGCAGCACGACCGTCGCGAGGAGATTGACGGTAAGTCTGTCTGCGTGGCCGCCGCGTACCGTTTCAAGTGCCATCCGGAAGCGCAATATGATCGGGTCAGCTTCCGCTCGCGGTAGCGGCAGGTACAGTGTCTTTGAACGGCGCGCCTCCATGTCAGACCGGCTGCGTTGTTTGTCCTTCCTCGGTGTTGCCATGGCTGCGTTCCTGAATGTTCATGATCGGCCTGCTGCGGTTTTGTCGCGGTAACCACAACTGGCCGAGCAAAGCCGCTATGCAAAGGATTACTTATGAATCTAGCGAATAGAACTTCTGAGCGGGAAACAGCGGAGTCTTGCCCCGGCATTTCATCTGCCATTTCTTGATCATGCGCATTAACTCGATGCCACTCAGCATGATGCGGGTGCAGTGAAAATCCTTGAACCCCAGCATCGGCCGTGTTCGGCGTTTGATGACCCGATTGTCCTGCTCGACCACATTGTTCAGATACTTGACATGACGGATCTGGATGGGCGTTTCGCGCTCGGCTTTCACCTCGTGCAGTGCGGCCAGGTTGGAGCCGCTTTTGTCGATGGTTACCGTCTCAGGCACACCATTCTGAGCGATCGACTTTTCAAAGAAGCACCGCGCTACCACCTTGTCGCGCTTGGCTCTGAACAGGAAATCGATGGTTTGACCGGCCTTGTCAACCGCCCGGTAGAGGTACTTCCACTGGCCTTTGACCCGGATATACGTTTCGTCCATCCGCCAGCTCTTGCCCATCGGCCGCTTGTGCTTACGAAACGTCTTCTCGAACAGCGGCACCAGCTTGTTCACCCAGCGGAACACGCCGTCGGCATGATCGCATGTCCGGTGTCAGCCGTTCCTCCCTCAAGCGGGGGAAGATCGGCATGCGGGACGATGGCAGTATGTGCACTTACCTGTCGCGGTGACGAACCTTCGTTCGCGACAGGTCCGCTATCAACAATCCGCCGGTGACCGTTGGCATGGTGAAAATATTATATCGCAGTCCAAAAGGTGGCTGTGATAAAGCGATTTTGCATTCTTCATCACAGGATTTTACGAGGCCTTCCCGGCAACGTGACAACGTCCGTATTGAGGATTGCCTGATTTTAAGAGTAGGAATTAGCCTACAAATAGATTAGTGCATGCGGATCTTGCGTGTGGCAGCGCCAATATTGCATGGGCCTTCTTTTACCTGCCAGAAAAATCAGAGGCGGTTTGAATTTTCATGAAATCCGTTCGAATCCCCGACTTCTGCGTGAGCGAGGCAGGATGATCCGTTCCGCTCGAACCGAGACAGGAGGCATTGCGTTATAGCGTTGCCCCGTGCCGCACCTGTAATCGGATTGAACGCTCCTTCAACCACTTCAGGCATTTTCGTCGCGTCCTCACTCGCGACGACAAGCTCGCTGACAGCTATCTCATCTTTGTATCGCTTGCCTGCACGTTCGGGATGTTGGTGAAGATGCGGACGGCACCTGACGACACGGTGCGGCGACACTTAGTGCCAGGCATCCGTCAACAGCAAGACTTTGGAATGACTTGCATATGAACAAGAAAGAGAATCCGTGAAACAAGTGCAGATGTTAGGCGCTCCCGTACTGGGTGTCCTCGGAGGCGTAGCGAGTGCTGCGTTCTCGTCGTGGAGTGCGATGGGCGTGCTGGTCGGAGCGTCGCTGTTCGCCGCCGGCCTGGCCGCGGGGCAGCACTCGTTGAATGCTCGCCGGCGGGAAGAGAAGGATCGTCAGCGCTATCTTGACAGCCAGAAATCATTCAGCGCTGAAGTCGCTCCTGTTTGGTCGGGACAGATCGAATCGTCGCGCACACAAATGGAGGCGGCAATCACCGCGCTCAGCGCTCGCTTTGGCAAAATCGCAGCGCGACTGGATCGCACGCTCGACGCGTCGAGTGGCGCTGCACGCGGCACAACAGCCGCTGAGGTCTATGCCACCAGCGAACAGAAACTCGATGCTGTCATGCGGCTGTTGCGTTCGACGGTCGACAGCAAAGCCGAGATGCTCGCGAAGGTGCAGGGTTTGCAGGGTTTTGTCAATGAACTGAAGCAGATGGTGCAGGCTATCGCCCAGATCACACAGCAAACCAACCTGCTGGCGATCAATGCAACGATCGAGGCCGCGCACGCCGGCAACGTCGGCCGCGGTTTCGCGACCGTGGCGCAGGAGGTCCGCGCTTTGGCGGGTCGATCTGCTCAAACGGGGACCTTGATTGCGGAGAAGATTAGTGCAATCAACGCGGCGATCGCTGCGGCGCGCGTCGCGGCAGAGCAATCAACGGAACAGGAGAAAAAGGCGATCAGCGATTCGGAACGGACGATCCAGCAGGTGCTCAGTCAGTTCCGTGAATTCACGTCGTCGCTGACTGATGCGGCGGAACTGCTGCGCAACGAAAGCTACGGCATCAAGGCAGAGGTCTACGAAGCGCTGGTGCAATTACAGTTTCAGGACCGAGTGAGCCAGATCATGGCCCATGTCAAGGGCAACATTGAGCGCCCGCCGGACATCATCGAGGAACACTGCACTCTGTGCGAACGCGAAGGCGCGTTGTATGCGCTCGATGCGAACGCTTTGCTCAAGGAACTCGAGCAGACCTACGCGATGACTGACGAGCACTCGGTGCACCAAGGTGTGCAAGTTAGCCAATCCGGCGAGAATCAAGAGATCACTTTTTTCTGAGGAGCCTCATGACAAAAACCATCATGATCGTCGACGATTCGGCATCCGTACGGCAAGTCGTCGGCATTGCGCTGAAGGGTGCTGGTTATCACGTCATCGAAGGCTGCGATGGCAAGGATGCGCTGACACGCCTACAAGGGCAAAAGGTGCACCTGATGATCAGTGACGTGAACATGCCAAATATGGACGGCATCGCATTCGTGAAGGCTGTCAAGCAACTTCCCGCGTACAAGTTCACCCCGGTAATCATGCTGACTACCGAAAGCCAGGACGCGAAAAAGCGCGAAGGCCAACTTGCGGGAGCCAAGGCGTGGGTGGTCAAGCCGTTTCAGCCGGCGCAACTGCTAGCGGCAGTCGAAAAGCTCGTGTTGCCGTGAGGCCCGTCGAAACGGGGCCCATCGAGATGACTTCACGCGGCACTGTGCAACTGGACGGCGAGCTGACGATCTATCGCGTACTCGAACTGAAGGACACACTGCTCGTCGCATTGCGCGGCGTCGGCGCACTGACGGTCGACTTGTCCGCGGTGACCGCGATCGACAGCGCTGGCGTGCAACTGCTGGTGGCCGCTCAGCGGATGGCTGCGGAAAAGGGCCAGGTTTTCCGCATTGTCGATTGCAGCAGCACAGTTGCGGAAGTCTTTGCGCTGTTCGACATCACTGCGCTGTTCGACGAACACCCAAGCGATGCCGGCCTGAACGTCGTCCGATTTGCGGAGAAATGCTCATGAACCTTGACGACGCGTTGCAGACGTTCATGGTCGAAAGCCGCGAGTTGCTGGAGAACATGGAGAGCGCCCTGCTGAACATCCAGCACGGTACCGACTCGGCCGAGGCGATCAACGCCATATTCCGCGCCGCGCATACCATCAAGGGTTCGGCCGGGCTCTTTGGACTAGATAGTATTGTGACGTTCACCCATATTGTCGAGAGCGTGCTCGATCGCGTCCGTGAAGGTGAGGTTCGTATGGACGAAGCGCTGGTGCCGCTGCTGCTTGCGGCAGGCGACCATATTGGCACGCTGGTCACGGCGGCCGACGTCGAAGAGGATGAAGAGGTCCATGCACGCTCGCTGCCGCTGGTCGCGCAACTGCAGGGTTACCTCGATGATCGCCATGCCTTGGCGGACACTCCGGCGGTCCTTGCCGTGCTGGCCACTTCAAGTATGGCAGCCACGGAATCGGAACACGGCTTCGCACGCGTGCGGGATTGGCATATTTCGCTGCGTTTCGGCACCGAGGTGCTGCGCAACGGGATGGACCCGCTGTCCATCATCCACTACCTGAACAAGCTGGGTCGAATCACCGGCATCGCCATGCTGCCCGATGCGGTGCCGGCGCTGCATGATCTGGACCCCGAATCATGCTACCTGGGCTTCGAGATTGCGTTTGCGAGCGACGCTGAGCAAGCTGCGATCGAAGGGGTATTCGAGTTCGTGAACGACGACTGCGCGGTGCACATCCTGCCGCCGGACTGCCGACTTTCGGACTATATCGAGCTGATCCGCGAATTGCCAGAAGACGACGCACGCGTGGCCGAGCTGCTGGTCCGCTGCGGCACACTGGCTGCTGATGAGCTGGACATCGGGGCGCTGGCGTCGACAGCTACGGTATTCCCGGCTGCTGTGCCATTTGTCGCCATGGAGCAAGACGAATTGGCAGCAGCCGTCGTCCCCCTCTCATCGGACACACCGGTTGTTCTGCCCACAGCGCCCGGCAGCGTACCTCTCAGTTCCAGATCAGTCAGGGAACACAAGACACAGGGGGAAGGCTCGATCCGGATCGATGCGGACAAGCTTGATCACCTGATCGACCTTGTCGGCGAACTGATCACCGCCTCGGCCAGCGCCAACCTGGTGGCGCGACGCACGCTAAATGTCGAGTTTCAGGAATGCACAGCGACGCTCAGCAGTCTTATCCAGGAGGTGCGGGACAGCGCGCTGCAACTGCGCATGGTCAAGATCGGCGCGACGTTCAATCGCTTCCGCCGCGTGGTGCACGATGTATCACGCGAGATCGGCAAACAGATCGAGCTGGTTGTCGATGGCGAGGATACCGAACTCGACAAAACCGTGGTCGAGAAAATTGGCGACCCGCTGACCCACCTGGTGCGCAATTCCGTGGATCACGGAATCGAGCCACCCGAGGTGCGCGCCGCGTGCGGCAAGCCGATGCGCGGTACGGTGGCCCTCAATGCGTTTCACGATTCGGGCGCCATTGTCATCGAGGTCAGCGACGACGGCGGCGGGTTGAGCCGTGAGCGCATCGTGGCGAAGGCCGTCGAACGGGGCTTGATCGAGGAAGGGCGCAGCCTCGCCGACGAAGAGGTCTACGGACTGATTTTCGAACCCGGGTTTTCGACAGCTGAGAAGATCACCAATCTGTCTGGACGCGGCGTCGGTATGGACGTGGTAAAGCGCAACATTACCGCGCTGCGCGGCAGCATCGGCATCACCAGCCGACCCGGACTCGGCACCACGGTATCGGTACGCCTGCCGCTAACGCTTGCGATCATCGACGGTTTCCAGATCGGCGTCGGACAATCCGTTTTCGTGCTCCCACTCGATATGGTCGACGAGTGTGTCGAGTTCTCGGCGAGCGGCGAGCACGACTACACGAACCTGCGCGGCGAGGTGCTGCCATTCATCCGGCTGCGCACGCTATTAGGCGTGAGCGGCGACCCGGGACCGCGCTCCAGCATTGTCATCGTCAGGCATTCAGGACAGCGTTTCGGCCTGGTCGTTGACCGGCTGCTCGGCGAAGCGCAGACGGTCATCAAGCCGTTGTCGAAGATGTTCGGAAACGTCCGTGGCATCGGCGGCTCAACCATTCTGGGCTGCGGCGATGTCGCGCTGATTCTCGACATTCCGGCTCTGATGCAACTGGCTAGCCAGCCAGACCCTGCGGCGATGGGCGTGCCGCAACCGGCCGACACAGGTTCCGGCCCGGTCGATGGTGGCGCCCGCATCACTGCAACGGCGCTGCGCCATCCGATGAATCCCGACTTACCTCGTATTGAGCAGAGGGTGTCATGACCACAGCATTGCAAGCCGTGCCGCAGCCCACGCACGGACAACTCGCATCGAAACTGGAGCCGACGCAGTACCTGACTTTCACGTCGGACGGCGAGATGTTCGCGATCGGCATCCTGGCAATCAAGGAGATCATTGAATTCCACGACCTGACCACAGTGCCGATGATGCCAGCGTCGGTGCGCGGCGTGATCAACCTGCGCGGGGCGGTGGTGCCCGTCGTCGACTTGCAGGCCAGGTTCGGCAAACAGCCGACACCGGTGACCAAGCGAACCTGCATCGTCATCGTCGAAACTGGCGCGAGCGGCGACAGCCAGGTGATCGGCGTCGTCGTCGATGCAGTCAGCGAAGTCCTCGACATCGTGTCGACCGACATCGAGCCGTCGCCTGCGTTCGGCGCACGCATCCGCACAGAGTTCATTTGCGGAATGGCCAGGGTGCGCGACCGTTTTGTGATCCTGCTATCGGTCGAACATGTTCTTTCGTTCGATCAGCTAGCCGAACTTGTAGTACAGGGCGAAACCGGGGTCCCGGTCCTTGCACCCTGAATCCGATTCGTACATACGACGTAAATGGGAACCGTTACCATGTTTAAGACTTCGTCTGTTGCCGGCCGCCTCTGGCTGTGCCTTGTCGGCAGCGTCGCGCTGCCGCTGGCAGTGTGCGCCCTTGGCATGCTGCGCCTGATCTCATTGGAGGTTGCCCTCGGACTGGCCGTCGGCGCGATGATGCTCACCACCTCGGTGACCGCGCTGGTGCTACGTAGCGTCGCACGCCCGATCAGAAGCGCCGTGCAGATTGCCAGCCAGTTCGCTGCGGGCCGTCTCGACGTGACGTCCGGTGTCAGTGCGCGGGACGCAACGCATCCCCTTTTGGTGGCTCTGGACACCGTAGCGACAGCGTTGCGCCGGCTGATGGCGGATTTGAACCAGATGTCCCGTTCGCACGACGCCGGTGACATCGATGCGGTGATCGACGTGACCCGTGCCGAAGGCGAATTTCGCACGATGGCGGAAGGTATCAACACAATGGTCGCAGGCCACATCGCGGTGAAGAAGAAGGCGATGGCCTGCATCGCCGAGTTCGGCTGCGGCAACTTCGAGGCGCCGCTCGAACAGTTTCCCGGCAAAAAGGCGTTCATCAATGACACGATCGAGCAGGTGCGGGACAACCTGAAGAGGCTGATCGCCGAGATGAACCGCATGTCGGCCGAACACGACAGGGGCGACATTGACGTGACCATTGCAACCGACGGTTTCAACGGCGATTTCCGCACGATGGCGGAACGTATCAACACGATGGTCGCGGGCCATATCGCGGTAAAGAAGAAGGCGATGGCCTGCATCGCCGAGTTCGGCCGCGGCAACTTCGAGGCGCCGCTCGAACAGTTTCCCGGCAAAAAGGCGTTCATCAATGACACGATCGAACAGGTGCGCGGCAACCTGAAAGCGCTCATCGCTGATACTGCGTCGCTGGTTGCAGCTGCCCGTGCTGGCCAACTTGACACACGCGCCGACGCGAGGACCCATCACGGCGATTTCCGCCGCATTGTGGAGGGGATCAACCTGACGCTTGACGCGGTGATCGAGCCGCTCAATGAGACGGGCCGGGTGTTGAAGGCCATCGAAAACGGCGACCTGACACAGGTGGCGAACACGGCCTTCGAAGGTCAGTTGAAAGCGCTGTGCGAGAGTATCAACAGCACGGTCACGAAGCTCGCCGAGGTCGTGAGCGAGGTCAGCAGCGGTGCGGAGGCACTGGCGGGCGCTTCCGAGGAAGTGAGCGCAACCGCGCAGTCGCTGTCGCAGGCGGCCAGCGTTCAGGCGTCCGGCGTCGAGGAAACCAGCGCATCGCTCGAGCAAATGACCGCGTCGATCTCACAAAACACGGAGAACGCGCGTGTGACCGACGGCATGGCGAGCAAGGCTGCCGAGGAAGCTGCCGAGGGTGGCGAGGCAGTCAAGGCGACCGTCAGCGCAATGAAGCAGATTGCACAAAAAATCGGCATCATTGACGACATCGCGTACCAGACCAACCTGCTCGCGCTGAACGCGGCAATTGAGGCGGCCCGCGCGGGTGAGCATGGGAAGGGCTTCGCGGTGGTCGCCGCCGAGGTTCGGAAACTTGCCGAGCGTAGTCAGGTCGCTGCGCAAGAGATTGGCGACGTGGCCGCTTCGAGCGTTGAGCTGGCCGAGAAGGCGGGCCGCTTGCTCGACCAGATGGTGCCCAACATTCGCAAGACGTCCGATCTGGTGCAGGAGATCACCGCTGCGTCGGAAGAGCAATCGTCCGGCGTCAATCAGATCAACGGCGCTGTCGGACAGCTCAACCAGACCACTCAGCAGAACGCGTCGAGCTCCGAGGAGCTCGCTGCCACTGCCGAAGTAATGAGCACACAGGCTGAGCAGCTCCAGCGCGCCGTGAGTTTCTTCAAGCTGTCCGGAGCGCATGCCGCCGCACCGGTGATCCGTCCGGCGCGCCGCGCGGCCGAGCTTGCCAAAGGCACGGCGCAACGCCCCCCCAGTCGCGCTGCGGCGCTGGCCCTCGCGCTCAGCGGAAGCGAGCCGCTCGACGAATCTCACTTCGCCCGTTACTGACAGCAGGCAGCGACGATGCCCCTACTGGCTCGTCGCCGTACGCTGCGTTCGACTGATCCGCGATGAATGCCCTGACCGACAACGAATTCGACAACTTCCGGAGATTCATTCTGGACGCCGCCGGGCTCAGCCTCTCGCCAGCGAAAAAGGCGCTCGTGAGCGGCCGGCTGGCAAAGCGCCTGCAAGTGCTCAAGCTTGCGAGCTACAGCGAGTATTTTGCTTTGCTCAAAGACGCGCAGGATCCCGACGAGGTGCAGACCGCGATCGACTTGCTGACCACCAACGAGACCTACTTCTTCCGCGAGCCCCGGCATTTCGACTTTCTACGCTCGATCGCAACGGCAGCGCGCCCGGGAAAGCCGCCGTTGCGTGTATGGAGCGCGGCGTGTTCCAGCGGCGAGGAGGCGTACAGCATGGCAATGGTGCTGGCCGACTGCCTGAACGGCGGGCCGTTCCAGGTGACCGGTACCGACATCAGCGTGCGCATGCTGCGATGTGCGCACACCGGCCACTATCCGGAGCAGCGCACGCAACACATCCCGCCAGCCTATCTGAAACGTTTTTGCCTGCGGGGCATGGGCAAACAGGCGGGTACGTTGCTGGTGGACCGCAGCCTGCGCCAGCATGTGAGTTTCCTGCAGGCCAACCTGAATGCACCGCTGCCCGACCTCGGCAGCTTCGACGTGATTTTCCTGCGCAACGTGATGATCTATTTCAGCATTGCGACAAAGCGCGAGGTGGTTGGACGGGTATTGGCGAACCTGAAGCCTGGCGGGTATTTCTGCGTCGGACACACCGAAAGTCTTAACGACGTCAGTAGTGCGGTGACGCAGTTGGCGCCGTCGATCTATCGCAAGCCGTAGTGCGCCCCCCGGCACGAGGAGGTTGAATGACAACAATAAAAGTGATGGTGGTCGACGATTCGGCGGTCGTGCGCCAGGTGCTGGCAGGCTTGCTCGATGCTGCGCCCGGCATCGAAGTGCTGCATGCCGTGGCCGATCCGGTGCTGGCGCTTGAACGTCTCAAGCGTGCGTGGCCCGACGTGATCGTCCTCGATGTCGAAATGCCACGCATGGATGGCATCACGTTCCTGAAGAAGATCATGCAGGAACGGCCGACGCCCGTGGTCATCTGCTCGACCTTGACCGGGAAGGGTGCACGAACCACGATTGATGCCCTTGCGGCCGGTGCGGTTGCGATCGTCACGAAGCCGCGCCTAGGACTCAAGCAATTTCTCACCGGGGCCGCCGATGAATTCGTCGCAACCGTGCGCGCCGCAGCGCGGGCCAATGTTGGCCGGCTGGCTGTGCGCAACCCGCACCCTGTAGTGCCTCCCCTGCCGAAGCTCTCGGCCGACGCGATCCTGCCGGCGGCAGCCGGGCGCGCGATGTCACAGACCACCGAGCGCGTAGTTGCCATTGGCACGTCGACCGGTGGCACTCAGGCACTCGAAGAGATGCTGACGGGACTGCCTCGCGTCTCGCCCGGCATCGTCATCGTGCAACACATGCCGGAGAAGTTTACTGCGGCCTTCGCGGAGCGATTGAATACGTTGTGCCGGATCACCGTCAAGGAAGCCGCCCACAACGACCGCGTGTTGCCAGGCCTGGCGTTGATTGCACCGGGCGGCAAGCATATGGTCCTCAAGCGCAGCGGCGCACAGTACCTCGTTGAGGTACTCGACGGACCTCAGGTCAATCGACACAGACCATCCGTTGATGTGCTGTTTCGTTCCGTTGCGAAGTGCGCAGGTGCCAATGCACTCGGCATCATCATGACAGGCATGGGTGACGATGGTGCAGCCGGTCTGCTCGAGATGCACAACGCGGGAGCACGCACCATCGCGCAGGACGAAGAAAGCTGCGTGGTATTCGGTATGCCAAAGGAAGCCATCAAGCGCGGCGGCGTCGAGAAAACCGTGCCGTTGCCTATGATTGGTCGCGAAATTAGCGGCTACGGTAGTTGACGCTGCACAGCGTGATTTTCTGCTGCGATGACGCACAGACCGCCGACATACAGTCGCAATTTGTACGGAAATCAGAGGCGATTTAAGTAGCGCAATCCCTGCGAAAAAATCAGCAAAGGCTTACTCCTGATACCTCATATGAATACCGATATACATTTTTTGTTTTCGGCTCACTTTAGCCATGACGCCCTCAAAACACCTGTTGCCTGCTTCCGATTTATCCGGCCTTTTCCTCATCGCCCGGACTCTGGTGCCCGTGGGCACAAATTGACGTAAGAGTTCGAATCTTCTCGTCCACCTTAGTTGCCGTTGCTGGTCGTCCTTGCCGCTGCGGTCAGCGCCTTGTTGTTGCTGTCGTAGGCATCGCTCGCACTCACCATCGCCAGCGTGTTCACGTTGGTGTTGACCGCATTCGTGCTCGAGCCGATCGTCGTGCCGGCGGTCAGCACCGCGCCATCGGCCGCGAGCGTGCCCGCGCTTTGCGTAATCCCGCCGCTTGCCTGCACGAACGCATTGCCCGTCGTCGTCACGTTGGCGCCCAGCGCGGTATTGCCGTTCTTCGCAAGTGCGTTGATCTCGCCGCTTGTCGAACTCACCACGGCGTCGACCGCCAGACTGGTCGCCGCCGTCAGCTCGATCGAGCCGCTGCCGCCCGCCATCACCGCGTTCGACAACGTCACCGAGCCTGCCGTCGTACCGATGTCGATCTTGCCGCTGCCGCCCGTCGTGACCGTCGCACCGGTCGTGACCGGACCCGCGGCCAGAACTGTCAGATCGCCCCCGGTCGTTGCATTGTTACCACCCGTCAGTGTCCAGCCAGTCGCAGTCGTCGTGTCCGTCACCGGTCGATGCAATCGTGCCCTGCGCGCCAAGCAGGGTTGCGTTGACCTTGCTGTTGCCTGACACTGCGCTCACGCCGACGGTATCCACCAGCGTCGTGTTGACGATGTCGCGACCGGCCAGCACCGCCACGCGGTTGCCGGTGATCTGCCCGGACGCGTTGATGACGTCGTTCGTTGCCGAGACGACCGTCGTGCCGTTCGTCGCGCTGCTGCCGATCGAGCCGCCGCGGTTCAGGATATCGGTTGCGCTGACTACCGTCTGCGTCCCGCCCTTGATGACACCCGAATTCGTCGCACTGCCGGCCGCATGGATTTCCACGTCGTCGGCGACGATCAGCGCGCCGGTCGACTGCAGATCGTTCGCATGCGTGTGCGCGAGATAGACAACCGGCGCCAGCACCTGCTGCGTGCTGCCGTCGGGCAGCGTCACCGTCTGGTTCACGAGCCACACGATGTCGCTCGTGAGCGCGTCCATCTGCGCAGACGTCAGCGCAAGACCCGGCTCGAGATTAAACTGCTTCGCGGTGCTCACGCCGACGGTCATCAACGCGCGGTATTCGTCCTCATTGTTCGTGTAGCCCTGCAGATAGACCCGGCCGGTGAGCTGCGTCACCTGGTTGCGCACCAGCTGCTCCTCATACATGCCGTCGCCCAGGCGCTTCTCGACCGCCAGGGGATTCAGGCCCAGCTGGCCCAGCATGTAGTCACTCGAAATGAAGCGCGTATAGCTAGTCAGACGTGGATCGGTCGCGATCAGGTACGGCTGACCCGGTGCGATGTGGAACGAATACAGCCCGCCGGTTGGCAGGGTGATGTTCAGCGCGCCGTTGCTGCCTGCGACTGACTGCGGCGCATTCACGGCCGCCTAGTGGCCGCTGGTGGATACGCCAACGGATGCCTGATTGGCTCCCAGTGTGCCGCCTGTGGCGCCCGTGGCCGAGCTGGCTGCGGCAACATTCGTATTGTTCAAGCTCGTCGCGTTGATCTGCACCGCATTGTTCGCGATGATCGTGCCGCCCGTGCCGCCGATGGCGACCGGCTGCAGCACGACGGGCGCTTCGACCACCGTGCCGACGTCCTGTGACGTGTTTTCGTTCCACGCATAGGTCGAAATGATGTTCTGCGACTGGTACTGGTACAGCGTCTGTCCGGTATTGTTGACCGTCGTACCGCCATAATTGCCGCTGCCAATTGATCCGCCTTGCTGCGTGCTGCCAATCTGGATCGAGTTGCCCGCCGCGATCGCGCTGTAGCTGTTGTTGATCGTGCCAACGTTCGCGAGCGTCATTTTGCCGCCCGCCAGCAGTTGCGCTTCCTGCGCGGAGCTTGTTACCTGATCCTGCTGCGTCGTGGTCGTGGTATCGCGGGCGATTTCGACGCGCTGGTAGCCGTGATGCGCATCGCTGCGCGTCGCGTATTCGGTGGCCGGATCGTAGTTGACGTTCGGATTGTAGGCGTCCCAGTACGTCAGCGTGACTGTTCCGCCATTGTTCGTCATGCGGCTGTAGTAGACCGTCTGCTGCTGGCCATTGACGTTCAGCACGATCCGGTTCTGCGACGGGTTCTGCGAGACGATCGACGAGGTCGCGAACGTGTCGGTGCGCTCGGACTTGTAGCCGTAGTCCCATACGGCCTGGGTACAGGACGAATGGCCGTCGGCGTTCGTCGTCGCACACCGTCAGGGCATTACTGGCCTCGATTGTGCCGCCTGCGTTATTGAGTGCGCCCTGTGTCGTTACGGCCACGTCCTGCGCGCCGACATAGCCGCCCAGGCTGTTGTCGAGCGACGCGAGCAGTAAGGTCGTACGCGACTGTGCCGCGAGCTTGCCGCCCTGATTCGAAACCGCGCCCGCCTGGACGTTCAGTGCGCCGTTGGTGGCCACTGTGCCGCCATTATTCGACAGGCTTCCGGTCGCGATCGACAACGTGCCGGTACCCGAGTTCGAAATAGTCCCGTGATCATTGATCAGAGTCGCGGGCGTCAGCGAAAGGTCGGCGCTGTTGGTCTGTAGCAAGCCGTTCGCATTGTCGAACGTCCCCGATACGCTAACGGTCGGCGCATCTGTGCCGGTCTGCGTGACACTGCCGTTGTGATTGACGAGATTCGTCGCCGCAAGCACAAGCTGGTTGCTGGTGATTGCACCTGCGCTGTTGTCGAGTGTGCCCTGAGCTCTGGCTGAGAGCAAGCCGCCCGCCGTCGTCTTCGCGCTGGCAAGGTTCAGGTCACCAGCGCTTGCAGTGAGGGCAAGATTGCCGTTCGCGGAGGTCTGGCTACCGGCGAGGTTCATCGACACGCCGGAGAGCGCCGCGTTGCCACCCGCCGCGTTCTGGCCTGTCGCTGACAGGGTGCCGCTCGCGATGATCGTCAGGTCCCCAGCGTGCGCGATCGAACCGTCGCTGTTGATCCCGGCGCCGAGCGTGCCGGTCGACGCGACGTTGTTCGCGTTCGCGGTGAAATTCTGCTGCGCGGCGAGCGTCCCGCTGTTGGTCAGGTCGCCGGCTGTGTTGACTGAGACCGCTTGCTGCGCGTAGGTCGTGCCGCTATTATCGATGCCGTCGTGGGCGGACAGCACCATGTTGCCGCTCGCGTTAGTTTTGCCTGCGAGCAGCAGCTTGCCCTGCGTGGTGAGCGTCAGGTCGCCGGCCTGTGCGGCCGTGATGCCGGCGAGCGACACGCCCACACTGTTCTCGGTGCCGACGAGTTTGATGCGGTTCGCATACATGCCGTCCAACTGGCTCACGTCGATCAACACATCGGGTGCTGTGCCGTTGCCCGCGATCGGCGTCGCGGCAAGCGTGTCGTGATCGACCTGATTCGCGCCGCTCACAACGTTCAGGTTGTTCGCGTAGATCGATGCATTGACCGCCACGGCCCGTGCGATCAGGTCTACCTGATCGACGTTGGCCGCGTTCAGCCCCGCGCCCTGGACCGTGATTTGCCCACCAGTCACGTTGAAGCCCGCAAGACTCCCGTTCGCACCGATGATGGGCAATCCGGTCGTCAGGATTCCTCTGGACGTGTTGATAAATCCGCCACCGTCGACGACAATTCCGGAGCCGTTCGCCAGCACGACTTCCGCCTTGCTCCCGGCCACCTCAACGTATCCTCTTAACTGACTAGCGGCCGTGCTGTTGACCTGATTGAGGATGATTTTCGCGGACTGCCCCGGCGCGAAGTTCGGGTTACCATTGATATAACCCGCCTGCTGTGTGTTGACGATCGTGGGCGAGTTGTTCAGTACGATCCCGGATTTCGGCACATCGAACTGCGAATAGGTATTCTGCGAGACACCCGCCCCGGAAGGAGCGTTGATGTTGACCTGCTGGATGCCGCTTGCGGTCTGGATGACCGTCGGCGCATACGCGCCGGCTGCCACGACCTGTGCCTCGCTGGCCACCGGCACGAGCGCTGGCACTACGCCGAGCACCAGCATCGCGGCAAATGCGGCATGACGCAGCGCGAACAGCGAAATGGTCCGACGGCCGCCTGGGCGGGCCTGCCCGATGGTGGCTTCTCCCTGACTGGCGTTGCCGTTTCCGGTCGCCGTTTCCTCAACAGCGACCAGCATTCCCCGCAGCCTGCTATACACAAGCCGGTATGTCCGGTTATTCATTTTTTTCTTCGCACAGCATATTGGTAATGCTGCGGAAGATATCGGAAGCGCGTCGCCAACACTGTCAGGACGTGTCAGCTCCACCACGCTTTAACAAAAGTTCACAAATTCGAACTGGTTTCGGGGGAGCGGATTATGGGCGCCCCTCGTTGTGTCGTAGGAAGAGGTTGCAAGCAGACCTTGTGGAACTGGTGAGGGCGCGACGAAGGGAACGGCCGGTTGACGCGGGTCCGTTGTGCCGAGCCGGATTGCGCAGTACATATCGCGCACCAAGTCCACAAGGCCCGGACATGGCACTCATGAAATGTGATCGCGGAGAAGGTCGACAGTCAGAGCGGAGCAAATACCGATCAGGTGGCCTACTCCGGCCGATGGCCGGATAAAAACCGGCACAAGCCTGTGCGTCGATGTCACCACCAATCGTCAAGCTCCAGCGACATCTGTTTGCCCGTGTTTGCGCCAGAAGCACCGTCGGATACATCTCCCTTTGGCAACGGTGGCTTCAGCACATCGAGATGGAAAACCACACCCACGCCAAGCCGGACAAATCCATCATTCCCCCGCTTCGGACTCCCGGCAATTTTCGGGATCGTGATGCTGCCAACTGGCTCTCCCGCCCCCCTGTTCACGCGGCGTCGGCCAGCATCGAGTGACGGCAGTCCGCCGCGGCGCACCGGCACGCGTACTGCGCCCGGACGTCTTCATCCAGCGGATCCTCAGTGGCGAGCAAATATTCAATGAACAGTTCTTCGCCCGGCTCGATTGCCCGCAGGGTGTGAATGAAAACCCGATCGCCGTCTTCGATCGTTTCGCAGTTGGGCGCGCACGCGTGGTTGAGCCAGCGTGCACTATTGCCGCCGCGGCTGCCGTCGATCACGGATCCATCCGACAGCCCAAAAAGAAACGTGTGTCCTTCGACGCCTTCACGCTGGTGACGGCGCACCGCATTTCGCCACGAGGTGATTTCACCCTTGTACTCGAGCACGCGTTCGCCCGCTGCGAGCGGACGCATCGCGAACACGCCTTTGCCATGAACTGACGATCGCCGGACGATCACACGCCTCATACTGTTACCTCGACTGATATGCGCGCCAGTATAGAAGAGGCAGTGCGACGTGCGAAGTCACGTGGAGGATTGTTTCATCTGGGTTGCCCAGAAGAGAAACCGATTGTTCCGTCAATCGTAACCTATCGGTGCATGCTGGGTTGGTAACGACCTGGTGTGAAGCCACCGGGACAACGTAACCCGTTCTTTGAACGGCGGTGTGCTCGTGAGAGCATGCCGTTGTCTGCCAGCGTCAAGGCGGATGGGGTGCAAGGTTGAGCAGCATGGTTAGCATAAGCGAACTGCTGATAAACGTCGTCACTATAAGCAAGCCAAAGGCGCTGTCAGGCTTGAGCCAAAAGGCATGCAGTCGGATGTTTCGTTTGCCACTCGGAACACACGGACAAGTGACTGCCGGCGAAAAGGCAGAACCTAACCTGCTCGTGTCCTCCATGCGAAACACGGTAAGCCCAATTGTCCGCCAACGTCGGCGTTTCGGCGATGGCAGGTGACTCGTAAGGGAAGCTGTGGGGCAAGTGGGTATGAGAACGCGAAAAAAGCCAACGGCGGCCTGTAACGGGTCGCATAGGGGTTCTAAATTTGCCCTAACCCGAAAGGGTGCAGACTTTCGTGTGGTGCAGCTGTCGAGGGTCCATGTTTAAGGTTCATCGAGGGGAAGCTTGTGAGAGACCGGTAGCGCTTCGGTTCGGCACTCCTCGTCTCAGCGATGAGGCGAATCAACAACATGACAGCCTGCGAAGGGCTCGTGCGTTGTGGCGAGACCGGCGTCAGCACGACGCTTAATGCTGTGCGCGAGCGGAGTGCGGTGAAAGTCGCACGCTCCGTTCTTCGGGGGCCCTGTGTCCGGGAGGACATGGGGCTACCCTCTTAAATCCGCATCCACACCGACGTGATGCGTTACTTGCGTGAGGGTGGCCACCGGTCGTGGAGAGAAGCTGGAAGTTCTGGTTGTCGCAACCGGCCTGAGGTTGCCAGCGCGACCGACTGGAGAAGGTGCCGGACTAGAACAGCTGGGCGCCGAGCTCGCACAGGCGGTTCCACTTCACCGTGCTGACAAAGGATCTGCCCGCAGTATCGAGAGACTCGATTATCGCGCGCTGCCCACGCGCTTCCGCGACAACGCGCACGATGCGCGTCCGGTAGCGCAACAGCGCACCGATGGGTGGACACAAGGCTTCCCGCCTGATCCGCGATCGTTTCTTTTCCATACGACTATCCATAAAGATACGCAGCGAAACGCAGGGGCCGCAGTACAGCGGCATCTCGCACTGATGCTACCAGGCCGACTGGCCGAGGTCCAAGCCTTGCCCGATCACTCCGTGCCGTTGCCGCCGCCAGCACCTGTAGCGGCTACCCTGCCGACAGCCGCGCCATCGGCAGAAATCCGGCCGACGGCTTGCGTCCGATCTCAGGCGCCGTTCACTGCGTCCTTGAACGCCTTGCCCGCCGTGAACTTCACCGTCCTGGCAGCAGGGATCTGGATCTCGGCACCGGTCGCCGGATTGCGCCCAACCCGTGCGGCACGCGCGCCCGTGGAAAACGAGCCGAAGCCGATCAGCTGCACGGTGTCGCCTTTCGTGACGGCTGCCGTGATGGCCCCAATCAGAGCGTCGAGCGTCTCGCCCGTGGCGACCTTGCTGTCACCAGTCTTTGCGGCGACCGCATCCACCAGTTCTTGTTTGTTCATGGCTATTCCTCTTGATGGTTGTTAACTGAGCCACCCTACCCGATCGGCGCTTGGTCGCGCAATGGCCGGGCCGCGCTGTTTCTTTGGCATCGCATGTAGCCCGTGCACTGGCTCTCCGCCCGCCTCCCGTTTCTTCTCATCTCAACAGCAACGTTCCCATCCGCGTGGGATTCCGTCGCGTGCGGGGCGATGAACCCCAGCGCGCGCAAGTGCGCCGTTTCGTCAGTCGCCGGACAGTTTGCGACCAGCAGCTGGCTTTCATTGCTGGCTCGCGTCATCCCAATGCTGCCTGACGCCTCCACATCCGGCGCCTGAACGCATCTGAACAGCCGCTCACGGTAACAAAATTAGTTGTGTGTCCGCAAATGAAGGGGTAGATAGCCCGGATTATCGACCCCTTCATTTACGCCACTTTTCTGCGTTTTTTCTCAATTCCTTATACCTCGCAAGTCCTCGTCCCAAGGAGCGGGTGGGGTCGGTGCCCGCCCGTGGCGTGGCGCGGCTGAAAAACCCGGCCGCGTGCCGGTGCAGTGACTATGATGTAGATTGTGGTCCGTGCTAGCGACACGCGACCGCAACACGGGGCAAGGCGGGGCTGGCGGGAGACTGGCCGCCCGTCCTTGCTCCGCCAGAACCGGGTCCGCGAAGGTGCGGGCCATTTTTTTGCGCCTTTCCAACCCTGATAACTCCACCTATCAGGGTTGCGTTTAATGGACATCTGAGCGGTGATAATCCGCATGGTCACCGCAACCTATGTGGCCCGAGCCAGTCCTGCGGCGATCTTATGGCTGGCGCCGGTCGCCTCTCAAGGCTCCTAATCGTCTGGATTAGCGCAAAGCCGAAATACTAATGTCAAATCTGCTCAATTGCTTCCGCGTCGCGGTTTTCCCGGTGCGCTCATGACCGAAATCACTGTCACCGATTGGTAGAGACTTTGTTGTACGTCAATATCGGCACTCAAGCAGCCTCCAGCAGCATCTTCGCCATGCCCATCGTCTTCGCGACTAATCCAAACCGCCTTTGTCCGAGCCGACCTGATCGCCTATATTGGATAAAAAGCAACGCAGGGACAGCGTGCACCGAATCACGCCCTTCATCTGCAGTCGTCCGCATATCTCCACAGCCCAACGATCGAGGAGTGAGATAGTGGAAATCCTGAAATGTGCCGTTACCGTCGGCGCCCTGATCGGCCTTGTGAAGGGTATCCAGTTATTCAGCAGCCATTGTCGCCGCCGTTTTGGACATCGCTTTTTCACGCTTCGCGCATTCTGGTTGACGGGACTCTCGATCAGCCTCATGTGGCTGGGATTCTATCGCTATACAAGTGAACTACGCGATCACGCTTCCATTAATGGTGGACTCGTCCTCACCGTTTTAAGTGTGGTCCCCATTGTCTGGATGGTCTATGAAAATATCCGTGAAACGGACCTTTTCCACGGACTAGGCGGTTCGGCATTGCAATTGGCGTTGTTCTTCCCCGTGGCGCTCTATAGCCTCCCGCTGCTCCTAATCGCTATGGCAATTGTGCTTTTCGCATCCTTCAAAGCTGGTCCGGCGTGGCTCGTCGATCGCTAAGCGGCGGTTAGCCTTCCGCACCGGCGCCTTATTTCGCGCCGTCCCGCTCTCCACGCACCACACTTTGGAGCAATGCCCCCGGATCATCTGGCCAGTTCCAACAGAACAGGATCAGTCCCCTATGCGAATCGGGGCTGTCTGTACCTCTGACCGTATACCGGACGTCCATCATCATCTCAGCCGATCAACGTTCCGCATCCGGCCCGACATCGTTCGAACGACCATCGCTTCCCCGTACCGTGGGACCCAGCCGCACCGGTCCGGTAATTCGCTCTCGTTCCGTCGCATGCCTGTCCCGCTGTACCGGCATGGCACCCACGAAATAAGCCATATCAACCGCCAGCTCACGATCCTCACGCGCACTGGATCCCGCCATCGCAAAGGCCATCGCACGCCATGCGGCAAACACCCCGCCTTGTGCAACCCAACCCGTCTCGCGTTGCGCGTCGGCCGGGACGGCTCGCCAGAAACCCGGCGTCTCACCGCGCTCCATCATGTGCACGACCGCCGGTTTTGGAGACCGCTGTGTGACGCCGCGGGTTCGCCGAGAGGTCGCGTTCGCCTCTACACCATGCGCCCGAAGTCGCTCTGCAAAATACTCACGCCACCGCTGAAGATCGTTGTGACGTGGATTCAACCGGCGCCCGTCCGGTCCCCGAACTTGCACACTCAAATGCACATGCGGATGAGCCTCATCATCGTGCGCTGCAAAGACGTACGCGCGTCCGTCGCCAAACTCGAGTGCCGCAAAATCACGCGCCGCATCGCGCACGGCCTGCCGGTTCGTTCCCGGTGGCATCGATAGAAGGATATTGAATACTTCGCGGCGCGTGCTGGTGTCCGGTATGCCCCATCCGCCGAGCTGCCAGGTTTTCGTGAGGTCACGGAGTGCATCGACGCCGGAGATTTTGTCGCCGTTCTGATCTTCCAGATCGACCTGACCGTTACGCGAGATGTAACGAAGATGCCGGCGTACAGCTCCTATTCCCTGGGCACTAGACGCCTTGTTGGTGATCTTGACCATCACCTCCGGAGTGCGCTTCAGCGTGCGGGCCAATTGGCCGCGCATGCGCGCTGCCTCGGCCCGAATGCCCGCTCGTGAAAGCCGAGACGCCTTTGAATGCCTGAACGGCTCGTGAAATAGCCTATCACCCCAGTTCAGGAGCATCGCGTCGACGTAGATTTTTGGATACGGCATGTTATCGGCTCCATCGGTCGAGATTAGCGCGAACCACACCCGTGACAGCTCGCAGATGCGCGTCAATCTTTTCCCGGATGCCCTCAAAATCAGCCAACTCCTGGCACGTGAACCCCGCTCCACCACCGCGCGCAAGCTGCCCCAACGACCGGCTGATGACAGCAAGCTGCTGGTTCGACGCCGACAGCAAAAGCAGTTCCCGTGCTCCCAACTGCGGCTCCCCTGTCAGCTGCGCGCGGATCAGCGCCACGATCCACCGATTGCTGTGCAGGCCCGATGCTGCCGCCCGCTGCTCCACCACCATCTTCTCTGCGGCGGTCAACCGGATTTCGATACGACTGCGCGACTCTCCGACTATCGGCCGGGTCAGTCCAGATTCGATCTCAACAGGTCGATCGTCGGCCTCTGCGTTGACTGCGACAGCAATCAGCTGCCGTACGCCCTCGCCGACCGTCACGCCACGGCGCGCGCACCAGGCATCCCAGCGTGGCCTGACCGCGCCCAGTTCGACGCACAGGCGCTCACGGAATCTCACGGCTCACCCTAAGGTGCGGGCATTGACGGCTCGGCCGGCGCCCGTTCGACTTCGCGAGCGGGCGCACGCTCAGCAGCCGTGCGCATCCGACGACCACGACCCGAAGGCGCCTTTGCATCGAAGACCTTCGGCGGCGGCACCGGGATATCCTCCTTCCCGAAAGCGTCCAGCATGCGTACGGCGTGCTGCTGCACACGGGAAATGGACCGTTCGCTAAAGCCCTGTTCCCGCATCGCAGCGGTCAGGACAGCCAGGTGCAGCCCGCGTTCGTCATCCCCCCGCTGTGCGCCATGACCACGCTGCGGCACACGCTCTGCGACAGGCTGTAAATGCTCGTCGGCATAAGGTTGAGCCGCATCACCTGACGGCGTTTCGGCTCGCGACGTAGCTTGAGAAGCCACCCGTTCACGCTGCACGACATCCACCAGCCACGTATTCCGGTGCACGTCTTTCTCTTCCTCGCCCACCACGGCGCCATCGCCATCCAGAATCGGCACCTTGACAGTCACGAGTCGCTTGCCCAGATTTTCGAGCGTCACCAGTTGCCCGATCGCGGCCAGCGATTCAAGAACAGCACGCTCGAGATCCACGCCCCACACCACATGATCGACGCCCGCCTCGTCGCGGAACACCACGTAGTACGAGTCGCTGCGCGCGGGGTTGTGCTGATACGGCGCGCCTCCGTGCTCGCGCAGTTCCCCGACGTACCGCCGTGGCGCGTCCGGTTCGTCATTCGCAGTATTCCGGCTTTCCGGAACAGGCGGCGGGGCGTGGCTCTCCTTGCGCGTAGGCCCAGCAGGAGATGCGTCATTCGAAGCGGCTCGCGCACGCGCCTGCGGCGATGGTGATGATGCGTAACGTTCGTCTGTGCTCGCTCTCGAGCCAGCGACAGCTGTTGGCTCCGCCTTCAGACCTGCTTCAATGCGATTGTTCAGCCGCGCCTGCCGGGCGTCGGCGAGGCGAGCCAGATCCGCAGCCTTTGGCTCGTAGCCGCTTACCTCGATCCCGAGCAGCGTGGCCTGCAGCCACACCTCGCTACGGAACACTTTGTGTCCCGAAACGCGGATGCGTTCCCACGATTTGACATGCGCGATGTCGATCATCGACTCCACCACGTCCGGCCGGTTGTGCTCGGTGACGAGGTATGGCCCCAAATCCTCGAAAGCAAGCTGATACGGTGCCTCCTTCAGAAAATACTGATTGCCCGCCCGCAGATACCGTTTGCAGACACGCTCCGGTGGCTGGTCGAGCGGCACGTGGTCCGTACCGGTATACCGTAGCGGCACATCAGTGACCGGTCGCACACCAGGTCGCCGGGAGGCCCCGGCATCGTCGCGAATCGCCTGATCGCGTAGCCTCGTCCGCGCCGTATCGAACTCTCGGCGACGCCGCGCCAACATTGCTTCCAGTGCGGCCGAATTCAGCGCGTCATCACGGCCATCACCGCCTGATGGAGAAGCTGCGCTACCGACGCCTGGCACATCCTGCTCGATTACGTTAATGACCGGATCGGAATCCTGGGCCGAAGATATCTGTACCATGATGCAACCTCGTACGGTTCGGGGAAGGTCCGCGAATGGGTACCCCGACCGTGAAACGCTACCGATTGGGGTCTGCCGCCGGTTCAGGCGACGATGTGTGTTCCTTCGACCGCTCCAGCGCGGCAGCGCGTGCCTCTCTAATCCGAGCCCACGATCTCGCCTGCAGTTGATCGAGCATCGTCTCGAGATTCGGACTGAAATTCAGTTCTCGTGCGGACTTCTTCAGCGAACCGACCGTCCGTTCCAGCAGATCGCGCGCGCGATCCCACGGATAGACCTTCGATCGATCGCCGTCATAGCCGACCTGCACCTCGGCACCGTTCGACCGTGCGTTCCCGTCCATCCATTTCAGACGCTCGGAGGTGAACTCCATCTGGTCCTTCCGGTGAAACACGACGCTGCGCGTCGCGACCTCCTGGATCAGGTAGTGCTCAGTATTGAACACTTCACCACGGTACGGCCCTCCGTTCTCGCGCGGCGTTGCCATCCTGAGCGGCATGCCGAACCGTTGCCCGGCCAGTGCCTTCATCTCTTCGGGAACGTCACCCAATCCAAACAACGGCTCGCCGACCGGTGCACGCGTCGGCGCAAACCGTGGCAGAGTGCCAGCCGGGACGACCGGAGCAGTCGACCCTTCGCACGCAGGCGGTGCAGCAGATTCGGGCACCGCCTGTTTCGGCACGCTACGCTCCGATGACTGATGACGTCGATTGCCTTCGGTGTTGTCCACCGGGTTCTCTTTAGAGCGATCCATTTCTCCCTCCTCATTCCGTTCATTCATCTCACTCACCTGCACGTCGGACACGACATCTGTATCCCGCAATCTGTTCGCTCTCCCAAGGGACTGAAAGGCCACTTCACGCAGATGGTCGCCAACGGCATCGAAACCCGACAGTATCGCCATGTCGCTGAAATCGGTCGGCACCTTACCGTTGATACGCTTGTCGTTGGCAAAGACCGGCCACGCCAGATGCGCCATTGCACCTTCTGCCGCCCGCCGTGCATCCGAGTCACCTCGCCCTAGTTCGCCAAGCACTATCAGATCGCTATCGGGAAACCGCTCACGCAAGGAGGCGGCCACCTGGCCGAGATTCCCACTTGAAAGTGCCGCTGCCGCAAACCAGCCCGTCGCACGGTATGTGGACAGAGCCGTCGCCATGCCCTCACCGATCAGGATCGGTGCGAATGCCTCCTCCGGAGTAGGCGCCGATCCAGCCGTCCAGTACCCACCCTTCTTCACGCCCCCCGCCAGTGACGATTTCCGACCGTACTCGTCGATCAGTTCCAGCGTGGAGATCGCATTGATCCAGACGGGCACAATCAGGACACGCCCGACCAGCGGCTCCTCCTCGCTCATTGGCGCGTATCCAAGAAGCGAGCGCAGCTCTTGCGCATCCAGTTCACGTAAAGTCTCGACCGGATCGAGACGCTTGCGCGTCAGGTAAGGATGTTGCGGCCCCACTGGACGCGACCACTGCCAGAGTGCGTCCGCCTCGCGGGCCACCGCGACATGACGGGCCTGCCTGCGTTCTTCCTCGCGCGTGCGGCGCTCGATCACCTCGGGGGAAGGCACGGGGGCAGTTGCCATCCGGTCCGGGTACTGCGAACGCTTCAGATCGAAACCGTGCTGGCGCGCGAGCCAGAACAACGAGGCAAGGGTCTTGCCGCCTGATGCATCGGCTGAGCGCCACGTGGTGCGCGCGGCACGTTCGCTATAGTTACCAGCGGTGCGGCTCCACTCATCCCAGATCTCGAAGCCCTCGTCGCCGAATCCCTGCTTGAGCGCGAACGCCATGTCCACCCACGTCCCGTAATCGTCCGCAGGAATTACCGCCAGCGCTGCGCGGGCGCGCGCAGGCTCATCTAGATGTGGTGTGTTCATCGACCGCCTCCGTGGATCGGCGCAACGTGTGAGGGCACACCCCGCGCAGACGTTCGGCGGGGTCGCGATTGCTCAACTGGGGAAAGCTCCGCCGCATCGAGATCGGCAACCGACAGGCGGCAGGCGGCCTTCCGGACCCTTTCGGCAGGCACCCCAAGCAGCATAAAGTGCCTCTCCACATACGCCACGGCATCGTCTTCACTGATGTCAGCGAAGCTCGGCGGGAGATCGCGAGGATCCCATGCCTCCAATACTTCCAGATACTCGGCGGCTGGATTGATGAGCCCTGTGCCTTCCGGATCGATCTCGTCGGGCCGCAGATCGCGCAACCGTCGTTCGACCACGGCGCTGAAGCGCGCCAGATTCATTACTGGCACCGAGGGTGCCGCCATCACACGCGAGACAAACTCGGGATCGCACCAGTAGCAGATCTTGTCGGCCAGGATCGGTTTGGTGTTTTCGAGCACGATGATTTCCTTTTCGCGCCCCAGTTCCTTCAGTTCCTGCGGCAGCAGGAGTGGCCGTCGCTGCTCGGACACGCTTTCGCTCGATCCACCGCGACCACCGAAGATCGCGTTCGAGCGGCTAACGCTGTGTGACTGGTCGGTAAACGTGCCGAGCATCTCGGAATACTCGTTCGCATCCTTCTGCTCACGCGGCGCGTAGAGAATCTGCATCGCGTGATTGGTAACGAAGCTGCGCGCATCGGAACGGCCGTAGACAGATTCGAGTTGCGCGATCGACTGGACGATAGACAGCAGGCGCAGGTTATAACCCGACATGTAGGCAACTGCCCGCGCGATGATGTGGATTCTTCCGATCGCCGTCATTTCGTCAAGCAGGACCAAGCACTGGAATTTCAGCGTGGGATCGGCCTCGGGCAACTGCTTCGTATTGAGATTGACGAGTTGCGAGAACACGAGATTTACGAGCAGCGCAGCCTCCGACAGATGGTCGGGCGTGATGCCGATATAGACCGACATGCGGCGTTTGCGCACATCACGCAGATCGAAATCGTTAGCGCTCGTCGCCGCATCGACGATGGGATTAGCCCAGATTGTCAGCGGTGCATTGAAGGTCGCGAGAATGCTGGCCAGCACCTTATCGTCGTTCGAGAGAAAACGGTTCAGCGCATCGACACACGGTCCAGTCAGCAGACTACGATGCTGAACGAGTGCTCGCTGAAGGTAGGCTTTCACTGGCATGCCATTTCCCGAAGACTGCCGCAACACCTCCCCCATCGTGACCGGATAATCGTGAGTCGACGCTCCCTTGCCAGCGCGGCGCGCATCACGCCACTCGCACAGCAGCAGCACGATGCCAAGGAAAAGATTCCTGGCCTGATCCTTCCAGAAATCGTCGTGCCCACCAGGCGGATAGAGGGCGTAACCGATCGCGAGAATTTCACCAACGCGGAACAATCCATCCGAGATCGCCGACAGCGGGTTGTACCGATGCGTGCGACAATCTTCCGCGAACGGGTTGAATAGATAGACGTCCTGCCCGCACGCATGCCTGAAACCCGCGGTGATGGCGTGATTCTCCTGCTTGACGTCGAGTACTACCACCGAATCGGGGAAACTGAGCAGATTCGGGATCACAATGCCAACGCCCTTGCCCGAACGCGCTGGCGCCGCCAGCAGGACGAATTGCTGACCGGAGAATCGCAGGTAACGTCCACGCCAAACACCAACAACAATGGCAGGCGCCGGATCCATGCTTGCGCGCGTGTTCATAGCAGCCCCGCATCGCGAATTTCCGCGTCGCTGGCAAACCGCGCACTGCCATAGAGGCGCCGCCGGCCGGACCGCTCCCACAGAGCATGCAGGCCGAACGCCGGCCCACCGAACGCCAGCAAAACGCCGAAGATAGCCGCACCGGCCAATCGCCGGCCATCACTCGGCATCAGACCGTCGTGTCTCGCGAGTGCCGCGTCGAGCCACCCCCACAAGCCGGCATGCAAGGGATTGATCCGTAGGCTCGCGTAGAGGAAGAACGACGCCAGCCAGAGCGCGGCGACCAAGCCTCCGAGCAGGATTGCCAGCACGGTCACTGTGATGACGGCCATTCGTACTTGATGGGACACGAAGAGAGATAGCTTCGCCATGACCGTTCTCTCCTACGCAAACGCCGCCCGGACCCTACGAACCGGATCGAACCAGATTTCGGTCATGCCCCAACGCTTACCGGTCTGTTCACCTGCCCCGTTGAAAATCGGCTGCACTTCCATGTGCGCGACGATATCGATGGTGAGAAAAAGCAAACGCTTCAGCGCGGCATCGTCGTAGGCCACAGCCTCGGGGTGTTCCTTCGCCATCAGTGCAAAGCGCTCAATCGCGACCGTCGCATTCGAGGCGTGATAGCTCGTAATCGAACCAGCGTGCCCTGTCGTCAGGAGCTTGAGGAAGTCGTAGGCTTCAGCGCCGCGCAGTTCGGCCAGCAGCACGCGATCAGGGCGCATGCGCATCGTGCTCGCGATCAGATCGGCCGGCGTGACGCGCGCCTGACCTTGCCCGCCCTTGCTGTACAGCAGGTGCACACAGTTTTCGATGTGCCGGATAAAAAGCTCCCGGACATCCTCGATCGTCACGATCCGTTCGGTCCGCGGGATAAAGCGGGAAAGGGTCTTTATGAAACTGGTCTTGCCACAACCCGTGTTACCGACGATCACGATATTCAGCCGCCCAGTGACGGCCAGTTCAAAGAATGCGCCCCAATCCCGCGCCTCCAGGCACTGCACGAGTCTGCTATCCCCGGGCCGCAACAAAGGCAACGCAGCGTCGAGCCCGTTTGGGCGATGCCATACCGTTTCGTCGAACAGTCCCTCGTCACGGTACGTGTCGATGGTCTTTTCGTCCGCGGACGGCCGACGGATTGTGATCGAGACCGTGCGCGGCGGCACAACCGGCGGCACTACAATTTGGATCCGTGCGTCACCCGGCAACAGCGCCGAGAGCACAGGATGCAGGGCTGAAACCTCTTGGTTCGTGAGCGTGGCCACTGCCACCGCAAACGACATCAGGCGTTCGAAATCGAGCTCCCGATAGTCGTGACCATGCCAGCCGCGATGTGTCTCGACCAGCACGCGCTGTGGCCGGTTGATGACGAGTTCGGTCACATCCGCATCGTCGAGCAGCGGCGCGAACGGGCGCATCAGCTCCCGCACCGACGCATCGTCGGGCAGGCGCGCCAGCACGGCGTCAGTTGCCCGATTCGATCTGTCCGTGCAGGCATTCATGGTGCAAACTCCGGCTGCAGCGCATATACCGAACCGAAATCCAGATCGCGCGCGATCACGATCGTGAACTCCGCGCCCTGGTTCTTGGTCAGCGTCGGCGGGATGTTGATCGTGCTGTCGAGCACTCGCGTGGCCATGTCGTTGCCCTGCTGCTGCGTGTTCGCGTAGACAACCGAACCGTTGCTGTTCCCGCCGCGTGTGGCTAGATAACCGATCGCATCCTGGGTGATGCCAAGCATCACCGCGGCGCCGACGCGTGGCCTCCAATGATTGTCGACAAAGCCATCGATGCCCATGCGCCCGAGCGCATCGGCTACTGGCGAATCGATCTCGACCGTCACGCCTAACGGCGTCCTGACCAGTGCCGACAAGACGAAGATCCGTTTCTGGCCCGGCGAAAGGTTCGAGCGGTACTCACTGTTGATCTGCGAGCCTCGTTCGATCAGCACTACCCGGCCATCGTCGGAATACACGTTCTTCGTCACCGTGCAGGTAGACATGCCCGCATCGGTGGAATCGAACGCCGTATCGCCCACGCAATCAATCTTGGCGCCCTGCGCGAGCATGAAGCTGCGATTCCCCAGCATCCCAGCGCGCACGCGCGGTGCGGCGGTCGGCGACAGCGCCTGCGCCAATGCGCCGCCTGCCTGAGCCAGCCTCTCTCCTGATGGCTCGATTCCACCAGAGACAGTGGCCACGACCGACGAGGCAACACCCGAAACCTCGGCCGCCGCGTCCTGACTGCCCGCGCCGCCTACTGCGAGCAACGGGGCATCGTAATAGCTGCGCCGTGCCCCGATGTGCACGGCGCCGACCGGCTCCGGTGCTGTGCCCGGCCCCGGAACCTGTACGGGACGCACGGCAATGGCGCTTGCAGCAAGTGGCGCGACGGCGGCCACACGCACCGCGGGGGCGGGACCATCCTTGAACACACGCCCCTGGGTCGACGCATCGGCCACCGCATCGCGGTGCGCCTTCGCATCTGCGTCGTGACGCGCAAGGAAACCATGCACGGTCCACACCGCGCCGGCACCGACCATGAGAACGATCACAATCGGCGTCAGCCACCAGGCACGCGGGCGAGCTCTGCGGTATTGGCCCAGCTCCGGCATGCCACGGTCCGCGCCCATCCCTGGCGAATTGATACCGCCCATTTCCAGACCGGACTGCGCACGATCTGACGGGCCATCGGGCTCGATCGTATTGCGAGGCGTATCGTCATTCATCGCCGTGACTCCGCAAGACGCGTTTCACGCCGCTGGCAGTCGTGCCGCCTTGGGGCGGGACGCCATCCATGTCACAAGCGTCGTTCCAGATTCCGACAACTTCGTCCGCGAGCCGCAGCACAAAGCGCTTCGCGACCTCGTGCACGACGATCGTGTCGCCCTGCACGTGTTTGTCCACAACGCTCTCCGTACCGTCATCGGCCACCCGGAAAACCGCCGGCATCCGCCGGTTGTTCGGGATACGGAGGTAGGTGAACCGTCCGTCGTCCCACGCCGCCGTCGGCGCAATGTCGTCGGAGTGCGGTATCACCTCCATCGTGTAGTGGGCATTGCGCACCACAGGTGGCTGCGCGAGACGTTGCTCAACCAGCGCGGCATCAGTGTTCGCGCGTGCCAGCGCCTTCGCTTCATCCGGATAGGTGAAGGTCACCCGGTACATCACGTCGTGGTTGCCGAACTTTGCCTTGAGCGGCAATACCATCAGATCGAAGCTGTAGCTGCGGCGGTCGGTACGAATCTCCAGATTCGAATCGTGCGCAGCGAGTTGCGGTTTCAGGTACACGTCGTGATCGCCTTTGTTCGCCACAACCTGCCAGCCGTCTCGATCGCCAGGCGCTACCACCTGGATCTGTTCGTGCGGGTCGAGCGCGATATGCGTGGCAATGCCCCGCTGCGCCTGAATACGCACGACATCGTCCGGCTCGTACACCACCTGCCGCACGCGCGAATCGCCGAACCAGCCCGGCAAATCGGCAGCGCTCGCGGTGTGAGCGAGCAGCAGGCCCACCAGCGCGACACCAGGAGCGAGCGCTTTCATGGGTTGCCTCCCGTCGTCGAGGCTGGAGCTAGAGAGGCAGACGGCGGCGTGTATTCGAGATCACGGCTGTAGGCTGTCACCTTGAACCCGAACGGATTGGCGATCGCAACGCTCTCGCGCGTGAATACGGGTGGCCGGTAAGTAAAGGCGAGCGTGATCACGAAGCGCTGCGTCGGCTCCGCGTTCGCGACCCCGCTCCTGAACGACGTGCGCTCGATGTGCACGACGGCATGCCCGGGTTGATCGGGCGGCAGCGTGGTCGAGAGAATGTGGATGCGCCGCTCGATGCCCGGCCCCAGTTGCCGGTCCAGTGCATCCGGACCGCCATAGATGCTGCGAAAATCGCGCGCAACCACGTCATCGCTCATGACAAGCACGCTGTCGTAGTCCATCTGCAGCAGCCCCCAGTCATACCGCTCGCGCGAACGCACATATGCCTCGACCCAGTGCTTATCCTGGATATCCTTCGTGCGTACGTGGCGGGCATCCAGTACGTCGATCACCTGGGATTCGCCGGTCAGGCGATCGACCTCGATCGGTAGCGGCACGACACGATAGAACGGCACCATCAGCGCAAGCGCCGCGGCGCTCAATACGGCGACCGCAAGCGCCGCATAGGCGACATGCCACGCGCGCCGCTCGGATCGCTCCTGCAGGTAGGTCAGCGATGCCTCGATATCGAGCACGCGCCCATAGTCGTGCGGTGCGCTCATGATCGGGCTCCTGCGCCCGACGACACGGGCAGAGCTTGGGAAGCAGGCGCTGCAGGTGCCGGGAGCACAGAAGTTGGGACTTCAGGCACCGGCAGAATGCGGTTGACGGGCACGCGGTGCAGACCGTCCGGCAATACGGGCTTTGACGGCCCGCTGCTGCAGGCCGCCAGACTCCAGGCTAGGCACCCCGCGAGGACGATGGAGATAAGCGCAGGCATGGCATCCTCCTCAGTTCCCGAACGATGCAGGCGCCATCTGGTCCTGCAATCGGGCCGTGTTGCCAGCCCGGGTCAGTGCCAGTTCACTTTGTTGCTCGGCCACGAGCTTGTCCTCGGAATCGGCCAGCATCCGGAAGAGCTGCAGCTTCGTCATTTCGTTGCCGACCGTCGTGGTCTCAGCCTGGATACGTGCCTGCAACTCGGCCACCCCCTTGGGGTCCTGCGTCACGTCGATCTGTTGCATCAAGCTCTGGATCTGGTTCAGCTCACGCAGTTCGGTCTGGTACGCCTGAAGGCCGAACGCCTTGTCCTGAAACGGCTTGTTCAGCGTGCGCTGGCATACCTGCTGGTCAATGCCGGTCTGGTCCTGGCAGTTGTAGATCTGGTTCGCCGAGCGCAACTCCTGGGCGCTGCCCGTCAAGCCCGCGTAGCCACCGTTCTGGATCGCCGTATAGACGCTCTGCCAGTTCGAAGGCAGCGAGCTGGCGACGACCGGATTGCCTAGCAGCGCACCGAAGCCACGCGTGCCGACCGTCGACTGATAGATCTGGATTTCCTGCTGCACCTCCTGCTCAAGCCGGGCAACCGTCGCGATAGCCTGCACCACGTTCTGCGCGTCGAACACCGGAATGCCCTGTGCATGAGCGCCGGAACAGAGCACCACCCACACGATCGCGGCCCTCGCCAATCTGGTTTGTCCTGTCATGGTCATCACCTCACATTCATTCGCCCTGCCGACCCAGGTTTGCGCGCGCTGCGCGCTGGTAAGCGGGCATGGGTCCGTTCGCCGAACCCCCTCCGCCTGATCCGCTGTAGCCGCCACCACTTGAGCCGGTGCGGTTGCGAATCTTTCCGCCAGGCGATGAGCCGCCACCGCTGGGAGAAAACGCCTGAGCGAGTGCGCCGGCCATACGTCGTGCGGCAAAACCCGCCACGAACGCGCCAAACCCGGACAGCGTGGCCCCACCGGAAAGTCCCGATGCAACCGATGGCAACTGCCAGCCGACCATGGCGAGAAAGACCCCGGTTGCGAACAAGCCGATCGCTGCTGCACCCGCCGCGGCATTGTTGAGAGCAGCGGTAATGCCCTGCATCACAGCCGACGGATCTGCACCGGGGGAAGCACTAGTGGCATTGAGGGGAGTTAGATCGGCAGAGAATGCCGTGAGCGCCATGCCGAGAAAGGCGGCGACGAGCACTTGCAACAAGGCGTAATTGGTGACCTTCGCGGTCCAAGCCTCGAAGAAGCGCGCGGTTGGGGCAAATGCCGCGCAGGCAATGAAAATAGGACCAAGCCCAAGCACGAGATCGAGCAGCATCCTCGCCATCGCCACTTCGAAGGCGAGGACGATGAGGAAGATCGAACCACCAAGTGCGGCGATGATCCCGCACAGGAAATCGCCGATGGCGGCGGCAAGTCCACTGACACTGATCCCCTCGTGCGTCGCCTTGTCGAAATAGGCGTCCATCACGAGGTCGATCTGCTGGTCGTAGCAATCGAGCGTCTGGTAGATACTGGTCGCGCTCTGCGCTGTCACGCTGCCGCCGTTGACCGACCCGCATCCTGAATTACCGCCGCCCGACGTATTAGCCGCGTTCTGGATCGTCTGGGCAAGCCCGGCCGTTGCACCATTGATCGCCGTTACGACCCGCTGCTGGTAGATGCCGGCGCTCAGCGCAAACACGAGCGTGATGGCGACCTTTAGCCCCCGCCAAGCAAACGCCGGGACAGCTTCGTGGGCTTCGCCCCGCACCACTGCCAGACCGTAGGCGACAACCCAGATCGTAACGGCCGTGGTCACGACCGGCACGAGCGCGCTGGACAAGGCCGATGACACGTTCGTGATGTAGGTGGACATACCATTTTCGAGAGTGCCACCTACCGCGGTGAAGAGGCCGCTCATCGCACACCTCCCGCTTCCGGGGGAAACGGCGAACGCAGTCCGCCGTTCGCCGTGCGTCGCCGGGCAAGCTGCTCGTGGAAAACCGGCAACCAGTCTTCCGGTGCATCGCCCACCTGCGCACGGATCGTGTCGAGAAGCTCGACGTTATCGGTCGTACCCGACAGCACGTCGAGTACGTCTCCGAGGCCAGCGAGATCAAGCCGCCCAATTGCAGAGCGATGACCCTGCTTGACCAGGAACAGCCGACTGTTCTCGCCGAGATTGCGCACGATGTTGAATTCGGCTTCGGTCAGCTTGAAACCACAAACGTAATCGTCGTAATCGGCCCGTGGGTTCGGCAGGAAGAAGAACGTTGCGCTCTGCTCGATCAGCGCACTGGCAACCTCGCTGCGCAGTACGTCCGCAGGCGATTGCGTATCGAAAATCCCGAGGCCATTCTGCTTGCGGATCGTCTTCTGCTTGTTCTTCACAAAATCGGTGAAAACGGGATCGGAGAGACGCTTCCAGAATTCGGTCATCACGTAGATGAAGCGCCGGCCGTCGATCAGATTTTCGGTCAAGTGCAACAGGTACATCGTGACCGGCGTCGAGACCTCCGCATCGTCAAGCAACTCGGTATCGTCGAATCCGAACAGTCCCGAGCAGGCGAGATCAATACGGTCGGTCGGGTTATCGAATACCCAGCCTAGACGCCCGCCCGCGCACCATTTGGCGAGGCGAGCATGGAGGCTGTTCTCACCCACGGTCGGCAGGAGTTGCCGCACCATGGAAAGCCGTCGCAGCGGCTTGTCCATGCGGGCAACTTCCCGTACGGCGCGCGAGATATCGAGTTCGTCCCTCGCGGGCAGAGGCACGCCGATATCGACGAGCTTGCTCACGAGCCTTTCCCAGAAGTGGAGCACAGCCTCGGTTGGTTCCATCTGGAACGGGTTCAAACCGGTCGGCTCCCCTCGGCGGAACACGGTGTATATGCCGCCCATCGCGCGGATCGCGATCTCGGTACCGCGATCCTTGTCATACAGCACGGCAGTGATGCCGTACTTCATCGCCATTGCGAGTAGGAACAGCTCAAGCACTGTCTTGCCCGCGCCGGCCTGACCGATAATCTGGGTGTTGGCGAGCGCCTTCTCGTCGAGCGAGTCCTTCTTGTCGGGCGTGACGTGGAAGTTCAGATAAAGTGGCTGACCACTAGGCGTCTTGACAATCGTGATCGCCTCACCCCACGGATTACCATCACGCTTCCCCGTCGCGAAGTTATGCAGGCATGCCAGTCCGCAGAAGTTCCGCGACGTAAGCTTGGCCTCGCGCGGCCTGTAACGCCAGTTGCCTGGCAGTTGCGCGAACCACGCCGCGTCCGCAACGAGATCGATGAGTGCCGTCTGAAAACCCGCGTCGGCCAGCTGCGTACGCGCCTTCGCCACACTTTTCGAAACTTCATCCAACGTGTCGCCGAGCACAGCGAGCGAATAATGGTATTCGCCCAAGACGAAGTCTCCGTTGATCAGGTCGTTAAGCGCCCCTTCCATCGCCTCTACCTGGGACACGGCAACATCCTCGCCGGCAATCAACTGGTTACGCTGGCGCTCCAATGCCTCTTTCGCGCTCGGCTTGTCGAGGACGGTGAAGCTCTGCGTCTCGATGTACTCAAAGTCGCCGTACAGCAAGCCGTTGATCATTCCGGGCTCTGTGTCCTCCGGGTAGTCCTTCAAGTCGAGCATCGCGGCAAAGCGGGTCGCGGCCGGCATGCGGATCTCGATCTTCTCGGCCCCAACAAAGAGGCGCGACGTTGGCAGCCCCTCACGGATCGGGCCAGCCGGAACCGGCTCGGGCTCCCATGCGGCGTTCACCAAGTAGCCAAGCAGTTCCAGCGTCGACGAATATCGGCGCGGGCGCCTGGTATAGCTGCCCTGTCTGACATAAACGCCGAGCGCGACGGGATCGTAGGGCTTCAGACTCGATTCGACCTGGGCGGCCAGTTCTGCCATCGCCTTCAGTGCGTCGTGCTGATCGCGGCGGATATCCTCGCGCGTGCGGCGCGCAGCACGGCGAAAGGCGCGACCGAGCTTCGTGCGGTTCGGCCGGTAAACAACGGTCAGATACAGCTCGTTGGCCATCATGCGATAACCGGAAAAGCTCGCGTAATAACGCGTCGCCAGCTCCTGGCAGAAGCGGTTGCCGTAGGGCATCGCGAAGTGATCCGACACGCGCCGGCGCAAGCGATGTGACCAGAGCGCTACGTGGCCGCCCGCGAGCCCGCGCACGAGTTGGTTGAATCCGTCGTGCCGCGCGAGGATGTTGGCGGGATCGGCTGCCTCGAACGCGATGCCGGCGATCCTCCAGATCTGCAGGTAGTCGCCCTCGCGTGTTTTGATAACGTGGTCCGTCACATGCGTCGAGTACGGGATGTAACCCGCAAGTGGGACTTCGCGGTTCGCCAGGGCGACGAGTTGGGGTTCGGATGGCATGTCACGCCCTCCTTTTCAGGCGAACGGGCACGTAGGCATGCGCCCCCCAATACCAGCGATTGCCCTGACCGAGCACCATCCGAAGGCGCAGCGCGTACTGAGCGAGGCGCTGATCGTCGTAGCGCGTGATCACACGCATCGCGACGAACACCGGAATCATCAGGAAGAGGATGGCGACGCCCAGCGGGGGACTCGCTAGCAGCGCCCAGACGGCCGGAATCAGCATGCCGCCGCCGACCATCAGGAACGGCACAAGCGGTACGCCCCACAGCATCGCAGGACGGGTGCAGCCTTTAAAAACGGGATCCTTGAGAGGGTTCATGATTTGACTCCCAAGGATCAGCTTGTCGGGATCAGCATGCCGGCGATCACCGTCGCACAGCCGACGAAGAGTCCGCCGATGAAGACGTTCGCGATGTCGCCGAACCTGGCGTGCTGGAACATCATCCGGAAACCCGCCCAGATGATGGAAATCGAGCAGATCACGCCCCCGACACCGAGCAGAGTTGTCTGGATTGTGTTCAGCAGCGTATTGACTTGCGAGAGTTGTGCCCACGCCGGTGTCGAGAGCAGTAGCGTCGAAATTGAAACGGCAAGTTCCTTCGCCAACTGACAGTCAAAGACGATACGGCACAAATACGAGCGCTGACGATATATTTTTATATGTATTCCTAAATACATGATTGACTCCTTTTCGCCTACTGTCTGCCCGCCATTACCTGAATCGCGGCTTAGAACACCACCGCGCTACCCTCCGACTCACCTTCCCGCTCATCCGTCAACGCATGGTCTCGATCGAGCAACAGCGGTCGGCGAACCACCGGATGCGGCCGGAAGGGGCTAGCAGACATTCCGGAATTGACGGGCAACACCGGGATCGGTGCGATAGAAGGAACGGTGATCGGGAACATCGGAACGGGCTGCTGCGCGTTCTTTATCACGCGTTGTACGTAACCCGTGCGAAATCCCGTCGAAAAATCGCCACTCCCATAGCAGGACAGACCTGCCCGAAGCGCCGCCTGAGTATCGGTCTGTGCACGATGTGCGGACATGAAACAACGTTGAAGAATGGTGGCGCCAACAGCGAGGTTGCGACAGGGCTCGAATGCGTTTTGCTCCGTCAACCCGTATGCGCGCCAATTAGCCCGGTTTACCTGCGCGAGCCCTACACTAAAATTCCAGCCGGCCGCTTCGAGTGCGCGCATTGTGGCGATCGCTTCGACCAAATTCGACGGTTGCCGCAGCAGCCGACCACGCACGACGCCAATCGCGAAGGGGTTGAATCCAGACTCGGTGCGCACGAGCGCCGCCATTGTGATCGGGTCGATTTGCTGCGCGCATTGCTGGGCAAGCGTCATGAAGTCGAGCGGCATTTTCAGTGCCTCCCGCCGAAGCCGTTCTCCTGCTGCTCCGCTTGCTGCAGGAAAAGCGCTGCGGACCTTGTCGGGTTGTAGGACACCTGCGCGCTCCCGGCACCATAGAATTCGGTGATTGTCGGCGCCTGCCCTCTTACGCCCCACCAGACACGGGTATAGAGCTGGTCGCCGATGTCGACATTGATCGCGCCGGAAGCGCCACATAGCAGTTCACTCTGCTCCGCCCCGCCCCAGTACAGCAGGCCTTCACGGCAATAACCACTGCTTGCAAAGGTGTTGGCCGCAAACGTTCCCTGCGAGCTGCCAGCACCGAAATTGCAGGTCGGAAACGGATCGCCGTGACGCAATGCCCGCCATAGTCTCTCGATCGGCGGCACGCATTCGCTGTACTGCTCCGGGCCACCGGGGTTCGACAGGCACAGAATTACCTTGCAACCCCAGTCGTCGGCAAGAGTGATTCCCGAGGCAAGCGCGCAAGCGGCAATAAGCGCGAGCGCAGCGAAGGACCGGTAACTTGCGGCGTGTCGTATCAAAGCAGCTCCCATTTCAGGCCTCCACGTCGCAGGCAATTTCATCGAGACGCAAGTACCCGGTCAGCGCCTCGAAACAAGCCAGCATGGTCTGCCATGCCCTACGCGCAGCCGGTTCCCTCCCGACGACCTCCCCCAC
>CABFVV010000091.1_pt1 | contig 38217 bp, 34 predicted proteins | sample 8864751 | NCBI WGS metagenome assembly CABFVV01 (sample SAMEA5735770, study PRJEB23740) | soil metagenome | biome: forest; feature: forest soil; material: soil | place: USA | collected 2013-10-13 | depth 0.1 m | reverse complement strand
CCCAGATGCCGTTCACCATCTTGATCACCGAGCGACCGCCACTCGTCGAACCAAGCGACGTCTGGCTGCTCTGATAACCAATCCCCGCATCGACGATCCCGTACAGCGTCACACTGCTCTGAGCGTGTGCGCCGAGGGCGACCAACCCAAGGGCCGAGGTTGCTATTACCTTTTTCATTTCTGCTCCTCTGTAAAAAACTTATTTGTCATATCTGGCAGTGCCACACCGGCGCCGACTTTTAATCAAGCGTTCAAAACACCGGGTGACCATTGATCAGGCTAGGCAACCACGTCGAGAACATCGGTACGTACGTCACGATGTTGATCGCGCTGAAGATAGCCAGGTAATAAGGCCACGCCACCTTGGTGGTTTCACCTATCGACACATTGCCGATCGCGCAGCCGATGAACTGCACCGACCCGATCGGCGGATGCACGAGACCCAATGCACAATTCAGCAAAATCATGATCCCGAACTGAACGGGGCCGACGCCGGCATGCATCGCCATCGGCAGGAACAGGGGCGTGGTGATCAGGATGTGCGCGGCCATGTCGACGAACGTGCCGAGGAAAATCTGGATGATGTTGATGTAAAGCAGCATCAACCATGGCAAGCTCGTTGCCCCATCGAGCATGTGTTCGATGGCGTCGGGAATCTCCAGATAGGCCATCTGATAGCGCAGCATGTTCGACACGCCGATCAGCAGCAACACCACGCCAGTAGTTTTAGCGGCCTTGGACAGCGCATGAAAGAGCTTCTTCATCGTCATCGTGCGATAAATGACGATCGTCAGCACTAGCGAATAAGCCACTGCGATAGCGGCGGCTTCCGTCGCTGTAGCAATACCCTTGGCCACGCAGACCAGAATGATCGCGATCACCATCAAACCGGGCAATGCACCCAGAAACGTGCGGGCCACCGCGAACCAGCCAGGAAAGCGCTGCAATTCGGTCGAGCCGTCAGGGCGGCGCGGATAGCCGAACTTGACCGCCTGCCAGTACGCGGCGATGAGCACGAAACCCATCACCCACAGCACCGGCAACAGACCAGAAAACAACAGATCGCCGATCGACACGCCGCTCATCGGGTGACCGTTCAACGTCCCGGTGATGCCTTGGGCCGCGAACGCATAGATGATCATGTTCGTCGAGGTGGGCATCAGCGCGCCGGCCAGCGACGAATGGGTTGTCACGTTGACCGCATAGGCCGCGCTGTAGCCTTCGCGCTTCATCAGCGGAATGACGACGCCGCCCATGGCGGAGGTGTCTGCCGTCGGCGAACCGGACACGCCGCCGAACAGCGTGCACGCGACCACGTTAGCCATGCCGAGCCCACCGCGGAAATGGCCCACCGTGGCCTGCGCAAAGCGCAGGATGCGGTCGGCGATACCGCCGTGCAGCATCAACTCGCCGGAGAAAATGAAGAACGGGACCGCGAGAAACGAAAACGCGTTCATTCCCGAAATCATCGACTGCATGGCGGTAGCCGCCGGCAACCCCTCATACAGATACGTCAGGACGCACGAGAGTCCCAATGCGAACGAAACAGGAACCCCGAATACGAGGAAAACGAGGAAACTAACTGAGAGGATGGCAAGTTCCATGATTCTTCTATTTTTGTTTCTGTGCGAAAAGCCCCAGCAGGTTCTCGAACGAGAACAGAGCGATGCAGGCGCTAGCAATGACCGGAATCAAATATCGAAGCGCTTCCGGAAGGCCCAGGATCGGGATCTTGTCGTCCATCGTCGTCTCCGCCATCTGCCAGCAGCCGAAGAAAATCGCCACGGCCAGCACGATCAGGCAAATATGCTGGAACGCATGGGCGATCGTCTGGCCTTTGGGCGGCAGCTTCTTGACTAGCGAGTCGAGCCCAATGTGGCCGCCCTCGCGAACTTTGAGCGCGGCGCCGAACATGGCGATCACAATCACCAGCAGGAGGGCAATGGGTTCGACAAAATCCGGTGCATCGCTGAAGACATAGCGCATCACGACGCTATAAATCACCAACAGGCACAGCGTGGCGAGACTCGCCGACGCCACGACCACCAGCACGCGGAAGAGAAAATCGTTTGGGCGTTTCATGAATCTCATTGACCCCATCCTTGCATACGGCGGACTTATATTTGATCTTCAGGAATCCTGCCAAGCCTCACCGGCTCAGGAAACCGCACCGTGGGAAAAACCGGCAGCCCGTGCTGCACGGCCCTTCCCCACCGCGTTACGTCCAAACTTATTTGACTGCCTGGATTTCGTCGACGAGCTGCTTCATTTGCGGCGTCTTTTCATACTTCGCCCAAACCGGCTGCATCGCCTTCACGAAAGCAGGACGGTCGATCTGCGACGCGGTAACGATCGTCGCGCCACCCTTGGTGACCGTCTTTGCCGCGTCGCTTTCACGCGCGGTCCACAGCTTCGTGTAGTAAGGCACGGAGTCAGCCGCCGCCTTCTTGATGATGTCCTGTTCCTGCGGCGTCAGCGTGTCCCACACCTTCTTGGAGAACACCAGCACTTCCGGCGTCATCGAATGCTGGGTTTCGGAATAGACCTGCGCGACTTCGAAGTGCTTGGTCTCTTCGTACGACGGCAGGTTGTTTTCCGCGCCATCCACCAGACCCGTCTTCAGGCCCGTATAGACTTCGGCGAACGGCATCGGCGTCGGCGTGCCGCCCATCGCCCTGATTTCGTCGACCATCAGATCCGACGGCTGCACGCGCACCTTGAGGCCCTTCATATCGGCGGGCGAATGGATGGCCTTCTTCGCGTACATCGAGCGCGCGCCGCTCTCATAGAACGTCAGCGCGATCATGCCCTTCGCCTTGAAGGCGTCGAGAATCTTCTGGCCTTCCGGGCCGTACATCACTTTGCGGAAATGGTCGATGTCGCGAAACAGGAACGGCAGCGACGGAATCATCGATTCAGGCACGATCTCGTTGAATGCGGCACCGTTGGCGCGCGCCATGTCCAGTGCGCCGATGCGCACCTGATCGATCGTGTCGTTTTCGGAACCCAGCGCGCTGTTGCCGAAGACCTTCACGGAATCCTTGCCACCGGTTGCCTTGCTGATTTCTTCACCCATGTATTTCACGGCCATATTGGTCGGATAGGTGTCGCCATGCACGTCCGACACCCGGAACACGCGCGCGTGTGCCGACACGGTGCTGAATGCCAGCACGGAGGCCGCGACAATCATCGAAACACGGGAAGAGGCAAACTTGTTTTTCATCGTGACATTCCTTGAAATTAGATCATCCGGATGCGGAGGACCGCTTGCGAAGGACCGCTTTCGCGGGGTCGCTCACGGAAGGCCGCTCACGGATGCGACATGGTTTTGATGCGTCTCCCGGCTCCACGCACGCAACCCCTGTGGGTAGCGAGCGGTTTGCCGTGCTGGCCTGTTCTACTTCCCCGGCACAGATGCTCAGCACTCCTGTCAGACAACTCGACTTCTTTGCTTCGACTGCTTCGGCATGAATCCCGCGCGCGTTGGTCATGCGCGTAGAGAACACTGGCCTCTTTGTCCGGGAGCCCAAAGCTATCTCGAAAGGAATTTGTTTGGGCTCATATGTTGTACGACGACATATGAAGTCTATAAAACGTGGTTTGAGTTGTACAGCCGGTATTTACCCGCACGACAGCGGGTTGGACGTAAGAGTTTCCGGGTCAAAATCCAACATAAAAGCCATGCCAGAAGGGAGATTAAGCAAAATCCCCACATCGCGGATTTATATTTTTCGTAGAGAGGAAGATGACCCGAAAGTGGCATTTTTGCCACTATGTTGTACGACAAGTGATGAATAAAAGGCTGCGACTGTTGGGCGCCGACGTGCTAATTCCCCGGCGCCCCACCTCATTCACGTCGCTTATTCAGAGTTCGCCCGCGTATTCGGGCTCGGGCAACCCGGTCACGCCGGGCCGAACGGCGAACAGGTGGCCGTCGTGTTCACTCGCGCCCGTCGCGGGACGGATCGACGTCACGAACAGCGTGTCCAGATTCCGGCCGCCGAACGCGCACATCGCGGGCTTCACGGCTGGGACGGCAATCTGCCGATCGAGCTTGCCTTGCGGTGTAAAGCGCAGCAAGAGGCCGGCGTCGTTTGCGCAAATCCAGTAGCAGCCGTCGGCGTCCACGGCCGCGCCGTCAGGACGCCCGGCGTAATCATGCAGGTCAGCGAATACGCGCCGATTGCGCGGCTCGCCCGCTTCGATGTCGTAATCGAACGCCCAGATTTGCCGGCGCAGAGGATGCGAATCCGACAGATACATCGTGGCGCCGTCCGGCGACCACGCCAGACCGTTTTGCGTGATCAACGCTTCGACAACCGGCGCCGACAACAGGCCGCGCTCATCGAAGCGATAGAGCGCGCCCGCAGGATTTGCCGCTGCCATGTCCTGCACCATCGTGCCGGACCAGAAGCGCCCTTGCCGATCGCAACGGCCATCGTTGAAGCGCATATCGTCGAAGGCGAAGCGCGGCGCGGCGAGCTTTCTGCCCGTCACCTTCATCGCTTCGCCGCGGGGCGCGCCTTCAGTCAGCGTGACCGCAAAGAGCCCCGTCTCACAGCCCGCCAGCACCGTGCCGCGATGATCGAAAGCGATGCACGCCACCTTCTCCGGCAATTGCCACTCGGTGCGCTCAGCCGCTTCGAGCCGCAGCCGCACGATCTTTTGCGCAGGAATATCCACCCAGTAGAGCGCCTGTTCAGCGGCACGCCATACCGGGCTCTCGCCGACTGACGCGGGCGCCTGCCCTGCCGCCTCGACACGCTCCACCCGCGGGTTCGCCATGCCGCTCACCACTTCGGCTCCATCGGACCGGCCAGCACGAACGGGCCGCCCTGAAAATGCTGCGTCGGATCGTCGAGGTCAGCGGTAGGCGCCGTGATCGGAAAGAGGTGCTCGAACTCGACCGAACTATCCTGCGGACGAAAACCGAGGAACGCCGCCTTGGTGTTGTCGACCCACTTGGTCCGGTTATCCGAGACGCCATAAACGATTGCGTGCCCGACCCGGTTGGTAAACAGCGAGCAACGCACCAGTTCGATAAAGTCGCGGAAGCTCAGATAAGTGACGAGCATGCGCGGATTCTTCGGCTGCTCGAACGACGAGCCGATCCGCAGACACACCGTCTCGAGACCGAAGCGGTCGAAGTAATAGCGCGACAGCGATTCGCCGAAGCACTTCGTCACGCCATACAGGCTGTCGGGACGGAGCGGCGCGTCGATATCGACCACCGACGTCGTCGGATGAAAACCCACGGCATGATTCGAGCTCGCGTACACGATGCGCTTCACGCCCTGCTTCTGCGCGGCCGAATAGAGGTTGTACAGACCGCGGATATTCGCTTCGAGCAGATCTTCGAACGGCGCTTCGACGGAGATGCCGCCCAGATGAACGACCGCATCCACGCCTTCCAGCAGCGCATGAACGGCGGCTTCATCCGCGAGGTCCACGATCGATGCTTCTTCGTGCGCCGCCACTTCGCCCAGCGGCGCGATATCGGTGACGCGCACTACATCGGCCCACGCAGCGAGCGCACCGCGCAACTGCTGGCCGAGGTTGCCGGCAGCGCCGGTAAGCAGAAGACGGCGGAAAGGTTTCTGCGCCGCCGGGCGGTCAAGGTTCGAGTCAGTCATGTCTCAGTCTTTGTCGTGGTTACGATCGGTACTATCAGGTCACCGGCGCCGGATTGAACAGCACCAACGCATTGTGGAGTTTGAGTTTCTCCGCGCAGGTCTCCTTACGGCCGCTTGCGACGTCGAGCATCAGGCGGAACAGCTCCCAACCCACGTCTTCGATCGTCGCGGCACCGGTCGCAATGGTACCGGCGTTGATATCCATCAGATCGTGCCAGCGGCGCGCGAGATCGGAGCGCGTCGCGACCTTGATGACGGGCACTTCAGCGAGGCTGTACGGCGTGCCGCGGCCGGTCGTGAATACATGCAGGTTGATGCCCGCCGCGACCTGCAGCGTGCCGCAGATGAAATCGCTCGCCGGCGTGGCCGCGTAAATCAGCCCCTTCTGCTTGACCTTTTCACCGGGCGACAGCACGCCGGAGATGGCCGAGTTGCCCGACTTGATGATCGAGCCCATCGCCTTTTCAACGATGTTCGACAAGCCGCCCTTCTTGTTGCCCGGCGTGGTGTTGGCGCTGCGGTCCGCGCCGCCGCGCTTCAGATAATCGTCGTACCACTGCATCTCGCGGATGATCGCAGCCGCCACGTCCGCGTTGGCCGCGCGCGCCGTCAGTTGATCGACACCGTCGCGCACTTCGGTGACTTCGGAGAACATCACCGTCGCACCGGCGCGCACCAGCAAATCGGTGGCGAAGCCCACGGCGGGATTGGCGGTCAGCCCGGAAAATGCATCGCTGCCGCCGCACTGCACGCCGATCACCAGATCGGAGGCCGGGCAGGTCTCGCGGCGGCGATTGTTCAGGCGCTTCAGATGGCCCTCGGCCATTCTCATGATCGACTCGATCATCGACTGGAAGCCGACGTGCGCCTCGTCCTGAAGCACCACCACGTCGCCGTTCAGATCGGCTTCGACATCGCCGATGTCGGCCACTTCGGCGACATTCGCTGCAGCGGCAATCGGAATCGTGCCCGGCGGCATCAGGCGTTCAGGCTGCAGCTTCTCGCAACCGAGGCTGACCATCATCACTTCGCCGCCGAAGTTCGGATTCAGGCTGATATTGCGCACGGTGCGGATCGGCACCATTGCGTCCGGGGCGTCGATCGCGACGCCGCAACCATAGGTGTGGCCGAGACTCACAACATCGTCGACGTTCGGATAGTGCGGCAGCAGTTCGGTCTTGATGCGCGTGACCGCGTGCTGAACCACATCGGCCACGCATTGCACCGTGGTCGTGATCGCCAGAATGTTGCGCGAGCCGACCGAGCCGTCGGCATTGCGATAGCCTTCGAACGTGAAGCCTTCGAGCGGCGGCATCTCCGGCGCCTTGATGGTGGCGATCGGCAAATCTTCCAGCCCCGGCGGACTCGGCATACGGATCACGTGCTCGTTGATCCAGCTACCCTTCGGCAAATCCTTGAGCGCGTAGCCGATCACCACGTTGTAGCGGATGACCTCGTCGCCTTCTGCGAAATCGGCCAGCGCGACTTTGTGCCCCTGCGGAACACGCTCGCGCAGCGCGAGGCCATCGGGAAATACGGCGCCCTCACCCAGACCGCCGTCGTTGACGACGATCGCGACATTGTCATTGGGGTGAACGCGAATGTAGAGCGGGGTTTGTTCCATGACATCGATCCTTGTGGCGAATTCACGCCTGCTGCGCCAATCGTTGCGCCAACTGTTGCGCCAATCATTCATACGTCATCCTACAACATGAAAGATTGCACAGACGTTCCGTATTTACCCTATGGCGCGCATTATGCCGTGAAAACACCGTTGAGTTAGCCGAATTGTTGTTGTACGATGACGTATAAGAAATCATCATTTCTCAATACCGACCCTATTCGACGCCCTGGATACTCATCATGACGACACCGCAGGAACTGAAGCAGATCGTTTCCGAAGGCCTTCTGTCCTTCCCCGTTACCGACTTCGACGAACTAGGCGATTTCCGCGCCGACACCTATGCCGAGCGCCTCGAATGGCTCGCGCCTTACGGCGCGTCGGCGCTGTTCGTCGCCGGCGGCACGGGCGAATTCTTCTCGCTCACGCATAACGACTACTCGAACGTCGTGCGTACGGCAACCGAAGTCTGCAAAGGCAAGGTACCGATTCTCGCCGGTGCCGGCGGTCCGACCCGTGTCGCAATTGCTTATGCCCAGGAAGCTGAACGTCACGGCGCGAACGGCATTCTGCTGATGCCCCACTACCTGACCGAAGCCTGCCAGGAAGGCATCGCGGCGCACGCGGAAGAAGTCTGCAAGTCCGTGCCGAACTTGGGCGTGATCATCTACAACCGCGCGAACTCCAAGCTTAACGCCGACATGCTCGAAGGGCTGGCCGAGCGCTGCCCCAACCTGATCGGCTTCAAGGACGGCGTGGGCGAGATCGAGAACATGGTGTCGATCCGTCGCCGCCTTGGCGACCGCTTCTCGTACCTCGGCGGCTTGCCGACCGCTGAAGTCTACGCAGCGGCCTACAAGGCGCTGGGCGTGCCGGTGTACTCGTCGGCCGTATTCAACTTCATCCCGAAGACCGCGATGGACTTCTACCGCGCGATTGCCGCGGACGACCACGCGACCGTCGGCAAGCTGATCGACGAATTCTTCCTGCCGTATCTGGCGATCCGCAACCGCCGCCAGGGCTACGCGGTCAGCATCGTGAAGGCCGGCGCGAAGCTGGTTGGCCACAGCGCAGGTCCGGTGCGCGCACCGCTGACCGATCTGACCGAAGAAGAAATGGCGCAACTCGACGTGCTGATCAAGAAGCTCGGCGCGCAGTAATGCAGCAAGGCGCCAAGCCGCGCGAACCTGGCCGAACCTGGCTCGAGCACGCGGCACCGTAAAGAGCGCCCGGGACGGCAACGTCGCCGGGCGCTTTTTCACTGATAAAAATTCAGGAGATGACGATGGAAATGAGCCGCACCGCGAGCCCCGCCCACGTCGCAAAGCGCACCAAGGTCCGCTACGCGATTCTGTTGCTGATCTTTGTGATCACGACATTCAATTACGCGGACCGCGCCACGCTCTCGGTAACCGGATCCGCGATGCGTGCCGAGTTCGGCTTCGACGCGATCAAGATGGGTTACATCTTCTCCGCGTTTAGTTGGGCCTATGTTCTGTCGCAATTGCCAGCGGGCTGGCTACTCGACCGCTTCGGCGCGCGGCGCGTCTACGCGGCGAGCATTTTCCTGTGGTCGTTGTTTACGCTGCTGCAAAGCTCGATCGGTCTGCTGGGCAGTGCAGCCGCAGCCGTCACCGCGCTGTTCGTGCTGCGCTTTGCAATGGGCGCCGCTGAATCGCCGGCGTTTCCGGCCAATGCCAAGGTCGTGGCAAGCTGGTTTCCCACCAACGAACGCGGCACCGCCTCCGCCATTTTCAATTCGGCTCAATACTTCGCGGCAGTCATTTTCACGCCGCTGATGGCGTGGCTCACCCATGCGTTCGGCTGGCACGCGGTCTACCTCGTGATGGGCGCGGCCGGACTGTTACTCGCCCTCACCTGGCTGAAGGTGATGAAGAACCCCGCCGATCATCCGCGTGTCTCGCGCGCCGAACTCGACTACATCGAACAGGGCGGCGGCGTGGTGAACGGGCACACGAAAGCCACCCGGGCTGAGGACATCGCCAGCACCGGTGGCTGGTCGCTGGTGCGTCAGTTGCTGACCAATCGCATGCTGCTCGGCGTCTATCTCGCCCAGTACTGCATCAACGTGCTGACCTACTTCTTCCTGACCTGGTTTCCGATCTACCTCGTGCAGGCGCGCGGCATGACGATTCTGCAGGCGGGTCTGGTGGCATCGCTGCCCGCGATTTGCGGATTCTCCGGTGGCGTGCTGGGCGGCATTCTGTCCGACGGGCTGATCCGGCGCGGACATTCGCTCACCATCGCGCGCAAGGTGCCGATTGTCGGCGGCATGCTGCTGTCGGTGTGCATCATCGGCTGCAACTACGTGTCGACCGACTGGATCGTCGTCGCGCTCATGTCGCTCGCGTTCTTCGGCAAGGGCATCGGCGCACTCGGCTGGGCTGTCGTGGCGGATACCTCGCCGAAAGAGGCCCTCGGTCTGTCCGGTGCCATCTTCAATATGTTCGGCAATGTCGCCGGCATCGTGACGCCCATCGTGATCGGCTATCTCGTCGCGAAGACCGGATCGTTCAACGGCGCGCTGGTTTTCGTCGGCCTGAATGCCTTGCTGACGGTGTTCAGCTACCTCGTGATCGTGAAAGACATCAAACGGGTCGAATTGCGCCGGGGCTAGCAGTCAGGCTGTTATCGTACTTCCCGGGGGCGCCTGCAAATAACGCGGCTTGTCCGCCAGGCGCCTGAAACCGGGCATCGACGCCAGGTCCGACACCAATGCCGAAAATGATCCGGCGTTTATATAATCAGTCGTCAGACGACGGTATAATGAATCGCAGGAAGTACCTGCAACTATTTGATTCAAGGGGCGTTTTCGATGGCTACACCACTGGCATCCGCAGCACCGCCACGGCGCGCGCGCAATCTTGCCGAGTTTGTCGTCAGCTACGTCACCGAGCAAATCGCGTCTAACGCCTTGAAGCCCGGCGACAAACTGCCGACCGAATCGCAATTGATGGTCACGCTGAGCGTGAGCCGCACCGTCATCCGTGAAGCGATTTCACGCTTGCAGGCGGGCAAAATCATCGAGACGCGCCATGGCATCGGCAGTTTCGTGCTGGAACCGCAACGCGAAAAGCTGGGCATCGACATGGTGCCCGCCACCACCTTGCGCGACGTGCTGTCGATCCTGGAACTGCGCATCAGCCTCGAAACGGAATGCGCGGGTCTCGCCGCTCAACGGGCCAAGCCGGACGATCTCGCGCGCATGCGCGCCGCGCTCGACGCGATCGAAGCCACCCGCCACAACGGGCTGGATAGTGTCGATGCCGACCTGCAATTTCATATCTCCGTGGCGCGCGCAACCGGCAACCGGTATTTCGTCGACATCCTCACGCAAATGGGTAGCGCGCTGATTCCGCGCAACCGGCTCGACTCGGCAGGGATCGCGCGTGCTGAACCCGATGCGTATCTGTCGCTCGTTAACCTGGAGCATGAAAGCATTCTCGAGGCGATCACGCGGCACGACGCCGAAGGCGCGCGTGCGGCGATGCGTATGCATCTGTCGAATAGCCGCGAGCGGCTGCGGCGCGCCAACGAAACGGCTGAAGCAAATAGCTGATTCATCACGCTGAATGCAAAAATGGCCGGGATATCCCGGCCATTTTTTTGTCTCACGCGGCGCCCACCTGGGCGCCGCTTACAGCATCGTTTAGCTGCGCGTAATCTCGCCATCACGACGGCGCCACAGGTCCAGCGGGTTGGCGTCGGCCAGCGCTTCCGGCAGCAGATCGGCCGGGAAATCCTGATAGCACACCGGGCGCAGGAAGCGTTCGATCGACGTCGTCCCAACTGACGTCGCCCGGCTATCGGACGTGGCCGGGAACGGGCCGCCATGCACCATCGCGTGCGAAACCTCGACGCCGGTCGGGAAACCGTTGACCAGAATCCGGCCGGCCTTGCGCTCGAGAATCGGCACCAGCTTCTTCGCCGCCGCGAGATCCGCGCTATCCATTTGCACCGTGGCGGTCAACTGACCGTCAAAGTGTTCGGCAACGGCGAGCAACTCCTGCTCGTCCTTGCAGCGCACGATGGTCGACGCAGGCCCGAAAACCTCGTCCTCCAGCGCCGGCGTGGACAGGAAGGTCAGCGCGTCGGTCACGAACAGGGCCGCGCAAGCCTGCGTCGGTCCGGTCGCGTCAATGCCCCGGGCAATTGCCTCGACGCCTCGCGTCGCCGCCAGCTTGTCCTCGCCCTCTTCATAGGCCGCATGAATGCCGGCAGTCAGCATGGTCTGCGCCGGCTTGCCGCTCAGCGCCTCGGACGCCGTTGCAACGAAACCTTTGAGTGCGTCACTGTCGACAGCGATCGCGAGCCCCGGGTTGGTACAGAACTGCCCCGCGCCGAGCACCAGCGAATCGACGAAGCCACGCGCGATGGTCTCACCGCGTTGCGACAGCGCATTCGACAGGAGGAACACCGGGTTGATGCTGCTCATTTCCGCGTAGACCGGAATCGGCTCGGCCCGGGCGGCCGCGACGCGCATCAGCGACGTGCCGCCTGCGCGCGAACCCGTGAAGCCCACCGCCTTGATCGCCGGATGCGCGACCAGTGCTTCACCGACGGAATTGCCGGCGCCGACGATCATCGAGAACACTCCTTCAGGCAAGTCCATGTCCTGCGCGACTTGCTGAATCACACGGCCGACCATCTCGGAGGTACCCAGGTGAGCACGATGCGCCTTCACCACCACCGGGCAGCCCGCCGCAAGCGCCGCTGCAGTGTCGCCGCCCGCCACCGAAAACGCGAGCGGGAAGTTGCTGGCGCCGAATACGGCGACCGGGCCCAGCGGAATCTTTTGCATCCGCAGGTCGGAACGCGGCAGCGGCTTGCGCTCGGGCAACGGTGAATCGAGCGTGGCGGCGAGCCATTGGCCGGCGCGTACGACTTGCGCGAACAGTTTGAGCTGGCCAGTCGTCCGGCCGCGCTCGCCTTCGAGGCGCGCCTTCGGCAGGCCGGACTCTTCGTACGCACGCTGGATCAACGCGTCGCCGAGCGCCGTGATGCCGTCCGCGATACGCTCGAGAAACTCGGCGCGCACCGTGAGCGGCAGATGCCGGTACGGGTCGAACGCTTTCTGTGCGAGTTCACAGGCGAGTTCGACATTCGCGACCGAGCCGCTGCCGAACACCGGCTCGGCGATATCGGATCCCGTGGCGGGATTGAACGCACGCAAAGGTTTTTCCTCGCCGCGCACTGCTTTGCGGCCAATCAGCATTTCGCCGGTAATAGACATTTCGCTTTCCTTGGATGGATATCTCAGATATAGGTCATCCTACAACATTGAGTGACCTACGCGCAACCTGAAACCCTTGCTCCGCGAGGAATTCGGGTTTACGTGACCGTTACAACCTGTCAGGCCGATGCTAATCTTCATTAAGATGTACGACGACCTATAACATTTCATTCAGTAAACGTCGGAACTTGCCAGCTTACCTGCCCGCTCAATCGCAGCTCGAGGAGACACCCATGACAGCCGCCACGCCGTACCAGCCTTTGCCCAATAGCTTTCGCCGCGCCGTCTGCGGCGGCGAAACCCTGATCGGCTGCTGGGCTTCGCTTGCCAGCCCGATTGCTACGGAGCTGCTTGGCATTGTCGGCTTCGACTGGATGCTGCTGGATGCCGAGCACGCACCGAACGACGTTCTGACGCTGATCCCCCAGTTGATGGCGCTCAAGGACAGCCCGAGCGCGCCTGTGGTGCGCCCGCCGGCCAACGACAGCGTGTTCATCAAGCGGCTCCTCGACAGCGGTTTCTCGAATTTTCTGGTGCCGTTCGTCGATAGCGCCGAAGACGCAGTGCGCGCTGTTGCCGCGACGCGTTACCCGCCTCAGGGTATCCGCGGCGTCTCGGTAAGCCAACGAGGCAATCGTTACGCGACGGTAGCCAATTACTTCGACATCGCCAATGACAACGTCTGCGTCATCGTTCAGATCGAGAGCCGCAAGGCGGTCGATAATATCGACGAGATCCTCGCCGTGGATGGCGTCGATGCCGTTTTCGTCGGCCCGTCCGATCTCGCGGCTGCTTATGGCCACATCGGCAACCCGAACCATCCCGACGTGCAACAGGCGATAGCGCGCGTCTTCGAACGCGCACAGGCCGCCGGCAAGCCGAGCGGCATCCTCGCGCCCGTGCAGGCCGACGCGGAGCGCTATATCTCGATGGGGTGCCGCGTCATCGCGGTCTGTGCCGATATGGGGCTGCTGAAAGCCGCCGCGCAGACAGTTCAAAAACACTTCATGCAGAAACAGGCGGACCGGAAGTAAGGACGGCCGCTATGACATCTCCGGAGATTTCCATGCAAAAAGCAGGCTTTATCGGACTCGGCATCATGGGCAAGCCCATGGCTGCCAACCTTCTCAAGAACGGCGTGTCCCTCGCGGCGTTTACGCGCAGCGGCGTGCCCGACGACCTCACCCAGGCCGGCGCCGTCGCGTGTGACAGCCCGGCCGCCGTAGCCGCGCATGCCGACGTGATCTTCGTCATGGTGCCGGACACGCCGGACGTCGAACGCGTGCTGTTTGGCGAACACGGCCTCGCCGAGGCCTTGCGTCCAGGACAGACGGTGGTCGACATGAGCTCGATTTCGCCGATGGCCACTCGCGACTTCGCGGCCCGCGTGCGTGAGCGCGGTGCGGACTATATGGATGCACCCGTTTCAGGTGGCGAGGTAGGCGCCAAGGCCGGTTCGCTGACCATCATGGTGGGTGGCGAGCCGGCAACCTTCGATAGCGTCAAGCCGCTCTTCGACATGATGGGCAAGAACGTCACGCTGATCGGCGCTGTCGGCGCGGGCCAGGTGTGCAAGGTGGCCAATCAGGTGATCGTCGCCGCGACGATCGAGGCCGTCGGCGAAGCACTGCTGCTCGCCTCCAAAGCCGGTGTCGATCCGGCGCGCGTGCGCGAAGCACTGATGGGCGGCTTTGCGTCGTCGCGGATTCTCGAAGTACACGGTGAGCGGATGACGAAGCGCACCTTCGACCCGGGCTTCCGGATCGAGCTCCACCAGAAGGATCTGAATCTCGCGCTCTCGACGGCCCAGGCGCTCGGCGTCTCCTTGCCGAATACGGCCACCTGCCAGCAGCTCTTCAACGCCTGCGTGGCGCATGGCGGCAAGGCATGGGACCACTCCGCCATGGTGCGCGCGCTCGAAATACTCGCCAATCACGAGATCGGCCAGAAGACCGCCTAAGCCCGCAAGTTGAATAACGTGATCATCGGTTCGACGACTTGCAACACGACGATCGTCGATCAACGTTAAGCGGGAAGTAAAACAAATGGCGGCGTCCAGGGACGCCGCCATTTGTTTTACCCGGCGCGCTTCGAGCGCCGGCCCTAATCGCAACTCACCTGGCCGCAGCACCCGCCGCCATCCAGCGCGGATCGGGCGTCTTGTCGCCGCTTCGGGCCAGCAGGCACACCACAGCCGCCGCGACGATGTCGAATACCGCCAGCACCACAAACAACGGGCTGTAGCCGATCTGCGTGACCAGCACGCCGAACAGCGCCGTGAACGCCGCTGCGCCCAGGTAACCCGCCATGCCGCCCATGCCTGTGGCAGTGGCAACTTCGTTCTTGCCGAACATGTCGGAGGTAATCGCGTACAACGCACCCGACAGGGTCTGGTGAGCAAAACCGCCAACGCACAGCAGCGCGACGGCCGCGTAAGGACTCGCCACCAACCCGACGCAAGCCGGCCCGATCATGCAGAGCGCGCCAACGACGAACACCATCTTGCGCGACGTGAACAGCGAAACCTTCGCGTACTTATGAAACAGCGGGCTGAGGTAACCGCCGAGCACACAGCCGATATCTGCGGCAAGAAAAGGCATCCACGCGTACAGCGCGACTTCCTTCAGGTTCATGTGCCGCTCGGTCATCATGTACAGCGGAATCCACGCGTTGAAGGTCTGCCAGGCCGGCTCGGAAAGAATCCGCGGAATGCCGATCGCCCAGAAGTCGCGGCTGCCGAGCATGGATGCCCAACTGCGTTTGACCGCGCCGGCGTCGCTGTGCTTTGCCTCCTGCCCGCTGAGGATGTAATCGCGCTCGGTGTCGCTCAACAGCTTCTGTTTCTGCGGGTGTTTGTACAGCAGCATCCACAGCGCGCTCCAGACAATCCCTGCCACGCCGACGATCAGGAAAGCCCATTGCCATTGCCCGTGCAACAACGCCCAAACGACCAGCGGAGGCGCAAGCAACGCGCCGACGGACGAGCCGATATTGAACCAGCCGATCGCAACGGAACGCTCCTTGGCTGGAAACCACTCGCTCGTCGCCTTGACGCCGGCCGGGATGCCCGCCGCCTCAGCGATACCGAGCACGCCACGGAAGAACGCCAGGCTGCGCCAGCCCGTCGACCATGCCGCCGCGGCACAGGCCAGCGACCAGGCCAGCGCGAACGCCGCGAAGCCGATCTTGGTGCCGACGGTGTCGAGCACATAGCCCGCGACCGGCTGCATGAATGCATAGCAAAGTTGCCACGCCACCACGACGTGTGAATACTGCGCGGTCGTAATGTTGAGGTCCTTCATCAGCGTCGGCGCCGCCACCGACAACGTATTGCGCGCGAGGTAATTGATGATGAGCCCGGCCGCGACCAGGCTGACCATCCACCAGCGGATGCCCTTGATTTTCATGACTGTGTCTCCTCGTATTCCTTAACCAATCAGGACGGCTGGCCTGCGGTGTCGTTGCTCGCTGCGTCGTCGCGCGAGTAATCGATGCCGACGAAGCTGCCGCCCTGGTAACGCTGACCCAAGGCATCGAGCGGATTCGGCCGCGCCAGGATTTCCTCGGCGTAGGCTTCGGCGTCCTGAGTCGGCTGATAACCGAGGCGCTCGGCGCCGCTGTTGTCCCACCAGCTACGTGTGTTGGCTGACACGCCCCACACGGTGATGAACCCGATGTCCTCTGCCTCGACACAGCGGTCGAGGAAATGCAGCAGGTCTCGATGATCGAACCAGGTGCTCAGGTGTCGCTGCTCGGTCGGCCGCTCGAGGCAACTGCCGATGCGCACGCAAATACTCTCGATGCCGTGCTTGTCCCAATACATTCTGGCCAGTGCTTCGCCCCACACCTTGCTCAGGCCGTAGAAACCGTCCGGGCGCAGTGCGCAATCGAGACTGAGATGGTCGGTGACCGGATACATGCCGATCGCATGGTTCGAGCTGGCAAACACCACGCGCCGAACGCCTTGCCGGCGCGCACCCTCGTACACCTCGACCAGCGCGCGCAGGTTGTTGTCGATGATTTCGGGCAGCGGACGTTCCACGCTCGTGCCGGCGAAGTGAATCAGCACGTCGACGCCCTCCAGCAGGCGATCCACGACGGCGGGGTCGCGCAGGTCGCCGTGCATCACGTCCTCGCCTTCCACTAGCGGCACGAGGGGCTTCGAACCCGCGGCCGAACGCAAGGGGATGCCGCGGCCGACCAACGCCGTCCGCACTACCGAGCCGAGCTGGCCGCCGGCTCCACTCAGGGCAATCTTCTTCATAAGGATCCTTTACAGCGCCGCGAGCGATTAGAGCCGGAGGACGGCAAGCAGTCGAGCCGTGGCGGCAACGGGCTGGAACCAGCCCTTAGTTGTACGATAACGTACTATCTTCGATTCCAAGGCGGATTTCAACCAGGCATTTACCCGTACAAACGCCAGCCGCTTGGCGATTTATCTTTTGCAAACAAGTACCTATGTGACACTCAATTTATGTGACGTCGTATAACTTGATGCGCAAATTAATGCCTGGCCATACGTCATCCAGCGCATACGGTCGGTTGGTTCGATGGGCACCGATGCTTGAGCGCGCGCCGTCGAGCACGCGTAGACTTGACGCGCATGCGCGCGATCGAACTGCGGCGCCCCGCGGCGAAGTCGCCCTTTCCACCCCGTTCTCCTTTCGGCGCAGCACCATCCCATGCCAGATGCCCACCGTTCCGTGCTTTCCGTTGCCGTGCCGGCCGAATCCGGCGTGGCCCGCATATACGATGCCCCGGACCTCGCGGACGCGTACGCCGTCCGCTTGCCGGACAACGCGATCGACGACCCGGAATTGCTCGCGCGCTTTATGTTCGCCCATCAGGCGGGATGGATAGCGAAACTGCTGGGGCTGCGTGATGCGTTAGTCGCCCGCTTCGGGCTCAAGACGTCGAAGCAGTTGCGCATGGCGAATCCACCCGGCTCAAGGGATCGGGTCGACATCTTCCGAATCTACACGCGCAGCGCACGCGAGATCATTCTCGGCGAGAACGACAGCCATCTAGACTTCCGGCTTTCGATATTGCAGCAAACGCGCGATACGCACGAGGGCAGCGCGCGCTATCTGATTCTGTCCACGGTCGTGCACTGTCACAACGGGCTTGGGCGTTTTTATATCCTCGCCATCGCTCCGTTCCACCGGTTGGTGGTTCGCTCGACGTTGCGCCGAGCGGCGCGCATCGGCTGGCCAACTGCCTGAGCGGCGGCCATCGTACGCGGGTACGGGTGCGGCCAGCGCGGGATAATCTCCCTTCGCCAGCCGCACTTGCTACATCAACGCATTACGAGCCGATGAACTCCAGTAGATCGGCGTTCACCTTATCCGCCTCCACCGTGCACATGCCGTGCTGCCCGCCCGGGTAGACCTTGAGCGTGGCGTTCTTCACGATCTTCGCCGTCTTGCGGCCTGCGGCATCGATCGGCACGATCTGGTCGTCGTCGCCGTGCAATACCAGAGTCGGCACGTCGATCTTCTTCAGGTCTTCCGTGTAGTCGACTTCGGAGAACTGCTTGATGCAGTCGTACAAGCCCTTGATCGAACCGACCATGCCTTGTGCCCAGAACGAATCGATCACACCTTGCGACACCTTTGCGTTCGGACGGTTATAGCCGTAAAACGGCAACGCCAGATCCTTGAAAAACTGCGAACGATCCGCCTCGACACCCTTGCGGATGCCGTCGAACACGTCGATCGGCGTGCCCTCGGGATTGCCCTCTGTCTTGAGCATCAGCGGCGGCACCGCGCCGATCAGCACAGCCTTCGCCACACGTTTCGTACCGTGACGGCCGATGTAGTGCGCGACCTCCCCGCCGCCGGTCGAATGGCCGACCATCGTGGCGTCCTGCAGGTCGAGGTGTTCGATCAGCGCGGCGAGATCGTCGGCATAGGTGTCCATGTCGTTGCCGTCCCACGTCTGCGCCGAACGGCCATGGCTGCGCCGGTCGTGCGCGATCACGCGAAAGCCTTTACTGCCGAGGAACAGCATCTGCGCGTCCCAGGCATCCGCGGATAACGGCCAGCCGTGCGAGAAGACAACCGGGCGCCCCTTGCCCCAATCCTTGTAGAAAATTTCCGTACCGTCTTTCGTGGTGATCGTGCTCATCTGCTGACTCCTTCTGGATGAAGTCTGCCGTCGCCGGCAGGTGGATGAAACGTACCGCTCAAACCATTCGGGCAGCACAAGCCATGCCGCCCGACGAAAATCGTTAACAGCGAATGCAGGAAAAACTCGACGCGCGTGCGTGGGACATGGGAGGGAAACGACCAGCCGATGCATGATGAGACGCTCGCTCAAGCATGACACGGCCTGCAACGCATTTTGATGACGGACACACGAAGAACCGGATCGGTTCACGTGGTATTCGAAATGACTATCAGGAATGAAACAGCGGATGGCGATGCGGCGCTCATCCACTTCGAGCATGCGATGACGCTGAAGGAGCCGCCGGTTAGCCGCTTGCATGGTAGAAGCAAACTAGCTGATTGGCTAGCTAACAGGCTAATAGAAAGTCGGCACGAACGGCGTTATTGTCGGATGGTGACGAGTGGCCCTTGAGTGACCCTTGCATCGCTACTCCGATTCAATCAGCCCGTGAGAAAGGAGACCTCCGCCGTGCCGCGCCCGATATCGCGTCCCGCACGAATCAACCCTACCGAACACCTGGTTGCGCCAACGCCGTTGTAACCGCTCATCGCGGTCCTGCTTTCGCCCTCTTCCTGTCGTTCGATTTCCTGCCAGGCAATGCTCCCGGTTTTTGCTGACCTACAGCAACAAACTGCAAAGTGGGTTGCTTGTGCGAAAATAACATATTTGTTATTATTGACTCCAATGGCATTTACGATCGACTTCTACAACGAAAAGGTCAAAGTGAACGTTGCCTCCTTGCCGAAAACGCTGCTTGCACGCTTCATCGCGCTGGCCGATCGCATGGAGGAATACGGGCCGAATCTCGGCGAGCCGCACACTGCATCAATGGGTGGTGGCTTGTTCGAAATGCGCCTCAAAGGCGCAGAGGGCATCGCCAGAGTGTTCTACTGCTCGATCGTGGAACGGAAAATCGTCATGCTTCACAGCTTCGTGAAGAAGTCGCAACAAACGCCGCGTAACGAACTGGACGTTGCGCGCAAAAGACTGCTGGAGATCAGAAATGGCAACCTATAAGGCAATGCGCGAGCGGGCGCTCGCCGACCCCGAAGTACGCGCCGAATACGAACGGCTGAACCGCGAAGAATTCGCGCTGCTCGACCAGATGCTCGCCGCGCGCCGCGAAGCCGGCCTGACGCAGGCGCAAGTCGCCGAGCGCATGGGCACGAAAGCACCGGCCATCACCCGGCTGGAACGGGCTCTTGCGTCGGGGCAGCACTCGCCTTCTATCGACACGTTGCGCAGGTACGCGGCCGCGTGTGGCAAGCAACTGTTTATTTCGATCGCTTAGGCTTCGTCCGCGCGGTGTTGAGCGCTCGCGCCGCCTGTTGCGGCGATCTCTCGCTGACTGACATGACTGGAATGCGGCGTCCGCAGCGAGGGACCTAGTCACGAAGACGCCGGAGCCGCGTTGTTGCAGCGCGGTCTATTGCCGCAGTTCTGCGCAGACTACGAGAGACGCACGCAAGGACGCACTAAGGAAAACTTGATACCTATCAAGGCTTTGCCGTCTCAAAAACGAAAATACGCGCAAAACAACGTGGTTTTTTGACGCACGTCGCATTGCAGCAAAAGTTTCGCTCATCCCCTACTCTTGCGCCATCTGCCCAGCGCAGTGCGCACCGACAACGGTCGACGCGCGTAGTCCGCCCTCACGGGCATCACGACCTTCACGCTCATGAACTCCGCAATTTCGGCCTTCGATCTCGCCCGCATTCAGTTTGCGTTCACCGTCTCGTTTCACATTGTCTTTCCGGCGCTCAGCATCGGCCTCGCCAGTTTCATCGCTGTCCTCGAATGGCGCTGGCTGAAAACCGGCAAGGCTTACTACAAAGATCTTTGCCTGTTCTGGTCGAAGATCTTCGCAGTCGCCTTCGGTATGGGCGTCGTGTCCGGCGTCGTGATGAGCTATCAGTTCGGCACCAACTGGTCGGGCTTCTCCAGTTTCGCCGGACCCATCACCGGACCGTTGTTGATGTACGAGGTCATGACCGCGTTCTTCCTCGAAGCGGGCTTCCTCGGCATCATGCTGTTCGGCTGGCAGCGCGTAAGTCCGCGCGCCCACTTTGGTGCCACGCTGATGGTGGCGATCGGCACGCTGATCTCGACCTTCTGGATTCTCGCGTCCAATAGCTGGATGCAAACGCCGCAAGGTTTTGAAGTCGTCGACGGCCACGTCGTACCGCTCGACTGGTTCAAGATCATTTTCAATCCGTCGTTCCCTTACCGGCTTGCGCATATGGCGCTCGCGGCATTCATTGTCGCGGGGCTGGCGGTGTCGGCGGTGGGCGCATGGCATCTGCTGCGCGGCCGGCGCGATCCCGCGGTCAAGAAGATGTTCTCGATGGCGCTCTGGCTGCTCCTGATCCTCACACCGATCCAGGCATTCGTCGGCGATCAGCATGGTCTGAACACGCGCAAGTATCAGCCGGCCAAGATCGCCGCGATCGAAGGTCTGTGGGAAACCGAGAAAGGCGGCACCGCGCTGAACCTGTTCGGCATTCCGGATATGCAGGCGGAGACCACACGTTATGCCGTGTCGATTCCGCACCTCGGCAGTCTGATCCTCACGCATAGCTGGGACGGCGAAATTCGCGGCCTGAAGGAATTCCCGCCGCAAGACCGGCCGAACTCGACGGTGGTGTTCTGGAGCTTCCGCATCATGGCCGGACTCGGCGTGCTGATGATCCTGATGTCGCTGGCCGCATGGGCGCTGCGCCGTCGCGAACGTCTATTCGAAGCGAAGTGGTTCCAGCGCGTCGCCGTGGCCATGGGCCCGACCGGCTTCATCACGTTGCTGGCGGGTTGGGTCACCACGGAAGCAGGCCGTCAGCCGTGGGTGGTGTACGGCGTGATGCGCACCTCGCAGGCAGTATCGCCGCTCACCACGCAGCAGGTCGGCATCTCGCTGATGGCCTTCGTGGTCGTCTACTTCCTCGTGTTCGGCACCGGCATCTACTACATGCTCAAGCTGATGCGCTCGGGTCCGGCACTGCCGGGAAAGACACCGCACGGCGTGCCTGAGCACATGCCGAATCAGACCGCGCGCCGCCCGCTGTCCGCCGCCGATCACATGATCGACGCCGCCTAACCTCACTGCTTGCGAGAAAGAAAATGGACGTAACCGTAGCGTGGGCCGCGATCATTGCGCTGGGCCTATTCATGTACGTGGTGCTGGACGGCTTCGATCTGGGCATCGGCATCGTCTTCCCGTTCTTCCCCGATGAGAAAGAGCGCGACCTGATGATGACCACCGTCGCGCCCGTGTGGGACGGCAACGAAACCTGGCTGGTACTCGGCGGCGCCGCGCTGTTCGCGGTGTTTCCGGTGGTCTACTCGACCGTGCTGTCCGCGTTGTATCTGCCGCTGATCTTCATGCTCGTCTGCCTGATTTTCCGCGGCGTGTCGTTCGAGATTCGCGCCAAGGCCAAGCGCACCAAACATCTGTGGGACCTGGCATTCATCGGCGGTTCGGCGGGCGCGACGTTCTTTCAAGGCATCGTGCTGGGCGCGTTCCTGCAAGGCATCCCGGTGATCGACGGCGGCTATGCGGGCGACGCCTTCGGCTGGCTCACGCCGTTCAGCCTGCTGACGGGCCTCGGTCTGGTGATCACCTACGCGCTGCTCGGCTGCTGCTGGCTGGTCGCGAAGACCGAAGGGGATCTGCAACGCCGCCTGCATCGCGTAGTGTGGCCGCTAACGCTCGTGCTGCTCGGCTTCATCGCGATGGTTAGCCTGTGGACGCCGCTGCAAGATCCGACTATCGCGCAACGCTGGTTTCACGACAACCTGTTCTACCGTCTGCTGCCGGTGCCGTTCCTCGTGGCGATCTGCGCGTTCTTCATGCACCGCGCGGTGCGCGCTCGGCATCACAACACGCCGTTCGTGCTGGCGCTCCTTCTGGTGCTGCTCGGTTATGCCGGGCTGCTGGTGAGCTTGTGGCCTTATGCGATTCCGTCGAGCATGACGCTCTGGGAAGCCGCTGCGCCGCGCTCGAGCCAGATGTTCACGCTAGTCGGCGCAGCAGTGATTCTGCCGGTCATCATCGCTTATACGACGATGGGTTATTGGGTATTTCGTGGCAAGGTGCGTCATGGCGACCAACATCACTATCACTAAGGACGCGGGCGCCAACGCCGCACGCAGCACGTCTCAAACGCCGCGGCGCCGGCTGCCCGGCTGGCTGTGGTTCGTCGCGCTATGGTGCTTTGGCGTAGCCTCGGCGATGTCGCTCGGCTTCGCGTTCAAGCTTCTGATGAATGCGACGTTATTTGCAATCAAGTGAATCATGCGCTTGCCTAATTTCATCTGGTGCGCATAACCTGCGGATTCCCGCGTGGACGGCTTCAAAAATTGCGCCGTGCGGCTCGTCTTCGTAACAAGCCGGAACCTATGCGCGGGAGACCTACCTTACACATAATGCTGGTGCATCGAACCAGCCGGCGATTACATAAATAGATGTTCATTCGTGCGGCAAACTGCAAGGCGCGCCGCACCACCGATCGGCATATGATCGCGGGGTAGCCGGCAATGACGCGAATCGAGAATAGAAGTAAAACGGGAAGTAGAGCCAGAAGCACGGCGGTGACAGTCCACAACGCGCAGTCCCGACTCGCGGAGACATCATGAAGTTTCTTGTGGCCGACGACCATGAACTGATCCGGCAAGGCGTCAAAGGACTATTGCGCGGGCTCGATCCCGACGCGCAATTCGACGAAGCCGATAGCTGGGAATCCCTCGCCGCCGCCGCGCGGCCCGACGCCGACCACGACCTCGCCATCGTCGACCTGCATATGCCAGGTATGACCGGCGCGTCGTCGCTCGAAGTGCTGTTGAAGGCAAACCCGGCGTTGCCGGTCGTCGTGCTCTCCGCTGAAGAGTCGCCCGACGAAATGCGCGCGGTGCTGGCTGCCGGCGCGCTCGGCTTCGTGCCCAAGCGGCAGCCCGCCAGCGTCATGCTCAAGGCGATCGAGCTGGTGTTGTCGGGCGGCGCCTATGTGCCGATGGAGGCGCTCAGTCTGCTGGGCTCACGCGAGACGCAAGCCGCTCCCGCGCGTGCCGAAGCGCCCGCGGAGCTTGCCGCCCATGACGCCGCGCACGCGCCGACTCAGGGCGGCGCCGCGCTCACGGAACCGATCACGCAAATCCAGGCGCTGCAGCCGCACCAGCAACATCTGCTGGAGAACCTGTCGCCGCGACAGCAGGACATCATGCGGCTGGTGCATCGCGGCTGGACCAACAAGATGATCGCGCGTGAGCTGGGCGTCGCGGAAGGGACGGTCAAGGTGCATCTGTCGGTGATCTTCCGGGCGCTCGGCGTGCACAACCGGTCCACGGCAATCGCTGTGATCAACGGCTGGCTCGAGGCCGGGAAAACCCTCTAACAACAGATCAACGGGCGGCGCTCATGCCGCCCTTCATGTCACCCTTCACGCCGCCCGCCCCTTATCCAGTTCCGCCTGCTGCCACAGCATTTCCAGGGTGCGCCGCAAACGCGCCGGCGTAACCGGTTTGTGCAGCACCGGAATGCCTTGCAGGGCCAGCGCCGCCAGTTCGGCCGAGGCCATATCGCCCGTGATCAGCAAGGTCACCACACTGTCGTGGCCCGCCCGCCCGAGCACATTGCGCACGGCCGACAGCGCTTGCGCGCCGGTCCGGTGATTGGCCAACTGGTAGTCGCATAACACGGCATCCGGCACGAAGCCGTCTTCCAGCGCGACGAGCGCATCGACCTCGTCGCGTGCGCCACGCACGATGCAACCCCAGCGCCCCAGCAGACTGGTGAGGCCTTCGAGAATCGACGGTTCGTCGTCGATGCACAACACCCGCCGCCCCTGCGCCGACGGTCCACCCGCCACCGCCTCGTTCAGGCTCGCGACAATTCCGCCGGCGTCGCCCGCCTGCACCGGAAAGCGGAACACCGAGCCACGGCCCGGTGCCGAACGCAGTTGCAACTCGCCGCCGAGCATTTCGACGAGGCGCCTCACCGTCGGCAAGCCCAAACCGTGCCCTTGACGCGCGTCGCGCTGCGGATTGGCAACCTGGTAGAACTCTTCGAAGATGCGCTCGTGTTCCTCGGCCGGAATGCCGATGCCGGAATCGCGCACCTCGATATAGCCGCCCGAACGACGCCCTGCGCGGCGATAGCCGACCCAGATCGCGCCTTCCTCGGTATAGCGCACCGCGTTCGAGAGCAGATTGCTCAGCACGCGTTCGAGCAACACCGGATCGTCATGCAGGACCACCGAGGACGGTGCGATCCGCAGCGCCAGCCCCTTCGCCGCGGCCTGTGGGCGGTACTGGCTGCCGACCCGCTCGAACAGTTCCGACAGCCGGAAATGCAAGCGGATCACCTGGGTCACGCCGCTTTCGAGCCTGGCGAGATCGAGCACCTGGTTGAACAACTGATTCAACGCCTCGACGTTATAAACGATGTGTTGAGCCGTCCTGGCATGCTGCACGGGCGTCGCCGCCGAGTCGTTGAGCGAAGCCGCCAGCAAACCGATCGCATGCAGTGGCTGGCGCAAATCGTGGCTCGCGGCCGCAAAAAACCGCGTTTTGGCGAGACTGGCCTCTTCGGCGACACGCTTTTGCGCCGCCAGCGACTCCGCCAGATACTGTTGATCGACGCGCGCCTGCACGACCTGCTGGAACAGCTTGCGATAACTCAGCGCATAGACGTTGATCGCGCAGAAGAAGAACGCGAGGACGATCGCGAGAATGGTGCGATCGAACGTATGCGTGCCGAAATGCAGCACGATCGCCGGAAACAGCAGAAACGGAATCGCGGTCGAAAAATTCAGCAGATCGAAGCCGTTCGACATGAACACGCCGGCTGCCAGCGTGACGATCATCACGGTGTGCAACAGCGGCAAATCGGCCTGCGTGCTCTGGAACGCGAACCACACCGCAAACCCCGGCGCGCTGTACAGCAGCACGCCGCGCAGCGCATGCAGGTTGATCCAGCCGCGCGGCGTCGCGAGGTGTGGGTAGCGGCGATTGCAGATCCACAGTGCCAGGCCACCGCAATTGGCGGCCGCATAAAACCCGAAACACGCGATGAAAAGCGGCGGCGACGGCACGTTCGGCCAGTAGATCGCCACCAGCACCGCAATCGAGAACCAGTGCGAAAAGAAGGCGATCGGATCTTGCGCGTACAGCACGCGCACGAGGTCTTCGTCGATTGCACGCTGGATTGGGTCGGCCCGCATCATGCGGTCTCCTTTGTCCGGCACCGCAGATTGTTCTGACCGGATGGTTTACCCGGCAGTTTACCCATCAGCTACCACTTAATCCATATAGGCGAAGCGCCCGCCGGAAACCATACTGGCTTCACATTCCAGCGCGGCTCAAAAGTTCCAACACCCCCTTCTTTGCCTGCAGTCGAGGCTCCCCGCGCTCATTGCCTAACCCTTTATGGAGGTTTTCATGGGCGCAGTTCCGAGCCACGCGTTCGTCCGCAATCTCGACGATGCGATCCTGCCCGACCTGTGGCGTCGCCGTACCCAGTTGTCCGCCGACGAAATGGTGTCGATGGTCGATCTGGTCAAGCGGGCGCTACGCACCTACCACCCGCTTGAATTGCAGGCGCTCGGCGAAGACAAGGAAGAACTGGTCGCGCAGTTCATCTACGCGAAAGTACTGCGCCTCGCGCCCGGCCACACGGAAACGAATGCCTGCGCCGACAGCGCGCCGTCCAACGGCTATGCACTGTGCGCGTATTTTCGCCGTTACCTGATCGACTGTCTGCGTAGCGCCGGCCATCAACGCAACGTGTCGATGGAAAACGAAGGCATGGCGCAGGAAATCGATCTGCACGCGCAAGCACTGGAAGATCCGGTCGAAAGCGTGTTGCTGCAATACGGCCTCGACGAACAACGCGTGCGGCTCGCGGCACGGACTTTTATCGACAGCCTCGACGAGCCGGAGCGCATCGTGCTGGCCGGCAGCCTCGGCTGGTGCTCGGAAGGAAAAGGCGGTCTGTCGGCCGTCGCTGCTCAGCATCGTGTGCCCTCGTATCACTATCGCGCCGTCAAACTTGGCGTCACCATGAAAAAGACGGCCGGGGCCGACGAATTTTCCAATACCAAGATCGGCCGCTGGCTGATTGACGTCCTCGGCATCGCGATCGATCTCGACAACCGCGCGGCGATTCTGATCGCCTTGAACCTGCTCGCCGCCGAATCGAGCGACAGCGAAATGAATGAAGTAGCCGCCTAATAGCGCGTTGACAGGCCAGCGTGGGCCGACGGCGGTTCTCTCCCTTTTCCAAAAATCGAACACGCCCCATGCAAACGCCGCGCGCCACGTACGATGCGCCTTTTTTTGTCATCGCGCACCGCCTACGATAAAAAAGCCGCAGCCGCACGCCGTCTTCCTTCCGAAGTCCGGGTTCCCCTACCCGGCATCCCCTTCCTGACGAGGTGGTCTGAATGAACCGCTTATCGAGCGCCCTGACAGCAATTCAGTCGCATTACGACGTGGTGGTGGTGGGATCGGGATATGGCGGGGCGATTGCCGCGAGCCGTATGGCGCGTGCCGGCAAAAACGTGTGCGTGCTGGAACGCGGGCGCGAATTCATGGCCGGCGACTATCCGCGCACGCCGATCGAAGGCGCCACCGAGGTGCAATACAACACCGCGCTCGCACAAATCGGCTCGCCGCTCGCGCTGCTCGAAGTCCACGTGAATGAAGACGTGAATGCGGTGGTGGGCTGCGGACTGGGCGGCACCTCGCTGATCAACGCAAATGTCGCGCTCGAAGCCGAACCGCGCCTATGGGACGACGACCGCTGGCCCGAGGCGCTCCGCGCCGACAAGGCGGGACGCGACAAGGGCTATGAACTGGCTCGCGCCATGCTGCAACCGTCGGCGGTGTCCGGCGATTTTTTGCAGTTGCCGAAACTGCTGGCGCTCAAAAAATCCGCGCAGGCGCTCGGCATGGAAGACCGCTTTTACCCCCCGCCGGTCACGGTCACTTTCGAGGACCGCATCAACGCTGCGGGCGTCGAGCAGAAAGCCTGTGTCGGATGCGGCGATTGCAACTCGGGTTGCAACTACGACGCGAAAAATTCGACGCACATGAACTACCTGCCCGATGCGGTCGCGCACGGCGCCCATATTTTTACCGGCGCAGCGGTGCATTCGGTGTTGCGCGACGCCGCCACACAAAAGTGGATCGTGCACTTTCAGGAAGTGAAGCTGGGCCGCGAGAGTTATGACGCACCCGATCTGTTCGTGAGCGCCGATGTCGTCATCATGTCGGCCGGCACGATCGGTTCGACTGCCCTGCTGTTGCGCTCGCGCAAGGAGGGCTTAAGCGTGTCGGACATGCTCGGCCAGCACTTCACCGGCAATGGCGACGTGCTGGCCTTCGCCTACAACACCGAAGACGTGATCAACGGCGTCGGCTGGGGTGCCCACAAGAAGGGGGACATCCCACCGGTCGGACCGACCATTACCGGCATCATCGACCACCGCAACACCGCTAACGTGACCGACGGCTTCGTAATCGAAGAAGGCTCGCTTGCCGGGCCAGTCGGCGCCGCGCTGGTGGCCCTGCTCGGCGGCGCCGCGTCGTTCGAAGGCGTCGACATTCCCACGCCGCGCGACGCCGGGGAACCGCTCGGCTACGACGCGCGCGTGATCGAGAGCTTCCTGCGGGGCCCCTATCACGGCGCCCTCAATCACACGCAAACCTACCTGGTGATGGCGCATGACGACGAAAGCGGCCAGATCAGCGTGAACGACAAAGGCAGGCCGCGCATCGCCTGGCCGAACGCAGGCAAGCAGCCGATCTTCCAGACCGTCGAAGAAACGCTCGAGAAGGCGCAGGCGCCGCTCGGCGGCAAATACATGCGCAACCCGATTTCGACCAAAATGCTCGGCGACCAGATTGTCACCGTGCATCCGCTCGGCGGCTGCGGCATGGGCGAGGACGCGGCACGTGGCGTCGTCGATCATGAGGGTCGAGTCTTTAGCGGCACGACCGGAAATGCGGTGCACGAAGGCCTATACGTGATGGACGGCGCGGTCATGCCGATGTCGCTCGGCGTCAATCCGCTGCTGACGATTTCCGCGCTGGCGGAACGCAATTGTGCGCTGCTCGCCAACGCGCGAGGCTGGAACATCGATTACGAGGCCAAGGGCACGGCCGCTACGCCCACGCCCCAGAAGATCGGCCTGCGCTTCACCGAAACGATGATTGGCACTTATACGCCGGCAGTGGCGGGCGAAGCTGCTACCAGCCCGATCGAATTCACACTGACGGTGGAATCGGACGATCTGGCCGATATGCTGAGCAATCCGCAACATCTGGCCCACACTACGGGCACGCTGACCTGTCCCGCGCTCTCCGCGCAACCGATGACGATCACGGACGGCACCTTCAATCTGTTCGTGGTCGACGAATCGGATGTGGACGAGCGCAACATGAATTACCGCATGACGCTCAATTCCACGGAAGGCAAGAAGTACTACCTGACAGGACAGAAAATCATCACGCGTACATCGCCGATCAATCTCTGGGACCAGACCAACACGCTCTATGCCGAACTCCGCGACTCGGCGCAAGCGGATGCGCCGGCGATCGGCAAAGCAACGCTGATCATTACGCCCGAGAATTTCCTCAAGCAGCAACGCACGCTCGAGGTCACCAACACCCCTGACCTGACGTCGCGCCTTGAATGGACCCTGAAGTTTGGCAAGTTTTTCGCGGGCGTGCTGTTCACCGAATATGGCGGCGTGGCCGCGCCTTTGCAGTTTTATGATCCGAAGGCGGAGCCGCGCCTCAAACGCGCGCTACGCGCGCCCGCGCCGCAAGTCGTCTTCTTCGACACAGCCGACGGGACCAGACTTCGACTCACGCGCTACGCCGGGCCGTCCGACAAACCGCTGCGTCCCGTGCTGCTGATCCATGGCTCGGGTGTATCGAGCCGGATCTACTCCACCGATCTGATCGGAACCAACCTGGTGGAATATCTCTGCGCAGCCGGCTACGACGTGTGGCTCGTCGATCTGCGCGTCAGCATCGAAATGCCGAGCGTGCTGGTGCCGACCAATGTCGACAAGGTCGCTCGTGAGGACATTCCGGCCGCGGTCGCCAAAGTGCGGGAGTTGACCAACGTGCCGGACATTCAGGTGCTGGGCCACTGCATGGGTGGACTGGCGTTGACCATGTCGCTGCTGTACGGCCTCAAGGGCGTGCGCTCGGCGGTGATCTCGCAGGTCTCGGCGCATCCGGTGCCGGGCACGCTGGAAAAAATCAAGTGCGGGTTGCACGTCCCTGACATCATGGAGCATCTCGGCGTGCTCGATCTGACCGCTTTTACGGAGCACAGGTCGTGGCCCCATAACCTGCTCGATGAAGCATTGCGGCTCTACCCGCTCAGTCATAAACAGGGCTGCGGCAGCCCGATCTGCCACCGGGCGACCTTCCTTTACGGCCTGCTCTACGAACACGAGCAGCTAAATGAGACGCTTCATTCGAATCTGCAGGAACTGCTCGGCGTGCACGACGTCTCCGTCTTCAAGCATCTCGCTGCAATGGTGCGAGCGGGCAAGGTCGTCGATGCCGAAGGCCGAGACGTCTATCTGAGTGGCGCTGACGGCATGAAGGGCCTGGATGGTTTGCGCCTGCCGATCGGCTTTATCCATGGCGAGAAAAACGAAACCTATCTGCCGAAGAGCACCTTGCTGACCTATGACATGCTGGTCGAGCAATGGCCCGAGCAGCCGTATGAACGGCATCTGATTCCCGGCTACGGGCACATCGACTGTATCTTCGGCAAGAACGCGGCGGTGGATGTCTATCCGGTGATTGCGCGGTATCTGAATGCGCATTGACGGAACGGCCAGGGCGTAGCCGCGCGTTACGCCCGCGAACCGCTGGCGCGCGGCGCACCCTGTTCAAAACAACTTGCCCGGATTCAGAATGCCGTGCGGGTCCAGCGCATGTTTGATGGCCGCCATTGCAGCCAATTCAGCCGGCGAGCGCGAGATCGGCAAGAACTCGCGCTTGAGCAAGCCGATCCCGTGTTCCGCCGATACCGAACCGTGCAACGGTCCCAGCATCCCATAGACGAACGCATACACCGCGTGATGATCGACGCCGGGAATCGAATGGCCGTCGACGGTGAGATGCAGATTCGAATCGCCGATATGGCCGAAGAAATACGACAAGTTGCCCGGCCAGCGCTGATCGAGCGCCGCGCGGCAACGGTCGACGAAAGCGCCGATCTCGCCGATGGGCAGGCTCACGTCGAAGTTGATCGGATCCATCCGTACCGGAAACTCGGCAGTGCATTCGCGAATCGCCCATAACGCGCGCACGTCGGCCACCGATTGCGCGATCACCGCGTCGCGGATCGCTTCTGAATCGAGCGCTTCGGTCAGCACGGCAGAGAAGCGTTCGCCGTCGTCACCCGCGTCGAAGCTCGCGTGTTCGATCAGCGCATAGAGCGGGTGCGAGTCGGCGAATGGCGAGCGCGTGCCCGTCAGCTTCACGCCGAAATCGTAGAAATCCGGCCACATGATCTCGAACGCGCCGATGTCGTTGCCAAAGCGCGTCGACAGGCGGCGCAGCAGGTTCACGGCGGCGGCGTAATCGTCGAGCGCGACGAGCGCGGTGTGGCGCGCCGCGCGTGGCGGATGGAGCCGCAGCACCGCGCGCGTGATCACGCCGAGCGTGCCTTCCGAACCGATGAACCAGTGTTTGAGGTCGTAGCCGGTGTTGTTCTTGACCATCTTGCCGAGCGAAGTCAGCACGTCGCCGTTGGCGAGCACGACTTCGAGGCCGAGCACCTGATCGCGCGCGGTGCCCGACTGGATCACGCGATTGCCGCCCGCGTTAGTCGCCAGATTGCCGCCGATCTGGCACGAGCCGCGCGCGCCCAGATCGAGGGCGAGTTCGAAACCCGCTTCGGCGGCGGCTTCCTGCGCAGTTTGCAAAGTCGTGCCGGCGCGCACGGTCAGCGTGGCCGACGCGGTGTCGATTTCTTCGACGCCGGTGAGCCGTTCGAGCGACAACGCGATATCTGTCGCGCGCGCAATCGCGCCACCTGCGAGACCGGTCATGCCGCCCTGCGGCACCACCGGTTGATGCGCTGCGTGGCAAATGGCCAGTGCGCGCGAGACTTCTTCCGTGCTGCGCGGCAAAAGCAGCGCGGCGGGACGTGTCGGATCGTGGCGGGTCCAATCGGTCATCGCGTGCTCGCCGATCTGCTCGCCAACGCGCACTGCGTCGGCCCCGAGCGCGGCGCGCAGCGCGTCGAGCGTTGCGGAAAGCGGCGCTGCGCTGACGTTTGCGTTGCTGCCCACGCTGCTTGCGACGCCGTTTGCCAAACTGTTATCTGTCATGCAGTGGTTCCTTGCGTTCCTTCAACCGCCCGTTTCTTGCGATAGCCCATCGAATCATTGATTCGCCCGAGGATGTAGTCACCCGCGGCGACTGGCTGATACTTGAGTTCGGCATCACTCGTACCGAGCTCGCGCGGATCGACCATCGCACCGTAAGTGGGATCATAAAACGTCGCGATGGAATAACGCTCGCGCCCCGACGCATTGATCACGCGATGCAAGGTGGAGCGGAAGCGGTCATTGGTCCAGCGCGCCAACAGATCGCCGACGTTCACCACGAAGCTGCCCTCGATCGGCGGCGCATCGACCCACGTATCGTTGGCGATCTCACGCACCTGCAAGCCCCCCACCTGATCCTGCCACAGCAAGGTAATGCAGCCGTAGTCGGTATGCGGCGCGACGCCGAACTGATCCGCGTCCGATTGGGGCGGCTGCGGCGGATAGTAGACCATCTGCGTGCGCTGCATCCGCTTCGTATAGCGCGGCGCGAAGAAATGTTCGTCGACGCCGAGACTCACCGCCACGGCTCGCAGCAGATCGGCGCCGCATGCGGCGACCGCTTCGTAATAGCCGTAGAGCGCAGGCCGCAGCTCAGGCATGAAATCCGGCCAGTTGTTCGGCCCTCGCAACGCCTGTCCGGCCTTCACATCGGGATCGTCCTCAGGCACCTCCAGGCCGATGCTGAAGAACTCCTTGTAGTCGGGACGCTTGGCCTGATACATGGTGGCGTCGCCGAGCGCGTTGAAACCGCGATGCCGTTGATTGACCGCCGCACGCCGCTTCGTCTCCACCGGAAACGCAAAGAACGTGCGCGCCGCCTGTTCGGCCGCATCGATTGCCGCTTGCGGCACGCCGTGATTGACGATGTAGAAGAAGCCGATCGTCGTGCACGCTTCGCGGATTTCGCGCGCCACGCGCGTCAAAGCTTGCGGGTCGCCAGCACGCACGCCGGCAAGGTCGATGATCGGAATGCGGGTCACGGGCATTGCGTTGCTCCCTGGAGGGCTAGTCAATTCAACCGACGAAAGAGGCTGATGAATCAGTCGCGACAAGCTCGCCTGCCTCGTGCATTCCAGTTGTATATACCGCCAAAAGCGTACCCGCAAGTTGCTTTGCGGGGCTTCACGTAAGGGCTTTTCTCTACTCGTGCGTTTATTTATTTCGCGCGAAAACTGCGGTATATACTGCATCGCATGACTCGCGCCGGTCCATGCTGACGAACCGCTTTCGCGCGACACCGCTTTGCCAACCGGAGAATCCCATGAGCATCCTTGCAGGCTGGAAGTGTCGTTTGGTCATGCTGGCGTTGTGCGCGGCAAGCGTCACCGCCCACGCGGAAGACCAGCTCGCCAAAGTGAAGAAAGCAGGCGAACTGGTGGTGGGCACCGAGATGCAGTTCGCGCCGTTCGACTTCCTTGAAAACGGCCAGCAAGCGGGCTTCAATAAGGACCTGTTCGCCGAGGTCGGCAAGGAAATGGGCGTCAAGGTGCGCTTCATCGACTTGCCGTGGCCGAGCGTGCTGCCGGGTCTCGAAGCCGGCAAGTTCGATATGGTGGGCGGCCCACTGACAGTCACGAAGGCGCGCATGGAACGCTACACGTACACCCTGCCGATCGCGGACGCCACCGACGCGCTGCTCAAGCGCGCCAACGATTCCGCCGTCAAGCAATCGTCGGATATCGCCGGCAAGACGGTCGGCGCGGGCAAAGGCTCGGCCCAGCTCGACCAGTTGAAGACCTACGTCGCCACCTTGCCGAAGCCGCCTGAAATCCGCGAATACGTCGACAACAATCAGGCCTACGCCGATCTCGCCGCCGGCCGCATCGCGGCGGTCGCGAACTCGATGACCAACATCGCGTATGTCGCGAAACAACGTCCCGAAACCTTCGCTGTGGTGCAGCCGCCGTTCGGCGCGAAAGTGTACTTTGCTTACTGCCTGCGTAAAGACGCGGACAGCAAGACGCTCGCCGATGCTTTCAACGCCGCGCTCGTGAAAATGCACAACGACGGGCGCCTCGCGACCTTGCAGAAAAAGTGGTTCGGTGTCGCGATGGATGCGCCGACAACGATGCCGACGCCGAACTATTGATGCACTGATCTAGCGAGTGCGACGCGTATGTTCAGCACGACCGTCTTCCTCCAGGGCCTGCCGCTGCTGCTGCATGCGGCACTCGCTACCATCGGCATTTCACTGACGGGCCTCCTGATCGGTTTCTTCGTCGCGATCGGCGTGTGTGCCGCACGCCTCTCCCCGAAGCGCTGGGCGCGCATGTTCGGCGGCGCCTACGTGTTCTTTTTTCGCGGCGTGCCGATGCTCGTGCAACTGCTGCTGGTGTATTACCTGCTGCCGTTCGCCGGGATCAACGTATCGCCCATCGTCGCGGCAATCAGCGCCGTGTCGCTGTGCTCCGCGTCCTATATCGCCGAGATTCTGCGCGGCGGCTTTCTCAGCATTCCGCCGGGCCATCTCGAAGCCGCGCGCATGCTCGGGCTCTCACCGTTCGATATGCTGCGGCGCATTCTGGTGCCGCAGGCGTTTCGCTTGACGCTGCCTTCGCTCGTCAACGAAATGGTGCTGCTGATCAAGGCTTCGTCGCTGATTTCGGTGGTGGGCGTGGCCGAGTTGACGCGTACCGCGCAGAACATCGCGGCCAGCACCTATCGGCCGCTCGAAGCCTACGTCGCTGCCGGGCTGATTTACTTCGTGATCTGCGGCACGCTGGCGCTCGTCGCGCACGCCGCCGAATACCGTTTGCAGCACGCCTGACCCACCTAGAGCTTGAGATTGAAATAGGCCATGCAAAAGCTCGACCCCACCGTCATTACGCACAACCTGCAGCCGATTGCCGCCGGTCTCGCGACCACGCTCGGCACCTGGGCCGCGGGCGTCGCGATCGGCATTCTGATCGGCTTTCTCATCGCCGTGCTGCAGCTCTTTTGCGGACGCTGGGTGCGCGGCGTATTGCGCTTCTACATCGAACTGTTTCGCGGCACGCCATTTCTGGTGCAATTGTTTTTGCTGTACTACGGCGGCCCGTCCTTCGGCCTCACGCTCGAACCGATGACAGCCGGTGTGCTCGGATTAGGCCTCTACGGCAGCGCGTATTTCGCCGAAGCCTTTCGCTCCGGCTTTCAATCGGTGCCGCCGGGTCATCTCGAAGCGGCAGCCTGTCTCGGACTCACCCGCTGGCAAGCCGTCCTGCGCATTCAGGTGCCGCAAATGCTGGTGCTGATCGTGCCTGCGCTGACCAATCTGATTATCGTGTTGAGCAAGGAAACCGCGGTGCTGTCGATCGTCACCGTCCCCGAGCTCACGTTCGTGCTGACCGGCATCGGTTCGGCCACCTTCGCTTTTGTCGAAACGCTGCTGGTGCTGTGCGTGTGCTATCTCGCGCTGGTCGAATTGACCTCGCGCGCGGGCATGTGGGCCGAAACCCGCATCGCGCGCTTCATGGCATGAACGGAAATCCGGACCATCTTATGAACGCTATCGCCGACATGCCGTCCTCCACTTCCACCGCTGCCTTCGATACACCGCCCGGCGCGCCGCTGATCGAAGTGCGCGACCTGAAGAAACGCTTTGGCGAGGTCGAAGTACTGCGCGGCGTCGATCTCGAGATCGCCCGCTCCGAAGTGGTCTGCATCATCGGCCCATCGGGCTCGGGTAAGAGCACGCTGCTGCGCTGCCTCGCCGCGCTCGAAACCTACGATCAGGGCGACGTGCGCATCGAAGGCGAACTGCTCGGTTACAGCGAGCGCAATGGAAAACGCGTGCGAGCGTCGCAAGGCGAGATCAATCGCGTGCGGCGCAACGTCGGCATGGTGTTTCAGCAATTCAATCTGTGGCCGCATATGACGGCGCTCGGCAATGTGATGGAAGCGTTGCTGCGCGTGCGCAGTCTGTCACGCGATGAAGCGCGCCGCCGCGCCAATGCGATGCTGGAAACCGTTGGCCTCGCGCATAAGGGAGATGCCTACCCGTCGAAACTCTCGGGCGGCCAGCAGCAGCGCGTTGCAATTGCTCGCGCGCTGGCGATGGAGCCGCACATCATGCTGTTCGACGAGCCGACCTCGGCGCTCGATCCCGAACTGGTCGGCGAAGTATTGCAAGTGATGAAGCAGCTCGCGCGCGACGGCATGACGATGGCTGTCGTCACGCACGAAATGGGCTTTGCCGCGCAGGTCGCCGACAAGGTGATGTTCATCGATCAGGGGCGCATCGCGGTGCAAGGCAAGCCGCGCGAGGTCTTTCACGATGCCGGGCAGCCGCGTTTGCGGCAGTTCCTGCAAAACTACTTCGACCGCAATGCCTTCTGGGCGCGCGGTCCGGATGATGCGGAGCCGGTATGAACTTGCGCCGATGCCCTCGCGATTCGGCTGGCTCGTGCAGTTCACGCGGACTGTAGCGCAAGGGCCGCCGATGTCCTCCACCGTTCGCAGCAAAGCTCACGACAATCCGCCCGCCGCGGCGATGAAAACCGCGCGCGTGGTGACTGACGCACCGGCCGCCCGCTACGAACAGGTCAAGACCCACATCCGCCAGATCATCGAATCGGGCGCGCGGCAAGCGGGCGACCGTCTGCCGTCCGAGCTGGACCTGGTCGCGACGTTAGGCGTGTCGCGCATGACGGTGAACCGCGCGCTGCGCGAACTCGCCGATGAAGGCCTCGTCACCCGCGTGTCCGGCGTCGGTACGTTTGTCGCGCAAACCAAGCCGCAATCGACGCTGCTGATGATCGCCCATATCGGCGACGAGATCCGCTCGCGCGGTCACGAATACAGCTACGATACCGTCCTCTCGCAACGCGAAACTGCGCCGGTGACGGTGTCGAACGCATTAGGGCTTGCGCCCGGCGCTTCCGTGTTTCATGTGATTTGCGTGCATCGCGAGAACGGTCTGCCGGTGCAGCTCGAAGACCGCTACGTCAATCCGGTCACGGCGCCGGACTTCCTGAAGCAGGATTTCTCTACGACGAGGCCGTCCGAGTATCTGTTCGAGACCGTGCCGGCGCATGACGTCGAGCATGTCGTCGACGCGGGTCTGCCGACGCGCGCCGAAGCCGAGTGGCTGGAAATTCGCGCCGATGAGCCGTGCCTGACGCTGATGCGCCGCACATGGACGAGCGGCGTTGCGGTCACGTTCGCGCGTTTCGTGCATCCGGGCTCGCGGTATCGGCTGGGTTGCCGATTCACGCCGGATCTGTCGCAGCGCCAGGGCTAGCGGCGCGAGCGCCGTGCCCTCGCCCGCTTCCTGCCACTCACACGTTGCCCGCCAGATGGAAACGCGACGCCGGATGCCACAGTTGCACCGACGTCGCCACATCATCACCGACCCATGTGCGGCGCCATAGCTGCAGGCAAGGCTCGCCGATATCCATCATCAGATGCCGCCGCACATACGCGTCGGGCTTCTGCGCATAGATACGAAACTCCGCGCGCTGGATCGGCGCGAGCCGCACCATGTAGTGATTCGGCGTCTCGACAGTGAAGTCCTGCTCCAGGTACTCGGGGAACACCTTCGGATTGACGTAGCGATCTTCGTACTGGATCGGCTCGCCCTCTTCGCTGTGTACGATGCACGAGTGAAACGCCGGGCCGCTGGCAAGACCGAGCGCTTCGAGCGCTTGCTGATCGTCGCTGGGTTCGAGCGTCAGCACACGTGCGGAATGGCGATGGCCACGTGCGGCGATTTCGTCGGCGATATTGCGGATTTCCAGCACCGTGGATTCGTAGCGCTGTGGCGCGACGAACGTGCCGGAACCTTGCACGCGCGTCAGCACGCGTTCGGTGGTGAGCTCACGCAGCGCGCGCGATACCGTCATGCGCGCGACGCCGAATTCTTTAACCAGCTCCGTTTCGGATGGGATCAGGCCGCCCGGCTTCCAGTCCCCCTCGCTGATGCGCCTGATTACATAGCGCTTGATCTGCTCATAGGCGGGCATCGCCTTGGCGGGTGTCTCAGGGGTGCGACCCGGGCGGTCCTGCGTGTCTGCGGTTTGCGCGTTTGTAATAGTGTTCACGTCGACCTCGTGGGTGGTACGCGGGTGGTACACGTTAGGCCGGTTCACCGGCGGGTAAGCCCGCTCACCGGCTTTGTCTCCATCTATCTGATTCATCCATTCGAGCCGGCCACGCAATTGCAGTAACGAGCGTCGTCAACCTGCGTGGGCAGTTGCCCGGCCGTCG
>CABFVV010000090.1_pt1 | contig 38320 bp, 30 predicted proteins | sample 8864751 | NCBI WGS metagenome assembly CABFVV01 (sample SAMEA5735770, study PRJEB23740) | soil metagenome | biome: forest; feature: forest soil; material: soil | place: USA | collected 2013-10-13 | depth 0.1 m | reverse complement strand
GCGTCAGGTCCTTGAAATCGGGCATCTTCGTCATGTCCTTCACTATGCACAGCCTGGTGGCAGTTTACAAGCGCTGAATAGTTACGCGGCGGCAAAGAAAGTAAGTGCCGCCCCGCACAGGGGCAACACTAATAGACCACAACCGCATTAAAGAAATCGAAGAGAAAAAAATGCCACCCCCAGCGGAGCAAAAAAAACTAACTGCCTATCGCTATGGAAAATGGCGCTGGCACCGTTTCCGCCGCTCGTGGACGGACACACGAGCAGACAGAATCCCGAGCTGGTCGAGGCTATACCTACGTGTCTACACGCGCCTCCTGACACTGACAGTGCTGGTACTAGCAGCGTCGATAGCAACCCTAGCCCTGACACTAAAAACCTCACCATCAATCTGGCAAACCCTAACAACAGCAAAAGCATCAATCCCAATCGCATTGGCAACCCTACTGCTACCAGCAGTCACCGCCTACCGCTGGATGCGCCCAGTCTGGCTAGACCTGGTAATGGTCCGCGAACGCGCAATAGACTTCACAGGCGGCCGCTTCAACACCCGCGCCCGCGAATCACACAGCGTCATAATCGGCCCACTGGCCCGCACACTAAACGCCCTGGCCGAACGCATGGAACGCCTGATCGCCGCGCAGCGCGAACTCACCAACGGCATCTCCCATGAATTGCGCACACCCTTGGCGCGCGTACGCTTCGCGCTGGAAAACCTCCGCGAACCCGCGTCCGCGGCCGAATACAACAGCGCATTGGCGAGCATCGACCAGGACGTCACCGAGCTCGACGAGCTCATCGACATGAGCCTGACCTACGCGCGCCTCGAATACAGCTCCCTGCAATCGAACCTCGAATCCACGTTGCTCACGGCATGGTTCGACAGCCAGGTCACCGACGCCACGCTGCTTTACGCGGACAAGCAACTCGTCCCGCAAGCAGACGTCGACGCATCGCTACGCGTGGTGATGGACAAACGCCTCATGTCCTACGCAATGCGAAACTTGCTGCGCAACGCCGGTAAATACGCACACTCGCGGATCATGGTCGGCCTGAGCGTCAAGCACGGCAATGTGGAAATCTACGTGGAAGACGATGGCACAGGCGTGCCGCCCGACCAACGCGAACGCATTTTCAATGCCTTCGTGCGGCTCGATCGTCAGACTGGCGGCTACGGGTTGGGTCTCGCGATTACGCAACAGGTGCTGCGCGCCCACCATGGCCGGATCGCCGTGACTGATCCGTTGACGCTTGGCGGAGCACGCTTCGAAATGAGCTGGCCGGTGGGCACGGTGGCGTGAAACACACCGTACCCGCGCAGCTTCAATAGGTATGTCCCAACTGGAAGTAAAAGTTATGACGGCCGCCCGGTGCGAACGCTACGCCCAGATAGATCGGTCCGAATGAGCTGGTCATCGCGGTGAAGACCGTCACGCTGCGCTTCAGCGGCCCGCTGCCGAACTGCGAATCGCGGTTCCAGACGTTGCCGGCTTCAAGGCTCAGCCCGGCAAACAGACCGCGAATCGGCGACGCATTGAACGTGGCAAGCTGATTCATATAGGTGATCTGACCGTACGCCATCGAGTTGCCGGACAGTTGGTCGGCAGCGTAGGCCGACAAATGCTGGAAACCGCCCAGCGTGAAGCCGAACGGATTCGTCAGATTGGTGCCGCCGAAGTCGTTACCGGCTTCGATGCTCGCGTTGATGCTGTGTCGTCCATAGCTTGCCGCGACAAGGCTCTTTCCGTATACCTCGGTGAAGCTGTCGCTGCCCGCGAACAACGAACGTTCTACGCGTAGTTCGCCGAAGTAACCTTTGCGGGCAAACAGCGGATCGTCGAGCTGATCGATCACGAGGCGTGCGCGCGCGCTAAGCTGACGCCCATAGATATCGGGGAACAGCAGCGGCGAGTTAAACGCATCCTCGAGCGGCAAGTTGTATTGCGGCGACGCGAAACCATGCGCGTAGGCCACGCCGATACGGAAGTCGCCGAGACGGGCGAGTGGTACGCCGAAGTCGATCCCTGCGCGCTCGGTTTGCAAGCTGTATTGCGTGATCTTGACGTTGCCGGAATCGTCGTAGAGATTGGCATAGCGACGCTGAAACTCGAGGTATGGCGCCACGTAATAGCCGAAAGAACTCGACAGTGGCTGCCGCAGCTCCGCGTGCAGGTCGATCAGATCGCTGCCGACGGTCCCGTCCACTCGCCCTTCGAGCCCTGACGAGGTGAGCCACGGCCGGCGATAACCGAGATGCAGCCGGAAGCCGCCTTCATCCGTCGAGCTGCTCGATAAACCCAGCCCGAACAGCAGGAAATTCGGTCCCCACAGCTTCTGCTGTGCGGAGACAATGAGCGTGTGCGCGTCGCCGTCGTCAACGAGTTGCTGGCTCACGCTGTCGAAGTCGCCCGCGGTGGTGAGCGCCAGCAGGTCCTTATTGAGCGCGACCGGATCGTAGACATCGCCGGTTTTGACATGCAGCGCGGCGCGAATGCGTGCCTCAGGTACGGAGCCCTGCGAGGCGATCTCGATCTGCGTGATCCGCACCGGATGCATTGCGGGCGCACCGTGCCGGGCGCGCCACGCGGCGTAGTCGGCGGGCGAAAGCGCCAGATGCTGAAGCTGCGGCATGGCCGCGCGCGTGGCAGCGGCGCCGGCGGCGATGGCCTGGCTCGCATTGGCGAAATCGGTGAAACTCAGCGAGCCGAGCGCCGGTTCGATCAGGACGTCACCGGTCTGCAACTGTTCACGTTGGCGCGCAACGTTCTGGTGAATCAGAATGCCGATCATTTGCTGCATCACGTCGGCGGGCGAAGCCAGCGCATCCAGTGGCCGCAGCGGCGAGCCGATATCGACCGCGATCACGACTTTCGCGCCCATGTCGCGCGCCGTTTCGATAGGCAGATTGCTGACGATGCCGCCGTCCACCAGCGTGCGTCCGTCGATATCGGCTGGCGCGAACAGGCCGGGCAATGCCATGCTGGCGCGAATCGCCTGCGGCAGCGAACCGCGATCGAGCACCACCTTCTGGCCGGTGCGCAGATCGGTTGCGATCGCGCGATAGGGGATCGGCAGCCGGTCGAACGAAACGTTGCCTGGCACGGTGGACGTCCAGTCCTGCAGCAGCGCTTGCAAACGATTGCCCTGGACGAGTCCGACCGGCAAGCGGAAACCATTGGCGCCGTAGCCGAGCGAAAGGCTGTTCACATACAGCCGCTCGTCTTCACGACGCGATTGAGGCAGATCGGCACGCTCGGTGACGTCGAACGCGATGTCCGCGAGATTGATGCCCGCGAGGCGGTTTTGCATGTCCTGCGCCGTCATACCGCTCGCGTACAGGCCGCCGACCACGGAGCCCATGCTGGTGGCGGCGATGCAATCGACCGGGATGCGGTTTTCCTCGAGCACCTTCAGTACGCCGAGGTGTGCATAGCCGCGCGCACCGCCGCCCGACAGCACGAGACCGACGGAGGGGCGGCCGGCGGGCCCGGCTTCCGCGCTGCACGCGGATTCGGCTGTGAGAGCGGGGCGTGCGAAGGTGGCGATCCCACACGCCAGCAGCACCACGGTGCAGCGCAAACGAAGAACGATGGGCTGGCGACGCGTGTGCGCCGCCGTTTGTTGAAGTTGTTCGCTCGCCAACGCTCGACTCATCGGTTTTGATGCAGAAAGAAAACCGAGAGATTACATGGTTTTGCCCCGGTAAAAACAGGTGATTTGGTGAAAACGCGCGTTTGCGAAAAAACGTAGTCCTGATGCTTTTTATCCCGCCTCGCGGCGCAATACGTGTTGTGACCGTGAGCGCGGTCCCTGAAACACGTCCCGCGTTCTTCGCCGCTAGCGACGCATCAAAGCTCGCACGGCCCTTGCCGCCATCGGATGCCCCAAGTCTGGTGCAACGAAATGAGCCACTTTGCGTTCGGCGAGGTTGATCGTTACGTAGTCGTTCGGCGCTTTCGTGTTGAGGCCGTCGGACGCCGAGTGATACTCGATACGCAACTGCGTCGCGGTGACGACCACGCGCAGATAGCCGTAGTTGGTGTCGTCATAGTTTTCCAGCACGACCTGATCGGTGGTGGCCGACGCCGCCTGCATGATTTGCGGCGCGCGGATGGCGGGCGCACCTTGTGCGGCGAGCTTGACTAAACCGTGTCCGCCGTTACCGCACACGAGGTAGGGAATCTGCGTGCCGTCCGCATTTCGCGTACGCGTGAAGCGCTGATAATTGTGTGCATGGCCGGACAGAAACGCATGTGGCCACACACCGTTGGCTTCGCACACCTTGTCGATCTGCGCCAGCATATCGACGCTCGATCCGTGTCCGCCTGCGCTGTACGGCGGATGATGATCCGCGATCAGCAGTGCGCCGGTGAACTGCTCGGCTTTGACGCGCTTGAGCGCGGCGTCGAGAAAGTCGAGCTGAGTACTCCCGATCTTCGGGTCTGAAATCACACCGGGATCTTCGAGCGTGTTGCTGTAAATCACCAGCACGCGCACGAACGGCGCCTCGAGCGTGAAGAAGACGCCGGGCTGGATTTGCGCGGTGCGCGACAAGCCGCCGGCTTCTGGCGTAACGGCGAACGTCTCCGCGCAAAAATTTCGCAGGAACGCAGTGAGACTCGCGGCATGCGCTTCCGGCGAAACCATCCCGTCATGATTGCCGGCGCAAGCGAGGATCGGCGCCGGATAGTCTCGATACGGTTCGTAAAACTGATCGTAATAGTACTGGCTCTCGCCAAAGCTATAGACGACGTCGCCGAGCAGCAAGGCAAATTGTGGCACCTCGCTGGCGTTGACTTCGTTGAAATCGGCCGTCAATTTGTCGGCCACTTCGTTCTGGGTGGCCGGACCTTTCGTATTGCCACAATCTCCCAGCGCGTGAAACACCAGTTGTCCGGCGGCTGTGATCCTGTCGATGGCGGTTGCGTTGCCGCCCATGACCTCGGCCAGCGTGAGTTGGGGCTCGACGCCGCCTCGCGGTGCGGGAAACGGCAGCGGAAACAGTTTGTGCTCCGCATTGAGCTTGTCGATTTCCTTGTAGGCCGCATCGTCCGATGGGTGAGGCACACGAAACACCGTCGGGTCCGCGGTCGGTTGAGGCTGTGCGAATACGGGCTTGTCCAGCATCCGGGAACGGAGTGCCGTCGCGCCGACGGTCGCCACGGGCTGGTTCGAGCCGCTGGCGAGCGCAGTAGCCTTTTTGCCGGGTGCCGCTGCCTTGCCGCGCGACTTTGGTTTGCCTTCTGCTTTCGCCGTGCTTTCTTTTGCCTTGGCCTGGGATTTCGACTCGCGTTTTGCCGACATGAGCACCTCTTGAGGAAGAGTAAGCGGGGGATACGCAAGCGGCTTTCGCCGTTGCGTTCATCGAACCCTACGACATGCGAATTTCGGAAAAGTGTCGTGGCGGTGTCGAAGCTGGCCTGCTGACGCGCTTGCGCCCCATGCGCGACACGGGCGGAGCCTGCCCTGAAACAATTTATGTCAGCTTATGTCACGGCGCCTCCGAATCGCCCGCAAAGCGTTGCCCAGCGGGCCTCTGTCATGGTGAAACAGGGTGACATATCTTCGCTGCTGATTAAATCCAGGCGTCCTTCTATAGTCCGTTTGTCGCCACGCCGCAGTGAGCAGAAGTGGCCCGAAATCAAGAAGGACATACCGTGAAAAACTGTTCGTTCGTCGTCGCAGCCACCGCCGCTTCCCCTGCCTCCGTGACGCCCGCCGCATCCGTACGTGGCGCGCTGCGCAAGCTCGCGCTCACCGCAACCGTTACCGTGCTCGCGCTCAGCAGCGCTTCCGCTTTCGCCTGGTCGCAGCACGGCACCGCCTACACGTCGCGTGGCACCTATAACGGCGCGCGTTACGGCTCGTGTGGCGGCGGTAGCTGTTCGCATGCTGGCGGCGTGGCCGGCCCCTACGGCGGCGTGGCGACCAACACCGGCACGGTGACCCGCAACGCGCCGGGCCAGTTCTCGAATTCGGGCACCGCGACCGGACGCTACGGCAACCAGGTCCAGCACGCCGGCGACACCAACTGCGCGGGCGGCACGTGTTCGCACACCGGCACCCTCACCGGACCGGACGGTAAAACAGCTACGACCTCAGGCGATGTGACCAAAACCGCGCCCGGCCAGTATTCGTCATCCGGGTCGGTCACGGGCTCGAACGGCAACACGGTCAACCACTCGGCATCGACTAACTGCGCGGGCGCGTCGTGCTCACGTTCCGGCACGGTGACCGGGTCTGATGGCGGAACCGTCAATCATTCCGGCACGGCAACGCGTGTAGCACCGGGCGTCGTGACGACATCGACGAGCACGACGGGCACGCATGGCAACACCGTGACGACGAGCGGAACGGTCACGACTACCGGCGTCGTCACGACGGGCAGCACGACGGTGGTGGTTGCACCGAAGCCGGTTGTTGTCGTACCGCCTCCAGTCGTTGTTCCGCCGCCGGTTGTGTATGTGCCGCCGCCTCCGGTTGTCTACGTTCCGCCGCCCCCGCCGCCTGCTGTGTATGTCGCGCCGCGTGTTGTCTATATGGCTCCTGCACCGCGCCCTGTCGTGTGGGTGCCGGGGCACTGGGTGGGGCATGTGTGGGTGCCGGCGCACTGGTCATGAGTGAAAACGTGCGAGTGAGAACCGGCGAGGAGGCCGGCCGGACCGGTCCGCAGTGGAAGAGCGAGCAGGGAAGTGCTCATCCACTGCGGCCACGTTTCAACGCGGTACGCACACGGACGCTATGGAAGGTAGGTGTGTTGGCAACGATGATCGTCGCAATAGGGATGGCGATTGCAGTCGGTGAGGGCGTCGCAAGCACCGAAACACCGGCTGTGCACCGAGCGATTGAACCTGAACAGGACTGTTCGGCGAAATACGCAGCGTTGCTCGACCTCGCCGAATTGGCGAGACGTGACGGCAAGTCGTCCGAAGTTGTGATGCGTGGACTGAGCGACCGCGGCGGCGCAATGGGCGACTGTTTGCCGACTGGCGGGAACGTCGCGGCGAGGTAAACGAAACGCGCGAATGGCCGGAGCGGCCATTCGCGCTTGTCAAATGCGGTCCTCCAGAGAAGGCACGCCTTTGACCAATGGCCGGCCGCTACCGGCCCTGTTGCTGCAGATACTGTCTGACGTCGCTCATGGTCACACTTCCTTTGTGGCTCGTGTCGATCTGATCGAAGTGCTTGGCGACGTAGCCGAGCCCCGCGGTCTGAGCCTGCGTTTTCGTGACCGCGGCGCCATTGCTGAGGGCCGTGTTCGCCCCCAGTCGCGCTTCAAGCCGCTGCTGGGCTTCCTGCTGCAGTGCCGTGCCGGTCGACGGCGTGACGGGAGCAGCACGGTTTTGAGGAAAGAACGGACCGTCGACTCCTCTGGCCCCGTTTGGCGGCGTCGCCGGCGCTACCGCTTGCGGCGGTAACGCATGCGCGCTGCCAATAAAGCAGCCGAGGACGATCAACGGTGAGACACGCCGCAACATATCGAAAAGGGACATGATGACTCGCATTGATTGAGTGAATAGAGTATCGCGAACGAGGCACATCGCGTCAGTTCAGTCAGGGTGCCATGGCTTGCGCCGTGGCAGTAGCGGTCGGCTGACTGGCGGGGCTCTCGTCGCGCCACGGCGGCGGCAGCGTCCAGAGGGCGAGCGCATCCGGAAGCGGCGTGCCGCGGTAGAACCGCACCAGATCCCGTTTCATCAGCGGACGGGCGACGTCATCCAGATAGGTCATATGCCCGCCCTGGAAGAAGTTGACCTGCAAGTCCGGATTCAGACCGGGTACCGTCTGCAGCCGTGCCAGTTGCTTCTCGGTATTGAAGAACGGGGTGGCGAGATCATGAAAGCCGTTTTCCGCGAGTACCTTCAATTGCGGGTTGAGCGTCAGCGCGCCCAGCAGATCCGGAATCGTGTCGGGCAGGGGTTGGCCATCATGCGAGAAATCCCATACCTGGATGATGTTGTCGTTCAGTGGCAAATAGGTCGCGTTCGGCGCTGTGTATCCCAGGTAGTCAGGCATCTGCGTAGCCAGAGCCGTGGTGAACGGCTGGGAGATCAGGATGTCGGACGGGTCCCCGTCGTTTTGCAGACGCGGATCCGAGTTCGGCAATGACACGCGTCCGTCGTACCGGCCGATCGTCGTGCCAGGTATGAGGCTCGTCGAGAACGGGTTGGCGCCGAAGTAGCCTTGCAGCGCCTGCACGGTCAAACTGGATGGCAAGGTCCACGACTGAAGCGTTTTGGCATTGGGAAACACCGGCGTACCCAGGGCGTCCGGTATGCCGAGCTGACTGAGCACCCACGATTGCGAATACCGCCTGAACTTGTTGTATTCGTTCGTGACGAACAGGCTTGCCTGGTATGCGTAAAGGTCCTGATTAAGCGGCGCCGGCGACACCTGGTTGTAGTAAGCCGCGACTTCCGCGTAGCCGGGGAAATAACCGGCCAGCGTATCCGTATCCAATGCCAGCGCGCTCGTCGAGTTCGTGATGGCGACGGCCTCGATCGCATCCGCGAAATAGTTCAGGATTGCAGACTGAAGGACGATGCCGGTCAGATGCACGCCGGCCGATTCGAGTGCCAATGCGAGCATGTCGGTGCGCGGCGTGCCATACGACTCGCCGTACAGATAAATCGGCGAGCTGCTGCGGCTGTTGACCGTCAGATAGCGCTGGATAAAGTCGCGCATGATGTTGACGTCCGCGTCGGTCGTCCAGTACTTCTGGTTCGTATTCGGCAGAATCGCCTCGGAAAGACCTGTTCCAGGCGGGTCGATGAAGACCATGTCCGTGGTGTCGATCAGGCTCTCCTTATTGTCGACGAGCGGATAATTCGGCCAGTTCCCGAACACCGGGTCGGGCGTGGCGACCCGCGTCGGCGCGAACGACCCGAGCCGCAGCCAGATGGAAGAGGACCCCGGGCCGCCGTTGTAGACGAACGTGACAGGTCGCGGCGAGCCGTTCGTACTCGGCACGGTGTACGCGACATAGGACATCGTGGCTTCGGGGTTGCCGCTCGAGTCGGTGGCGGTCAAATGGCCGGTCGTGGTGGTGTAGTTGATCGGTGTTCTGCCTTGGGTCCACTGGTAATGCATGACTGCAGCTTTTTCGGAGGCCTGAGCCGGTGCGAGGCCATCTGTGGCATTCCCCGAATAGGCGACCGGGTCGAGATAGGTTTGATTGGCCGTTGGCGCTTGCGACTGCGCGGCGGCCTGTGCGCTGAGTTGCTGATTCGCTGCGGTCTGCTGCATGCTCACAGCCGTGCCGGAGGACGAACCGCCGTCCCCTCCGCCGCATCCGCCGAGAAGCAGGATCGCGACCGTTAATGTTCCCAGGCCCGTTCCCAGACCCGGCAGCCTGCTGTGGCGATATTGGCTATTGCCGGAAAGACGCTCGTCTCGTTTCATCTCTATCCTTGGTGGTGGGTTCAGATACCGTTTCACAAAGGCCGCTAGCGCCGATGAAAATATATCGGAGTTCGAAATATTAGCGATGCATCGTCGGCTTGCAGCGGTGAGACCAACTTACTTCAAAGCGCATAGATTCAGATCTCTATGCAGTATGCGTAGAATAACTAAATATCCGATTTGGATATTCCGGTTCTTTTCGTGGCATATTTCCGCAATCGGAAATTCGTATATTGGCGGCAGATGAAAAATAGGTGACGCCACTGGCGTTTGTCAAGGATGTACCGGATTTCCGTAATTGCAACTTCGGGAAATTGTGCTGAAGTCGCGTGAGAGCGGGCCAGTCGGGGCGTGGCGCCCGTGTGAGTTAATCGAGTATTTATTACGAAGTTAAATATATTCGTTTGTTAATCGTAATAATTAAAATGTACTGATCATCCGGTTCTGGCGCCGGATGCCGGCAGGGGGTTATTCGGCTTCGGCCAGCACGAGCGGGAACCGGATTTCGAACGTCGTCCCAACGCCTTCGTGTGACGCAAAATCGATCTGACCGTTCAGCACGCGGCAAAGCTCCTTGACGATCGCGAGACCGAGGCCCGTGCCAGGAATATCGTCGCCTGCAGCACGCTCGAATTCGTCGAAAACGCGGTTCGCGTCCGAAGGTGCGATGCCCACGCCGGTATCCGACACGCGAATCGACCAGTGCTCCGCATCGGCCATGGCGAAGGCAAGTTCGATCTCGCCGGACTTCGTGTACTTCGTGGCGTTGGAGAGCAGATTGACGGCAATCTGCTTAAGCTTGAGACGACTGGACGTGACGACGGATAGCGCCGGATCGAACACTGTGCGCAACTTCAGTCCTTTGGCCTCGATGGCCGGGCGCGAGGAGGCGACGAGCTCATCGTAAAGCGCATGCAGCTCAACCGGCTCGAATGTGTTCGGCGTGCCGTCGCCGAGCACAACGGAGTACTCGACCATCTGGTCGACGAGTTGCTTCATGTCCGAGGCTTGCCGGTTGGCCAGCGTCAGCGCCATATCGGCCTTCGAAGGCGCCCGTTCGATCAGTTGCAGCGCAATCGAAAACGCGTTCAGGAAATTGCGCAGATCGTGGACCACGCTGCGGGTGATCTGCATGCGTGACTCGTAAAGATCGCTGACCAGGCGCTGCTTGAGCGTCAGTTCGTGATTGGCGCGCTCGAGCCTGCCGGTGTACTCATCGATCTTGCGGTCCCGTTCGCTGACCACCTCCTTGATCGACGTGAGCGTCACCATGCTGAGTGTTTCCGCGATCAGGCGCCGCGCCCGTCCTTCATGGCGGCGCGTGAACGTGCTGTCCTGGTCGGCGAATTCTTCCAGCGCGTCAGCGAGCACCTGATGGAACAGATCGAGTTCGCGCACGAGTTCCTCGATCCGGTAGCCCTGACGCCAGCGGACCAGGCCGTGTTTTCTCGCATCGCGTTCGATCGCCGGCTCGACGCGTTCGAGATCTTCGACGTCGAGCGCAAGGCATAGTCCTTCGAGAAGGTCCGGCAAGTGATCGGCGAGCTGTTGATAGGTGAGCTTGTCCGCTTCGACGAGGTCGACATCGCCGAAAACGGTTTTCATCCATTGCGCGGTCAGGCGCGTCCGCTGCTCGCGAACGAAATCGGCAAATTTGCGCAGCGGGCTAACGCGTGTTTCGGTCATATTGGCTACATCGGGGTGAAGTTTCTAACAAAAGTTTCTGCCCCATTATGGCCGCAATTGCTGATTGTGGAACACGCTCTTGCGTAACCCGGGCCAGATGAACACGAGGTTCAACCCGGCGGTCCCGATGTTGTTGTTCAAGCGGCTTCGTGTCCGGCAATCTTTGCCGTTCGGACGCGTGGGAGTGAAGGTAACGGTTCGACCTTACCGACAACGAACAGATACGACAGGGCACCGACCACGCATAGCGAGCCCGCAACCATCAGCGGAATCACTAACGAACCCTTTGTGATCGCCAGCATGACCCCGGTAAACGTGGTGATAAAAATGCCGGCGATGCGTGCGGCCTCACAGGAAGATCATCAGCGTATCTTTGCTGCCATCATGGGCCGCGATCCGGCGGCGGCGCGCGATGCGATGCAGGCGCATCTCGCGTGCGTGGTGGGGGAGTTTACTCAAGCGTGGCGATAAGCATGCGCACCTTTTTCGCTTGATGCGGCACGTCTTCTGAACGTGCCATTTGCGTGTTCTTTTCGCACCACGCAATTTTTTATTTTTGACGCGGAATTTATTTTCGCCGTCATATGATTGCACTGTTCGTTTTCGGCAGCGCCTCGCAAGATGCGCCTGTGTAATTCAATTGAAAACCATGCTGTAGTCAGCACGCGCTATCGACACGTTATTCAATGCGCCACACGCAATAATCAACAAACAATATCGGATGTTTTCGCAATTCGCACGGCGCCGGCCTGCGAATGCGTTGCCTATCCGTTGCCTATGCGTCCGTAGATCCTGTTGGCGGCCAACGCGCTAGCCAGTGGGAGTCGAGCGCACACAATTGATTACGTCCATCACCGCTAAATCACGGAGCCAACAGGTATGAAAAAGTCTCTACTCGTGGTCGCGCTTTCCGGCGCCTTTGCTATTTCGGCGCATGCGCAAAGCAGCGTGACGCTCTATGGTCTCATTGACGCAGGATTGATCTACACGAACAATCAGGGCGGACATAGCAACTGGCAGGAAGTAACCAGTTCGACGCAAAACACGGTCTTCGGTCTCAAGGGTTCGGAAGATCTCGGTGGCGGCTTGCATGCGGTCTTCAAGCTGGAGCAGGGATTCCTTTTGAATAACGGCGCCCAGGCTTTCTCCGGCGATGGTTTCGGCTCTCAGGCGTGGGTCGGCTTGCAAAGCGATCCATACGGTACGGTGACGTTCGGCCGCCAGTTTGATGTGATGAACGACCTCGTCGGTCCGCTCACGGCGGAGTTCAACACGTGGGGTGGCAACATGGCTGCGCATCCGTTCGAAAACGACAACCTTGCTGGCAATTCGGTCGTTTTCAACAACACGGTCAAGTACACGAGCCCGACGTTCAGCGGCGTCACATTCGAAACGATGTATGCCTTCAGCAATAAGGCAGGCAGCTTCGCGAACAACCGTTCATACGGCTTCGGTGTTTCCTATGCGCAAGGGCCCGTCAATCTTGCTGCCGGATACCTGCAATTGAACAACGCAGGCAGCGCAGGCGGCGCTGTTACCACGGGGGACACCAGCGCGAACTTCCTTGCGCAGCGCCAGCGTATCTGGTCGCTGGGTGGCAACTACACGTTCGGACCGGCCACCGTTGGCCTGGTGTGGAGCCATACGCAGATGGACAACGCGTCGGGTGTTTTCTCGTTCGGAACCGGCACTTACCTCGGTGCGAACGACGCTTCTGCCGGAACCCTGAGTGGCTCGCTGCGCCTCGACAACTACGAAGCGAACGTCAAGTACGCGCTCACGCCTGCGTTGACTTTGTCGGGCGCGTATACCTACACGCATGGCGCTTATAACGGCTCGTCGCCGGGATGGAATACGGGGATGCTTCAGGCCGACTATTCGATCAGCAAGCGCACCGACTTCTATCTTGAAGGTGTCTATCAGAACGTGCACGGCGCACCGGCTGATTCCGTGCTCTCGCATGCCATGATCAACACGCTCTCGCCTTCGTCGTCGAATACGCAAGTGGCCGTCACGGTGGGGATGCGTCACGCATTCTGATCGGCCTCGCGTCACGTGATCTGTTATGACGGATGCCTGCACCTTGGCAGGTATCCGTCGACACTGAGAGTTTCACGAGTAGGGTGGTCTTCACGGTGGTCTGGCAACAGTCGAGCCAATATAAGGCGCAGTTAAAACGCTCGCGCTAAGCACCCGCCTTCAGGAAATCGACAAATGCGCGCAACGGTGCCGGCAAGTGACGGCGGCCCGGATAGTAAAGAAACGGCCCTGAAAAGCGCTGCCACCACGGCTCCAGAATCGGCTCCAATGCCCCGCTATCGAGATGCGGGCGCAGCATGTCCTCGAACAGGTGAATCACCCCTACGCCTGCGACAGCAGTACTGATTGCAAGGTCGATTGCCGCGCCGGGCCTGACGAGAAGCGGTCCCGACGGATTCAACTGCACCACCTCGCCGTCGCGCTCGAAATACCAGGTCGGCGTAGCGCCGCCGGCAAACTGGCCACGCAAGCACGCATGAGCCAGCAGGTCGCGCGGATGCTCGGGTCTGCCATGCGTGTCGAGATAGCCCGGCGTCGCGGCGGTAGCGAAGCGCTGCACACGCGGACCGATTGGCATCGCGATCATGTCCTGCTCGAGCCGCTCGTCGTAGCGAATGCCCGCATCGCAACCGATCGACAGCACATCGACGAAGCCGTCCTCCACCACAACCTCCACGCGTATGTCGGGATAGGCTTTCAGGAACTGGGGAATGACGGTCGGCAACACGATGCGTGCGGCGCTCGACGGCACGTTGAGTTTGAGCGTGCCGCTCGGCTTGTCCCTGAAGCGGTTCAGGACGTCCAGCGCGGCTTCCATTTCGCTGAACAACGGCGTCAGCTTTTCGATCAGACGCAATCCGGCTTCGGTCGGGGCCACGCTGCGTGTGGTTCGGTTGAGCAGGCGCATACCCAGCTTCGATTCGAGACGGCGCACGGCAATGCTGAGACTGGAGGCGGAGACGCCGCTGATGCGCGCGGCGTCGCGAAAGCCGCCGGCGCGCGCGACTGATACGAAGGCGGCAAGATCGTTGAATTCCATGGCCATTGTTCAAAATGTTTAACAACCCGTGCAATTTAGGCCGGATTATCGAACAACTCAATCCTCGTCATACTGCTGCTCAACCCCTCACCTCAAGGAGCGCGCTATGTCGAACTTCACCCCTGTGGACACATTCCCGCTGGCTGGCCACCCTGTGCAACGCATGGGCTACGGCGCCATGCAACTGGCCGGACCCGGCGTATTCGGGCCGCCGAAAGATCGCGACGCGGCGATCGCCGTGCTGCGCGAAGCGGTGGCGTCGGGCGTCAATCACATCGATACGAGCGACTTCTACGGGCCCCACATCACCAACCAGTTGATTCGCGAAGCACTGCATCCGTATCCGGACGACCTCATGATCGTCACAAAGGTTGGCGCGGTTCGTGGCAGCGATGGCTCGTGGTTGCCGGCGCTCGAGCCGGAAGATATCGAGCGCGGCGTCCACGACAACCTTCGCAATCTCGGTGTCGACGCACTCGACGTCGTCAATATGCGAATCATGGGCGACGTGCATGCCCCGTCCGAAGGGTCGATCGAAAAGCAGGTCGTGGCGCTTGCCGAACTTCAACAACGAGGGCTGGTTCGCCATATCGGCTTGAGCAACGCAACCGCGGCCCAGGTTGCCGAGGCACAGGGCATCGCGGAGATTGTCTGCGTACAGAATCACTACAACCTGGTTCACCGGGAAGACGATGCGCTGGTCGATGAACTGGCGGTGAAGGGCATCGCATACGTACCGTTCTTCCCGCTTGGCGGATTCACACCGATCCAGTCGTCAGCGCTTTCCACGATCGCGCAAACGATCGGTGCGACGCCGATGCAGGTGGCGCTCGCCTGGCTCCTGCATCGCGCGCCCAACATCCTGCTGATTCCGGGCACTTCGTCGCTCGGGCATCTGCGGGAAAACATGCAGGCAGCACACTTGAGATTGACCGACGAGGTGCGCGCTGAACTGGACGCAATTGGCGGCAGGAATGAGAAGGCGTAATCGCACTTATTGGATTGCGCGCGCGATCCGCTTCGGGTCGATGCTATCGATGTCCTTGCGCGGATGGACCCGCCCGGTAGCGCAGCGCATCGACCAGCACGGCCTTTTCAACCACTCATTGCGTTGGCACCGACCTAGGCCACGGCACATGCACAGGCGTTCAAGTCGCCACCGCGTCCACGATGCATTCCCGCAACCATTGGTGCGCCGGGTCTCGATGAGAGCGCTCGTGCCAGAGCATCGCCATTTCATAGCCCGGCACTTCAACCGGCGCCTCGACGACTCTGAGCGCGCCATTGCCGCGCACCAATCGCGCCGGCACCATCGCCACGAGGTCCGTACTCGCCAAGGCTGACATCACAAACAGGAAGTGCGGAACCGAAAGCACAACCCTGCGCGTGAGACCCACCGCAGCCAGTGCCTCATCCGTGACGCCGCTAAACCCGCCACCATCCGGCGACACGATCACGTGCTCCAGTTTGCAGAACTGCGCAAGCGTTGGCCGGCGCTTCAGGCGCGGATGGTCCGCGCGGCCTGCCAGCACATACCGCTCCTTGAAAAGTAGCCGCCCGCGCAATCCGGGCGGCGCGCCTTCGCTGGTATGGAATGCCAGATCGATGTCTCCCTGTTCCGCCTGCTTCGCGATGCGTGGCGGAACAGCTTCCACGATCGCGAGCCGGGTGCCGGGCGCCGCCGCGCGCAAGCTGGACAGGACGGGCAGCAGGATCGTCGATTCGGCATAGTCGGTCGCGGCAACGCGCCACGTATGACTCGCTTCGGCTGGATTAAACGGGCTGGCCGGCGACACCGCGTGCTCAAGCGCATCGAGCGCCTGGCGCAAAGGTTCGCGCAATTCTTCGGCCCTAGCGGTGGGGCGCATGCCTCGGGGACCCGGCAGCAACAACGGGTCGCCAAAGATATCCCGCAGCTTGGCAAGATGCACGCTCACCGACGGCTGAGAGAAGTTCAGGCGTTCGGCTGCACGGGTCACATTGTGCTCCGACAACAGGACATCGAGTGTCACCAGCAGGTTGAGATCCAGCCTTCTGAGATTATTCATGGAAATACCTGACATGTTGGTTATTCATTTCCAATATACCGGCAAGAGACCTATCGTGGCGCTTTCTCGCAAAGGAGGTCAGGTCATGAATGTTCTTCTCGTCTATGCACATCCGGAACCCCGGTCATTGAACGGGTCCCTTAAGGACTTTTCGGTCAAGCGTCTCGAGGATGCCGGCCACGTTGTCCAGGTATCCGATCTGTATGCGATGAACTGGAAAGCATCGCTCGATGCAAACGACAGCCTGGACAGGCAACCGGGCGCGCGTTTCGATGCCTCTCTCGATTCGAAGCGTGCTTTCAAAGACGGACGGCAAAGCCAGGACATCGCACTTGAACAGGAGAAGCTGAGGTGGGCGGATGCAGTGATTCTGCAGTTTCCGCTGTGGTGGTTCTCGATGCCTGCGATCCTGAAAGGTTGGGTGGAGCGCGTCTATGCGTATGGCTTCGCGTATGGAGTCGGGGAGCACTCCGATGCGCGCTGGGGCGACCGTTACGGGGAAGGCAACATGGCGGGCAAGCGGGCAATGCTGGTCGTGACAACTGGTGGCTGGGAGTCACATTACAGCCCGCGTGGTATCAACGGGCCGATCGACGATGTCTTGTTCCCCATCCAGCACGGCATTCTGTATTACCCTGGTTTCGACGTGTTGCCACCGTTCGTGATTCATCGGACAAGCCGGATTGACGAAGCACGATTTTCAGAAGTCCGTGACGAACTCGGGCAACGTCTCGATGACCTCTGGAAGACTGCGCCGATACCGTTTCGCCGGCAGAACGCCGGCGCATATGACATCCCGGCGCTTACATTGCGACCTGATGTTGCTACGGATCAGGTTGGCTTTTCAGCGCACATTGAATAGATGCGTTGCATTCCCCACATTCGTGCGCAGGGCGTAACTGTTAAATAGAGGTTCGGTTTGGGCCACTCCAGCTCCCGCTGGAATGGCGCCAAGCTGACGAGACCGTATGCTTCGCTGAAATTTGGTTGTAAGTCGCCGTTGTTAGAGTCGTTGACAGAATTTTGCCGCTAGATGCCAGACAGTGTTCTTTGGACACATAGAAAGGGGGAGAGCGACAAACCATGAAAATGAATCGTGTGTTCTGGCTCATTCTGACGCTGCTTTTTACGAACCCGGTCTGGGCGTTCCAGTCCAGGGTCGTCACCATTCCCAGCGCGGCCATGCATAGGTCGTTTGAGGCGACTGTGGTGCTGCCTGACCAATACACGCACGGCAAAGCGGTCGATCGCTTTCCTGTCGTCTATTTACTGCACGGCTCAGGCGGCGACTACACCGACTGGACGACGAATTCGCACATCGGCAAACTGGCCGACCGCTATCACGTGATCCTCGTCATGCCGGACGGCGGTCACGAGAGCTGGTATATCGACAGCCCTGTCGATCCGCGCAGCCGTTACGCAACCTATGTAGGTACAGAAGTCGTCGGATATATCGACACGCATTTCCGCACGATTGCGACGCGCCAGGCGCGCGCGATTACGGGGTTGAGCATGGGCGGGTTCGGGGCGCTGCATATCGCGCTAGACCGGCCGGATGAATTCGGCGCCGCGGGAAGTATTAGCGGAGCGGTCGATCCGCGCGGGTGTGAGGATGAGCCCGGGATCGATCAGGTGTTTGGGGATCCGACTCGCCACGCCGACTTCTGGAACAACGAGGCGATTGTTGAGAACGCCCGTAGTCTGGGAAATGCGCATATTGCGCTGACGATCGATTGCGGGGTGAACGATTCGCTTGTTCAGTCGAACCGGATGCTGCACGCGCGGCTCGTCGAGTTGGGCGTGCCGCATGATTACGCGGAGCGGCCTGGCGGGCATACGTGGAAGTATTGGGCGAATGCGGTGCAATACCAGGTGCTGTTCTTTGCCAGTTCATTCAAGCGGAGTGGCGGAGCTGCACAGACGTGACGCGTGCATGGCTTGAGCCATCACTGCATGCCTGAATGCTCGCTTAGAAACTGGCAGACGGTGTGATGCATTGCCTTTACGCCGGGACTCGATTCGAGCGCACGCCAGCACCCATGCACGAGTCCGGTTCCAATCCACAACCGGGCGTGTCCGCCGGCCGCATTAACGCGGTCGACAAACACCCTCGCGTCGTCCCGCAACGGATCGTGTTCAACACCTACGGCAAGTGTCGGCGGGAGTCGGTCGAAGCGTGCCGCATCGAGCGGTATCGTCCACGCAGGATAGGGCGGCCGTTCGCCCCAATACAGATCGCGAAACGCATGGACATCGGCAAGCGTGAGCATCGGCGCGTGCGCTTCGCTTTCGCGCGCGGGCATTTGCGGCTCGGTGCCGAGCATTGGATAGACCAGCGCAAGTCCGCGCACGCCTTGTAGACCGTCATCGCGCAACCGCATCGCGACGCTGGTAGCAAGCGTGGCGCCGGCACTGTCACCCGCTAACTGCAGTGCGCCACCTGAGAGCGAATCGAACGGCAACTGGCCGGCCAGTGCGGCGAGCGTAATCTCCAGGCAATCCTCATGCGCTGCCGGAGCGCGGTGTTCGGGAGCCAGCCGGTAGTCGACCGCAATTACATCGAGTCCGGTATCCGCGGCAATTCGTGCGGTTACGATCTCGTGACTATCTAGCGAGCCGAGCACGAAGCCGCCACCGTGAAAGTACAACACGGTGCCGACGGGTGTCCCGCTCGCCTTTCTACGATTTCGATAAAGCCGCAACCTGATCAGATGCCCGGCGCTCGCCTGAAACACAGCGTCTTCGGTTATCACATCGGCTGGCAAAGGCGGCGTGAGTGCCGCCGCATAGCGATCGTAAATCGCGCGCTGTTCGCTCGGCGGCAATGAAGTCGAATGCCCCGCATAGATGGCGGCGGTCCGTTCGATGAACGCAGCGATCTCGGGCTCAAGCATGCTCATTCCCCTCGCTACTCATACGCGGCGCCTTGACAGGCAAGCCGATCACGCGGCCTGCAAACCTGGCCGTCGGCAACCCAGTATGCGCTTCTGCCAACGCCCGCACGCGCGCCTCGACATCCGGGTCGAAGGCAACAGCGCGCGGGCCACCCGTATCCACATGCAGCAGCATCTGTTCGCCTGCGGCCACCGGTTCAATGCCCTCATCAGCGAACATTTCGAGGTACAGATGCAGCCGCTTCGCATCATGCCCAAGCACGCGCATATCGACGCGAACCTGCACACCCTCCTTGATTTCATGCAGGTAGTTGATATGCGCTTCGAGCGTATAGATCGAGCGGCCACGTTCCTTGCGCACCGAATCAGGCAGCCCGATTACATCAATCAAGGCATCAGTCGCGAAGCTGAAAATCAGCATGTAGAAGGCGTCGCGCAAATGGCCGTTGTAGTCGACCCACTCGGCGCGCACGACGTCGCGATAGCAGGGCAGTGAAGCATGGTGCGGCGTAGACATATGCAATCGGTTCCTTTATCCCTATGGACGGTGCGGGCCGCAGCGATCTTGTGCCGCCGACGTGTCCCGCCAGAGCGGGGCGGGGCGTCTTCCGGCACACAGTATCACTCCGCAGGAAGCACGCCGTGCCGCGCCTTTGCTTCTCCAATCGCCGCCAGAACACTCGTAATGCAATCGTCCCGATAGCGCTCAAGCTGCTTGATCGAGCGCTGCCCAACCTGTTCGGATGTTCCGTCCACCACCCGGTCGATCAATTCGTCAGTGAGCTGCGGCGCTACCAGTTTAGTCCACGGCAGCTCCAACGCGGGTCCAAACTGCTGCATGAAGTGGCGCATACCCGCATCGCCGCCCGCCAGAGTGTAGGTCAGGAACGTGCCCATGAAAGACCAGCGGATGCCCGCGCCGAAGCGGATCGCATCGTCGATTTCGCCCGTGGTCGCCACGCCTTCGTTGACCAGATGCAGCGCCTCGCGCCACAGCGCTTCGAGCAAGCGGTCGGCGATAAAGCCGGGCACTTCCTTGCGTACGAGAAGCGGGCGCATCGACAGCGAACGATAAACCTGCATCGCGGCGTCGATGGTCGCCGGTGCGGTACGTTCACCGCCGAGCACTTCGACGAGCGGTAGCAGATACACCGGGTTGAACGGATGCCCGACGATGCAACGCTGCGGATTCACCGCCCGTGCGTAGAAATCGCTCGGCAGCAGGCCGGAAGTGGATGAGGCGATGATCGCATCAGGCTTCGCCGCACGACTGATCTGCTCGTGCAAGGCGAGCTTCAGTTCTTCGCGTTCGGGCGCGCTTTCCTGAATGAAGTCCGCCTGTTCGACACAGGCTTCAATCGTATCGACGAAACGCAACCTGTCGGGCGTTGCGCCCTCGGCGAGGCCGACGCGCTCCAAGGCCGGCCACGCATTCGCAATGTTCTCGCGCAACTGTTTCTCCGCGCCGGGAGCGGGGTCCCACGCGACGACGTCAAGTCCGTGCGCGAGCGCGCGCGCGACCCAACCGCTGCCGATCACGCCCGCGCCGATTGCCGCAAATGTTTTGATATCGACGATCACTGCCATTGCTGATGTTTCCTTTGCCTATGAGTTCTCAAGTTCAGCAGCGCGCTATATGAAGCACGCGGCATCCTCACGCGTACTGCCCAGCCACGCGCCGCTCCAACTGCCGCTCGCCACGCGCGGGCAAGCCGAGTTTGCGGCGGCCTTCCGCGGGTGTCAGCGCGTGCCCGCCGAGCCGTTCGATGATCTCGACCGCGCGTTGCACCAGCGTGCCGTTCGTTGCATGCACACCTTTGTCGAGCCAGATGTTGTCTTCAAGGCCCACACGCACGTGGCCGCCGAGGAGCATCGCCTGCGCGACCATCGGCATCTGCATGCGGCCGATGCCGAAGCCGGCCCATTGCGCGCCAGGCGGAAGGCTGTCCGCCATCGCTTTCATCGTCGTGGTATCGGCGGGCGCGCCCCATGGAATGCCGAGGCAGATCTGGAACAGCGGCGGCGCGTCGAGCAAACCTTCCTTGAGCAATTGTTTTGCGAACCACAGATGCCCGGTATCGAAGATCTCCAGTTCCGGTTTCACGCCGAGTTCCTGAATACGCTGCGCGCCGGCCCGCAATTGCGCGGGCGTCGACACGTAGATGTAGTCGCCGTCGCCGAAATTGAGCGTGCCGCAATCGAGTGTGCAGATTTCCGGCAGCAGTTCCTCGACGTGCGCAAGGCGTGTCAAACCGCCTACGAGGTCGGTTCCCGCGCCGAAGCGCATCGGATCTTCGCCGGGACCGATCTCGAGATCGCCGCCCATGCCCGCCGTCAGATTGATGATCACGTCGGTGCCTGAAGAACGGATCCGGTCGACAACCTCGCGATACAACTGCGGATCGCGGCTACCGCGGCCGGTTTTCGGATCGCGCACGTGGCAGTGCGCGACGGTGGCGCCGGCCTTTGCGGCTTCGATAGCGGCTTCTGCAATCTGCTTTGGCGTGACGGGGATGGCCGGATGCTTGCCGACCGTATCGCCCGCGCCGGTGACCGCGCAGGTCACGATGACTTCATGATTCATGCGTGCTAGTTCCTGTTGATTGAAATGCGTGACTGGATGGATGCAAGCCGGACTGCGCCCAGGCGGCTCCGTCAAAGCCCTAGATAGGCCTTCACCGCGGGCAAACCGTCTTTACCGTCATACGTCTTCACGCCTGCGAGCCACGCATCCAGTACTTGCGGGTTCTTCTTCAGATACGCTTTGGCGGCATCGGCAGGTTTCTCTTTGTTCATCACCGACTGCATCACCACGTTCTCCAGTTGCGTCGAAAAGCGCAGATTGCTCACGAGCTTGCCGGCGTTCGGGCAACGCGTCAGAAAGTCGGGGGACGTCAGCGTATAAACGCGTGCCTCGCCGTCGTTCGGACCGAATACGCCGTCGCTGCCGGTGAGGTATTTCATATCGATCTGGATATTCATCGGATGCGGCTCCCAGCCGAGGAATACCACCCATTTCTTCGCGCGAATGGCGCGATCCACCGAAACCAGCATGCCCGCTTCACTCGATTCGATCAGCTTGAAATCGCCGAGGCCGAACTGATTGCTGGCGATCATTTTCTGAATCGCCGCGTTCGCGCTGCTGCCGGGTTCGATGCCATAAATCTTGCCGTCGAGCTGATCGCGGTGTTTGGCGATGTCGGCGAAGGTCTTCAGGCCGGCGTCGTATTCGTAGCTCGGCACGGCGAAGGTCGCTTTAGCGCCGGTCAGGTTAGGCGGTTGCAGCACCTGAATCGATTTCGAATCGATGAACGGCGTAATCGCTTTCTCCTGCACCGGCCACCAGTAGCCGAGCGATACGTCGAGCTGTTTGCTCTTCAGGCCCGCGAACGAAATCGGCACCGACGCGACGGTCGTCACAGGCTGATAGCCGAGTCCCTCGAATACGGTCGAGGCGAGCGCCGTGGTCGACGTGATGTCTGTCCAGCCGATGTCGGCAAAATGCACCGCGCGGCAGGTGGAGGGATCCTGTGCGAGTGCAGGCGACGCAGCGACGACAGCCGCCAGACAGGCAAAATGGGCAAGCAAGGCTTTGACGCGTAACTTCATGACGTTCCCCCTTCGGACACGTTGAACAGCGTGTTACGAAATGGCCGCGGCGAGAAAAAAACCGAGCGGCCCCCGGACCTGCGCGATACGGCTCGAGCCATGCTTGAGCAGGGCTTGAGTTGCACGAGTGACGTAACGTTAATGCCCCATATTCCTGCCAAAGCGACCGCCAGCGACCCGTTCTTGCTCCCACGCGACAACGAGGGAAAACCAGCATCGTTCGACATTGCGGTGCAGCATCGATTTGCAGCAGTGAATTTTGGTGCGCCTTGCCGGCTTGCGCGCTGCTTGCTACGCTCGCCCGGAACCCCGCGTTCGCTTGCGGCTTGTGTCCCTCTGTGTCCCTGATCGAGTCATCTGCACGATGCCCGAAGATATGTCGTTCCTGCTGCTGCCTGGCTTTTCGGCGATCGGCTTCATGTCGGCGGTCGAGCCTTTGCGCGTGGCGAACCGCTTTCGCGGCGATCTCTACCGCTGGCGCATTCTGAGTCTCGACGGTGCCCCAGTCGCGGCCAGCAACGGTATTTCGATCAATGCAGAAGCGGCAATCGCCGATGTCCATGAGGCGCAGACGGTATTCGTCGTCGCGGGCTTTGAGCCGCTCGCCTGCTATACGCGCGTGCTCGGCGATTGTCTGAAGCGGCTCGAGCGCGCGGGCGCGACGCTCGGTGGCATCGACACGGGCAGCTTCATCCTTGCGGAAGCCGGGCTCCTGAGCGGCTCGGACAGCGTGACCGTGCATTGGGAAGCGTTGTCGGCGTTCAGCGAGCGCTATCCCTCGCTGAACGCAAGCCAGGAGCTGTTCGAAATCGGCGCGCGGCGCATTACCTGTGCGGGCGGCACGGCGTCGATCGACATGATGCTCGACCTGATCGGCCGCAAGCACGGCGCAGCGTTGGCCTCGGCGGTGTCGGAACAGTTCGTCGTGAGCCGGATCCGGCAGCGTTCGGACCATCAGCGGATGGAAATTGCGGCGCGTTACGGCGTGCACAACCGCAAGCTGATTCAGGTGATCGGCGCAATGGAACAGCATATGGAAGAGCCGCTGACGCCCGACCAGCTCGCAGAGGAAATCAGCGTGACGCGGCGGCAACTGGAGCGGTTGTTCTGTGCGTCGCTGAAGGACACGCCGACGCATTTCTATCTGCAACTGCGCCTCACCCGTGCGCGCGAGTTGCTGCAGCAGACGGACATGTCGATCACATCGATTTGCGTCGCATGCGGATTCGAGTCGCCCTCGCATTTTTCGCGGACGTATCGCGCGCGGTTCGGCGTGAGCCCGAGAAGCGACCGGCAGGTGACGGGCGGCAGAAATGGCAGCGCGGTGTTGTCATCAAGTGAGGCAACCCAGGCATCGACTCCCGCATTGTCGGAAAGCTGACTTCGTTGCGCGCGAAGCCTCAAACATTGGGAGCCTGATCTGCCGGCTTGATGACTCATATTTCAACAAGCGTTCACGGCAATTGTGCCGTTTCTAGCAACAGTGAATTCGTTTATTAGGGGTTTACCCTATATCTGCTGCCTCCTAGACTGTCGTCACTGGCTGCAAACAAACACGTTTGCAGCGCCGCAAAAAACAATCTCTGGAGGTAGTCGTCATGAAATCCCTGATCGAAGCTGTTGTTATCGCCGCTCTCATTACAGCGCCGCTCGCTGCTTTTGCTCAATCCAATCAGCCGGTGACCCGCGCCCAAGTGCGTGCGGAGCTGGTGCAACTGGAAAAGGCGGGTTACAACCCGGCTTTGTCGAATGCGGATGACTACCCGGCGAACATTCAGGCTGCTGAAGCCCGCGTCGCTGCACAAAACGGCGTCGCCCAAACCAGCGGTTATGGAACGGCAACGAACGGCTCGTCGCAAGCAGGCAGCCGCACCGAAACGACGCCGAGCTCGTATTCGGCTCCGGTTGTCAACGTCGGTCATTAATAGGCGGTGGCGCGAGCAGTAGTCTCGCACCCGCTTGATTGACCGCGATTGACAGCGGCCCCGCTTTCACTTGAATGTGAAAGCGGGGCCGCTGTGCTATTGAGCGTTGAATGAGGCCTTCGGCGCTCCTGGCCTCATGCGGGCACTTAGCCCTGAACGGCAGTCAACTGCCTGAGTTGCTCCAGCAGCTTCACCGCCGGACTCGGCAGAATCCCCTGACGGCGCCGAAACGCCGTCAACGTACGGCGCGCGACCAGACCAGGAATCGGCAGCGTATCGAACACGCCGGCCGCGCTTTCGGTGTCGTACATTGGCGTCGCCATCCAGCTTAGAAATCCCGCGCGCGTCACCAGGCTTTTCAGCACGGTGATCGAGCGCGTCTCGACGGCAATCTGCGGCATGCCGAGCCCATGCTCGGCAAACACATGCTGCATATGCTCGAACGGACCCGTTCCACGAGGCGGCACACACCACTGCTGATCGAGTGTGTCAGCAAGCGATAAATCCGTTTTGCCTCGCAGCGGATGATCGAGCGCGGCGACCACATAGCTCGTGTCCTCCCATCTGCAATCGGCAATCGCGGTAATCTCGTCCGTGTCGGGCACCGCCATGCTGAGCGCGAGATCGATCTCGTGTTTCATCAGACTGTCAGCAAGCCGGTCCCATACCCCCTCCATGATCTCCACACGCAGATTTGGCCAGCGCGCGAGCACGCCGCTCACCGCGAGCGGCAGCACGAGCGTCGCGATGCTCGCCACAGCGCCGACGCGAATCGTCCCTTTCGCGAGGCCGCGCATCGCGTCGATTTCCTCGCGCGCGTGATCGGCTTCGCGTTGCAGCAGCGTGGCGTGCGGCAGCAGCGCGCTGCCGATCGCAGTAAGCTGCATACCCTTCGAGTGCCGTTCGAACAGCGGTGCGCCGACCTGATCCTCGAGCCGCTTGATGGTGCGGCTCAGCGCGGGCTGCGTGACGTGCAGCACCTCCGCGGCACGGCCCAGGCTGCCGCTCGCGACGATGGTTGCAAACGCGTGCAATTGCTGAAGATTGAAAGTCATGCGCAAAAGTAATGCCTTTTCTCAAAAAAGGCAATTTTCAATCAACCTCGAGCTTCCGATAATGAGCCATCAAGAAACGGCGCTCATCACTAGGAGACATGGATGACCAGCAACGCGCCCCGTTCAGACGCATCGGGATCTTCTCAACACGAACCCTTCACCGGGCGCCACGCCGTCATCGATCTCATGCGGCGCCTCGGCATGACTTCGGTGTTCGCCAATCCGGGGTCGACGGAATTGCCGTTGTTCCGCGATTTCCCGCAAGATTTCCGTTACGTGCTGGGTTTGCAGGAAGCAGTCGTGGTCGGCATGGCCGACGGTTACGCGCAGGCCACCCGCAACGCTTCGTTCGTCAATCTGCACTCGGCGGCGGGCGTGGGCAATGCGATGGGCAACATCTTCACCGCGTTCCGCAATCGCACGCCGATCGTGATTACCGCCGGGCAGCAGGCCCGCTCGATTCTGCCGTTCGACCCGTTCCTCGCGTCGGCGCAAGCCACCGAATTGCCGAAGCCGTACGTCAAATGGAGCATCGAACCGGCACGCGCCGAAGACGTGCCGCTGGCGATCGCGCGCGCCTATCACGTGGCGATGCAGGAGCCGCGCGGGCCGGTGCTGGTGTCGATTCCCGTCGACGATTGGGACCGCGCCGCGGAGCCGGTGCCGGCACGCGTAGTGAGCACCGAGACGCGGCCGGAGCCGTTCGTGCTGGCGCAGATCGGCGCGGCGCTCGATGCCTGCGAACGGCCGGCGTTTGTGGTGGGCGGCGCTGTCGACCGCGCCGGCGGCTGGGACGAAGTCGTGCGTCTCGCCGAACGCCACAACGCCCGCGTGTTCGTCGCGCCGATGACAGGCCGCTGCGCGTTCCCCGAAGACCACCGCCTGTTCGCCGGTTTCTTGCCAGCCATGCGCGAGAAGATCGTCGAGTTGCTCGGCGGCCATGATCTGATCTTCGTGATCGGCGCACCAGCCTTCACGTATCACGTCGAAGGTCACGGCCCACATCTGCCGGCCGGCGCAACGCTGTGTCAGTTGATCGACGATCCGACCATTGCGGCTTGGGCGCCAACCGGCACGGCGGTGGTCGGCAATATTCGCCTCGGCGTGGCCGATCTGCTGACGCGGCCCGCGCCGAAGATGCGCCCCTTGCCCGCGCCACGCACCGCATCGCCGCGCGCAGAGCCGTCTCCGTTAATGTCGGTGGCGTTCGCCTTGCAGACCCTCGCCGAAGTGCGCCAAGCGGACGACATCGTGGTCGAGGAGGCGCCGAGTTCGCGGCCGGTCATGCAGAACTATCTGCCGTTCACACGCAGCGGCACCTTCTACACGATGGACAGCGGCGGCCTGGGCTTCGGCATGCCGGCTGCTGTCGGCGTGGCGTTGGCGAAGCCCGGCACACGCGTGATCGGCCTGATCGGCGACGGCTCCAGCATGTATTCGATCCAGGCCATCTATAGCGCCGTGCAGATGAAACTGCCGATCACATTCGTGATCCTGAACAATTCCCGCTATGCCGCGTTGCAGGATTTTGCCCCGGAATTCGGCTTTGGTCCGAGCGATCCGGTGCAAGGCACCGATCTGCCCGGGCTCGACTTCGTGGCACTTGCTGCAGGCATGGGTTGCCAGGGCTCGCGCGTGACCGACGCCGAACGCTTGCATGACGTGTTGCGCGACGCGTTGGCATCATCGGGGCCGATGCTGGTCGAAGTCGTCGTGGCTTGAGCTCAGGCGAGCGTCGCGCCCGCATTCATAAAACTTTCCGCAGGAGACAGGACGATGCAGAGTATTTCGATGCTGATCAACGGCGCAGCCGTGCAAGCGAGCAACGGCGCCACCTTCGAGCGCCGCAATCCGCTCGATGGAGAAGTCGCGACGCGTGCTCCCGCGGCGACGGTTGCCGACGCGGTAGCCGCCGCCGATGCCGCGGCAGCGGCGTTTCCGGCATGGTCCGCGCTGGGGCCGAGCGAGCGCCGCGCGCTGCTGATGAAGGCCGCGCATGCGCTGGAAGCGCGCAGCGAGGCGTTCGCCGCGGTGATGGCAGCGGAGACGGGCGCGTCGGCAATGTGGGCCGGCTTCAATGTGCATCTCGCTGCCGGCGGATTGATGGAAGCGGCAGCACTTACTACGCAGATCGGCGGCGAGTTGATCCCGTCCGACGTGCCCGGCAGCCTCGCGATGGGCGTGCGTCAGCCGGCCGGCGTCGTGCTGGGCATCGCGCCGTGGAACGCACCGGTGATCCTCGCCGTGCGTGCGATCGCGTTGCCACTCGCATGCGGCAATACGGTCGTGCTGAAGGGTTCGGAAATCTGCCCCGGCACACACGGACTGATTATCGAAGTGCTGCAGGAAGCGGGCTTGCCGAAGGGCGTGGTGAACTTCGTCACCAATGCGCCGGCCGATGCAGGCGCGGTCGTCGGGGCACTGATCGCGCATCCGAAAGTCCGGCGTGTCAATTTCACCGGCTCCACGCATGTGGGCAAGATTATTGCGGCGACGTGTGCGCGCTATTTGAAACCGTCGGTGCTGGAACTCGGCGGAAAAGCGCCGTTGATCGTGCTCGACGACGCGGATCTCGATGCAGCCGTCAATGCTGCTGCGTTCGGCGCGTTCGCCAACTCGGGGCAGATCTGCATGTCGACGGAACGGATCATCGTCGACGAACGGATCGCTGATCAGTTCGTTGCAACGCTCGCGCAGAAAGCGCGCGGCCTGCCGCTCGGTGATCCACGCAAGGGACCAGTGGTGCTGGGATCGGTCGTCGACATGAGTACGGTGGAACGCTGCAATGCGCTGATCGACGACGCCCTGGCCAAAGGCGCCACGCTCGTCTGTGGGGGCAAGGCGGACAGCACCTTGATGCCCGCCACGCTCCTCGACCACGTCACGCCCGCCATGCGTATCTATGGCGAAGAATCGTTCGGACCGGTTAAGGGCATCGTGCGCGTCAACGACGAAGACGAAGCCGTCGCCTGTGCGAACGACAACGAGTATGGGCTTTCGTCGGCAGTGTTCAGCCGCGATATCGCGCGCGCGATGAATGTCGCGCGGCGCATCGAATCGGGGATCTGCCATGTCAACGGGCCGACCGTTCACGACGAAGCGCAGATGCCGTTCGGCGGCGTGAAAGGCAGCGGCTTTGGACGCTTCGGTGGGCAGGCGGGGATCGCAGAGTTTACGGATTTGCGCTGGATTACGGTGCAGACCACGCCGCGTCATTACCCGTTCTGAAGGGCGGAGTGCCGTTGTAGCCGCTGCGTATCGCTGCGCGCAGTTTCTCCGCAGCGATACGTAGCGTCGTGAAAGCCATGCATACATGTCATGGCTTTTGCGCGAAACGGCAATGTCAAAAGCCGTTCGCTCACTCACATACTGACTAAAAAACGTGACCTCAAAAGCGCGGCGCCCAGATCGCGCACACAAACCAGGAGACAGCTTCATGACCAGTTATGTACCGCCGGCCGGCTCGGCCAGTGCGGCAACCGGCGAGGCCAATGCGCCACTTGCCGGCCATCAGGCAGGAGTCGAGGAGGGGCGCTATGCCGTCGATATCGGCCGCACGCTCGACGAAGGCCCTTACACCACGATGCAAAAGATCGTGGTGTTTCTCGCGGCCTTGTCGATCGTTCTGGACGGCTTCGACAGCCAGTTGATCGGCTTTGCGATTCCCGTGCTGATAAAGGAATGGGGCGTCACGCGCGCGGCTTTTGCACCGGTGGTCGCGGCCGGATTGATCGGCATGGGTATAGGCAGCGCGTGCGCCGGGCTGCTGGCCGATCGCTTCGGCCGCCGCTGGGCGGTGATCGGCAGCGTGCTGGTGTTCGGCGCCGCCACCTGCGGCATCAGCTTCGCGCCCGACATCGTGACGATTGCCGTGCTGCGCTTTATTGCCGGTCTCGGCATCGGCGGCGCGTTGCCGAGCTCGACGACCATGACCGCGGAGTTCACGCCGGCTCGCCGCCGCACCTTGGCGGTCACCGCGACGATAGTCTGCGTGCCGCTCGGCGGCATGGTGGCGGGATTGTTCGCGCATGAAATTCTGCCGACGTACGGATGGCGCGGGTTGTTCATGATCGGCGGCGTGCTGCCTCTCGCGCTCAGCGTGTTGCTGTTCTTCACATTGCCCGAATCGCCGCGCTTTCTCGCCCGGCACCCGCGGCGCTGGCCGGAACTCAAACGCCTGCTTGGCCGGATGTCGCGTCCGGTGGCCAGCGGCTGCGTGTTTACCGACTCGCGCGAACAGGCTGTTGAAAAATATACGGGTTTTACAGCGTTGTTCCGCGAGGGCCTCGCGCTCGATACGGTGGCGATCTGGTGCGCGTTCTGCCTGTGCCTGCTGGCCGTCTATAGCGCCTTCAGTTGGCTGCCGACGATGCTGAGCACGCAGGGCTTGTCGGTGTCGGTGGCGGGGTCGGGGCTCACCGCATACAACCTCGGCGGTGTGGTCGGCGCGTTGCTGTGCGCGGTGGTGATCGCCCGTACCGGTTCGCGCTGGCCGTTGATTATCTGCAGCGCGGGTGGTGCGGCGAGCGCGTTGCTGCTGCTCGGTGTGAACATCTCCAACCACACCGGCTTGCTGATCTTCGGTCTTGGCGTACACGGCCTGTTTGTCAACGCGGTCCAGTCGACGATGTTTGCGTTGTGCGCTTATGTCTATCCGACGCGTGTGCGCGCAACCGGTACCGCCTCGGCGCTCGCGTTCGGCCGGCTCGGCGCGATTGCGAGTGCGTTCGCGGGTGCGGTGGTGATTACGGCGGGCGGTGCATCGTCATACCTGTGGATGCTCGGCATCGCGATGGTGATCGTGATGGTCGCGCTGATGGTGGTCAAACGTCATATTCCGAAGCCGGGCGGTTGAAGGACGCAATGTCCTGAATCGCGGCGACCGGGTGTGACACGCGGATCGCCGCTATCTGAAGCAGTCAATCTTTAGCGTATCGGACGGCTTGAATAGCGGTCGGTATCGTCACGTCTGTCATTAGTATCGCTACATAAAAACGTTGCGTGCGGGCCGCATACGGATTGGTGTGCGCTCATACAAAGCACTAGTTCAGGAGACTCGGAGATAATGAAATACAAACTCGCTTTGGGCAGTATGTTGCTCGGTATCAGCGCATCGTCGTTCGCGCAGAGCAGCGTGACGTTGTACGGAATCATCGATACCGGCATCGAACTGGTGACGCATGCAAACGCAGCGGGCGATAGCGTCGTGCGGATGCCGGGCATCACCGGCGAATTTCCGTCGCGCTGGGGGATTCGCGGCAAGGAGGGATTGGGCGGCGGGTTGTCCGCGGTCTTCGTACTGGAAAGCGGCTTTAACACCAAAGCCGGCACGCTCAATCAGGGTGGCCGGTTGTTTGGACGGCAAGCCTTTGTGGGTCTCGAGAGTCCCTACGGTACGTTGACTTTCGGCCGCCAGTACACGATGACCTATTGGGCGATACTCGATTCCGATCTGCTCGGCCCTGATATATACGGTGGCACGGGTTCGTTCGATCAGTACATGCCGAGCGCGCGCAGCGACAACACGATTGCGTATAAAGGCACGTTCTCGGGCTTCACGTTCGGCGCGACCTATTCGTTCGGCCGCGATTCAGCGGGTACCGGCAATTCGCCGGGGCAGGGCACCTGTGTGGGGTCGATTCCGGGCAGTTCGCAGAGTTGCCGCGAATGGTCGACGATGTTGCGTTATGACATGAACGGCTACGGCATGGCGGGCGCCTATGACGAGCAACGCGGCGGCCCGGGCGCGGCCGCGAATCTGTTCGACGGCACGGCGCCTTTTGCGCTGACACAATCCGGCGACAAGGACGTGCGGATGCAGTTGAACGGCTACGGACACATCGGCCCGGTAAAACTCGGGGCGGGTTGGCTTGGCCGTCACGTCGAGACGGTGTCGCCGGCGTTGCCGGATGTGCGCTCGAATCTGTACTACGTGACTGCGGCCTATAACGTGACGCCTGCATTCATTCTCGACGGCGGCGTGTACCGCATTATCAATCGTGCCGACGATACCCGCGGCACAATCGCTGCGCTACGCACCACATATCTGTTGTCGAAGCGTTCCGCGGTTTACCTGCAGGGTGCGTATCTGTTCAATAGCCCGCATGCCGCTTATACGGTGAGCCAAGGTGGCGGAGGCACGACGCCGGCGCCAGGCATCGGGCAACTCGGCGTGATGGCCGGCATTCGCCATTCGTTCTGAGCGATACGCTGAAAATGCCGTAGCGGTGAGTTCGGCAAGGGCCTTTGAGGATAATTGCCATTCGCCACGCTCGCCGAGCGTTTGCCGTAGCGCGCCCGGTTCCTTGGCCAGTAGTACTCCGATTGCATTGATCGTGGTTTCGGAGCGCAGGGTCAGAATCCCTTGGTCAGTTCAATACCGCCATAAAAGGAACGTGGCTGGCCGCTCGTCTTCTTCACGCCGGCATAGAAGCCCATGTCGAATTTCTCGCCAATCTTGATGCCCGTTAGCACAAGGCCGCCTTGCGTGGCCCGATAGTCGGGGTCGCCGTGCTTGATCACTTCGACGCCGGCCCACGCATCGCCGAACGTTCGATGCAGAAAGCGGGCTCGGCCCCAATAGGATGCCGGTCCGATCGTGTAAAAACCAATCCCGTTAAAAGCCCATTCCTGACCGAAATGCTGCTCACCCTGCAAACCAAGCGAGAGCCCCCACTGGCTGCCGTCGGCACGTGCGTTAGCACCGGATGGTGTCACGCGGTTATCGCGAAACCGCGGACCGGTCGATGCTTCAACCCATCCGCCTTGCCAGGCAGCCTGCGCGCCCATGGCTGCCTCGACTGCCTGCCCCCTGACCTTGACAGTCGTTCCGTTCGTGCCGTACTGATAGTAATAGTCGCTGATCGCGAGCCGCTCGGTCAGGAATCGACTTGAAAAAAATGGTGCCGTGCCGCCGAGGTATTCGTTGCGTTCGCCTTGCTCGGCGATCGATGCGCCGGCAAATATCAACGGCTCCCCTGCGTGCGCCGACAGGCTAAATGGCAGGGCGCAAGCGGCGATTGCGATCGCTATCCGGCGAGGTATTGCTCGATTGTTCGGCGTGGTTTTCCTCATCTTCGTTCCCGAGATTTTGCAGCGTCAGCGAATGACGCGACGTGACGTTGTATAGATGCATTTGCCCAGTCGGCGTATCCAGGCTTCCGCTCGAACCCAATGAGACGCGCTGCGTCGTTTCACTGCCCGCCTGGCGCTGGCGCAGAAATACCTCCTGGCTCGTGTCGAACTCGCCATTGCAGAGGATCCACCACATGTCGCCGGTATCGCGTACCGCCGACACCACGGCAACGGGTACCGGATGAGCGTCGCGTGACCGGATCAAGAATCCCGGCGCCCAATGAGTACCCGCACCCAGCACACTCGTACTGGTGGGGGTGCCGCGCGCAAGACGCGTCAACAGGGTTGTCCGCTGGTCAGTCACGCCTCCCTGTTCGAATTGCAGACTGCTGCCGAACAGGAACGTCTCAAGTGGGCGACTCAGGTCTGCCGAAGCCCAGCTAAAGCGCAATCCGATTGTTCGATCAGAATTGGCGATGCCGCGATCGCCTCCGACGAACGTAACACTGGCCTTTGTACGTATGACGAGGTTCGGCAGGTGGATCTCGACCTCAGGGCTGCTTTCAGGCGACAACCAGACGGGAACTTCTCCGTGGTAAAGCGCACCGCTTGCAGAAAGGTCCTCCGATAGACCCAGACACGACCTGCCGTCCAGAGTCAGCATCATCGGTATATGCAATGGGAAGCGATATTCGGTGCGTCGGTTCTGCGCCCGGTGATAACTGAACCATGCGATGACACTCGCGGTTGCGATCGTGGAGCATGCCCATACTGTGTTCGCGGCACCGGCACTCACCGGTAACGTGCCGTGATACATCCGGTAGAAGCCGACCGGAATGCTCAATGCGGTCAGCCCTGCAACAATTAGCGATGGCGACAGCCAGAGCCAGGCGCGGCCCGCAAGCGACAATTCCTTGCTGGTGACCGAGAAGCCGATCTTCTTGCGAAACAGGCCTGCGGTCGTTAACATGAATGCAAAGAAGCGCACCATGCCGTACTGCTCGCTCAGAAACAACGCGCCGTAGCCCCGTGCCAGTTCCGTGTACATCAGCGACGAAAGCGCGTAGTACACCAGGAAATAGGTCAGAAATTCGCTCATCGGTGCGCTGATTGGCAAGATGCCAAAGAAGAATACCGCGGGCGAAGTGATGAAGAAGACGAGCTTTTGCCATCCCTCGAAGTAAATGAGCATCGACGCGAGATAGTTCAGCCGCTGCGCCAACGTCAGCCCAGGGCTGGAAAGAATGTGCTCGCGCCGTAGCACCTGCATACCACCCATGCCCCAACGAATCCGCTGCTGCAGGTAGGTGTCGATGCTATGCGGAGCCAGTCCGAATGCAAGCGATTCCGGCTGGTACACCGAGCGATATCCCTGCTTGTGCAGCTTGATCGATGTGTGGATATCTTCTGTGACCGTCTCGGTCGCAAAGCCGCCGATCGCTTCCAGCGCGCTGCGGCGTAGCACCGCGCAGCTACCGCAGAAGAAGGTTGCATTCCACGTATCCTTGCCGCGCTGGATAACTTTGAAGAAGAGCGACTGCTCGTTCCAGACGCGACGCCCTCCCATGCGATGATTGAATGAATCGACGTTGTAGAAGTCCTGCGGCGTCTGTACGAATGCGACCGTCGGATCGGCAAAGTAGCCTAGCGTCTTGTCGAGGAAATCCTTGCGCGCCGCATGGTCCGCGTCGAAGATCGCGATGAATTCGCCGTTGCTGTGTTCGAGGGCGTTGTTCAGATTGCCAGCCTTCGCGTGACTGTTTTCACTTCGCGCAAGGTAGTCGCAGCCGAGTTCGCGTGCCAGCACCAGCATTTCCTCGCGATGGCCGTCGTCGAGCAACCAGGTCCGGTGCGGATACCTGATATTTTGCGCTGCCTGCAACGTGCGGCGAACCAGCTCGGCCGACTCGTTATACGTCGGCACGAACACGTCGACGGTCGCATCGCGTATCGGCGTTGGCACCGCGCGTACGGCTAACCGATAGGTCATCAAGAGGTAAAGCAAGCCTGTGACGAAACCGAATAGTTCTGCGCCGTAGAGCGGGATCGAAAAAAGCGGGAGATGCCAGTTGATGGCTGTCAGGCGCCAACTGAAGTACCACAGTCCGCAGATCACATAAGCAATCGCTATGACGGTGATATGGATCGGCGGTTTTTCAGGGGTCAAATCGTTCATGTGATGCCCTCCATCGTATCGGGTTCGACATCATTCCCAGCCGGAGAGAAAACCAAACGTCATTTAGCGCAACAGCGGCTCCGCTGGATGACTGGTAATGCGCCACGTCACGTAGGCCACGAAACGGCCTCCAGTGCGGCTGCCACGATCGCCATTTCGCGGAACGCGTGATTCTCGAATTTGAGGGCGGAACCTTGAAAGAAAAACGGATAGGAGAGGAGCAGCGCTGAGGTCTTGAGGAGCAGGCAGACATTTACCGCGGTGACGAGCCCGACGGCCCGGAGTTGCTCGCCTGCGACGATGGTGGTGCTCATGTGCTCCTCCGGGTTCGCATTGATCTCGCAAAGACCGACGGCAAGTGCTCCAGGACCGTATACAGGCGGTCTGCGGTTCACGCTAGCCTGTGCTGCCGGGCGCTTCGGTATCGCCAGGCATTCGTCGGTTAGTATGAAGTATAGGCTGTGGATGCCGGCGTCTGCGAACCATTCGGTAGACATTTCGGTATCACGGGCCCCCGAGCTGTCGCGTAGTTCCCGAATGGACATTTCAGCCGACCTTCTTAGGTCAGTTTCCGTTCCGTTGGTCCCCAAAAGACGATGTACAAGTGTTGACTCCGGTCGGCTAACGGGCGTCCGTTAGTGCGGCGCCTTGAGGCGGTGAAGTTGTTCGAGAGAGGTTGGACTCCTGACAGTGTTGCTGAGACCCTGGGCGTGGCGGTCGAAACGGTCAAACGCTACGTAGCCAGGCTCGATGCAAACGGCATCAAGGAGATCGAAATCGCGATGGGTTCGTTTGTGCTGGCGATGGCGCACGTGTTCGTCGCCGCTCGTAGCCTTGCCGTGATGTTCGTGTTGGGCACCGCATGCCATAGACCATCCGTGCACAGCAGAAAGGCGTCGCCGTCATGTAACGACTCAATCGAGTTGACGCATGGTGTGATGTCGCCGTGTACGCCAAGTGCGCGATCGAGAAAATTCGGGCTGATTCCGTCGAATGGCAGGCCGGCGTCGGCCATGCATTGCAACAGACTGTGGTCGCGCGTGCGATGGATCAGTACGCCACGCCGGAACGGCTCGGCGGCAACTCTAAATAGAGAGGTGGAGTTCGCGCGCGAACCGATTTGCGCGCCAGGTGCACTTCACTAAGTGCTACGCGCAACGGGATTCTGTAGGCGTAGCTTCCAGCGTAAGTTCAATATTCAAGCCTTTACGGTAAAGGCTCAGATACCGCCGACACACATGTACTTGATGACGACGTAGTCGTCGATACCGTAGTGCGAGCCTTCGCGGCCGAGACCGGATTGCTTGACGCCACCGAACGGCGCGACCTCGTTCGAAATCAGGCCGGTGTTGATACCCACCATGCCATATTCGAGCGCCTCGGCGACACGCCACACGCGGCCAATATCGCGACTATAGAAGTACGACGCGAGGCCGAATTCCGTATCGTTGGCGAGGCGGATCACTTCTTCATCCGACGAGAAGCGGAACAGCGGCGCGAGCGGGCCGAAGGTTTCGTCGCGAGCGACCTTCATGGCCGGCGTGACATCCGCGAGCACGGTTGGTTCGAAGAAGCCATGACCGAGCGCATGGCGCTTGCCGCCGGTGACGATGCGTGCGCCTTTGGCGAGGGCGTCTTCGATATGCGATTCGACCTTGAGCACGGCGGCTTCGTTGATCAGCGGACCTTGAGTGACGCCGTCTTCGGTACCGCGGCCGACCTTGAGTTGTTCGACGGCGACGCGCAGTTTTTCGGCGAATGCGTCGTAGACTTTATCGTGCACGTAGAAGCGATTCGTGCAGACGCAGGTCTGGCCGCTATTGCGATATTTCGACGCGATGGCGCCCGCGACGGCCGCATCCAGATCCGCATCTTCGAAGACGATGAACGGTGCGTTGCCACCGAGTTCGAGCGACACTTTCTTGACCGTCGGCGCGCACTGCGCCATCAGCAGACGGCCGACCGGCGTCGAGCCGGTGAACGACAGTTTGCGCACGATCGGATTGCCGGTCATTTCCGCGCCGATGGCTTTCGGCTCACCGGTGACGACGTTGAACACGCCGCGCGGCACACCGGCGCGTTCGGCCAGCACGGCGAGGGCGAGCGCCGAGAGCGGCGTGGCTTCGGCCGGTTTGACTATGATCGGGCAGCCGGCTGCGAGTGCGGGGCCGACCTTGCGAGTGATCATGGCTGCCGGGAAATTCCACGGCGTGATGGCTGCGCAGACACCGATCGGTTCTTTCGTCACGATGATGCGTTTGTCGTTTGCCGGAGTGGGGATGGTGTCGCCGTTGACGCGTTTGCCTTCTTCTGCGAACCATTCCAGGAACGAGGCGGCGTAGAGGATTTCGCCTTTGGCTTCGGCGAGGGGCTTGCCTTGTTCGGTGGTGAGGATCTTTGCCAGATCGTCGGCGTTTTCCAGCATGAGGTCATGCCATTTACGCAGGATCGTGGCGCGTTGTTTGGCGGTGGTGGCTCGCCATGCTGGCCAGGCGGCGTTAGCCGTGTCGATTGCACGGCGGGTTTCGGGTGTGCCCATGCGGGGCACTGTGGCGATTGTTTCGCCTGTGGCGGGGTTTTTTACTTCGAACGTCGTGCCGTCGTCGGATTGCCATTCGCCTGCTATGTAGGCTTTTGTTTTCAGGAGAGATGGATCTTTTAGGACTAGCGTCGGCATTTTTGGTTTGCTCCAGGGGTTTTGGATTTAAGGTTTTTTGCCTTCGCGGCGCTTTTTGTCCGTGTTCCTGGGGCGTTGGCCTTTCCTTGATTTGCTAGTGGTCGATTAGCGTTGCCCCTGTGCGGGGCGGCACCTACTTTTCTTTGCATGCCGCAAAGAAAAGTAGGCAAAAGAAAGCGGCTCAAACCACTCCTGCTAAGTGGGCACCGTAGTTTGCCAGGGGTAGTGGTGCATCTGGAATCTGTGTTCGTGCACCTGCATACGCCAGTGACAAGGGCGTCATACTTCCGGCGGCGCTGCGCGCGCCGAAGCGTACTTCATAAAACCACCCGCTACGTTTTGGTGCCCACGTCTCGCCATCGGGGCGTGGCTCGTCATCGCACCGACACCTCGTTTGAGGTGGGGTTCCCAAGGGAGTGCAGAGGAACCTCGCCGAGGCGAAGCCGACGGCCCCCACAGACCTCAACCGAAGCCCCTGGTTTCCCATACAGACCCGTCCGCGACGCACGCAGTGCGGAGTGGGAGCTGATGACTCCTTTGTCACTAGCGCTGAATGTGCGAGAACACGGATTCCAGATGCACCACTACCCGCAGCAGACCACGGTGCCCACTTAGCATTAGCGGTTTGAGCCGCTTTCTTTTGCCTACTTTTCTTTGCGGCATGCAAAGAAAAGTAGGTGCCGCCCCGCACAGGG
>CABFVV010000019.1_pt1 | contig 38790 bp, 45 predicted proteins | sample 8864751 | NCBI WGS metagenome assembly CABFVV01 (sample SAMEA5735770, study PRJEB23740) | soil metagenome | biome: forest; feature: forest soil; material: soil | place: USA | collected 2013-10-13 | depth 0.1 m | reverse complement strand
CCCGCCAAACCCCCCGGCCCCGGGGGGGGCCCGCGGGCACCCCGGGCCGCGCCGCCCCCGACGCGATCGGCGGTAAAATCGCGGTTTCCCTCCTGCTTTTCTTCCAGACCAATCCCAACATGACCGACAACACCCAACGCCCCAGCGGCCGCCAGGCCAATCAGCTACGCGACGTGCGCATCACGCGCCACTACACGAAGCATGCGGAGGGCTCCGTGCTGGTCGAATTCGGCGACACCAAGGTCATCTGCACGGCGAGCATTGCCGAGAGCGTGCCGTCGTTTCTGCGCGACCGCGGCCAGGGCTGGCTGACCGCCGAATACGGCATGCTGCCGCGCGCCACGCATACCCGCAGCGACCGCGAAGCCGCACGCGGCAAGCAAACCGGCCGCACCCAGGAAATCCAGCGCCTGATCGGCCGCGCCCTGCGCTCGGTGTTCGATCTCGAGAAGCTCGGCGCGCGTACGCTGCATATCGATTGCGACGTGATCCAGGCCGACGGCGGCACGCGCACGGCCAGCATCACGGGCGCATTCGTGGCGGCGCATGACGCGGTGGCCAAATTGCTGGCTACGGGCCGCATCGAAAGCTCGCCGATTACCGATTACGTCGCGGCGATTTCGGTCGGCGTGTACGACGGTCTGCCGGTGCTGGATCTCGACTACGACGAAGATTCGCAATGCGACACCGACATGAATGTGGTGATGACGGGCGCGGGCGGCTTCGTCGAAATTCAGGGCACGGCCGAAGGCGTGCCTTTCTCGCGCGACGAAATGAATTCGCTGCTCGATCTGGCAAGCGACGGCATCAACACGCTGATCGCGAAGCAGAAAGCAGCGTTGGAGCAAAAGAGTGAGTGAAGTTCGTCAAGGCAACGGCGCTGTTGCGTCTGACTCGCCGCTGAAGAAAGTAGTGCTGGCGTCGAACAACGCGGGCAAGCTGCGCGAGTTCGCGGCGCTGCTCGGCGCGGCCGGCATCGAGCTGATTCCGCAAGGCGAGTTGAACGTGCCGGAAGCGGAAGAGCCGCATCCGACTTTCGTCGAAAACGCGCTGACCAAGGCGCGTCACGCGGCGAAGCTCACCGGCCTGCCCGCCCTCGCCGACGATTCCGGCTTGTGCGTGCGCGCGCTGCGCGGCGCACCCGGCGTTTATTCGGCGCGCTACGCGCAACTCGCCGGCGGTGAAAAGAGCGATGCAGCGAACAACGCGCAGCTCGTTTCAGCCTTGCAAGGTGAAACCGATCGGCGCGCGTATTACTACTGCGTGCTGGCGCTCGTGCGTCATGCGGACGATCCCGAACCGCTGATCGCCGAAGGCCGCTGGCATGGCGAAATGCTGGATGCACCGCGCGGCGCGCATGGCTTCGGCTATGACCCGTACTTCTTCCTGCCGTCGCTGAATGCGAGCGCCGCGGAACTCGAACCGGCGGTGAAGAACGCCAGCAGCCATCGCGCGATTGCCTTGCGCCACCTGCTCGCGCGTTTGACGGAGGAAGCGTGATTCCGATCAAACCGGCGCCTGCCGATATCGGCAACGGCGTCATCAAGGCCTTCACGTCGCCGGGCAGCATTCGCCTGACGTCGTTGCCGCCCTTGGCGTTGTACGTGCACTTTCCCTGGTGCGTGCGCAAATGCCCGTACTGCGATTTCAACTCGCACGAATGGAAAGGCGACACGTTTCCGGAGACCGAGTATCTCGACGCGCTGCGCGCCGATCTCGAGATGGCGTTGCCGCTCGTGTGGGGGCGCCAGGTGCATACTGTGTTTATCGGCGGCGGCACGCCCAGCTTGCTGTCTGCGGCCGGGCTCGACCGCATGCTGTCCGACGTGCGTGCGCTGCTGCCGCTCGACGCCGACGCGGAAATCACGCTCGAAGCGAACCCAGGTACTTTCGAGGCCGCCAAGTTCGCGCAGTTTCGCGCGAGCGGCGTGAATCGCCTGTCGGTGGGCATCCAGAGTTTCAATGAAGCGCATCTGAAGGCGCTCGGCCGGATTCACGACGCGACGCAGGCGCGCCACGCGGTCGAAGTGGCCGCGAACACGTTCGACAACTTCAACCTCGATCTGATGTTCGCGCTGCCGCAGCAGACGCTCGCGGAGTGTCAGGCTGATGTGGAGACGGCGTTGTCGTTCGCGCCGCCGCATTTGTCGCTGTATCACCTGACGCTGGAACCGAACACGCTGTTTGCGAAATTCCCGCCTGCGCTCCCAGACGACGATGCGTCCGCCGACATGCAGGATTGGATTCACGAACGCACGACAGCCGCAGGTTACGAACGCTACGAGGTGTCCGCGTATGCGCAGCCGCATCGGCAGAGCAAGCACAATCTGAATTACTGGCGCTTTGGCGACTATCTCGGCATCGGCGCGGGCGCGCATACCAAACTGTCGTTTCCGAACCGCGTGCTGCGTCAGGTGCGCTACAAGCATCCGACCACCTTCATCGAGCAGGCATTGGCCGGCACGGCAGTGCAGGAAGAGAACGAGGTCGGGCCGCGCGATCTGCCGTTCGAGTTCATGCTGAACGCGCTGCGGCTGGTGGAAGGGTTTCCTGTGCATCGCTTTATCGAGCGCACAGGGCTCTCGATGACCTCCATCGAACCGGCTTTGCAGGAGGCGGAGCGGCGCAAGCTGATTACGCGCGACCACGAAAAGATCGCGCCGACACCGCTTGGCCAGGCCTTCCTGAACGATCTGCAGGCGCTGTTTCTGAAAGATCCGCAGTGATTGCAGCCCCGCCGAGCGCCGCAACGAGGATTTTTCAGGTTACAATTTAGGGCTTGGAGGTGTGGCCGAGCGGTTTAAGGCACCGGTCTTGAAAACCGGCGAAGGAGTGATCCTTCCGTGAGTTCGAATCTCACCGCCTCCGCCAGACAATCAATGAATACGGGCCGATCGGCCCGTTTTTCATTTCTGGCCATCAAAGAATCCGCCCATCGGCGAATGCGCAACGTGTCGAACGGGTAAGCAACTGTAAATAAAGCCCGATTGCACCGAGGCTGCGTAATTTGCTGTCACAAGCCAGGCCGAACGAATGCTGCGCCCGGCTCCTCCAACTCATGAAGAGGGAGGAACCATGCTCAAGTTACTGTTAACGATAGGTTTCGCAGTGGGCCTTACCGGGTGTGTGGTTGCACCACCCTATGGCTACGCACCGGCATACGGATATGCGCCCGGCTACTATGCCGTCCCGAGCGTCAGCGTGGGGGTTGGCGTCGGCGGTTATTACGGCGGCCGCGGGAGGTGGTAATTTCTGGCCAAGCTCGTTCCTGGCCAAGGTCGTATCAGTCAATCTCTCGGCACCACCCGCACTAAGGGGAACCCCTCCCTCAACATCTTGCTCCCATGGTCGATATCAAGACTATCTGTGCGTCAGCACGCCAGGGAGTTGCTCATGAAAGTCAGTACTTTAGCCTGTGCACTAATTTGGGTTGCCGCGAGCGCGGGCGCATCGTCCGCGCTTGCAGGCACGTCAACGGCGCTGTCCGACGACGATAGCGCAGCGGTATTCGGCTCGGCCAGGCTGTCGAATCTGCAGGACGTTGGCGGCAGCGCGAAAGTGGGCGCCTCCGCCGCTACCCTGGGCGCCAATACGCTGAGAGGCGCAAGCGGCAATATCGGCGTGAACGTCTCAGCCGGTGCGCTGAATGCTCAGGCCAACCAGATCATCCTCATCACCACACCGCAAGCAACGATCACCTCACAACAGAATGTGCATGCCGTCGCGCAAGTGACGGGCAGCACCTCCGCCAAACTCGGTGCCGGCTCACTGGCGGCGGTGAGCGGCAATGTCGGCGTGAATATCGCGTCCGGTGTGGGCAATGCCCAATTCAACGGGCTCATCATTCACTGAGTCGCAACGCCTCGACACCACAACGACTTAAACCAGCGCGGTCGCCTCGACCTCGACCTTCAACCCGTAATGCAGGTGTGGAACCGGCACGACGGCCCGCGCCGGCCGTGCCTCACCTGCCCAACGCGCGTAGATCTGATTGAAGCTCGCCCAGTGTTCGACGTCGGCGATATAGACGCGTACCTGCACCAGTTGTGCAATGCTGCTGCCGACACCTTCGAGCGCAGCCTGAACATTCGCCAACACCTGCTCGGCCTGGACCTCGAACGAGGCGTCAGTAAGCTTCTCGCCCTGTGCGTTGATCGGCAACTGTCCCGAGACGAAAACAAAACCATTCGCAATCGCGACGTGACTGTAATGGCCACCCGGTTTTGCCAGGCCAGCGGGATTGTCCATGTGCGGCAAATGCGGGTCGTGCTGGCTAACGGCCATGAATGCAACTCCAAAGTGGATGGCGCCTTCGCGGCGCGTGGCTATGCACAGGACGCTGCATGCCACTCACCGCCCACGTCAGACGCGTCACACGCTAAGCGCATCCAGCTTCTCACGCGCATCGGCGCAACGGCGATTCAGGTCGCGATGCATCAACTGGCTGTCGAGCAGCGCCGATACATCAGACAAACCGTAATCAAAGCGCAAGACGTATTCGATGTCTGTGTAATCGTGATAGGCGCCGCTGTCTGCCAGCTTCTGCGCTTCAGCGAAGGCAGCATGTTGCCGTTCGCCATTCATCAAATCTCTGATCGCCATGATTGCCGCTCCGAGGAACAGTGACGCCATCATAGCAATGCAAATTGAAACGCACGGTCGCGCGCACGCAACACCTGGTGTTTTCCGTAGACACATTGTTCGCGCAGGATGAAGAAGCAAGCATGCCGCGCGTTTCGGCTAAGGAACAATGATCCGCGTTTAGCGAAGAATGCCTGCTCGCGATGCCGTCAAACAGCAGCGACAGGTACCTTCATCCCGTGCCATTTGACTACCAGAATCCGCCCGACGTAACACAGCACGCCCGCGACGCCCACGACGATGCCCATGCCCTTGGGCGAGCCATCCTGCCAGAGTCCGACGGCGAGGCTCGCCAACGCGCCGAGCGCCAACTGCACCGCGCCGAACACGGCGGCCGCGGCGCCGGCATTCAACGGATACCGATGCATAAGATCGGTCGTGCAGTTAGCGGACAACAACCCCACCACGCCGACCACGAAGAACAAACCGAAAACGATCGACCACAACCCGCCCCACCCCGTCAGCGAGACGAGACAAACGAACAGGGACGCGATGCAACTCACAGTCGCGGCGAACGAAATGATCGGCAGTGAACCGAGCCGGCCGACGAGACGCGTATTCATCAAGTTGCCGAACATGATGCCGACGATATTCAGCGCGAACAGAAAGCCATAGTGCTGCGCCGATACATGGAAATATTCGATGTACACGAACGGCGTCGCGGTGATGTACGCAAACATCGACGCGAACGCCATCCCGCCGCACAGCATGTGCCCCCACGCGACCGGATCGCGCAGCAATTTGCCATAGGCGCCGAACGATTTCAGCAGCGCTGAATGCGCACGCTTTTCGGGCGGCCACGTTTCCGGCACCTTGAGGAAAGCGGTCACCGCGCACACCGTACCGAACAGCGTCAGCACGATAAAGACGACGCGCCAGCCGCCGAGCAACAGCAACTGTCCGCCGATCAGCGGCGCGAGCAACGGCCCGATCGACGTGACGATGGCGAGCATCGACAGCACACGCGCGGCATCGGTCGGCCCGTGCGCGTCGCGGGCGATCGCGCGCGCCAGCACCGAGGCCGCGCCCGCGCCGAGCGCCTGCACGAAGCGGAATATCACCAGCGATCCGATCGAAAACGACAGCGCACAGGCCACGCTTGCCAGCGCATACATGATGATGCCGCCGAGCAGCACGGGCCGGCGCCCATAGGTATCCGACAACGGACCATAGAGCAGCATGCCGATCGAAAAGCCGAACATGAAGCTGGTGAGCGTGGTTTGCGCGGCGCCGTTGCTGATGGCGAATGCCTGCGAGATAGTCGGCAGGCTCGGCAAATACATATCGATCGAAATCGGCCCGCATGCGGCAAGCGCACCGAGCAACAGAATCAGCCGGCCATCGGGCCGGCTTCGGGTGACGTGAGACATGGGAATCCAGATGAAGCGCCGCGCCCTCATCGGCAGCGACACGCGGTGAAACAGGGAAAGCAGCAGCTTGACGACCTCGATTGTACGCGACAGCTAAACCGTCCGAGGCGTCCAGGTCCGAATGATAACGGGCCGTTCATGCCCCGCGACAAGCGCGCCGTCGATCGGTTAAGCTGCCGCCAGAACGCTTCGGGGCGTGACACAAACCTGTCCGCTACGCCTTCCACACTGCCCTGTTCCGACCTTGTCATGACTGCCTTCCTGTTGATCTGGAGCCCCAAGAAATGGCCGTGGCCCGAGTTGCCCGACGTGGCGAAACGGGTCGCCGCAGGCGTAGCGGTGGCTGATGTATGGGGTTGCGGATTTGCCCGCAGCATCCTGCCGGGCGACCGCGTGTTCCTGCACCGTGTCGCGCAGGAACCCAAGGGCATTTTCGGCTCGGGCTACGTGACGCGCGCGCCGTACGAAGTCCCCGACCCGGCGACGAAGCGCGGCTACAGGTTGTGCATCGACTTCGTCTACGACTGGGTGGTCGACGCACACGAGGGTGTCGTGATTCCACGCGAGATGTTGCGCACGCATCCGTTTTCGGTGCAAACGTGGGACGCGCAGAGTTCGGGCACCGTGATCAAGCCCATGGCGGAAGGCGCGCTGGAGAAGCGCTGGGCCGAGCTCACGGGCAAGCGCAAGCCGCCAAAGCTCGACACATCCGCCGGCTTGGGCATACCCAAAACCTCTTCACGCTGACTCCGGTACAATTTCTGTACTCATCCCAGCGCCGCGCCAGCCGCCTCCAGGCTACCCGCGCCGCTGCGCAACCCAATTTCCAGCCATCGCCATGTCCAATAATCAGACCCTCTTCGAACGCGCGCAGCGCACCATCCCCGGCGGCGTGAACTCGCCGGTCCGCGCCTTCCGTTCGGTTGGCGGCACGCCGCGCTTCATCGAGCGCGCGCAAGGCCCCTACTTCTGGGACGCGGACGGACAACGCTATACCGACTACATCGGCTCGTGGGGCCCGATGATCCTCGGCCACGTCCACCCGGAAGTGCTGGAAGCGGTCCAGCGCGTGCTGGCCAACGGCTTCTCGTTCGGCGCGCCGACGGAATCCGAAATCGAAATCGCCGAAGAAATCTGCAAACTGGTCCCGTCGATCGAGCAGGTCCGCATGGTCTCGAGCGGGACCGAAGCGACCATGAGCGCGCTGCGTCTCGCGCGCGGCTTCACGAACCGCAGCCGCATCGTCAAGTTCGAAGGCTGCTATCACGGCCACGCGGACAGCCTGCTGGTCAAGGCCGGCTCGGGCCTGCTCACGTTCGGCAATCCGACTTCGGCGGGCGTGCCGGCCGATATCGCCAAACACACCACGGTGCTCGAGTACAACAACGTCGCGGAACTCGAAGAAGCGTTCAAGGCGTTCGGCAACGAGATCGCTTCGGTGATCGTCGAGCCGGTGGCGGGCAACATGAACCTCGTGCGCGCCACGCCTGAATTCCTGCAAGCCTTGCGGCGCCTGTGCACCGAGTACGGTTCGGTCCTGATTTTCGACGAAGTGATGTGCGGTTTCCGCGTCGCCCTGGGTGGCGCGCAAGAGGTCTACGGCATCAAGCCAGACCTGACGTGTCTGGGCAAGGTGATCGGCGGCGGCATGCCGGCCGCGGCCTTCGGCGGCCGGCGCGACATCATGGCTCACCTCGCGCCGCTCGGCGGCGTCTACCAGGCTGGCACGTTGTCGGGCAATCCGATCGCGGTCGCCGCGGGCCTGAAAACGCTGCAACTAATTCAGGCGCCCGGCTTCTACGACACCCTCTCCGCCCGCACCACGCGTCTCGCGCAAGGTCTCGCGAATGTCGCGCGCGAAGCGAAGGTGCCGTTCGCGGCCGATTCGCTTGGCGGCATGTTCGGCCTCTACTTCACCGAGTCGATTCCCACCAGCTTTGCCGAAGTCACGAAGAGCGACGTGCCGCGCTTCAATGCGTTCTTCCACAAGATGCTCGACGCGGGCGTGTACTTCGCGCCGTCGGCCTATGAAGCGGGCTTCGTTTCCATCGCGCACGACGACGCGATCATCGACGCCACGATCGACGCCGCGCGCGGCGCGTTCACCTCGCTCGCGGCCTGAGGCTGGCGAGACACAGAACGAGACGCAGAAACCGCCGAAACCCAGGCCCAACACTACGTAGCCACCGCACCCGATCGGACACCGATGTTTTCGCAAACCGACTTCGTCCATATGGAACGCGCGCTCGCACTAGCCAAGCGCGGCATGTACACGACCGACCCGAATCCGCGCGTCGGTTGCGTGCTCGTCAAGAACGGCGAGGTGATCGGCGAAGGCTTCACGCAACCGGCCGGCCAGGATCACGCGGAAGTGCGCGCGTTGAAGGACGCGCGTTCGCGCGGCCATGATCTGCGCGGCGCCACGGCCTACGTGACGCTCGAACCGTGCAGCCATTTCGGCCGCACGCCGCCGTGCGCGAACGCGCTGATCGAAGCGCAGGTCGAGCGCGTGGTCGCGGCGATGGAAGACCCGAATCCGCAGGTCTCCGGGCGTGGTCTCAAGATGCTGCGCGACGCCGGCATTGAAGTGCGTTGCGGGCTGCTCGCCAACGAAGCGCACGAACTCAACATCGGTTTCGTGTCGCGCATGACGCGCGGCCGCCCATGGGTGCGCATGAAAGTGGCCGCCTCGCTGGATGGCCGCACCGGTTTGCCCTCGGGCGTCAGTCAATGGATTACCGGCGAAGCGGCGCGCGCCGACGGTCACGCGTGGCGCGCCCGCGCGTCGGCGATTCTGACGGGCATCGGCACCGTCCGGGAAGACGACCCGCGCATGACCGTGCGTGCCGTCGACACGCCGCGCCAGCCGCAACGCGTGCTGATCGACAGCCAGCTCGACGTGCCGCCTGACGCGCAGATTCTGGCCGGCGCACCCACGCTGATTTTCTGCGGCAATCTCGACGAACGTCACACTGAACGAGCCGCCGCACTGCGCGATCGCGGCGCGGAGATCGTGCAACTGGCGAACGCGTCCGGCAAGGTCGATTTGCCCGCCATGCTGAAAATACTCGGCGAGCGTAACGTCAACGAACTGCACGTCGAGGCGGGCTACAAGCTGAACGGTTCGCTGCTGCGCGAAGGCTGCGTCGACGAACTGCTGGTCTATCTTGCGCCCAGCCTGCTTGGCGTAGACTCGATGAGCATGTTCAATCTGAACGCGCCGGAGACGCTCGACGGCCGCACGCAACTGAACTTCCACGCAGTCGACCGGATCGGCGACGATCTGCGGATTCTTGCGCGCTTTGTGCCCCGCGCCGTGCCGAATCCTGCACCCGAAGCCGGGACCGAGCCCGCACCCCAACCAACTTCGAATTGATCAAGGACTAGCACGATGTTTACAGGAATCGTCGCGGCGGTGGGCCGCATCGAATCAGTCAAACCCCTCGGCACGGATGGTGACGCGGGCGTGCGCCTGAACGTCGAAGCCGGCGGCCTCGAACTCGAAGACGTCCAGCTCGGCGACAGCATCACGATCCAGGGCGCCTGCATGACGGTCGTGGCAAAGACCGCGCATTCGTTCGAAGTCGACGTGTCGCGCGAAAGCCTGAACTGCACGGCGGGCCTGGGCGAGACCGGCGAGGTCAATCTCGAGAAGGCGCTGCGCGCGCATGACCGGCTCGGCGGTCATATCGTCTCAGGCCACGTGGACGGCCTCGGCACGGTCACGTATTTTGCGCCGGTCGGCGAATCGCACGAACTGCGCGTGCTGGCGCCGCGCGAGATCGGCCGCTATCTGGCTTATAAAGGCTCGATCACCGTCAACGGCGTGAGCCTGACCGTCAACTCGATTAAAGATCGCGACGATGGCTGTGAGTTTTCGATCAATCTGATTCCGCACACGGTGCAGGTGACGTCGCTGAAGAATTTGCGCGAGGGTTCGCCGGTCAATCTGGAGATCGATCTGATTGCGCGGTATGTGGAGCGGATGCTCAGCACGTCTCAGGACGGCCATAACCCATTGAAATAACTGGCATTTTTCAAGAACCAGCATACTCGGCTGTCTCACTGCGTCCAGCTAAATCTACGGTTTCGTGACGGTATACTTGACGGTATACCGTCGTTTTCTGCGCCAAGTATACCGTCACGCCTCCGGAAAAACGCCTCCCCGAGGGACCCAAACCGGTTGTCTGCCGCGCCGGCATTAGGATTGGCGGGACTCCCTGGAGATAGAGCAGAGCGTAGAGTTCGCGACATTTTGCAGGTTTTCGACGTAGGCCGCTTCGACGTCGAAAAACTGCATGCCAAACACCACATCGACGACCTGTCACGCCACCAGACGCCCTGTACAGACATAGGATTACCGAGTCAGCTACGAACACAGCCTCAAAAGCGATCCGGACGCGTTCATCGTTCAGGTTCCGTCGCAACTCGTAGACGGAATTCCTGGCAACATGCCGCGCGCACTCCTGCCCGAGTACATCACCGAACTCATCCTGAGCCGGTCGCCGACCATCGGCAAGATCCGGAACCTTCGGATTCTCTGACCGCCACGTGCCTCCCGCAGGCAAGTGGAACGCTCGCAACTGCGAAATGCGCATCTGACCTAAGCCGGCAAGGAAGCGTCATCTCCCGGAAGCAATGAGATTTCGCGTTTGCTCATCGTTTACTGCCAGAACGAGTCCGCGCCAGCTTTCACCGTGCGCCATTGTTGCTCAGGGTTCAGTTCGTCTGGAACGGCCATCACTTCATACCACAAGGTCAATATCTGCGACTTCCCCGCCGCGTCTACGACGCCGTGCCCAACCCAAGACGTAATCGCTTCTCCCCAGTTAACGCGAAAAGAGATCAGGTCGCCAGATACGGTACCCGACAAGGGGAATGGAGGCGTTGGTCCTCCTTGATCGCTGACTGCACTAACGTATGTCCCGGTAACATCTCCGCTAGCCGAAACGGTGAGGTCCATAAACGAGGTAAGTTCATTTACCCAATGGCCGTTGAAATCGACCGTCGCGGTAGGAGCTACAGTCTTCGTCGAGAAATACGTTTGTTCCGCACTCTTGATCATTATGGCCTCTTCGCTAGGTGTTAACCCTTGGATGATGTTTACTGCACATCGGACGACCGCTTCATAATAGTAAATGGACTCCGGAACTAAAAGACGGCAATACGGGCGGGGCAGAGATGCGCTCCCTGCATACCAGTTCAAGCTCGCCGACGACGCGGAAGGAGGCAAAGTCGTTGTCGATTTGTCAGACAAGCCAGCGAGTGGCCGGTGTACGCTACTACGGGGCGTCTGAATCGAGTCGCCATGACTGGCGGCATCGGGTCGTGAGACGGTGATCATCCGTCACAGTCCGGCCATGCGAAGGTCCGCTGTCGAACTGCCCGCCGAACCCGCAACAGCCAAGCCGACCGCAGCTACCGAACCGTTCTGCGTCTCACGACCGTTCCCTGCAGAATGCGACGATTGATTTTTTCCTTCCAGGCTTTCTGTGCCGACGTAAGAAGCCTCTTTCGAGCAGTCGCCCGAAGGAAGTCAGATTCCTTGTCGAAAAGAAAGCCCCTGGATTCGGCGTAGGCAATCACCGCCAAGTTCGGATTTGCTGCTGGGTTCTCCCTGATGCGCCGAAGACCATCAAAGAGATTGCCCGTGTCAATTCCAATGAACCGGTTCACACATACGTTACCGACATAGGTCTGATGCCCGGTCACCGTATTGCGGATGTAGCAATGCTCCTTGATATCCTGACCGCATGGGCATGAATCAAACTCGTCACTAACCTCGACGGACTCAAGAATCCACTCGGTTCGCGCCGCTTCGAAAGTACGCGACCGAGAAAGCGGCAGGATATGCTCCCGCAAGCGCTCGAAATTGTGACTCATGAACCCCTCCCCGAATATTCAGTATGACGCGTCTTCCCGGCACCTTCAGCAGCAAGGTTGTGCCCACCACTCCTAGCGCAGCCCTTGAATCTTTTCTGCGAGATCGCTGAACGCGTCTGATTCAGGTTCCTCTTCGTGATCAACCGACAATGCAAAGGGAAACCGGACCAGGAAAATCATCTGCTCAAACTGGTCAGACACAATGACCGATTCGATGGCTTCTTCGGACGGGTGCCAAACGCCAGGTGCAACACGTCGAAATTTTCGCGCATCTAACGCCTTGCTTCTAATTTCCTCAAGAACGCCCGCAGGAAGCATTTCTCCTGGCGGCTTGTAGGCCCCGATGCGCCTTGCTGCCTGACTGCAATACGTCCAGCAAATGAATTCATCATGGTCAGCAACAACAAGCATTGCTGCTTCTGTAGTGAACTCGAGCCACTTCAATGCCGTTGCCGTTAGGGACGTTTCATAGCGTTCAGCGCAGTGCCCTAGCAGTTCAAATGACAGTTCATGCCCGTCTACCTGTGCATCGAAATCATTCCTCGGCATGAGCAGGTACGACGCAAAAGTATTGGCTTGCGCCTCTATGCGCCGGGACTCAGGACTGTCGTACTCGAGCATCTGCAGCTGCCCGCATTGAAACGTGTCGCGCTGTTGTCGATGTAGCAGAAAGTGTCCGAGTTCATGCGCGATCGTGAAATTGATCCGTCCCGGCACCGTTACAGTTTCGTCATACGAAATGCACCAGTCTTTCTTCTTCTGGCGCTTCGACAGCATGCCGTCGATCCCGGAGATTCCATGCGGGATCACACATCCTACTGGCTCAGGGAACCTGGCCTTCGTGACCTCAAGCGCGATGTCCTTCACTCTGACTGGAAAGGTTTGGCCACTGGAAGTCCAAAGCTTCGCCAGTTGGATGCCCCAGCCGATCGGTGACGTCGGGTCACTCATCGTCGATTGCTTTCAAAAATCTTTCCAATTGAGCCCGTTTCGTCGCGTCGAGTTGCGACACACGTCTAAAGAAGACCTGGTCAGCGTCAGCACTTGAGGGGTCCCGTTTCTCGTCGTCCAGCAGGAATTCGACGGTGACGCCAAAGACTTCCGCGATCCTTGCAATCTTCTCCGCAGACGGCCGCACCACGGGGCGGTTCTCCAATTCCCAGATGTAACTCTTACTTGAGCCTGTCTTTTCTGCAAGTTGATCCAACGTCAGCTTCAGTAACTTTCTTTGCGCTCGAATTTTTTCGCCAATAGCAGTTGCCACGATCTCTCTCCGGACTTCAGAAGTTCAGAGTAAGCGTATCTTTTGTACTTGACAAGAGGGTTCTACAGTCAGATACTAAAAGTGCGCCTACACCGAACTTTTCAATCACTGGCGCACTTCATAAGGACTTTAAGTATGGCAACGACCATTAAATGTACCGCGCGTCGGATGGCAGGCGGCGCAGCACACGAGCACATCAGCCACCTCTGGTGGGATCGCGTCGAGCAATCGGGCAAGGTGCTCGAAAGCGGTGTTTGCACCCGGGAGGAGATGGTCGCTTACATCGAGAAGAACGGGAACACCTCGGTGTGGTGTCCTGACCGCAATCCTCAACTTCAGGGGGCTTGGGTCCATGTCCACAGCAACGGACGCATCAAGTATGTCCAGACGGTTGCCGACGGTCGCAAGACTGACAACCTGCTTTCCCTGCCTCAGAAATGAGGCTGCGGCGAACCACCTGTGAAAACGCCGATGCCACACCGCGCATCGGCATTTTTTCCTGGTGCGCGTCGTTTGTCACGCGAATGTGCCCGCTCCCAAATAGACCTGTGACGGTGCCGAACGCGGTGTCGTTGTCGACGCTCACGCCGCTGCCCAACCCGATAGGTGCCTGCACACGGAAGACGCTGACGGGGAAGAAGTCAAAGCCGGCGATATCGGACGCGACCTTGAGCCTCTGCATTCAGGCGGGTTGAATCTGTATTACAAGCGGCCGTTTCGGGTCGAACTGAATATCTGACGAGCCGCCCTTTCAACAGAGGCGCGCCGACGATCGATCCAGAGAAAATCGCAGCATTTCGAACCACAATCGCTTCTTCACGATTTCAGTAGTAGGTCGGGAGATCGCTGGCAGTCAGGCTTCCCGCCGGGACTGAAGCCGCCGTCTCAACTCCCCAATAATCCTCCAGTCCAGCACCCACTCCTCGTTAAAGTGCTCGTCAAAGTCCTCCACGAGAACACGTCCGTCCCATTCTGGATAGGCAAGTTCAATGACACGAGCCCAAAATCTCACGTTGGATAGCAGCCAATGGTCGTTGCCGACCATAGCGATCAAAATGTTCCTGACGTGGGCGAGGCTGTACGAGACTCCGAACTCGGCCTCCATCAATCCAGCCACGCGCGCAAGCGTCCAACGAACCGGTTTGGGCGAGCCCTTACGCCTTGGACCGAGTTCGCGCACGTAGGTGTCCACCAGCCGTCTGACAAGTGACGTTTTCTGCTCGTCCGTTAAGCCACCGGGGCGACCTAATGCTCGCCGGCGCCACGGTTCGCTGTCAGCGTACTCATCCTTCAACCGCGCCCAACGGGACACCGTCTGGCGGCTTACCGAGAGTTCCCGCGCGACGTCCGCTTGTGACACACCCTCGTCAAGCATGACCATCGCCTCCCGCCTCCGCTCGCTGAGCTGATCGAAATCCCGCCTCGTTCTTCCCTCGGCCATAGCACCGCTTCTCTCTCTAGCAGTTTGTCACCTACTATATTCAAAATATGCGGATTTGTTCAAAGTTATTTAGCTCACACGACTCCAATGTCAATCTGTATCGTTTCAACATCGATAACTTCCATGTTGAACGACCGCGAAATGCCTCTAACCATAATCGAAATCAACCGGGCGAAGACCGACGGCGCTGCGCTGAAGCTGCCTGACAAGGACGGCCTGTACCTACGCGTTACGAAAACGACAAAGGGATGGCGCTTTGACTTCCGCTTCGACAACCGGCGCTACACCATCAGCTACGGCCTGTACCCCAGTGTTTCGCCCGCCAAGGCACGCGAACTGCACCAGGAAGCCAGGCGGCAACTCGCTGAAGGCATCAACCCTGCGTTCCGCAAGCGCCTCGAGAAGCTCGCCCGTGGTGCCTCGTTTGGCAACTCCTTCGAAGCCACCGCAAGGAACTGGTACGAGGGCAAGCAGGAGCAGCGCTCGCACGCGTGGCGCGAAGCTCACGACCTGTATCTGCGTCGTGACCTTAACCCGTACATCGGCGATATGCCTCTCTCGCAGGTCGATGCGCGCGCACTGCTGAACGTGCTGGAGAAGATTCGCATCGACCGCGGAGTCAAGATTGCCGAACGTGTGCGACAAACGGCAGTCCAGGTCTTCGATCATGCGATCAGGAAACTCAGGATTCAGGCCAATCCGGCCCGCGTGCTGCAAGGTTGGGCTGACATTCCGCCTCAGGTCAGTCACGAACCTCTGCGCGAGGACGAAATTCACGAGTTCGTTGAGCGCCTTGACGCCGATACGGGGTCTGCGGCAACGAAACTGTGCATTCTCCTCATGTTGCTCACGTTTGTGCGCAAGAACGAAATCGCGCATGCGCGCTGGACGGAATTCGATCACGAAAATGCGGTATGGGTGATCCCGGCGGAACGCATGAAGATGCGTGAGCCGCATGTCGTGCCGCTCAGCCGGCAGGCGCTCGCGGCACTAGAGCAACTGAAGCCGCTCTCGTTCGCATCTGATTACCTGTTTCCCAGCCTTAGTAGCATCTACAAGCCGATGAACCTCGCGACGCCAAACGTCGTCTTTGAGCGCATGGGTTATGGCGGTCGCTTCACGCCCCACGGTATCCGGGCAACCGCCTCCACCTGGCTCAACAATCGCGGCGTACGCGCGGACGTAATTGAACGTCAGCTCGCGCACGTTGAGCGTAACCGCGTACGGGCTGCCTATAATCGCGCGGACTACATGTCCGAGCGCATCGCCATGATGCAGATGTGGGCGGATTTCGTGTTGCCAGATCACGCGACGACGGGTGGCACGTTGTCAGTGCCACTTCCTCAATACGTCGAACAGTAGCCATCGGGGTCTGTATGAACAGCAAGAAAGCCTTCACTTTCGACCCAAATTTATTCGCGTTTACCGATAATGAGAAAAGATTCTGGGCTGATGATACCGCGTGGCAGTTTCTCAGGTGCAACCCGCGGTACCAGGATGCCTTCGACGCGCGGCGAAAACAAAAGAGCACCCCCGAAACACTTGAAAAAATTCTCACCCACGTGCGAGACCCTCAACCAGACATGATCGCCTGCGCCCAGGATACTTCATGCACGGAGTTCGGCATTGCGGCATGGCTTGACTATGAACAGGAACGGCTCCCCGAGCTGAAAGGCCCCGACGACTCCTGGTTTTTCCCGCTGAGGTGCCTGGACCGGACAGACAGCGTTCATGAGCTGAGAAAGCGAGGAGTATTAGCCGAAAAGCTTCGAGACCACTCCTGGCTAACTGTCCGCGAGACTCAGTTCGGGTACGACGCAGTTGCCCCAACAGTACCAGGGTGTCCTGTCTGGAAGAAAAGAGAGCATAAAAAGAAACTCGTCTGCGTTGCCTTTGATTGCAGCATTCCTCCAGAGTCGCAGCTACTGGCGCTCGCCACCCTGGCACGAAAGCATCGGGAACAATGGAGCAAACAAATCCGGACAACGGATACGCCTACTGTGATCGTCGAAGAGATAGGGTGGCGAAATATTTTCAAGTCAGATGACTATCTCACCCATCGCCACAGAACGGTAGCTATTGATGCTCTTGGCCCAATCCAGAAGCAGATCGATGACTGTCGTATCTCGGTAAGAAAAGTACACGAGGATCTCATCGAAGAGGACCAGCAGCGTAAAAAGAAAAATCCGAACATTGACGATGACGAGTTACTCCGACGTTTCGGAGAGCGCTTCCCAATTCCTAAGCCGTCCAAGGATATCGAGCCCGCGCCCAAGAGCAACCGGTATTTAAAAGTGCTCCTTAAGATTGCGGAAGCACTACCAGTTGATGCGCTCAAGTCCGCAGACATGCAAAAAAGCAAAGAGGAGTATGAGAAACTGGTCAAAGGCATTGCAAAAGATATCAAAATTATTCACGGGACGGACGAACCACCGCCGTGGATGGAGGACCTCTACAATCGCCTGGGCGACATGCATATGCCTCGGGCAAAGAAGCTCATAAACGATCGCTATAAGTGGATCATCTATGCACAGGCGTCCTTTGCTAAAGACAACAAGCACGCGAAGTAGCCTCCTAACCGATAAATAGCCCCCGCTCTTGGTCGCATCACTACACACCGCATACCTTCTCTGAACGGAGCAGGTATGCCGGCTCCTCTCTTCCTGCTTCGCCCCTCTTGCCCGGCCACATCCAGCACCGGCATCAACCCCCTGCTTCAGCGTCTGACTCAGCCCGCACCGTTTCAAGTGAATCCAGAAGATTGGCCAGCCAACGTCTGCCGTCCCATACGATCTAGGCCGCTACCACTGCCGAATCGGCCTGTCAAATAACTAAATACGGCGTTAGAAAGGACGCCCATATCGCCGCTGGATCTAACTCCCGGACAGCATTTTCCATCCGCGCTTTAATTCGCTCCGTCCAACCGGTTGAACAGACATCAACAGACGAACGGAGCCATCCATGACCCGCAAGACCCACCCCGCAACCGGCAGCTACGCGCTGGCCAATACCGTGATCTCGCCAATCGAACAGATTCGTCGAGGTCCTAATGCTGTCTCGACCGGCGTGAGCGACCGAGTACAACACGCCCATCAGATCACTACCACCGACACCGGTACCAGCAAAGCGCTCGCCGCAGAAACCGACGCCCGCGTCGCGTACTCCACGGACACCCTACTTCTGGATCAACTGATCGGCTGGGTGCGCTCCCGCACCCGCGACCGTTATCTGAAAGAACCCGAAGTTCTGGCGATCATTGCCCGCTCAAAGGCGGCAATGCGTCGCGACGTCTCGCTCGGCCTGTTCCCCGCGCAGGTCAAGACAAGTATTAAATCGAGCCGCTGGCGCGAATCGGAGGTCCTGGGGTGGGTCGAGGCAACCACGATCCTCTCCCGTGTTGCCAATCCCGGCTTCGGCATGAAGGAATTCGTGGCGGCGCTGATGGCCAGCCGTATCTCGATGCGGTAACCCGGCAAACCTCACGCAGACCATCGTGCTCGAACTTCGCTGTCCGAGCGCAACCGATCAACCTGTGCAGCAGCACGCCCCCCACACCTTCTGGCTATACGACCATGTACGCGAAAAAGAGTAAACCGCATCCGAAAAACACGCGAGTCTCTAAACGCTCCGCATGTGAACGGGACAGTCGGCAGCTTCGCCTGTTTTCCGGCGATGTTGCCGAACCCACCTGCGAGCAGACATTTGCACTCGTCATGGGCGGAACCGAGTATCGGCTCAAACCAGCCCCGAAGAATCCACAAGCGGCCCTATTGCGAGTCATGAAAGTACTGGTTCAACTTCGTCACGAACGCGACTCATGGCTATCACACTTGCAGAAGACTGAACGTCCGATTTCGCTTTCCCTGAAAAACGACACCGAGTGCTTTGTGCGTCTCTGGGGCACCGATCAGAACGATTTCGTCGGCGTCAGGAATCTGAACGGCACGTTGCATTTCCATTTCCCGCATTCCGACCTCTGGGTAGATATCGGCCTAGATTGGCTTGTTGCCGAGCATTGTCGCTGTGGGCACATCGACTGTGACCCTGCTCCGTTCACGCGGCTCCCCTATCCCAAAGCAAACCGGTGAGCAGCCAATCACGACTCGCAATCACTTTGAATGAGGTAATCAAGATGAGCAAAAAAATGCGTGGTATGAGCAAGGGCCGCGAAATGTCAACGAAGGAGCTGAACAAGCTTCTGCGCGATGTGTTTGATTCCGTTCCGTTCGACTTCACCGAGGACGCAGAGCTGCATTCGGAACAACCGTTGATGTATTCCATTGGGCAAATGCTCATCAAATTTCAGCGGCCGCCCGAGTCTCCGAAGACATATGTGTACGCGGCGGAAAAAGCGATTACGGAGTTTTTCCACCAACGAGATAAGTGGCAGCGCGATCTTCCGTCTTTCACGGGACCGTACATTTTTAGCGTCGGAGATCAGCAAACGTGCACGATCGAAGTTCGATCTCGTTATGCGCTGGATCACATTAGCGTTCGACGGACACGTAACAACCTGACCATCGTTCTGCCGCATCCACGCAAATGGATGCGCGTTGGCTTGGGATGGCTCTTTGAGCCACCGTGCCCGTGCGGAGGGCCGAAGTGCATTCCCGCGCCGTGGCGTAACACCATCTGCCAGAATGGCTATTGAGTAAGCACGCCATCGTAGGGCCCGCGTGCGAGCACCGTTAAAAGTGATCGCACGTCGAACACTCACAATACACACCCTTTTTGCAGCCATGATCCGCACGATTCAGCCCGTAGATACATCCGCACGGCTCGCCGAGCATTCCAACTGGCCTCACGCCGCTATTCCGGCTTGCCAGCTTTTCCACCAGAAAGTTGCCAGCCGAAACCAACCAGTGTTCGACCGCCATGCGGACATGCTGGCCTGCTCGGACCAAAGTTCAGTCCAGAGCGCGGGTCGTGCGCAATGTCACGCTAGTCAACAATACACTCATTTTTTGCAGCCATGATCGACTCCATTGCGCTCAAAGGACCGCTCGGCGCGCCTCAAGGCCATCACGAGAGACGTCTTGTACATGTCGCGTTCTGCCAACTTTCCACCGGAAAAAGCAAGCTGGGTACGACGTTCATTAGCAGCCCCCTCACCGGAGCGCAAATGGAGGTGAAATACGACATCGAACAGGACAAGGGAATACCGGTTGCAATGGTCTCGGTGAAGATCCCGTTGGCGTCGGCCACTATAGGTCAAAACTATGCTCATGCTGGGCTAGACGACATTCGTCTGGAAATGCGATGCGCTGGTTGGCTGACTCGGATCGCGTTGACCGTCTGTGGCTTCTCGGAAGCAGAAATCCACCACTTCATCACACACACTCGTACCGACCTGCTGGAACTTACATGGCACACTCAGACGAACAGCCGGAACGCTCAACGTAATTTGTTGAAGCGTACCCGTGAGGCATTCGTCGCCTTGCGCGCTCTGAGCAGCCGTCACGATATCGCTGTGCGCGACGTGGAGACGCGTGAAAAGAACGGTGCGGGTGGGCTACTCGTAACGCTCAAAAGCGGGGACCGGTTCCGCCAGTACCCGAAGTACGATCAGGTTCTGGCGAAAGCGAGCAAAGGAAAGAGCAAATATGCTGTTGCGCCGGAGATCAAACCGCGTATTGGCGAGCTTCATGATGCGATCGAAACCCATGGTCGCAACGAGATCATCTTCGGCCCCGATACGCTCGCCGAGCTTGGACTATCGTACCCCAACGCGTGGACTTCGGAATCGCTGCGCGCTGCGATCGACTGGTTCTGGCACGAGGTCCGGCTAGACGTCGATGCGTCTTTCGACCCGACCGCACTCGGAGAAACAGCTAAGCGGACGCTGGCACGCTATGACGCCGGGGAACCCGTTGAAAAGTCACTGTCCTCAGCGACGTTCACACGTCACCGCACGGAGATTCTCGCTGCGGGTGGCCCCGATATCGACCCTCGTGCACGCGGACTCGGAGATATGCTGAGATCAGTCGGGCGACAGCTCGCCTACGACAAACGTTGGCGGGTACCGAACGAGTTGCGGAACCTGGTGCTCTGTGACGTCACCGCGCCGCCGATTATCGAGGAACTGAAGCAGGGGCTTGAATATATCCGCGATGGTGTGCCGCCAGATATTGGCAATGATGACGCACGGGTTGCGTGGTTGGCTCGCTGGAACAGGTTTGTGCAGAACGAACGGCTGTGGGATCCGCAGTTTGGCATCCAACTGAACCGTGCCTAATCTGTATGGATCGCCTCTTCTTGCGGCGGCTGTCGCACCTTTGACCTACAGCCGCCACCCCTAGGCCACGGCCACCCGTGCACTAAACGCGGCAGCGACCCATACGCGGCTGTTGTGCGGCGTTGACTTTTCTTGGCGGCAACGAGAACTAACGCATTACGAATGCGTTTTTCATGGTAGGTGAGGGTAGTCTGAGATGACTGAAGACCAACAAATTCATCGACTTATGTGATGCATGACGAAATTTCCAATCGTCGGCTATCCCATGTTGTCATTGTCGCTGTGCCACTAGTGTGCCAGGGCAGCTATGGCGAAGCAAGAGCCTATGCCGGACGATACGGTCGGGCCGTCGGAAGGCAAATAGCGATCGGCGGGTTGGTGTGCAGTTCAGTTTCGTCCGTGAAGACCTGCCAGTATGGGTTCTCCACCCATTGCCAGGCGACCTCTTCGTCGGACGGATCGAACATGTACTGCAAATACAGCAGCTCGGCGATCAGGCGCGGCGAGCTAGCCGGCCGACCTTTGCACGACTCGACGCTCTCGCTCATCGACGCGCACAGCCACTCCCACTTGATCTGATCGGCTAGGCCTACCATGGGATGCTTCAGGTTGATCTGTTCGCGCAACGACTGGCGAAAGAAATCCCCCTCCGTCATAGGTGTCTTCGAACCCATCTACACCTCATCAAGAGAACTGACAGGTTTCATGCATCAAGATGCCAAGTCCCTGCAATTCCCACAACCGCTTTTCCGACTCAAAGCCTCACACGACAAGGCTTTGACGATTGTTCAGGGCGGACTCGTTAACTCGCCTGTTACCTCTAGATCTTGCTAGCCGATCGTCGGCCCGCCCTCATCGACGCGACTAAAGTGCGGGCGCTTTCGCTGAACGATTCGAATCTGACGGCCAAATGTGATGGTCAGAGGATTCTCAGAAACGGGTTAGCCAACAACATCAGGCTTGCCGACTTTATCATCGAGGTAGGGGCTAAAAGGCTGAGCGACGATCGTGCCCTTACTTTGCCAAACGACGTCGTACAGACCGACACTTTGCATTTCCGCGACCATTGCTGGACGACTCAGATTTCGCGTACGGGACATCTCCAGCGTGAAACCTGAGGGCGCAGCAAACGCTAGACCGATCATGGCGTCTCGAACCTTGTCAACAGACGCAGTACCCGCTCGCTCGACAGCGGCTTTCCACATATGGACTCCAATGTAAGTGGATGCCATCGTGTCATTTATTATGCGGTACGATCCTTTAGGTAATTTATTACCTCCCGCCCATTGCCGCCATTCTGCTTTAAATCGTGCGTTCGCAGGGTTATCGAGAGAGGGAAAATACCCTGCAGCGGTAAGATGACCGTTGCGAGAGCTTTCATCAGTTCCCGGCAGCCCTTCCTCTACGGTCAAGTCCATGACGGGTACGTCACTAGGTTTGACACCTTGTCTAAGTAATTCCCTATAAAACAGTACGCTCGATTCTCCTGCAACAGTGGAAACGACACATGTCTTACTCGGGCGCGAAAAATTAATGATAGCTTTAACAATAGGACCGAAGTCGTCATGGCCAAACGGAATATAAGCTACCTCTATCTCTGAGTCCTGTACTCCTTTTCTATGGAGAAAAACACTAAGTATTCTGTTTGTGGTGCGCGGATATATGTAGTCAGTTCCGAGAAGGAAAAAACGTCTTACGCTGCCCCCCTCCTTGCTCATCATATACTCCAAAGCAGGAATCGCGTACTGATTTGGCGTCCCACCGGTATAAAATACATTTTTAGAGTTTTCCTCCCCTTCATATTGAGATGCGTAGAACAGCAGATTATTAAAATGTTCAACTACTGGCAGAACCGCCTTTCGGGCAAGCGAGGTCGACGTTCCGAATACCGCTGACACATGCTCGTCGACGATAAGTTCTCTCGCCTTCCCCACAAGCAGCGACCTATCCGATGAAGGATCAACAACCACGGGCACAATTGGACGTCCCAAGACGCCCCCTGCTGCATTGATCTCCGCGATAGTCATCAACACAACGTCCTTGAGAAACTTCTCGCCGAACGCCATTACCCCTGAAAGTGAATAAAGGATTCCAAGCCGGATTCCGTTTTTAACATCGGACTGAGCCAAAACATCACGGACGCCGATCGCTGTGGTGGCCAAGCCAAAGGCAGAAGCAGCCAGAAAATCTCGCTTATTCATTAGATGTTTCCTCTTGCCGCAACGCAGGTTCGCTCGTTGAGGCTACCGACGACACACCACAAACATCCATCCTTGATTTCCGCATATGTCCGGGATGAGTGAGAGGGTACGGCAGCCTGGGCGCCATCATGGCACTCGTTGTCGAAATAGCAACTCAGAGTCGTATGCTCCGTTCTGAATAGTCGTAAGTACAACCCGGAAGTGTTTGGTACAAAACTGGCCATTTGAATCGTCGCCCGGTGCGTCGCATTTATCGAATACAGGAAACATATTAGAAAGCGCGCGCATAGTGAGGGTATGGCTGCTGACAATTTCCCTCATTACCTTCGTCGTCATTGTGAGGCGGATTTGGGACGACGCCTGAACAGGCATTCTGACAACAATTAATTGGGCCTCCCTCGCCTCAAGCTTGAGAGGATGCTCGATTTTCTGCGTCCTTATCGGCATGACTTGGTCCGGGTTGCCAGTCACGACCTCGATCTGACCAGTATCGAAAGGTACTGCACCCTCGCTGGGGATGACCCTGGCCATCCGGATCCCCGTTTTATCTTCGCTAAGGTTTGTCGCTTCGACTACCCAGCAGAGCCACAAATAACTCGTTTTCTCATCTACAACCTGATAGTTCACCTCGCATTGCCGGTCGGGCGCTGCTCGAACATAAACTCGCTCCTTCTTAAATTCGTTTGCATCGTGCGAATTTTCTGCGGCGAATATTGAAACAACGAGTGCCGCACCGGATATGAGGATCGGCATCCAGGTATGAAGTGCCGACTTGGATTCCAGCTTGACAATTCGTTCTTCAATGCTTTTTTCAGGCTTCTTGTCCATAGAAAACACCAGAAGTTCACTAGCCATCGATGTTTAGGTCTTGCTTGAAGCCCAGGCTGGGAACGGTGGTCTCGCCTGCTGCACACTTCTTGTTGACCGCAACCACTGCGTCTATGCACGTTGCCAGATTACCAAAAACCGGGCCGATTGAGGCTGGCATCGTGCCTGACCTGTTGTCGCCGATGCCAGATTGACCCGCATGGCCGAGAACTGTTGACCCGCCGGATTGATTTGAGAGTCTCTAATGGCGGGGTCGCACTTTGATTGGCAGGCTGGTCATTCCGATATCAGCGTACGGGTCAAATACGATGTCGGCGTCAACAGGCTTAGACCACTCATCGCGACTAGGCTGGCATTAGGCGAGTCGGTCGCTTCGGCCGATAACGCGACAGTGGCCGCGGAAGGGACGGACGCCCGCTGTCTGGGGAGGAACGGCCGTTTGAACGTGCGGGTGAGCGCCCGAAGCTGGCCGACTTGCGCCCGACATCACGTTAGTGGAGTGAGGTCGCATGACTGTTGGGCTTGGCTTTACTCTAGTGCCACGCCCACGCCACAAAGCTATACCGTTGCGCGCGTGCCTCCTCGCCGCGGTTCCTTCCTGACACCGCGCCCGAACTACTCGAATTGCCGCCCGTGTGGGCCCGGCTGTTCCGAGTGCGATTTTGTCAAAGTTATTCGCTTCACGCATAAAAATCAGCTATTGATAAAATCGGTTATCAATAGCTGCCGTACACCGCAAACAGCGGCACACTTCGGCATTCAGCTATCGTCAAAGAACCGATACCACCGCTGATTTGCGCGTACGGCCTTCCCGGCCCTTCTCCGGAGATGACCATGCCGAACAGACTGACTCCCGTTGCACGCACAGACAGCCGGCAACTGACCGCCGCCGAATTTCACCGACTCTCGAACGTACCGCCCGAGGCCGAATGGTTCGCCAACCTCGACAATCCCCGCACGCGTCGCGCCTACCAGATCGACCTGCGCGACTTCATGGCTTTCACCGGCATCGCGCAGCCGGATGAGTTTCGCACCGTCACACGCGCGCACGTCCTTGCGTGGCGCAAGCGCCTCGAAGTCCGCCACCTATCCGGCGCGACCATCCGGCGCAAGCTCGCCGCGCTATCGTCGCTGTTCGACTATCTCTGCGAGCGCAACGCCGTTGCGCTGAATCCCGTGGCGGGCGTCAAGCGCCCGAAGAACAACGGTAGCGAAGGCAAGACGCCCGCGCTTGGCGACCATCAGGCCCGCGCGCTGCTCGACGCGCCCGATCCCGATACGCTAAAGGGCAAGCGCGACCGCGCAATCCTCGCCGTCCTGCTGTATCACGGCCTGCGTCGTGAGGAATTATGTTTGCTGAAGGTGCGAGACATTCACGACCGGCGCGGCGTGCCGCACCTGCGAATTCATGGAAAGGGAAGTAAGCTGCGCTACGTGCCGCTGCACCCGGCCAGTGCCGAACGCATTCATGCCTACCTCGAAACGGCGGGGCATGACGCTCTGGCGGATGCGCCGCTCTTTCAACCTATGCGCAAGACTGGCGCCGCAATCACGGCCGATGGGGTCTACAAATGCGTGCTGGCGTGGGCTGTGCACGCAAAGATCGCCGTCGAAGGTTTCGGCGTGCATAGCCTTCGGGCGACTGCTGCGACGAATGCGCTCGACCACGAAGCCGACATTGCGAAGGTCCAGGAATGGCTCGGTCACGCGAACATCGCCACCACCCGCCTGTACGACCGGCGCAAGCAGAGGCCGGAGGACTCACCCACGTTCAAGATCGCCTACTGATCACAGCATTTGCGTCGACCAAACCCGTTTTGAACCAGCTCGCGCGAGCATCAATGTAGTCCGCTCGACACGTCCTTAGACTCTCATGCTGCATTTCGCAAATGCTTCGCGGTAATCCAGGCTTTCGCCCGACGCGTTACATAGGAGAAGTTTCTGGGCAGTGCTCTTTGGTCGTCGACGCACGTAATGGGGATGGAATCAGATCGCTCCGCTTGGTCGCCAACCCACACTCGCGGACCAATCGACAATAGCTCCATCACCTATACTTCATTCTGGCCGACAATGAATCGCGCGCGCTCATAGAGCTCATCGAAAGTGATGATTTCCGGACTATTGGTGTTGCGCCTAAATAGTTCAAACGAGCGATAGCGTTCCTGGTTCACTCCGTGCTCACCGGAGAACTCATGAAGACTGCCGACTACGAGGAAGGACTTCGGCACGTAGTTGAACGCTTCCTCGCCGGTCGGATTTCCGACACCGTCAGTCAGTGAGAGTTTCGACCTTATAGATTCCGTGGCCAATGCGACCGTGCCTTGGACCTGCGAGACAGCACCCGCGAGTTCAGACGATGGTGCCCAGCAGCCGGCCCGGTAGGGTTGCGCGTTAAGCAACGCTGTCTTCTGCGTCTTGATCTCGACGAAGCACAAGCTTGAAATAACTCCGCGACTTCGGAGAAGCGCGTCTACGCGCTTACCGTGTTCCGAAACAGTATGACCGTGAACAACCTGCTCGAGCTTCTTATCGTCAAGGGCGGAGAGGTGGATGTAGCTCAATCCGTAGCCAAATATCCAGGGATTTTTCTCGAAGAACTTTTGCCAAACGGCTTCGCTAGTACATTGCTTCTTGGTTTTGACATCCTCGAAATAACTCTCGTCTTCGAGCAGCTTCTGGAAGACCTGCAACTGGCGTTTACGATATCCAACGGCTACAACATCCTCCTTCGTCACTGCCGAGCGGATAACCTCCGCGAACAATTCTTGATTATCCTGAACAAGTGCCTGTGCCTGGATATTTGACAATACAATGCGGCGAAGATCGTCGTCCGAGATTCTCATTGAACCGGCACTTTTCAGGGGCACAGACTGGACATGGTTAATAAACTCAATCAGCTTCCCGATCTCGTCACCGATGAATGAAAAGCTGGCGTTGTGGGGCTTATCCGTCGCGACGGTGTAACCTTGAATGCTCAGTACAAAGATTCCGCGGTCGTCTTCGAAGAATTTGGCAGTTATGCAAGTTTTTGCGTCTTCTTTATGCCTAAGTACGAGTTCGTCTTTGACTTGTGCGAAGGCATATGTCGCCGGCTGCTCAATCAGCTTCGTCGCAATACGCACCTTCCGAGCCGGATCGGAAAACGAATCGAGCCGCGGACTGAAATAGGTCTTCCCGGCATCTGGGTCCTGATAGCTATCCGTTGTTGACATCAATTCTCCAAAGGAATTTGAAAAATCACATTCACGATCCGAACAGCGGAGGACGCAGAATTGCTCCCCATATCCACCGGTACGTGGAAAACAACTGATGGCTCCCGCGTGGCAGGGCACGGGACGAACCCCAATCGCAAGGCGACAGCTCTTCTATCCAACTACTGCAACGTCGATCGCGCTTCGGAGACCCGCAACTGCATCACCGCCCCCTAAAGCCAGAGAACTTGCGTGACTCCCTCTAAACGCTGCGCATTCTCCACGAACAATTCACGACTCTTCTCGCCGGCCTCGATGATTCGCAGTCTCTTCGGTTGGAAATCTCGGAACAAAACCGTCGGCCGACCACCATCGCCCGCATCCGTCTCGACGAAGGCCGTGGCGTAGAACACAAAAACTGTTGAACCGACGGGAAAGGTGGTGGCGAGAATACATGGACCTATCGGTATTCCGTCGAGTGCATCCGCTGACGGATCGTGCACGGTCACAATCGGTGTTTGGGCATCCATCATCGCCGAAAGCGCGAGGATCCTGTCAGCCTGCTCAAAAATTTCAGGATATTCGAACGTTGGTTCCGGGCGCGCTCCCGCGTGGCGGATAATATTCGATAGACACTCAAGGACGCGAACGCACTGATCAGGTTCGATCTGGCCTTCCATTTCCGACTTTTCATCAATGGTGATGTCAAATTCCAACGGCACAGGCATCGATTCAGGCTTGATCTCGACGACGCCCTCGCCCGAGCGGAACGCTGACAACATGCGCCAATAGTCGGCCCATTTCGACGCGGTACAGTTCTTCCCTTCGATCGAAAACTCAAACCGCAGCTTTCCGCCGGACTCTGTGCTCCGGTCAACGACGATCATGAACAGCTCGCTCCTGATCAAGCTCCGCTGTCTACTCCCGACCTTCGGAGTATTGAAGATCTCGCCGGCAAACACCGCTGGCCAACCCCGCTTACCGTGCCTGATCGTTATCGAGCACGTATCGAATGGCTGCGGCTTGATAGTGATCTTCGCAGTGGTGGGCTCGCCTTCGGGCAGCGGAATTTCAAAACGGGTTTCGACGACTTCCAGGCTCGAGACTGGAACTTCCCGCGTCAGCCCGAGAAAGGCATCAAGCAGCTCGCTCGCGCTCAGGTTCTCGAAGACGACAGACATCTGAAACGGCTTGCCCTCGAACCCCAGCGTTTCCCGTTGCTCGCGCTTTTTGTCAATATAGCTATGAAAATCCGGCCCGATGTGGTGGATAAACGCTTCGCGCAAAGCGATGCCCGTCAAGTCGATACGTTCGGTCCCGCGTGGCGTGAAGGAGATAAATTTCTTGTTGAGGGGAACACCATCCATATCGGCTTGCGCCTCGCGTAGCTTTTTCAATATGGCGGCGAGCCGGTCGTCTGCGACGTGAATCACAAACGCGTCCGTGAATTGCCGGTCCCGGTTCACCCTGAACACGCAGATGAATGACGGAATCGCTTCAATTCCAAGCCTTTCTGCCATGTTCAGCTTGAGCTTGACTGACCTAGACGTGTCCCAAATTGTCTTGACCTGCACGTAGCACGAAAAAGGTGTTCGGCGACGATCAAGAGAGACCGCCTGCGTATCGTCGACGTCCGAATTGACAATAAAATCCCATCCAGCGAGATCCAGCGTTGCCTTGTTAAACGTCAGGCCAGTATCCGCGCATAACTCCCCGAATCGCTGCTCGCCCTTGTTGCCCAGCGCCTGTTGATCGATCATCTATGGATACTGGCAAGGAAGTTGAAAAAGACACAACGAAAAAGTAGCAGCGTCAGTCACGCAGCGTGCTAACAGAAGGCGAGTGGCAAGAATGTCGTGCTCTCTGTCGCTATCGCTGATGGATGCAGACTTTTCCGTCGCGTTGCGTCATTTGCGCTTCGGCGTAAATCTGAATGGCACAACTGTATTACCTTCCGCCGCAATGGGTTCATGTGAATTGCCTGATGTCGGCCTCAGTCGAGCTAGTTGCACAACCTTGGGCTTGCCCTGGAAGTACCCTTCGGAGAGGCCGGCCAGCATTTCAACATCATGAGCGGCTAGTCCGATATGGCGCGGAATCGATTCGAGCGACATCACGTTCTCCTCGACCAGCAGATCAATGGTACGTCGTAGCAGACGCGGCCGCTCCGGTGGTCGATCACCATCGCCCGGCTCGGACTTCGCTCCCCACCTTGCGGATCGACGCTTGAAGAGCAATTGCGCGGCATCTTCATCCAGAATTTTGAGTGCACGCAGACGCATTACGATCGCGGCGACCGAGGCTCCCCAGCGTCGCTTCAATAGCAGCAGATCATCCAGTGTGACCGGCGTGCGCACTTCATTGGCAAAGGTCTCCGCAGGCAATAAGAATGCCCCTGCGAACCGATGCGCCTGTTGCTCCAGTTGTTTGTGGCGGTCGCGCTCCGTCGGTCGCGGGATGTGTCGATGAAGGATCAAATGACCGAGTTCATGCGCCAGGTCGAACCGACTTCTATATCCGTTGTCCTTGTCGGCCGACAACAAAACAAGGGGACGCCCGAGCACTTCGCTCCAAGCAGACAGCCCCTCTATCTGAGCAATGCCGGTTTCCTCTCGCACCAAGATCACGCCAGCGCCTTCAACCGCGAGTGCAAGATCGGGCACGGCGTTGCGCCCAATGCGCCACAATTCGCGACACTCGCTTGCGGCCGACTCGATCTCGTCAGGCGTGATGTGCTCCGGGTCGGTAAATCGCCTGACGGGCAGATTAAGCTCCGGATAGTCTACGAACTCCGACAGCGTAAGAGCGATATCTTGAGCCCACTCCATACGTGCTTCTAGCATCGCGCGCGCGGCGACGTGGGCCGAGGCATTGCTTCGAAACAGCGGCAGAGACACTTTTGTCGACGGCGCGCGCGTGAACCACTCAGGTGTGACGTTGACTACACCGGCCAAACGTTCCAATGTATCCCGCTCGGGCGCTTGGCTGCCGGAACGCCATTTACTAACTGTGGCTGGAGATACGCCAACGAGCGACGCAAGCTGGGCTTGACTCAATCGCCGCGCAGCAAGAATCTGGCTCAAACGCTCAGTCTCAAAACCTTGAATGCCACCGCGACTCATGATGTAGTGCCGTCCTTGCCTTGCTTCTTGTCTTTCTTGAGCTTTGGCTTGGCCAAGTCGTCTTGTGTTGCCGGCTTTTGCTCAAGCTCGTACCGCTGCAGGAACGCACTGACGGGCTCTCTGAAAAGCCACCCTCGCATGTCCCGGTCGGGGACTGCGATTTGAATCGACAGTGGAGATTCCGGTTGAACGTGCAGCGAGCCGGAAAAACACGCAACAAAGAACGCTACCGCCTCAGAAGGGGCAGAGTACTCTTCAAAAAGTTCGGGCTGAACCAGTGGCTCGATGGCCTTGTTGGCAAACGACATCTGCCGCCGGGTATGACTGCGGCGACCATTCACCCAGAAACCCTCGGGAATGTTGAATCGCGCCAGCGTAAATACGCCGGAGCGGCCGCTCACTATCCCGTTGCCACGAATCGGAGTGGGATTAGTTTCGCCTACCGTCAACGCACGATGAAACGACTCGTTCATATGAAAATGACGTAGCTGCCCAACGATGTGCGGCAGATGACCTTGATCCATCCCCTTTGCACCGCCGAAAGCACGCTGAGCTCCCACACCAAGCGCTTCCTCAATGGCCATCACCAAGCCTCGCGGAATGTTACGTACCAAGAGCTCCGGGATGGTGTCTTTCTGAGAATGGGTCATCGGCACTCCAAGTCCGAGTTTCGTGTACCGGGATTTTACATCAAATTTGTTTCGTTTAAAAGCGTAATCTACACGTGGAATTGCGCGGTTCTGCGCGTTTCAGGGCTCGACCTACAGCGGACGCGGGATTGGGTACCTACGTGGCGAACCCTGCTTACAGGGACTGAGTTGTTGCTAAACGCCGATGCCACGGGCCTGACCAAACTTAAACCTTTGCGCATTACGTTGCGAATATATAGGGTCATATTTGAAATGGCCAACGTATCCAACTGCAATGACGACCACACCACCATGAGCAACGTTTCGTTTCTGCGCGTTTTGACCGCCGGGCAGACGGTCGAAAACCAGCGGCAATACATCGCCGCCGTTGGCTGAAAAATCGAGAGGGGGATGTGGCGACTAGTGGCACCACACCCGCTGATAATCGCGACGGCTGTCGCAGTGCTCTCGACCGTCGTTGGAATGGTGATGGCAGGCATGGAAACTCCAGAACGCAAAAAAGCAGCACGCAGCAGCGCCTGCCTGGCGGCATCGGACATGCTTCTTCTAAACTGGGTCAGCGAACGCCGCAGAATAGCTATCGTAAAAATACGCGATTGTTTGGGTCGCCGGATGAGTGGCACGGCAGGGAAGGCTCGACAATTGGTGCTCCCTCCCTCCTGAAGGCGGACTTCCGATGGATTTGGTCGAACGGCTGCTCTGTTGAGATGGTAAGCATTTCCACGGCTTTCGGAGACCGGGGGCTGATCAGACTGACGCCTTCCAGTGCAGCGGTCTTCCAGGAGTCATGCGATTTGGCAGCAGAGCCAGGCCCCGCTCACGAAACCGTCACCAGCCGCAGCATGCGTTCGACGGGTCGGTACTCGAGGGCAACGACCATGCGCTCCGGGTGTCCGTTCGGCCTCGGGAATTCGAGCAGGATGTTGAACTTGCTGAGCTGGTGTGTGGGCTCATCGACCCACTCCATGTTGTACAGATAGGTCATCCGCAGCTTCTCGCGGATCGCCGCCTCCAGCTCTGCCTTGGTCAGGTCGGAGAGGCCAGCCTTCTCCAGCTTCCCGAGCTTTGCGGTCTTCAGATACTTCTCGAACTTGTCGTCCCCGATGACGACCGCGAACTCAGTCAGCGGGGCGACCTCCTCAGACATCGCCCGCAATGCGATTTCAAGATCGTCGTCCGACTCCTCTAGCATCATCCACTCGGGCTTGTAGGACAGAAAGACGTCGAAGTACATCGACTGAAGGCTCTTCTGCCGGAGGCCGAGGGCTGTGTAGTCATGGAGATGCAAGTTGTGGTTCTCGGTGTTCGGTCGGTCATCCTCATGCCCGAGGATGACGGTATCACCCTGTTTGATCACCAGGTTCACGAGGTGCATCGACACGAAAGTCTTAGCGAGGCTTGCGTGGGTGCAAGGGACGTAGCCAAGATAGGCCTTGTGCGCTCGTAGCTTGCTGTCGATGGAGGCGACGTTGCCTTTGGAAAGGTTGTTGACATAGAGGACGTAGCAGAAGCATGGATGTTTGAAGTCCAGATCCTTGGCGATGTTCGCTGAGCGACGAAGCAGTGCGCGTGCGATCACGTCCCGGTCGTCGATCAACTCGCCGCCAAGAATGCTGTGCGTCGTTTTGCGATCGAGCGCCGTGAATAGCGCGTCGGCGCATTCCACACCCGGAACGAAGGTGTTCTCGCAGCGTTGCTCGTCGAAGAGAAACGCTGCTTCATGCTTCATCGGTTGCGGTGTCAGCGCGGTTCGCAACGACGAGTAGTCGATGCCCTTCGCGCGAAGGACATCGAGGAGGTCACCGTGGAAGCGCTGAATTTCATGGAAGGCGCGCGAATCGGTCCAGGCGTAATGCTCCCGGAGAGCCGGGAGCATTACGTTGCCGCGCGCGTTAAGTGTATGGATGCCAGCCATGGCCCGAGTACACACGAGGACTGGCGTCTCGTCAAGGCGCTCTCAGAGCGCTGTTCCCCACGACGATTATTGCGCATGAATTCCTCAGCACCGTGTCCAGGTTTGAGCTGGCTCATGTGCTGAATTCCCGAGCCTGACATGCTCCGTATGCCTTCTCCTCGTGTCTTCCTCGTGGGCACGACCTAGGTGTAGAAGGCGAGTTGGTCAAGCGTAAGAATCGCCTGCAGAGCGCGCGTCATCGTATAGCTGTCTTGTGCTGCCGCCCCGTGGCCGACGGCATGACGTGAGCCCGCCGTGCCGGTCTGGGCCACGGGGTCGAAGTTCGCGAAGGTGTGGCCTGCGAGGTAGCGGCCAAAAGCGGCGGGGAAGAACAGCGTGTCCGGCCCGCCCGCGCGCTGTTCGGCAGAGGACTGGGCGAAGGCCAGCAGGTCTTTTATCTTCGCGCCTTGGCCGCCATGTGCTGCCTTGTAGGCATCGTTCAGCACGCCCTCGATCTCGGTCAGGATGATCTTGATGGCCGAGGCAGGTTTCTGCGCCGTGAACGACTCGACCGCTTCCCTCAGTAGCACCGCCTTGGCCGCGAAATGCGGCTTCGCGACCCAGCGCTCTACAAGATGGCCCATCCGGGCGGCGTCGAACGCATCGACGATCTTCGCCTCGATCTTGGCGATGTCGCCCCCGACCTCGATGTGGCGCGCGAGGTCGTGGAACTCAGTGGTGATGATCTCGACGAACGGGAACCATCCCGCCGTCAGCAGTGGATCGAAGATCGCTGGATCGTTGACCGCCTGGTAGAGGTGACGGTAGCGGAGCGTCCTGTGCAGGGTGCCGAGCGCGGTCGAGAACCATCGCTGGTCAAGCTTTCCTTCGGGATTGAAATCGAAGGCAAGCCCAAAGCTCCAGCCTTCCCGAAACAGGCACAGGACCTTGTCCTGCTCGCCAATGGTGACGCACGGGAAGCCCATACCGGTCACGTCGGCGATATCGTTTTCAAAAATCACAGATCGCGCCGTAACGGCACGCTTGATTGTGCATTGCAGTGACACGGCTGCCGTGTCCAACCACAGCTCGGCGGTGTTGTCAGGCTTGATGATCAGCAGGACCGTGTCCACCCGTCGCAAATTTACGGCCGCACCGGACTTTTGCGCCATATGCCTGATAACGCCGTCAAAGCTCTCGACCAGCCGGTGGAAGAACGGCTCGTCCGAACTCAGAGCAAGCCGCGTCCAGACCTTGACATGCTGCCCGCCTTTGGCCGGTTCTGCCACGAAACCGGTGATCGGTTCGACATCTTCGAACCGCAGCGGGTCGCCGAGGTTACGCACGCCGAGCACGCCAGTCAGGGCTGCCACTGCCGGCGCCAGCTCTGCATTCTCTGCCATGGTTCTTGTCCTTTGTCCTTGGTGACTATGGCACCGCTGGCGTGTCCGGAACGATTGAGCACGGCACAAGCACGACGGCTGGCCCTCGGGCCGTTGACCCCTTAGCGCTTTCGCCGTCGGTTCTGGGTCGTCAGCAGCTGCCGCATCGCAGACGAAGTGCACGCAATCAGCGTGAAGGAGGCATCGTTCAGCGTATCACAAGCGTCCACATCTGGCCGACCCAGCCGGACGACGATCGGCTCTGATGACCCGTTTGAGTCACTCAGTCAGCATCGTCGCTGGTCCGCTGTCTCGCCAGTATCGGACATTCGCATGCAGCGCTGTAGTAACTAGCGTCGGTACTGCGCAGCGGAATGGCGCATTCTGGTGGCTCGTCTGCCTCATAACCCGAAGGCCACACGTTGAAATCCTGCCAGCGCAATCTCAGCGTCGTAAGACTTGCGCGACTGCGACGTGTTGGAAGGTCAAACGTTACGCGGGCATCAAAATGTTCTGGCAGAATCTTGAACCTTATCGACCGGGAGATTGTGTGAGCGACGAATGCGAGGGTTATGCTTCCGATATGCCCGATGTACAACGAGAACAATGGATGTGGTTGCTTAGGCAAGGCGCGGAGACATCGTTTCGCGAAACTGTAGAGTGGGCTCGGGAAGTCACAAAGCACCTTGTTATTCTTAATGGTGCAGGCCTAGCGGCAACGGCTTCGACGATAGCCGCCAACGTGATTCCAGCGGAGTACTTCGGCACTTTGAGCTGGGTCACTGGCTTGTACATCGCGGGACTGAGTTGTGCCTTCCTTAATATGGTCTGGCGGTGGCAAATTAGCGGAATCGAGGCCGAGGGGCAATTTAACTTCATTCACGATTTCGCTCTTGACCGTGCATCGATTCAGCATTCAGATGCGCCATTTTTGAATCGAATCTTGGTTCGCGGTGTTACCTACATCGTATTAGCGATTGCGTCGATTTCGTTCATCGGCGGTTCGTGCCTGCTGGTCAAGACGCTGCTCGCCTCGCGCGAGGCGAGCGAAACCGACCGCGTTGGCACGATCGCCTATCGATTTGTCATGCCCGTCGGGGTATCGCAAGCGTCCGAATATCCTGACATTTTCAAGCCGCTGACCTTGCGCGCGGTCCCCTGAACGGCAAAGACGGTTAGAGCATCAGCCACAAGCTGCGGAGAAAAAGCGCGCCGATATGTTTGGCGCGCTTCCTGCGGGGAACAGGGGAACGTACTGCCTGAGAAACTGGGCAAACATGGAGGGCCGACCGGCCTTGTAGTGGTGTTGACAAACAACAAAATATGACATTACTGATAACGGTAGCGGGAAAAGGATTTGCGTTAGCGACCTCGGACACGAGGATTTGCACCAAATCAGGATCGAAATTTCTGCCTATCGACGAAAACTTTAACAAGCACATTGTTTTCCGTTCCGGCGGCCTTGTAGGTGATATAACTTACACGGGAGTAGCGCAGTGGCAAACCGGTGGTCGCACCATTCGTCTGTATGACTTGATCTCAGACTCCGTTTCGGAAGCATCACGAGAAACATTGGATTTCGGTCCGTTGGTAAAGAAACTGGCAACCGATTTAAGCCGGCGGCTGAGAGGACGATCCTTGGCTGGACCAAATGGAAAGCCATTTGTCGAGATACATATATGTGGAAGACACGAAAGTGTGCCGATCCCATTTATTGCGGTGCTGTCAACATTTAGAACAGCGCCACCTTGGAATTTTGAACAAGAACTCCAGTGGGACCTTGATGTTGGGGACTTCAAGTTCTTTCTACTGATGGCAGATCGACCAGAAGTCATAATTGGCGGCATGGACACGGTTGTGCGGCTCGAGGAGCGGCAGTGGATATCAAACGCGGTAAGTGCGGGTGCCGATGCGTTCAACACCTCACGGATGTGTTCACGAATTATCCAGGCAGCATCGTCGCGCCATCAATTGGTCGGGGCACGCTCCGTAGCGGTCGTTCTTCCGGAAGTCGGGATGCTTGATACCAACTTGTTCGATGGACTCGATGATGATCTGACTGCATTTTTTCCACGCATCGCTTTCGCAAGCGGATCCTATCTCGGACCAAGCGAATTCAAGGTCGATCTAAATTTGGTGGCGGATGGACATCTTCCTCAGCACAGCCTTTTTTTTAAATCTGTGATCGAGAGGCGATGGAAAAAATCAATCCGCCGCCGAATGTTCCGGTATCGAGGTGGAAAGAAAATTCCAAGTGTGATGGGACTGTTGGGCTTGGCGATATTCGGCAAGATACGAGATGACTACATCGATTTCGGACTAGGTGACGAGGATGCTGATGAACAGCAACTATCGAACTGAAGCCTCATAGACCACGCAACCATGCCTCACAGTTGCGCTCGTCGATGAAGCAGTTCGAAGATGGGAGGGCCGCCGACCAATCTGCGAAAGACTATTCGCTCTGCCGTACCCAAAGAATCAATCATCGATCAACGACCCTTCTCGCCGTCCAAGAGGACATTCGCGCCCTCTTGCCGAACGACTCCATGGCCGACGAACGTCGGTCGCGGTGGCGCCTTCCATCGGCTAGGTCCGCACGATTTGTGCTGGCCTGTCATGTTTCTATCCCGAGAATACAACTGCGGCTAGTCCTTGATCGCCGACGACCCCAGCTTCTCCTCGGCTATTTTTGTGAATGGCAAGTATAAGGAAGGCACTGCATTGGGCGCGCAACCAGTTATCGCTCCGCCTGTTGCTCTCTTTGACGTCTAATCAGCACTGACGCTAACCAGACAACGATTGTCGCCACAACGAAGCTCATGAGGAGCAGCGCGCCGAGCAACACGTTTTCTTCGCCCTCAGAACCGATGACGCCAAATAGATGGAACACCGGCGTCAGCGCAGTCCACACGGCATCACTACCCACCCAACGCGCAAGCGGGTCGATACGCGAAAGCCCGAAGAATACGAGCGGCGTAAGCAGGACGGCAAGGCCGGTACGCAGAAGCACTCTCATCGCACGTCCACCGTACCGTAGTAGGGAATGTCAGTGCCAGGGATGACTGTAGCCGGTTGCGATAGCAGGTACGTGCTCAGCCGATCGAACTGCGCTTGCGACGTGAGCGTGATGCAGCCATCGCTGATACCCCAGCGCCCATTCGGATGCAGCCGGAAATTGCCGCGCCTCACGCCGTTTACGAACGTCCAGTCATCGATCTTGCCATCAGCGCTGTAGAGCGCAAACCAGGATGACCGATTGCTGTTTGACCACATATCCAATGCGAGGTCGCGCAAACGCCCAAGTCGGCCGCCTGGCTCCCGTTTGATAATGTAATAGCGCCCCTTGGGGATAGGGCCGGCACCGACGACTGCCGTGTCAGCGGGGTTATCGACGTGATCCTTGTTGCCCGAGAATGCTGCTACTCCCCCGAATCCGCTACATAGGAGCGTCGAGAGCTTCTGTCCGTTGAGTGCAAATGTACATTGCGCTGGCATACCGGTCCTTTGAGTCTGTGACTGCGGTAAGGTATGACAAATTACGCGGTTTGCGCAATCGATGTGGCGCCGCGAGGCGGAGAATATGCGCGGTGCATTGATGATCTCTACCGGTTGCGGAGCCACGCGGCTCTATAGGATCGGCCCGAGGCGCATCGTTATCAGTCCGTGAGCCGCAAGGAATGTGAACGATGAGAGTCCGTTTCGCTCACGCGTTCCGTTTGGTAAGCCTCTACCGACGCTCGCCATGATTGGACTTTTGGAGCGCAACAGCGCCGCTAGGGCTTTTTCATGAGCTCTTCTTCGAGTTTGAGCAGTTGTCTTGATCGCGCGCGAAGCCGTCTGGCGGGAGTCCCGAAGTAAACGCCCCAGGAGCCGAGACTCTTGGTAACCAGCGACAGTGCCCCGATCGACGCTCCTTCGCCAATAGAGCATCCAGGCAGGATGACGCTTCCCGATCCAACAATGACGTGGCGCCCAAGGTTTACCGGTGCGATCTTGACGTTCAGAAAATCCTTGGGAACGGTCGGATTCGTCAGGGCCGCGCCAGAGTAATCGTCCGAAGTGCTGTAGATGCGCACGCCTTGCGACAAACCAGAGAAATCACCCAGCTCGATACCGCCGCCACCCGCGAGAAACGCCATGCCACCGATGTGAACGTGTGAGCCGATCTTAATATAGCCGCTTGAGGCAGACATTACGGTCGGGCCATCGATACGCACGTTGTCGCCGATCGATATGTTTTGCATGCCGATGATGATGCAGTTTTTAGCGTAAGCGCGAATTAACGCACACCACAATGAGCCGGCGCGTAGGGCTAGATCATGCAGGAACTAATACGTCGCGCGGCTTGGCAACGTTGAACGGCAACAGATCGCTGATATCGGCATCCGCTGCACGCTGCGGTAGTTCGGTCAGCACGCGAAGCAGATAGGTATACGGTTCGACGTTGCACGCGCGGCACGTGAGCATCAGGCTATAGATGATGGCGCTCGCCTTCGCCCCGGCGACGGTGTCACTGAACAACCACGCCTTTCTTCCGGTCGTAAATGGCCGGATGTCCCGTTCTTATCCGCGCTACGGAATTATGCAGACCTCTGCCTTGGCGCGACGCCAGCCGCATTTATGATCCGGAGTTGTCACGGCCGGCGCAGGCCTTGGGCAGGCATCAGGAAGACTGTGCATTGATGAAA
>CABFVV010000089.1_pt1 | contig 40083 bp, 33 predicted proteins | sample 8864751 | NCBI WGS metagenome assembly CABFVV01 (sample SAMEA5735770, study PRJEB23740) | soil metagenome | biome: forest; feature: forest soil; material: soil | place: USA | collected 2013-10-13 | depth 0.1 m | reverse complement strand
CGGTCACGGTAGCCGCCTTTGACGGGCTTCGCGAAAGTGCGCTCGCCACGCTCGGAGGCGCCACGTTCGCCTTCAAAACGGCGCGGTGCTGCACTGTCGCTGCGCGGACCGCGCTCGCCAGTACGGCGCTCCTGAGGGGCGCCACGGTCGCTGCCGAAGCGGGGCCGATCCAAGGCGTCGCGTGCCGGACGCTCGCCACGCGGTCCACCTTCCGACGGACGGCCTGCACCCGGACGCGGACCGCTGAACGAGCGGCGTTCGCCTTCGTCGCGGCGCGGGGCGCGGTTGCCTTCGAAACTGCGCGGAGCGCGTTCGCTGCGATCTGTGCTGCCTTCGAAGCGGCGGGGTGCGCGTTCGCCGCGATCGCCAGTACCTTCAAACCGGCGCGGGGCGCCTTGGCTGCGTTCACCGTCAGCGCGACGCGGAGCACGTTCACTGCGATCACCACCGCCTTCAAACTTGCGAGGTGCACGCTCACTATCGTCCCGACGCGGCGGACGGTCGTTGCCCTCAAATCGACGCGGAGCGCTTTGGCTACGTTCGCCGTCAGCACGGCGCGGAGCGCGTTCGCTGCGATCAGCGCCACCTTCAAACTTACGGGGTGCACGAGCGCCCTCGTCCCGACGCGGCGCACGATCGCCGCCGCCTTCAAACCGGCGCGGAGCGCCTTGGCTACGTTCGCCGTCAGCACGGCGCGGCGCGCGTTCGCTACGATCAGCACCACCTTCAAACTTACGGGGCGCACGAACGCCCTCGTCCCGACGCGGCGCACGATCGCCGCCGCCTTCAAATCGGCGTGGAGCGCCTTGACTACGTTCGCCGTCAGCGCGGCGCGGAGCACGTTCGCTACGATCGCCACCACCTTCAAACCGACGTGGCGCACGTTCACCATCGTCCCGATGCGGAGCGCGATCACTGCTGCCTTCGAAGCGACGTGGCGCACCACCGGCCCCTTCACGCCGCGGCGGCCGGCGCGCAGCGCCAGCATCCCGCTCGCGGGAAAACGATCCTTCAGCCCGTGGCGCACGCGCCCCGGCGCCTGCCGGCTTGCCCGCACCCGCCGGCCGCTTGCCACCACCCGCTGCGCCAGCGCCTTCACCCCGCGCCCCGTTAAACCCGGCCGTCGGCGTAGACGGCCTCGGCCCGGTCGGGCGCGTCGGCTTACGCGCCGAATTGCTTCCGGTACGGACAGGGGCGCGTTCGGACGAAGCCGGCCGCGGGTGCTTGGCTGTTAATTTGACTCGCATGAAATCTCACACTGCAATCGCGCGCAGCAGTTCGGTCTCGACCTGAATTTGCAGGCGGTTGTCCGACAGACCGTGTCCATCCAGCAGGAACACGTCTTCGACACGTTCGCCGAGCGTATTGATCCGCGCCGACGCAACGCCGACCCGGTGCTCGGCCAGCACGCGCGCGATTGAATAAAGAAGGCCTGGCCGGTCGTTCGCAGACACGGACAGGATGTAATATTGGCCGCGCTCGTCGGCCCGAAGATCGACGCGCGGCGTAACAGGGAAGGTCCGCGACAGCCGTGACAAACGGCCTTTCGACGGTCCCGGAAGCAGGGTGCCGTCACCGGTCAGGCGTGCGGTCAGTTCCTGTTCGACCAGATTGGCAATATCGCGATAATGCACGTCTTCTTCGGTATGCGCGACGAGGAAATTATCGAGCGCGTACCCGTGGCGGGTCGTGCTGACCCGCGCATCGAGCACCGACAAGCCATTGCGGTCGAAATACGCACAAATGCCGGCGAACAGATCGGGCTGGTCTTTCACATACACCAGCACCTGAAGCGCCTCGCCGATCGGCGAAGGACGCGCCCGCACGATCGGCGTCGCGGTTTCGACGTGCCGGTACAGCACACGGGTCTGCCACGCGATATCCGCGGCGTCGTGGCGCAGGAAATAGCCGATATCCAGCTTGTCCCATAGCGCCTTTTGCGAGCCTTCCGGCACGGTTTCGAGGCGCAGCAGCGCAAGCGCCTCTTCCTGGCGCGATTTCAGTTCCGAATGCGCGTCAGGCCGTGCGCCGCCGAGCACCGCCAACGTTGCGCGGTAGAGGTCCTCGAGCAGCTTGCCTTTCCACGTGTTCCAGACTTTCGGGCTGGTGCCGCGAATGTCGGCCACGGTCAACAGGTAAAGCGCGGTGAGCCGGCGCTCGTTGCCGACCAGTTCGGCAAAGCGCTTGATGACTTCGGGGTCGCTCGTATCCTGCTTCTGCGCGACCTGGCTCATGGTCAGATGCTGCTGAACCAGCCAGACGACCAATTCGCCATCCTCGCCTTCGATGCCATGGTTGCGGCAGAAGCGCCGCGCGTCGGCCATGCCGAGCGTGGAATGGTCGCCGCCGCGGCCCTTGGCGATGTCGTGAAACAGCGCCGCCACGTACAGCACCCACGGCCGGTCGAAATTGGCGATCAACTGGCTGCAGAACGGATATTCGTGCGCGTGCTCGGCGACCGCGAAGCGGCGCAGATTGCGCAGCACCATGAGGATGTGCTGATCGACCGTATAGACGTGATACAGGTCGTGCTGCATCTGCCCGACGATGCGCCGGAAGTTCAGCAGATAGCGCCCGAGCACGCTGGTCTGGTTCATCAGCCGCAGCGCGTGCGTGATGCCGGCCGGCTGCTTCAGGATGTCCATGAACAGGCGCCCGTTTTCCGGATCTCGCCGCCAATGCTGGTCCATCACGTCGCGGGCGTTGTAGATCGCGCGTAGGGTACGCGCCGACAAACCCTTCACGCCCGGCGTCTGTTCGTAGAGCAGGAAGGCTTCGAGGATCGCGTTCGGCTCGCGCTGGAAGACGTCATCGCTGGCGATCTCCAGCATGCCCTGCTTCTCGACGAAACGGTCCGACAGCACGCGCGTGATGCCGCTTGTGTTCGGGAAGAGCTGCGCTTCGATGTTCTGGATCAGGATGGTGGCGAGCTGCGTAACGGCTTTGGCGGACCAGTAATAGCGGCGCATCAGTTGTTCGCTGGCGCGCTTCGTGGCCGTCGGTTTATAGCCGAAGCTTTCGGCCACCGGCGTTTGCAGGTCGAACACCAGAATGTCCTGGCGGCGGCCGGCGATCACATGCAAGCGGGCACGCAGCGTTTTCAGGAAGCCTTCATTGCGGCGCAGTTCGCGCGCTTCGCGCTCGGTGATCAGGCCGCGTGCTTCGAGCTCGCGCCAACTGCTGCCGAAGCCGGCCGCCTGGGTAATCCACAGAATCAGTTGCAGATCGCGCAGGCCGCCCGGGCTTTCCTTGATGTTCGGCTCGAGCGCATACGGCGTGTCCTGAAACTTGGCGTGCCGCTGGCGCATTTCCAGTACTTTGGCCTGGAAGAACGCGCGCGGGTCGAGCGTTTCGCGGTAGCGCTTCGCAAAGTCGTCGAAGAGCAGGGTGCTGCCCGTAATGCGTCGCGCTTCGAGCAGCGAGGTGCGCACGGTGACGTCGTTGGCGGCTTCTTCGACACACTGCACCACGCTGCGCACGCTGCTGCCGAGTTCGAGCCCCAAATCCCACGCGAGGCTGATAAAACGTTCGATGCGCGCTTCGAGATGCGCGATCGGCGCGTCGGGCAGCAGGACCAGAATGTCGATGTCGGAGTGCGGCGCGAGTTCGCCCCGCCCGTAGCCGCCGACCGCGAGCAGCGCCAGCTCGGGCGGCAGCTCACAGGTATTCCAGGCGGCGCGCAGCGACTCGTCCGTGGCGCGCGCCAGCGCGGCCATCAGCGAGTCGACGTTGGAGGCGGTCTTGAAGCGTTCCAGCAACTGGGCTTTGGCCACTTTGTAGTCCGCCTTGAGCGACGTGGCATAGGATTGGGCGACGGCTGGAACACTACTCATTGGCAGGCGGGCGGGTTGGGGGCGGAAGTCGTTCAGGCCGTGGCCGCGACAACCGGCGGACGCGCGGGCGTGCCGGCCGAGATAGTCAGCACGTCGTAACCGGTTTCGGTGACGAGCACGGTGTGTTCCCACTGTGCCGACAGGCTGCGGTCCTTGGTTTTGACGGTCCACTGATCCGGCATGGTGCGGATGTCGCGCCGACCGGCGTTGATCATCGGTTCGATCGTAAAGATCATGCCGGTCTGCAGTTCGAGCCCGGTGCCGGGACGGCCGTAGTGCAAAATCTGCGGGTCCTCGTGAAACACCGTGCCGATGCCGTGGCCGCAATATTCGCGCACCACGCTGTAGCCTTGCCCTTCAGCATGCTTCTGGATGGCGTAGCCGATGTCGCCGAGATGGGCGCCCGGGCGCACCTGATCGATGCCGAGCCACATGCATTCGAAGGTGGTCTGCACGAGGCGCTTGGCCATGATCGAGCCTTCGCCGACGATGAACATCCGGCTGGTGTCGCCGAAATAGCCTTCCTTGATCACCGTGACGTCGATATTCAGTGCGTCGCCGTTTTTCAGCGTCTTGTCGCCCGGAATACCGTGACAGATCACGTCGTTCACGGAAATGCAGGTGGCTTTCGGGTAAGGCGGATAGCCGGGCGGCTGATAATTCAGCGGCGCCGGAACCGTGCCTTGCACCTGGAGCATGTATTCGTGACACAGCCGGTCGAGTTCGCCGGTCGTGATGCCGGCCGTGACGAACGGCGTGATGTAGTCGAGCACTTCGCTAGCGAGCTTGCAGGCGACGCGCATCTGCGCGATATCGTGTTCGTTTTTGAGCGTAATAGCCATGAGTCGGGCCTGAAATGCGATTTATTGTAAGATTATCGCACCATATTCCCGCTGCCGCAGGGTTTTGCCACGGTTTTGCAATAAGGTGGTGGGAGCGCAGGTGCAACCCGCCTGCGGCAAACGGGAGCTACCGCGCAGGTTGAGTCGGCCGATAGTCACGTGCTATAATCTTTGGCTAAGTCGATCTCTGTCTTATTTTGTTGCTCTATTAGTCACTCTGATAAGCGCAAACTGGCAGGAAAGGCGCCTCGTAGCGATAGTTGCCTGCGCTACAGGTCAGGCAGTGCCAAGGCAGCAGACTCGCAAGCCGGCGCACCCAGGGTGTCCGTCGCGTTCAGCCAAAAAAGGCAGCGCGGCAGATACGGCAGCCGGCTTAAGACCCAACCCTCGCGGAGATTTTCATGGCAGTTACCATGCGTCAAATGCTGGAAGCCGGTGTCCACTTCGGTCACCAAACGCGCTTCTGGAACCCGAAGATGGCCCCCTTCATTTTCGGCCATCGCAACAAGATTCACATCATCAACCTCGAAAAGACGCTGCCGATGTACAACGACGCGCTGAAGTACGCGCGTCAACTGGCAGCGAATCGCGGCACGATCCTGTTCGTCGGCACGAAGCGTCAATCGCGCGACACGATCGCTGAAGAAGCACAGCGCGCTGGCATGCCTTACGTCAACGCACGCTGGCTCGGCGGCATGCTGACCAACTTCAAGACGCTGAAGGTCTCGATCAAGCGCCTGAAGGACATGGAAGCATCGCTGGAAGCTGGCGAAACCGAACGCATGAGCAAGAAGGAAGCGCTCCTGTTCGAACGCGAAATGGCCAAGCTGCAAAAGTCGATCGGCGGCGTGAAAGACATGGGCGGCATTCCGGACGCGATCTTCGTGGTCGACGTCGGCTACCACAAGATTGCCGTGACCGAAGCGAACAAGCTCGGTATTCCGGTCATCGCCGTGGTCGATACGAACCACTCGCCGGAAGGCATCGACTACGTGATCCCGGGTAACGACGACGCTTCGAAGGCTGTCGCTCTGTACACGGCTGGCGTGGCTGACGCAATCGTCGAAGGCCGTGCTAACGCGGTTAACGAAGTGGTGCAAGCTGCTCGCGGTGGTGATGGCGACGAGTTCGTCGAGGTCAACCCGGAAGCGTAAAGCTGCCCCGTGTCCGGCAAAAAAGGGGGCTTTCTACAGGCCCCCTTTTTTTAAGCCGCGACAAAGTAGTGGTGTGCTGTGAGTAGTGCTGAAACATAGCCCGTAAAAAATACGTGCGACGTTGAAACGAATTCTTGCCGCCGGTATCGAAGTCCGCGCGGCGTGTGACAGACGGAACTCAAGGAGCAAATGATGGCGGCAATTACCGCAAGCATGGTTGCAGAACTGCGCGCAAAGACCGACGCGCCGATGATGGAATGCAAGAAGGCGCTGACGGAAGCTGAAGGCGACATGGCGCGCGCTGAAGAGCTGCTGCGCGTGAAGCTGGGCAACAAGGCCAGCAAGGCAGCGTCGCGCGTGACGGCTGAAGGCGTGGTCGCATCGTTCATCGGCGGCAACGCTGGTTCGCTGGTCGAACTGAACTGCGAAACCGACTTCGTTTCGAAGAACGACGACTTCCTGGCATTCTCGAAGACGGTCGCTGAACTGGTCGCTACGCAAAACCCGGCTGACGTCGCTGCCCTGTCGGCACTGCCGTTGGACGGCTCGACGGTCGACGCAGTGCGCCTCGCACTGGTTGGCAAGATCGGTGAAAACCTGTCGATCCGCCGTTTCGTGCGTTTCGAAACCTCGAACAAGCTGGCAGCATACCTGCACGGCACGCGTATCGGCGTGCTGGTCGAGTACACCGGCGCGGACGAGCAGGTCGGCAAGGACGTGGCAATGCACATCGCCGCCATGAAGCCGGTCTCGCTGTCGTCGGACGACGTCCCGGCCGATCTGATCGCGAAGGAACGTAGCATTGCTGAGCAGAAGGCTGCTGAATCGGGCAAGCCGGCTGAAATCGTCGCCAAGATGGTCGACGGCAGCGTGCAGAAGTACCTGAAGGAAGTGTCGCTGCTGAACCAGACGTTCGTTAAGAACGACAAGCAGACGATCGAACAGATGCTGAAGGCTGGCAACGCGAGCGTGCAGAAGTTCGCGCTGTTCGTGGTCGGCGAAGGCATCGAGAAGAAGCAGGACGACTTCGCAGCCGAAGTGGCCGCTCAAGTCGCTGCTGCAAAGCAACAATAAGTATCGCTTAAGCTTCAGTTAGTACCGTTGGACCCGCGGCGGAGCAAGACTCTGCCGCGGTCGGCAGCGCCGCAAGGCTGCACGCGGGTGACCCTCGTGGCGCACGCCGCTGGCGGACCCCAGGGTTCGTCAATTTGGCGACGCTTGCCCGAATCAGCATTTCACCCCTACATTAGTCCCTTGTTGTTGCCCTGTTCTGCGCGATCTGGATACCTCTATGCCCACTGCCTATAAACGCGTCCTGCTCAAACTCTCCGGTGAAGCTCTGATGGGCGACGATGCCTTCGGCATCAATCGCGCGACCATCGAACGAATGGTAGCGGACGTGGCCGAAGTGGTCCGTCTCGGAACGCAGCTGGCCGTGGTGATCGGCGGCGGTAATATTTTCCGCGGCGTCGCGGGCGGCGCGGCCGGTATGGATCGCGCCACGGCTGACTACATGGGTATGCTGGCCACCATGATGAACGCGCTGGCGCTGCAGGACGCAATGCGCCACGCCGGTATCGAAGCGCGCGTGCAATCCGCGCTGCGTATGGACCAGGTGGTCGAGCCTTACATCCGCCCGCGTGCGATTCGCCAGCTCGAAGAAGGCAAAGTCGTCATTTTCGCGGCCGGCACCGGCAACCCGTTCTTCACGACCGACACGGCCGCCGCACTGCGAGGTTCGGAAATCGGCGCGGAAGTCGTGCTGAAAGCCACCAAGGTGGACGGCGTTTATTCAGCCGACCCCAAGAAAGACCCGAGCGCGACTCGTTACACCACGATCAGCTTCGACGAAGCCATCGGCCGCAATCTGCAGGTGATGGACGCCACGGCATTCGCGCTGTGCCGCGATCAGAAGCTGCCGATCCGGGTGTTTTCGATCGTCAAGCCGGGTGCGCTCAAGCGCATCGTACTAGGCGAGGACGAGGGCACCCTCGTCCACGTGTAAACTCTCGTTCACATAACGTGGGCTTTAACGCGGGCCCAGGCCGCCGCATAGTGCGCGCGCTGGCCGGCTCGCACCGTTTTGAAGGTTCGGAGGTTTAAAAATGTCTGTGGCTGATATCAGGAAGGGCGCTGAACAAAAGATGCAGCGTTCCATCGACGCGTTCAAGAACGACCTGTCGAAGATCCGCACGGGCCGTGCACACACGGGCCTGCTCGATCACATCCAGTGCGATTACTACGGTTCGCCGGTGCCGATTTCGCAGGTCGCGAATCTGACGCTGATCGACGCACGCACGATCGGCGTGCAGCCGTGGGAAAAGAAGATGGTCCAGGTCGTCGAAAAGGCGATTCGCGAGTCGGACCTCGGTCTGAACCCGGCTACGCAAGGCGACGTGATCCGCGTGCCGATGCCCGCGCTGACCGAAGAACGCCGCCGCGAACTGACCAAAGTGGTCAAGAGCGAGGCGGAAACGGCCAAGGTCGCTGTTCGTAACCTGCGCCGTGATGCAAACGAGCAACTGAAGAAGCTCGTGAAAGACAAAGAAATTTCTGAAGATGACGAGCGCCGTGCAGGTGACGACGTTCAGAAACTGACGGACAAGTTCGTCACGGAAATCGACAAGCTTGTAGTGACCAAAGAAGCCGAGATCATGACGGTCTGAGGCCGGTTGGCTCAGCACCTTTAAGATCTCCACTTCTTTTTTTGCAGTCACTGTCCCGACGGCCATGACCTATACCAGCTCAACCGTGCGCGTGCCTGATGTCGCCGCGGTGCCGCGACATATCGCGATCATCATGGACGGCAACGGCCGTTGGGCGACCCAGCGCCGTCTGCCGCGCGTGGCCGGCCATACGCGCGGCGTCGACGCAGTGCGTGCGGCCGTCGAGGCCTGCGCCCGGCAGGGCGTCGAATATCTGACGCTGTTTGCCTTCAGCTCGGAAAACTGGCGCCGCCCGAACGACGAAGTGTCGTTCCTGATGCGCCTGTTCGTCACCGCGCTGGAGCGCGAGATCGGCAAGCTGCACGCGAACGGCATCCGTCTGCGCGTGGTTGGCGATCTGTCCCGATTCGATACGCGCATCCGCGACCTGATCCGGCGCGCGGAAACCAAAACCGCGCGCAATACCCGCCTCACGCTCACCATTGCCGCCAACTACGGCGGCCGCTGGGACATCATGCAGGCCACCCGCAAGCTCGCCGAACAATCGGCGCTGGCGGGCAAGGCGGTCGAGGTGAACGAGGACTCGTTCGCCGAACACCTGTCGATGGCCTATGCGCCGGAGCCGGACCTTTTTATCCGCACCGGCGGCGAGCGCCGCGTCAGCAACTTCCTGCTGTGGCAACTCGCTTACACCGAGTTCTACTTCACCGACACGTTCTGGCCGGATTTCGACGCCGACGCGCTCGGCCACGCCATCGCATCCTACGCGGAGCGTGAGCGCCGCTTCGGCCGCACCAGTGCTCAACTCGAGCCGCAATCGCAGAACGTCGATTCGCTTCCATGCTAAAAACCCGTGTCATCACGGCGATCATCCTGCTGGCGATCTTCCTGCCGGTCACGCTGTTCGCGCCGGTGGGCGCGTTCGGCGCGCTGATCGCCTTCGTCGTCGTGTTCGCCGCGTGGGAGTGGGCGCGTCTGCTGAAGCTCGGCGGCGCGGGCCCGGTCATTTACGCGCTGGTTGCTGCGGTGGCGCTGGTCGCGAGCACGCGGTTCGGCACCGGCGTCGAGGAGCCCCGGCCGCTCTTTCAGGCGGCCGCCATTTTCTGGGTGATCGCGGGGCCGTATGTGCTCCTGCGCAAGCCGACTCTCGCGCAAGGCGCCTGGCGCGCGTTTCTCTTTCTTGCCGGCATTGTGGTATTCGTCGCGTGCTGGCATGCTCTCGTCGCCGCGCGCATGCAGGGCGTGGCCTTCGTGCTGTCGCTGCTCCTATTGGTATGGCTGGCCGATATCGGCGCATACTTCTCTGGAAAAGCTTTCGGAAAGCACAAGCTGGCGCCTGCCATCAGCCCGGGTAAGACTTGGGAAGGCGCGATCGGCGGCTGGCTGGTGGTGATGATCGTCGCGGCGGCGGCGGTCTTTTTGCACGCGTTCGAGCCGACCCTGTATTCTGCGCTGCTGGCGCAATGGGGCGCCGTCCGTACGCTGCTCGCCCTGACCCTGCTGGTGGTATTCAGCGTGGTGGGCGACCTGTTCGAATCCATGATGAAACGCCAGGCCGGAGTGAAAGATTCAAGCGGCCTGTTGCCTGGGCACGGTGGCGTACTCGACCGCATCGACGCATTGTTGCCGGTGCTGCCGCTTGCCATGCTGCTGCTCGGCTAGAGAAAGAGATATGCAAAAACGTCTGACATTGCTCGGTTCCACGGGCTCGATTGGAGACAGCACGCTCGACGTCGTCGCGCGTCATCCCGAGCGCTTTTCGGTGTACGCGCTCACGGCGCATCGCAACGGCGACAAGCTCGTCGAGCAATGCCTGCGCTTTCAGCCTGAAGTCGCGGTAGTCGGCGACGCCGATACCGCTGCGCATGTCGCGGCGAAGTTGCGCGAAGCCGGCTGCAAGACCGAAGTCACGTATGGGCCGCAAGCGCTCGTCGACGTGTCGAAGAGTGACGGCTGCGATACGGTTGTAGCGGCGATTGTCGGCGCGGCAGGCCTCGCGCCGAGTCTCGCTGCCGCGCGCGCCGGCAAGCGCATCCTGCTCGCCAACAAGGAAGCGCTGGTGATGTCCGGCGCGATCTTCATGGACGCGGTGCGAGACAACGGCGCCGTGCTGCTGCCGGTCGACAGCGAACACAACGCGATTTTCCAGTGTCTGCCGCGCGAAGCCGCACAGCATGGCGGCGTGTCGAAGATCATCCTGACCGCGTCAGGCGGCCCGTTCCGCACGCGCGAACCGGCCACGCTGGTCGACGTCACGCCGGACGAAGCATGCAAGCATCCGAACTGGGTCATGGGCCGCAAGATTTCGGTCGACTCGGCCACGATGATGAACAAAGGCCTTGAAGTGATCGAGGCGCACTGGCTCTTCGATCTGCCGGGCGAGCGCATCGAGGTGCTGATTCACCCGCAAAGCGTGATCCATTCGATGGTGTCGTACGCCGACGGCTCGGTGCTCGCACAACTGGGCAATCCCGACATGCGCACGCCGATCGCGCATGCGCTGGCATTTCCGGACCGCGTCGATTCGGGCGTGGCGCAACTGGATCTGCTGCAGGTCGCATCGCTGTCGTTCGAAAAACCGGATTACACGCGCTTCCCGTGTCTCGCGCTCGCGGTGAAAGCGCTGGCCGAGGGAGGCCTCGCGAGCGCGGCGCTCAATGCCGCGAACGAAGTCGCTGTTGAAGCGTTCCTGTCGCGCCAGATCGGCTTCATGGCGATCGCTCAGGTAGTCGACGCCGTACTCAACGCGTTGCCGAACCGCAGCGCGCACGCGCTAGAAGACGTGATCGAAGCGGATGCGGCCGCGCGCCGCGCCGCTGCCGACTTCATCGCGCGCCTGCCGGTCAGCGCCCGTCGCACGGAACGCGCCGTCCAGTGAGACGCCTATGAACCTGCTGATCGAACTGCTTGCCTTCGCGGTCGCGATTGGCGTACTCGTGGTCGTCCACGAGTACGGGCATTACAGCGTGGCGCGTTTGTGCGGCGTCAAGGTGCTGCGTTTCTCGATCGGCTTCGGCAAGCCGCTGTTCCAATGGGTGAGCCCGAAGACGGGCACCGAATGGACGATTGCCGCACTGCCGCTCGGCGGCTACGTGAAGATGCTCGACGAGCGCGAAACCGGCGGGGCGCCGATTCCCGTTGAAGCCTTGCCGCATGCGTTCAACCGGCAGTCGGTGTGGCGCCGCTTCGCGATTGTCGTCGCCGGGCCGGTCGCGAATTTCCTGCTTGCCATCGTGCTGTTCGCCCTTGTGTTCGCCACGGGCGTGACGGAACCGGCGGCTGTGGTGGCGGCGCCTGCGCCGAATACGCCGGCAGCACTGGCCGGTTTCGACGGTGGCGAAACGATTGTGGCGGTTCGTGCGGAGAACGCCGGCGAATCCGAGCGAGTGCGTTCGTGGTCCGACCTGCGCTGGAAACTGCTGGGCGCGGCATTCGATCACAAGCGCGTCGTGCTGAGCGCGAAAGACGCGCACGGCACCTCGGATTTCCAGCTGGATCTGCGTGGTATCACCGAGAAAGACGTCGACGACGACTTCATGTCGCGTCTCGGTTTCGAGCCGGGTGGTGGCAAGCTGACGGTCGCCGGGGTGCAGCCGGGTAGCGCGGCGCAAAAGGCAGGCCTTGCGGTGGGCGACCGTCTGCGCGCGATCAACGGTATCCCTACCGACAATGCCACGGCCTTCATCGCTTATGTAAAATCGCACGCCGGCACGCCCGTGACGCTGCAGGTAGAGCGTGGTGGGCAAGCCGCGGGCAAGCTGGAAGACGTTCGCATCGTCCCGCAGTCGCAGCGGGATGACGCGACGGGGCAGCAGATCGGCCGTATCGGTGCGGAGCTCGCCACCCAGGTGCCGTCGATCGACGTGCGTTACGGGCCGGTCGAAAGCCTGCAACTGGGCGCACGCCGTACGTGGGATCTGGCTGTTTATTCGGTGCGCATGTTCGGACGGATGATTGTTGGCGAGGCATCGCTCAAGAATCTTTCCGGCCCCGTGACGATCGCCGATTACGCAGGAAAGAGCGCACGTCTAGGTCCTTCTGCATTCCTGTCGTTCCTGGCCCTTGTCAGTATTAGCCTCGGCGTACTGAACCTGTTACCAATTCCGGTATTGGACGGGGGTCATCTGTTATATTATTTGGTTGAAGCTGTAACCGGCAAAGTTGTCTCCGATCGCTGGCAACTCGTTTTTCAGAGGGCGGGTCTCGCCTGCATCGTCGCGTTGTCGGCGATTGCGCTGTTCAACGATCTGGCTCGTTTAATCCATTTTTAAAGTGTCTGGCGGCGTTCACGATGGCGACCGCCCGACCTGATGCAGCTATACACACTGGGGAAGCACGTTGTTTAAACCTCATCGCTTTGTTCCAAAGACGGTTATAGCCGCGGCGTTTGCCGCGCATGGGCTGGTTGCTCACGCAACGACGCCCTTCGTGGTGCAAGACATCCGGATCGAGGGATTGCAACGCGTCGAACCCGGTACCGTGTTCGCGTACCTGCCCATCAAGCAAGGCGACACCTTTAGCGACGACAAGGCTTCCGAAGCCATTCGCGCGCTGTACGCCACGGGCTTCTTCAATGACGTCAAGATCGCGACGGAAGGCAGTGTCGTCATCGTCCAGGTGCTGGAACGTCCGGCCATCGGCACGATCGACTTCGCCGGCATTCACGAGTTCGACAAGGAAAACCTGACCAAGGCGCTGCGCGCGGTCGGTTTGTCGCAAGGCCGTTACTACGACAAGGCACTTGTCGACAAGGCTGAGCAGGAACTGAAGCGCCAGTACCTGACGCGTGGCTACTATGCCGCCGAAGTCACCACGACGATCACGCCGATCGACCGCAACCGCGTGTCGGTGCTGTTCTCGGTGGCTGAAGGTCCGAGCGCGAAGATCCGCCAGATCAACTTCATCGGCAACAAGGCGTTCAGCACGGGTACGCTGCGCGACGAAATGCAGTTGTCCACGCCGAACTGGTTCTCGTGGTACACGAAGAACGACCTGTACGCGAAAGACAAGCTCACCGGCGACCTCGAAAACGTCCGCTCGTATTACCTGAATCGCGGCTACCTTGAGTTCAACATCGACTCGACCCAGGTGTCGATCTCGCCGGACAAGAAGGACATGTATCTGACGGTCACGCTGCACGAAGGCGAGCCGTACACGATCAACAGCATCAAGCTGGCTGGTAACCTGCTCGACCGCGAGCCGGAGCTGAACAAGCTCATCAAGATCAAACCAGGCGACCGTTTCTCGGCTGAAAAGCTGCAAGCCACCACCAAGGCGATCGTCGACAAGCTCGGCGAATATGGCTATGCGTTCGCTACTGTCAACGCGCAGCCGCAGATCGATCAGGAACACCACAAGGTCGACCTGACGCTGCAAGTGGACCCGAGCCGCCGCGTGTACGTGCGCCGCATCAACGTGGTCGGCAACACGCGCACTCGCGACGAAGTGGTGCGCCGCGAAATGCGCCAGCTCGAAAGCTCGTGGTTCGATTCGAACCGCCTCGCGCTGTCGAAAGACCGGATCAACCGTCTCGGCTACTTCACGGACGTGGACGTGACCACGGTGCCGGTGGAAGGCACGCCGGACCAGGTCGATGTGGACGTCAAGGTGGCTGAAAAGCCGACCGGCGCGATCACGTTGGGCGCGGGCTTCTCGTCGACGGACAAGGTGGTGCTCTCGGCCGGCGTGTCGCAGGACAACGTGTTCGGTTCGGGTACGAGTCTCTCGGTGAACGTGAATACCGCCAAGACGTACCGTACCTTGACGGTTACGCAGGTCGACCCGTATTTCACGGTCGACGGCATCAAGCGGATTACCGACGTCTACTACCGTACGTACCAGCCGCTGTACTACTCGACGGATTCGAGCTTCAAGATCGTCACGATCGGTGGTGACCTGAAGTTCGGTATTCCGTTCTCCGAAGTCGATACGGTGTATTTCGGCGCCGGCCTCGAGCAAAACCAGCTGGACGTCGACGCGAACACGCCGCAGAGCTACAAGGACTACGTAGCCGCCTTCGGCCGTGTGTCGAATAACGTGCCGATCACGGTGGGTTGGTCGCGCGACGCGCGTGACAGCGCACTGGTGCCGAGCCGCGGCTACTTCACGCAGGCGAACGCCGAATACGGCACGCCGATCGGCGGCACGCAGTACTACAAGGCCGACATCAACGCGCAGTACTATTATTCGTTCTCGCGCGGGTTCGTGCTGGGCTTCAACTTCCAGGGCGGTTACGGTAACGGTCTCGGCGGCAAGCCATATCCGATTTTCAAGAACTACTACGCGGGCGGTATCGGTTCGGTGCGGGGCTACGAGCCGAGTTCGCTGGGTCCGCGCGATGCGAAGACGAACGACCCGATCGGCGGCTCGAAGCTGCTGGTGGGTAACATCGAGTTGACGTTCCCGCTGCCGGGTACGGGCTACGACCGCACGCTGCGTGTCTTCACGTTCCTCGACGGCGGTAACGTCTGGGGTACGGAAGGTAACAGCATCGGCGCGAACGGCCTGCGTTACGGCTACGGTGTCGGTCTTGCGTGGATCTCGCCGATTGGCCCGCTCAAGCTCAGCTTGGGCTTCCCGCTCACTAAGCACACCGGCGACCAGTATCAGAAGTTCCAGTTCCAGATCGGGACGGCATTCTGATCCGGCGGAGGGCGACCCGGGCCTTTACGGGTGGCTTCCGGCGGTGGGCCCGGCCAAACTACAGTATCGAGAGGATGACTTTGCGAACCGGTATGTTTTCGAAACGTGTGGCTTGCGCGCTGGCGCTGGCAATGACGCTGGGTGTCGGCGTAGCGGGGGTCGCGCACGCCCAGGAAGCCAGGATCGCTGCGGTGAATTCGGACCGTATCCTGCGCGAATCGGCTGCCGCGAAGGCTGCACAGGTCAAGCTCGAGGCGGAGTTCGCCAAGCGCGACAAGGACCTGGCCGATATGGCGCAGAAGCTGAAGTCGATGTCCGACTCGCTCGACAAGAACGGTGCGTCGATGTCGGCCGCCGATCGCGCGCAGAAGCAGCGCGATCTGTCACAGTTGGATACGGACTTTCAGCGCAAGCAACGCGAGTTTCGCGAGGACCTGAACCAGCGCCGCAACGAAGAGCTGGCGGCGGTGCTCGACCGGGCCAACAAGGTGATCAAGCAGATCGCTGAGCAACAGCATTACGACCTGATCGTTCAGGAAGCGGTGTACGTGAGCCCGCGCATCGACATTACCGATCAGGTGCTCAAGGCACTGGCGGCATCGGGCAACTGAACGCGCGCGCCGGGCACCGGCCGGGTTGCAGCGCAGGGTCGTAGAACTGACAAGTTGGACTGATTGTGCAGCAATCATCTCGCATGGGATCGGAGACAGAGGATAGGCATGGCATTTACGCTTGAGGACATCGTCCAGCAGTTCGGCGGTGAAGTAGTCGGAGAAGGTTCGCAGCGCGTCGGCAGTCTGGCGCCGCTCGACCAGGCAGGCCCGGACCAGCTGGCGTTCCTCGCCAATCCGAAGTACCTGTCGCAGGTCGAGACGACCCGTGCGGGCGCGGTGTTGATCAATGCCGACGACCTCTCGAAACTCAGCTCCCTTACAGGCCGTAACTTCATCGTCACGCCGAATCCGTACGCTTACTTCGCGCGCGTCGCGCAGACATTCATCGACATGGCAGCGCCCAAGGCCGTGCCCGGTGTGCATCCGAGCGCGACGATCGACCCGTCGGCCCAGATTGCCGCGAGCGCGGTGATCGGTCCGCACGTCACGGTGGAAGCGGGCGCGGTGATCGGCGAAAACGTGCGTCTGGACGCCAACGTGGTGATCGGCCGCGGCACGCGAATCGGTGCGGGCTCGCATCTGTATCCGAACGTCGCGGTGTATTACGGCTGCAAGCTCGGCGAGCGCGTGATTGTGCACGCCGGCGCGGTGATCGGTTCGGACGGTTTTGGCTTCGCGCCGGATTTCGTCGGTGAAGGCGATGCGCGTACCGGCAGTTGGGTGAAAATTCCGCAGGTCGGCGGTGTGTCGATCGCGGCGGACGTCGAAATCGGTGCGAACACCACCATCGACCGCGGCGCCATGGCCGACACGATCATCGAGGAGTGCGTGAAAATCGACAACCTCGTGCAGATCGGCCACAACTGCAAGGTCGGCGCTTACACCGTGATCGCCGGCTGTGCGGGCATTGCAGGCAGCACCACGATCGGCCGTCATTGCATGATCGGCGGCGCGGTTGGGATCGCCGGACACGTCACGCTGGCTGACTATGTGATCGTCACGGCGAAGTCGGGCGTCTCGAAGTCCTTGCTGAAGCCTGGCCTGTACACAAGCGCATTCCCGGCTGTGAACCATGCCGACTGGAACAAGAGTGCCGCTTTGCTGCGTAACATCGACAAACTTCGCGATCGTATCAAGGCGCTCGAAAATGCCGCTTCGGCAGGCAAGCCAGCCGGCGCGGCAAGCAATTCCGCGGGCGACGAAGCCTGAGAAGTATCGCGCTGACCTGCGGGTCAACCCGCACAACAATCCGCGGGCCAACCGGCCGGTACCGCGTAAAATAGCGGGCAAGCATCAGGAAGCAAAGTCGGTTGCCGTGACCGGGTGGCATGGCCGCCTGGTTTCGACAAGCGCCGGCAGCACGCGTTACCAACCCACCTGCACCAGCATCCGCAGTCATCATCGCGCAGTCAATGCGTGAGTAGAAACACCATGAGCACCGAAAAAATCAATCTCGACATTCATAAGATTCTCACGCTGCTGCCCCATCGTTACCCGATCCTGCTGGTCGACCGGGTGCTCGAACTCGAGCCGCATAAGAGCATCAAAGCGTTGAAGAACGTGTCGATCAATGAGCCGTATTTCCAGGGTCACTTTCCGACCCGTCCGGTGATGCCCGGCGTGCTGATCCTCGAAGCGCTCGCGCAAACGGCAGCCCTGCTGACGTTTTCGGAAGAGCCGAGCGATCCGTCGAACACGCTGTATCTGTTCGTGGGCATCGACAACGCGCGTTTCAAGCGCGTGGTGGAACCGGGCGATCAGCTGATCCTGAACTGCACGTTCGAGCGTCATATGCGCGGCATCTGGAAGTTCAAGGCGCGCGCCGAAGTGGATGGAGCCGTAGCGGCGGAAGCCGATCTGATGTGCGCGGTGCGGCACACGGACAAAGACGCTTGAAGCCGGTGTCCGGACGACGGTCAGCGGCTTTTCCCGAGCGCTGCGAACTCCGGCTACGCCCATCCAGACAACGCAACAGAATCAGAAGCGAGGACGCATGAGCAGGATTCATCCCACTGCGATCGTCGAACCGGGCGCACAAGTCGACGAATCCGTCGAAATCGGACCGTATGCCGTCATCGGCGCACATGTGACGATCGGCGCACGGAGCACGGTCGGTTCGCACAGCGTGATCGAAGGTCACACCACGATCGGCGAAGACAACCGCATCGGCCACTATGCATCGGTCGGCGGCCGTCCGCAGGACATGAAGTACAAAGACGAGCCGACCCGGCTCGTGATCGGCAATCGCAACACGATCCGTGAATTCACCACGATCCACACCGGCACGATGCAGGACGCGGGCGTCACTACGCTGGGCGACGACAACTGGATCATGGCCTACGTGCACATCGGGCACGACTGCCACGTCGGCAACAACGTGATTCTGTCGAGCAATGCGCAGATGGCCGGCCACGTGACGATTGGCGACCATGCGATTATCGGCGGCATGTCGGGCGTGCATCAGTTCGTGCGCATCGGCGAGCATTCGATGCTGGGCGGTGCTTCGGCGCTCGTGCAGGACATCCCGCCGTTCGTGATCGCTGCCGGCAACAAGGCCGAGCCTCACGGTATCAATGTCGAAGGTCTGCGCCGCCGTGGTTTCTCCGCAGACGCGATCTCGGCGCTGCGCTCGGCGTACCGCTTGCTGTACAAGAACGGCCTGTCGCTTGAAGAAGCGAAGCTGCAGTTGCGCGAACTCGCATCCGCGGGTGGCGATGGCGATGCGCCGGTACAAACGCTGCTCGCGTTTGTCGAAGCGTCGCAACGCGGCATCATCCGCTAACCGATGGCTTTGAACCCGAGTCCCCTGCGCGTCGCGATGGTGGCAGGCGAGCCGTCCGGCGACCTGCTGGCGGCGTCGCTGCTCGACGGCCTCGCGAGCCGTCTGCCCGCCGGTACCCAGTATTACGGGATCGGCGGCCCGCGCATGATCGCCACGGGTTTCGACGCCCACTGGCCAATGGAGAAGCTGACGGTGCGCGGCTATGTCGAAGCACTGCGGCATATTCCAGAAATCCTCGGCATCCGCAACGAACTGAAGCGCCAACTGCTGGCCGAGCCGCCGTCGGTGTTCGTCGGCGTGGACGCGCCCGATTTCAACTTCGGACTCGAGCATCCGTTGCGCGACGCGGGTATTCCGACCGTTCACTTCGTTTGCCCGTCGATCTGGGCGTGGCGAGGTGGGCGCACCAAAAAGATCGCCAAAGCGGTCGACCACATGCTGTGCGTGTTCCCGTTCGAAACGGCGCTGCTGGAAAAGGCCGGCATCGCGGCTTCGTACGTGGGCCATCCGCTCGCCGACGAAATTCCTCTGGTACCCGACACGCTTGGCGCGCGCCGCACGCTCGGCCTTGCCGAAAGCGGTCCGATCATCGCGGTGCTGCCGGGCAGCCGGCGCTCGGAGATCGATCTGATCGGTCCGACGTTCTTTGCCGCGATGGAAATGATGCAGCACCAGGAGCCCAGTTTGCGTTTCGTGATGCCGGCGGCCACGCCCGCATTGCGCGAAATGCTACGGCCGCTGGTCGATGCGCATCCTGGTCTCGCGCTGACCATTACCGACGGCCAGGCGCAAATCGCGATGACGGCGGCCGATGCGATCCTCGTCAAGAGCGGCACGGTGACGCTGGAAGCCGCGCTGCTGAAAAAGCCGATGGTGATCTCGTACAAGGTGCCCTGGCTGACCGGCCAGATCATGCGACGCCAAGGCTATCTGCCGTATGTTGGCTTGCCGAACATTCTGGCGGGGCGTTTCGTCGTGCCGGAAATTCTGCAGCACTTCGCGACGCCCCAGGCGCTCGCCGAAGCGACGCTGAAACAGTTGCGCGACGAGGCCAACCGGCGCACGCTGACGGAAATCTTCACGGAGATGCATCACGTGCTGAAGCAGAACACCGCGCAGCGTGCAGCGGAAGTCGTGGCGAGCGTCGTCGAAAAGCGGAAGGCTCGGCCGTGACCACCGCTCGCGCTCCACGCCGCAAGGCCGCGGCTGTTGCAGGCGCGGCAACGCGGCAGGTCGGTCTGGACTTTGAAACGCCGGATGACATCGTCTGCGGCGTCGACGAAGCCGGGCGCGGGCCGCTGGCTGGCCCGGTGGTCGCTGCGGCGGTGATTTTCGATCCGTCGAAGCCGATGATCCGCGGCCTCGACGATTCGAAAGCGCTCACCGCGAAAAAGCGCGACGAACTCTACGACAAGATCGTCGACCGGGCACTTGCGTACTGCATCGCGTCCGCTAGCGTCGAAGAAATCGATACGCTGAACATCCTGCACGCCACCATGCTGGCGATGAAGCGGGCGGTCGAAGGCCTTTCGGTCGTGCCGACGCTCGTGAAAATCGACGGCAATCGCTGCCCAACGCTGAGCGTTCGCAGCGAAGCCGTGATCGGCGGTGATGCCTTGGTCAAAAGCATTTCGGCGGCGTCGATTCTTGCCAAGGTCACGCGTGACCGGATGCTGCTCGAACTGCATCAAGCCTATCCGGTCTACGGTTTTAACGCGCATGCCGGCTACGGCACGCCGCAGCATCTCGCGGCGCTGCGCGAACATGGGCCCTGCGAGCATCATCGGCGCTCGTTCGCACCGGTGCGTGAAGCGCATCAGCGTTTCGGCACGGCTTTGAAGCAGCCGGCGGGCGACGTGATCGTCGTGTCTCGAACGCTCACGAATGCCATGCTCGACGACGACGCCTTCGGCGAACGCAGCGGCGCGTAAGCGCTGCGCGTTGTCCGGCGCGTCGCCCATTCTTTCCTCATTCTCACTGTCTTCGCTGCCTGTGAAAGCCATCACCTCGCGGGACAATCCGCTCTACAAGCGCCTCAAGGCACTGGCCGGCTCGACGCATCAGCAGCGTCGCAGTGGCCACGCGTTGCTCGAAGGGTTCCATCTCGCGAGCGCGTATCTCGACGTCGCCGGGCAGCCGGAAATGTGCATCGTTACCGAGGGCGCGTTGCGCCACGACGAAGCGCAGGCCATCGTGTCGCGCATCGACGAGCACCGTATCGTCACGCTGCCCGATGCATTGTTCGGCCAGGTGTCGAACGTCGTGCACGGTGTCGGGATTCTGCTGCTGGTCGAAAAGCTCGATACGCCGCTGCCGGAGAATGTCGGAGAAACCTGCCTCGTACTCGATGGCGTGCAGGATGCCGGCAACGTCGGTTCGATTCTACGGAGCGCGGCGGCCGCCGGTATTCAGCAGGTGTTTTGCGCGCCGGGCACCGCGTACGCGTGGTCGTCGAAGGTATTGCGCTCGGGCATGGGCGCGCATTTCCTGTTGCAAATCCACGAGGATGTCGAGGCGCAGGTATTGATCGAGCGCCTGGCTGTGCCCATCGTCATTACGGATTCGCACGGTGCCGAGGCGATTTACGACTGCGATCTAAGCGGGCCGCTCGCGTGGGTGTTCGGCAACGAAGGGGCGGGCGTATCGCAGACCTGGCGCGATGCGGTTTCGTTGCGGGTGACGATTCCTCAGCCGGGCGGCATGGAATCGCTCAATGTGGCCGCCGCCGCGGCTATCTGCGTGTTCGAACAGTGCCGCCAGCAGCGCCGCGCGTGACATTGCACTGACTGCTGGTCTGAGGCGACCTCCGCGATCACCTCAGCACCACGCACGCCCGCAAAACAGGCGCCGCTCAATAAACCGGCCGGTCCAGCTTGATCTCCTGCAGGATCGTCGTCGCGATTTCTTCGATCGACTTATGCGTCGACGACAACCACTTGACGCCTTCGCGCCGCATCATCGCTTCCGCCTCGTTGATCTCGTAGCGGCAATTTTCCGGCGCGGCGTACTTGCTGCCCGGGCGGCGCTCGTTACGGATCTCCGACAGCCGCTGCGGATCGATCGATAAACCAAACATCTTCTGCCGATGCGCCAATAGCGGCGTAGGCAGCTTGCCGCGCTCGAAGTCTTCCGGAATCAACGGATAGTTGGCCGCTTTCACGCCGTACTGCATGGCCAGATACAGGCTCGTCGGTGTCTTGCCGCTGCGCGACACGCCGACCAGAATCACATCGGCATCGGCCAGATTGCGGTTCGATTGACCGTCGTCGTGGGCGAGCGAGAAGTTGATCGCTTCGATCCGGTTCTTGTATTCCTCGGTATCGGCGTTCTGGTGGCCGCGACCCATCGCGTGGCTCGACTTGAGCTCCAGTTCCTGCTCGAGCGGCTCCACGAAGGTCTGAAACATGTCCAGCACGAGCGCATTCGAGCCTTTGACGATCTGATTCGAGGCGCTGTCCACCAGCGTCGTAAAGACGATCGGGCGGCGGCCGTCCTGCTGGATCGCTTCGTTGATCTTTTCTAGCGTGGCGTAGGCTTTTTCCGTCGAGTCGACGAAGGGCACGCGAACCAGGCGGAATTTCTGGTCGAACTGGGAGAGGATCGAATGCGCGAAGGTTTCGGCAGTGATCCCGGTACCGTCGGAGACGATGAATACGGTGGGCGGCATCAGTGGGGCTGGGGAACGTGAGCGGGAAAAAGCGCTCGAATGAAACATCGCTGCATGGATGTCGCTGCACGGTGGCTAACCGGAGATTGCAGCGGCGTCATGTCAGCGCGCCGTGGGCACCGCAATTGCGTCCGGATGGCGGTGGGGCCTCGCGAGAGCCTCGCAAGAGCCCGTCAGCCGGTCCGGGGCGCGATTCGAGGCGCAATTCTCGTCCGACTGTCACATTTTGAGAGTCGGCACGGTAGAATAGCGGCAACCTGTTGGATAAGCAATTGCAGGCGATTGGCGTCTAACTCACCGCGAACGGTCGGTCAACGCCACGCTTTGCGCCGGTAACTTGCGGCAAATTGAGAGATTGGGGCGGATCGATCGGTAATTTCGTCCAACCGCTTTCTACGTCGTGCATCCGGCGCTTTTCAGCCTTCGCGGCCATTTGCAGCGATTGCTTCTCCAACAGGTTGTGCAAGACGCGAGGTCACGCTTCCAATGGGCGTCTCGCGTTCAAGCCCACTTGCACAGCCGTGAATTTCTTTCACACTTAGGGGCTTGTATGACTAACGCAGTTACCGTCGCAAAGGAAGAGGCGTATGTAGTTCCGTTCGAGCAGTTGCGGATGACCGATGTGGAGATTGTCGGCGGCAAGAATGCGTCGCTTGGCGAGATGATCAGTCAGCTCGCCGAAGCCGGCGTGCGCGTGCCGACTGGCTTCGCCACCACGGCGCTGGCTTTCCGTGACTTCCTGCATCACAACAACCTGACTGAACGCATCGCCAAACGTCTCGAAACGCTCGACGTCGACGACGTGAAAGCGCTCGCCGAAGCGGGCAAGGAGATCCGTCAATGGATCGTCGACGCCCCGATGCAGCCGCGTCTCGAAGCGGATATCCGCGCAGGTTTCGACACCCTGCAAAACAGCTCGCCTGAAGAGTTGTCGTTTGCCGTGCGTTCGTCGGCAACGGCAGAAGACTTGCCGGACGCATCGTTCGCGGGTCAGCAGGAAAGCTACCTCAACGTGGTCGGTATCGACGAGGTGCTCGATCGCATGAAGCACGTGTTCGCGTCGCTGTACAACGACCGTGCAATCTCCTATCGCGTCCACAAGGGCTTCACCCACGCTGAAGTCGCGTTGTCGGCTGGTGTGCAGCGCATGGTGCGCTCGGACGTCGGTGCGGCAGGCGTGATGTTCACGCTGGACACGGAATCGGGCTTCAAGGACGCCGTCTTCATCACGTCGAGCTACGGGCTGGGCGAAACGGTCGTGCAAGGCGCCGTGAATCCGGACGAGTTCTACGTCTTCAAGACCACGCTCGCACAAGGCAAGTACCCGATCATCCGCCGCTCGATCGGCTCGAAGCTGATCAAGATGGAATTCACCAAGGCGGGCGAAGAAGGCCGCGTGAAGACCGTCGACGTCGCGCACGAGCAGCGCAACCGTTTCTCGATCACCGACGAAGACGTGATCGAGCTCGCGAAATACGCCGTCATCATTGAAAAGCACTACGAGCGTCCGATGGACATCGAGTGGGGCAAGGACGGCCGCGACGGCAAGATCTTCATCCTGCAGGCGCGCCCGGAAACGGTGAAGAGCCAGGCTGCGGGCAAGGCCGAGCAACGTTTCAAGCTGAAGGGCCAATCGAACGTGCTGACTACCGGCCGCGCGATCGGCCAGAAGATCGGTGCGGGTCCGGTGCGCGTGATTCACGATCCGTCGGAAATGGACCGTGTGCAGCCGGGCGACGTGCTGGTGGCCGACATGACCGACCCGAACTGGGAGCCGGTCATGAAGCGCGCATCCGCGATCGTCACGAACCGTGGCGGCCGTACCTGCCACGCGGCAATTATCGCGCGTGAGCTGGGCGTGCCGGCGGTGGGCGGGTGCGGCGAACCGACCGACCTGCTGAAGGACGGCGCGCTGGTGACCGTGTCCTGCGCGGAAGGCGATGAAGGCAAGATCTATGACGGTCTGCTCGAAACCGAAATCACCGAAGTGCAGCGCGGCGAACTGCCGCCGATTCCGGTGAAGATCATGATGAACGTCGGCAATCCGCAACTGGCTTTCGACTTCTCGCAACTGCCGAACGCAGGTGTGGGTCTGGCGCGGCTCGAGTTCATCATCAACAACAACATCGGCGTTCACCCGAAGGCGATTCTCGAGTACCCGAACATCGATCAGGACCTGAAGAAGGCCGTGGAAAGCGTGGCACGTGGCCATGCATCGCCGCGCGCGTTCTACGTCGACAAGCTGACCGAAGGCATCGCAACGATCGCAGCGGCGTTCTATCCGAAGCCCGTGATCGTGCGTCTGTCGGACTTCAAGTCGAACGAGTACAAGAAGCTGATCGGCGGTTCGCGTTACGAGCCGGACGAAGAAAACCCGATGCTGGGCTTCCGTGGCGCATCGCGCTACATCGCTGACGACTTCGCCGAAGCGTTCCAGATGGAATGCATCGCGCTGAAGAAGGTGCGTGAGGAGATGGGCCTCGACAACGTCGAGATCATGGTGCCGTTCGTGCGTACGCTGAAGCAGGCGGAACGCGTGGTCGGGCTGCTGGAGAAGTTCGGCCTGAAGCGCGGCGAGAAGGGCTTGCGCCTGATCATGATGTGCGAAGTGCCGTCGAACGCGATTCTCGCCGAAGAATTCCTGCAATTCTTCGACGGCTTCTCGATCGGTTCGAACGACCTGACGCAGCTCACGCTCGGCCTCGACCGCGACTCGGGCATGGAACTGCTGGCAGTCGATTTCGACGAACGCGATCCGGCCGTCAAGTTCCTGTTGAAGCGCGCGATCGATACGTGCCTGCGCCTGAACAAGTACGTCGGTATCTGCGGCCAGGGCCCTTCGGATCATCCGGACTTTGCGCAATGGCTGACCGATGAGGGCATCAAGTCGATCTCGCTGAACCCGGACTCGATCGTCGAGACGTGGCAGAAGTTGGCGAAGTCGTCGGCGAAGTAAGTGAAGTAAAAAAGCGAAATAAATAAGCGCGGGGCAGGTGCCCGATAAGCAGTTTGCATAAAGGGTGGTGCGCTACGTCAAAAGCACGTAAAAGCGTGCGGCACCGTCCGATAAAATGCACCCGCTTCGTGCTATAAACACCCCGGTAGATCCGGGGTGTTTTGCTTTGTGGAGGTCGACGTGGCGCCAGGTGGATTGTTCTGGTGGATCGGGGCGGGTGTGCTTGTCGCGCTGGAGTTGATCAGCGGCACTTTCTATTTGCTCATGATCGCGTTGGGTTGTGTAGCGGCAGCCATTGCCCGTATTGCGGGCGCCGCCGCCGACCTGCAGTTTGCGATTGCGGCCTTCGTAGCGCTGGCGGCAGTCCTGTTGCTGAGGCGCTCGCGCTTTGGCCGCAGAACGCGTAAGGAGGCGTCAAAAAACCCGGACGTCAATCTCGACATCGGCCAGACGTTGAATGTGCCGGCGTGGCACGAGCGCCGGGCGCGCGTCAATTACCGCGGGGCTGCATGGGACGTCGAACTGGCTGCTGGTGAACCCGAAGATGCGCAGCTCTATGAGATCGCCGAGATGCGTGGCAGTTGCCTCGTCGTCGTGGCGAGCCGGCCGGCGAAAACCAAGGCAACCGTGGCCTGAGCGCGCACCAATGCGCGCATAGCGCCATGCATAACTATTCGAACTACGGACCGGAGGTCAGTCATGGATTCAACCATTGTCGGGGCGGTGCTTCTGCTTATCGTGATCGTGCTGGCGGCGCAGACGCTCAAGATCGTGCCGCAGCAGCATGCGTGGGTGCTGGAGCGGCTCGGCCGCTATCACCGCACGCTGACGCCGGGCCTGAGCTTCGCGTTTCCGTTCGTCGACCGGATCGCGTACAAGCACATTCTCAAAGAGATCCCGCTCGAAGTGCCGAGCCAGGTGTGTATTACGCGCGACAACACGCAACTGCAGGTGGATGGCGTGCTGTATTTCCAGGTCACCGATCCCATGAAGGCGTCGTACGGGTCGAGCAACTTCGTGTTCGCGATTACGCAGTTGTCGCAAACCACGCTGCGTTCCGTGATCGGCAAACTCGAACTCGACAAGACGTTTGAAGAGCGCGACTTCATCAACCACAGCATCGTGTCGTCGCTCGATGAAGCGGCGTCGAACTGGGGCGTCAAGGTGCTGCGCTACGAGATCAAGGACCTGACGCCGCCCAAGGAAATTCTTCACGCCATGCAGGCGCAGATCACTGCTGAGCGCGAGAAGCGCGCGCTGATCGCGGCGTCCGAAGGGCGTAAGCAGGAACAGATCAATATCGCCTCGGGCGGGCGCGAGGCGTCGATCCAGAAGTCCGAAGGCGAGCGGCAGGCGGCGATCAATCAGGCGCAGGGTCAGGCCGCGGCGATTCTGGCGGTGGCTGAGGCTAACTCACAGGCGATTCAAAAGATCGCTGCGGCCATCCAGTCGAACGGCGGGATGGAAGCGGTGAACCTGAAAGTGGCCGAGCAGTATGTGAATGCATTCGGCAACCTGGCGAAGCAGGGCACCACGTTGATCGTGCCGGGTAACCTGGCGGATATGAGTTCGATGATCGCGTCGGCGCTGACCATTGTGAACAAGGTGAAGGGCGCGGCCGAGGCGCGCTGATTGACGTTCTTCCTTGCCGAATGAAAATGGCCCGCAAATTTGCGGGCCATTTTTCGGTGAATCTCAGTTTTACGACGGCGAGCGCATCAGGCGCGCCTTCTCGCGTTCCCAGTCGCGCTTCTTCTCGGTTTCGCGCTTGTCGTGTTGCTTCTTACCCTTGGCGAGGCCGATCTCGCATTTGACGCGACCGCCCTTGTAATGAAAGTTCAACGGCACGAGCGTATAACCGCGCTGCTCGACCTTGCCGATCAGTTTGCTGATTTCTTCGGCGTGCAGCAGCAGCTTGCGCGTGCGCACCGGGTCCGGATTGATGTGGGTCGAGGCTTCGGGCAGCGGGCTGATGTGCGTGCCGATCAGGAACAGTTCGTTATTCTTGATGACCACGTAGCCTTCCTTGATCTGGCCACGGCCGGCGCGCAAGGCTTTGACCTCCCATCCTTCGAGCACGAGCCCCGCTTCGTAGCGTTCTTCGACCGAGTAGTCGTAGAAGGCTTTTCTGTTGTCAATGATGCTCATGAATGGAAAGTGCCCAACTCGTTTAAAATCACGATTTTAGCAAAGCGGGGCAAGGAAAGCCCGCGGCGCTTGTCCACCCTTGCCACGCGCTGTTCAATTTATGGCAGATGTCCAGAAAACCGTGTTGATCCGCCATTCGGCGGAACAGATGTTCGACCTCGTCACCGACGTCGCCGATTACCCCAACTTCCTGCCTTGGTGCGGGGGAGTCGAAATCCGCCGCCAGGACGAAACCGGCATGGAGGCGAAGATCGACATCAACTTCAAGGGCATCAAGCAGCATTTCGCCACGCACAACAGCATGGAGCGGCCCACGCGCATCGATATGGAGTTCGCGGACGGTCCGTTTCGCAAATTCACCGGCTTCTGGCGTTTCACGCCGCTGCGGGCCGATGCCTGCAAGATCGAATTCGCGTTGCACTACGAATTCACCAACATCATTCTCGAGAAGATCATTGGGCCAGTGTTCAGCCACATTGCCAACACCTTCGTCGAATCGTTCGTGAAGCGCGCCGATCAGCGCTACGGTAAGGCATGAGCGCGCGCTTGTCGATTGAAGTCTGCTACGCGCTTGCCAATGAGCAGGCGCTGATTGCCGTGGACTTGCCGGAAGGCGCCACGCTGCAGCAGGCGATAGACGCAAGCGGCATCTTGCAGCGTTATCCGCAGATCGATCTGAGCATGCAGAAGGTCGGTGTGTTCGGCAAGCTCAAGCCATTGGATACGGTGCTCGCCGACCACGATCGTGTCGAGATTTACCGGCCGCTGCTGGTGGATCCGAAGCTGTCGCGCCAACGGCGCGTCGAGAAGACCCGTAAGGCGGGCTCGATCGAAGGGCGCCGCTGGCTGAACAAGGATTCGCGCTAGGCTCGCCTCGTAGCTGTAGCTGTAGCTGTAGCTGTAGCTGTAGCGGGGCAGCGCCGAGGGTGCTCCGTCTCAATCGTCTCAATCGTCTCAATGCACCGAAGGCTGCGCCTTCTCCTCAATCGACGCCGCCCCGGACGTATCGTCGTCCGCATGCTGGCGCACCGACCAGCACACCCCCGCCACCAGCAACAGGATCGCTGCCGTTTCCAGCGGGCGCGGCAGGCGCTGGTCGTAGATAAACGCGTAGAGCAGCGCGAAAAGTGTCTCGAACACGATCATCTGGCCGGACAGCGTGAGCGGCAGCCGTTTCGACGCGGCATTCCACAGCCCGTTGCCGAGCCACGACGCGCCGACGGCGAGGCCCAGATTCAGCATCCAGAAGGTGTGCCAGCGCTCGTCGCCGAGCGGCGCCTGCAGGCTGCCAGACGGCATGACGGCGACCACCAGCCACAATCCCGCGCCGAGCGCGCCGGTCACCACACCCCACAGCACCGACCACTCGTTGCCGCTGAAATGCGTCTGACGCTGCAGGTAGCGGGCGTTTTCGACCGCGAACCAGGTCCAGCAGGCGAGCGCGCCGACCGCGCAGCCGAGGCCGAGAAGCTTCGTCGCGATACTGACGGGCGTGCTGTCCGCTACCGTGAAGACGTCGATATTGATGCAGGCGATGCCGGCCACCACCAGTGAGAGCGGCCATACGAGGCGGGCGAGCGGCACGGCGCCATGATCGCGCCGGCCGAGCAGCGTCACCGTGACCGGCAGGACGCCGACGATGAGCGAAGCCGGCGCGATGCCGATCATATGAACGGCCGCGGTCGCCCAGCCCGCCGAGACCCGCGCGGGTCAGGCGTGTGCCGAGCGGGCGCGCCATCGGCAGCGCGGCGGCCAGCGAGACGATGCCGTACATCGTGTAGCGTCCGGCGCTCAGCAACAGCGGCGAGAAATCGGGCAGCACGCGCGGCACCAGAAACACCATGCCCCATAAGGCCCCGGCCATTACTCCATATGCCACACCGCGCTGCATCGACTGCCCCTGCAAGAAAACTGGAATGGTCGGCAGAATAGCCGTTCGACGGGCAGGGCGTCTTGTTTGATTCTGCATTCCGCCAGTTTTATCCGGCGTGTTCAGGCGCCTTTTAACTTCCGAGCGCTGACCCGGCGGCGCGCAAGCGCCCCGAAATACCCATTCCCGAACCGGGTGCGGCGTCCATGCGCCCGAACGCGCAAACGAAACCGGATCGAACTCGAGGCGAACGTGGAAGCGAAATCGAAGGGTGCAAAGTCACGAGAAAAATCCCCTGAAATTCGCTAAGCTGCTGTTAGTGCAGTGAAAACCAGGGAGGTATCGCGTATAATTCGCTTTTGCGCCTATAGGATTTGCCATGCGTCTGATCCAAACAGCACTCACGTTCGATGACGTGCTCCTCGTCCCGGCTTTCTCCGATGTTCTGCCGCGCGACACCAGCCTCAAGACCCGGCTGACCCGCAACATCTCCCTGAATATGCCGCTCGTGTCCGCCGCCATGGACACCGTCACCGAAGCCCGTCTCGCGATCGCGATGGCGCAAATGGGTGGCGTGGGCATCATCCACAAGAATCTCACGCCGGCCGAACAGGCGCGTGAAGTTGCCAAGGTCAAGCGCTTCGAATCGGGCGTCGTGCGCGATCCGATTACGGTGCCGCCGCAAATGAAGGTGCGCGACGTCATTGCGCTGTCGCGCCAGCATGGCATTTCGGGCTTCCCGGTCGTCGAAGGTTCGCAATTGATCGGTATCGTCACGAACCGTGACTTGCGCTTCGAAGAGCGTCTGGACGAGCCGGTGCGCAACATCATGACGCCGCGCGAGCGCCTCGTCACCGTCAAGGAAGGCACGCCGCTCGCCGAAGCCAAGGCGCTGATGCACAGCCATCGCCTCGAACGCGTGCTGGTCATCAACGACGCATTCGAACTGCGCGGCCTGATGACGGTAAAAGACATCACCAAGCAAACCGAACACCCGGACGCGTGTAAAGACGAACACGGCAAGCTGCGCGCAGGCGCGGCGGTCGGCGTGGGCGAAGACAACGAAGAACGCGTCGAGCTGCTGGTGCAGGCGGGTGTGGACGTGATCGTCGTCGACACGGCGCACGGCCACAGCAAGGGCGTGCTCGAGCGCGTCAAGTGGGTCAAACAGAAGTTCCCGCATGTCGAAGTGATCGGCGGCAACATCGCTACTGCCGCGGCAGCCAAGGCGCTCGTCGAATACGGCGCAGACGGCGTGAAGGTCGGTATCGGCCCGGGCTCGATCTGCACGACGCGTATCGTCGCCGGCGTCGGCGTGCCGCAGGTCACCGCGATCTCGAACGTGTCGGAAGCGCTGAAAGGCACGGGCGTGCCGGTCATCGCCGACGGCGGTGTGCGTTTTTCGGGTGACGTCAGCAAGGCGCTGGCCGCCGGCGCGAATTCCGTGATGATGGGCAGCATGTTCGCCGGCACCGAAGAAGCGCCGGGCGACGTGTTCCTGTTCCAGGGCCGCCAGTACAAGTCATACCGTGGTATGGGTTCGGTCGGCGCGATGAAAGACGGCGCTGCAGACCGCTACTTCCAGGACAACTCCGCGAACATCGACAAGCTGGTGCCGGAAGGTATCGAAGGCCGCGTCGCCTACAAGGGCTCGGTCAACGCGATCCTGTTCCAGTTGATTGGCGGCGTGCGCGCCAGCATGGGCTACTGCGGTTGCCGCACGATCGCGGAGATGAACGATAAGGCCGAGTTCGTGCAGATCACGGGCGCGGGCTTGCGCGAGTCGCATGTGCATGACGTGCAGATCACCAAGGAAGCGCCCAACTACCACGTGGACTAAACGCCAATGAAGCCATTGCTGCGCGCTGTACTCATCCTCGATGCACTGTTGCTGCTTGCGTTCGGCCTGCTGTTTCTGCTGACGCCCTGGACTTCGTTGTACAACGCGCTGCTCTTGGTGCAAACCCAGCCGGCTCTGGTCGGCCAGGGGTTTGGCGTGGCGCTGATCGGGCTCGCGTGGCTTGCATTGCACGCGTCGATCGATGGTTCGCTCACGTCGACGGTCGCCAAGGTCGTTGGCCATGTGAACTGGTTGACCGGCGTGCTGATGCTGGTCTGGCTGCTCGGGCTGCATACGCCGGCGCTGACCGGCTTCGGGCAGATCATTGCGGTGCTGACCGGTGTGGTGCTGCTGGTGGTCGGCCTGGGCGGTGTGCGCCTGTCGGGCGCGGTGCGGCGGCGTGAAAAGGTGCGGCTGGTTGAAGCCGCAGCCGCTGAGCGCGCCGACAAGCAGGCCGCGAAAGATGCCGCCAAAGACGCTGCCAACAAACGCGACTCTGGTCGTGTGACGGCGGGCTTTCCGGCCTATCGCGCCGAACCGGTAGTCGAGCCCGTTATGCCGGTCACAGAGCCTGTGAGTCCTGTTTCGGCTGCGCCGCTCCATCCGGCGGTCGATGAACCGGCTCTGACGGCCTCTGAACGCGCCGCGCGCGACGATGCCCGTAACGCCGCTGCCGACGCACCTGGTGCGCCCCGGCCGCCGTTTCATGGCTGACTCATGACTGACGCCTCGAGCGCCAGAACGCCTGCCGAAGCTACCGGATTCCGTTCGCACGCGCCGCAAGCAAGTGCCTGCGATGCTGAACGGTCTACCGCGCTTTATCGTCACGCTTCATGCTCGATTGTCCCCACGTGGACTGCTTTGAATTCAACGCCGCGCTTCAAGCGCGGTATCCCGTATCCGTTCACTTTTGACTCCGTCCGCTGCCATGCATGACAAGATCCTGATCCTCGACTTCGGTTCGCAAGTCACCCAACTGATTGCACGTCGCGTTCGCGAGGCCAACGTGTATTCGGAAATTCATCCGTACGACGTCGATGCGTCGTTCATTCGCGATTTCGCGCCGAAGGGCGTGATCCTTTCCGGCGGTCCGAGCTCGGTCACCGAAACGGATACGCCGCGCGTGCCGCAAGCGGTGTTCGAACTCGGCGTGCCCGTGCTGGGCATTTGCTATGGCATGCAGGCGATGGCCGAGCAGCTCGGTGGCAAGGTCGATATCGGCCACCTGCGTGAGTTCGGCTACGCCGAAGTGCGCGCGCGCAACCATACGAGCCTGCTCGAAGGCATCAGCGACTTCACCACGCCGGAAGGTCACGGCATGCTGAAGGTGTGGATGAGCCACGGCGACAAGGTCCTCGAAATGCCGCCCGGCTTCCAGTTGATGGCCTCGACGGAATCGTGCCCGATCGCGGCAATGGCCGACGAAGCGCGCCATTTCTACGGCCTGCAATGGCACCCGGAAGTGACGCATACCGTGCAAGGCCGCGCGATGCTCGAACGTTTCGTGCTGCAGATTTGCGGTGCGAATCCCGACTGGGAAATGGGCCATTACATCGACGAAGCCGTCGCGAAGATTCGCGAGCAGGTCGGCAAAGAGCACGTGATTCTGGGTCTGTCGGGTGGTGTGGATTCGTCGGTGGCGGCGGCGCTGCTGCATCGCGCGATCGGCGATCAACTGACCTGCGTGTTCGTCGATCACGGCCTCCTGCGTTTGAACGAAGCCGAGCAGGTGATGGCAACGTTCGCTGAGAACCTCGGCGTCAAGGTGATCCACGTCGACGCGAGCGAAGTGTTCCTGTCGAAGCTGGCCGGTGTGACCGATCCGGAAGCGAAGCGCAAGATCATCGGCGCGGAATTCGTCGAAGTGTTCCAGACCGAAGCCAACAAGCTGACCGACGCAAAGTGGCTCGCGCAAGGCACGATCTATCCGGACGTGATCGAATCGGCCGGCAAGGGCAAGAAGGCGACCCAGACCATCAAGAGCCACCACAACGTGGGCGGCCTGCCCGAGACGCTGAATCTGAAGCTGCTCGAACCGCTGCGCGAACTGTTCAAGGACGAAGTGCGCGAACTCGGCGTGAAGCTCGGTTTGCCGCCGGCGATGGTGTATCGCCACCCGTTCCCGGGCCCGGGTCTGGGCGTGCGGATTCTCGGCGAAGTGCGCCGCGATTTCGCCGATCTGCTGCGTCGCGCGGACGCGATTTTCATCGAGACGCTGCGCACGTTTATCGACAAGGAAACCGGCAAGTCATGGTACGACCTGACGAGCCAGGCTTTTGCGGTGTTCCTGCCGGTGAAGAGCGTGGGCGTGATGGGTGACGGGCGGACTTACGAGTATGTGGTTGCGCTACGCGCTGTGCAGACGCTGGACTTCATGACCGCGCATTGGGCGCATCTGCCGCACGAGTTGCTGGGGCATGTGTCGAACCGCATCATTAATGAAGTGCGTGGGATTAACCGGGTGGTTTATGACATCTCGGGGAAGCCGCCGGCTACGATTGAGTGGGAGTGAGGAGGGAAATACTCCCATCCAACTACTTACATCTCGCTCGGGTATTGCCCCGATATGCCGTGATTTGTAAGACTTAATTCAAATGCGGCGTTAGCCATTTGAATTCCACCATCGAAGTTTGCGCCACGAAAGGTTAGTTAAACGGATGGTGCGTCGCCCGCTTATCGCCGGGGCTCGTTACTGCGCCGGCAACAGGATTTTCGTACGACGTTCTATTTCAACCTGGGACGCTATCCTGCGAGTAGATCCTGGACATCTGGAGAGATCTCGTGGTTGGTGACGGTGCATGATCGTCCTAACCACGGGAATTCGATAGATTGTGCACCAAGCTTGCACTTCCAATTTCAAGCTTGAAACAACCCAGTCCAAGGTTGTCGACCGTGACGGGGTTTCATGTCACGATGTCTGCTCGGCACCATTCTTTTTCTTCATGATTGTTGCAATCAACGGGCGGTGAGCGGAGGTGGCGATCGCTTGTTACGGGCATAGGGGACCTTGTTAGCTCGGCGCGGAAAAGTAGCCGATTGCGCGAGTGTGCCGTGCGGTTAGATTTTCGGCTATGGAATGGACGAGGCATCGGCAGGCTGTGGGGAGGCACCTTCGGCGAATCCGGCCGCAGGCTCGCTTGCGCAGGGGATGTAGCCAGAAGCCAGGCCGCCGGCCTTACTCTCAGCGTCGTGCGATTGATCGAGTTTTTTGCCTACATTTAGTGGTCTGCAACTTGTGGGGAAATTTCTATGAGCATGGCAAGGCAACATGTTCAATCAAACATTCCGCCGTCGCTCATGCGTTGCGAACTTCCCATGTGGAGGTATCGCATCGAGGACGAGGATGAGGTTCGTTGTGTTTATTGCGGCCACGTAATGGACGATCACTATGACCTTGACCATTGGAGCGTATCGTTTGAGGACTTTGCGTCTATTCACGAAGAGGCCATAAGAGATCCAGAATTTCCCGGTCCGCCCCCTGACCACCCTCACGCAGTGCTACGCGGTGACATTGTCGAGAGAAAGGTATGTCTGCACATTTGCCCTTATTGCGGTTGGTGGATCGCCGAAGATCGAGGGGTACTACCCGCGATGCAATGGCAGCATTGGGCAGTGACCTTGGCCTCGATGTCGGTTTTGCAGGACTTGGCGCTCAACGATATTAACTTGCCCCTTCAAGAAGTGCGGCGTTATTTGATGCGCAAATTCGAAGCCAGAACGTCTACCCATCCGCGGCTCTTTGAGTTGACCGTTGCAAGTGTCTTCAGCGATTTTGGTTACGAAGCGGCTGCAACGGCTTATTCAAACGACGGGGGAGTTGACGTCGTGTTACATGATGGTTCTGGGGCAAGGATAGGTGTCCAGGTAAAAAGACAAAGAAGATCAGTGGAAGTGGAGCAAATTAGGGCATTCCTCGGGGCGTTGATAATGGGGAACTTCACGAGCGGCATATTTGTATCGTCTTCTCGCTTTCGTAGAGGCGCAGTTCGTGCAGCACAGAGAAGTTCGGAAGGCATTATGCCGATCGAACTCATCGATGCAAATCGCTTCCTTGATATGCTTGGTTCAGTCCAGTTGAGCCATGCGCCAGTGCCGGATGATTGCGGTATCACTCGCGCCGAGTCTTTGAAATTTCATTGCGTCAACTACAGTCATTTAAACACGCTCTGATAATGGACTCACTTAAAGCCGATGACACCCTACGGGTAAAACATGGTCATTTATTGGGCTTGCAAGAGTTAACCGTCCGCGACGGCGGTTCATGGCAGCGAACGAACGACGGGCTGACAAGATGCATTCGTTTCTCTGGTGGGCGGTCCATTGTTTCATGCTCTTCGCGCAGGCAGTCTTGGTGGCGACACAAAGCGCAGATGGGCGTACCGATGGGCATCGTGATGAGAGCGATTTCAGAAGTCTTCCCAGAGGTTCTCTGCTATCTCTAGCGGTCGCGGAAAGGAACCCAAGTTAAGACCGGCTGAGGTCGCGGGGTTGTTTGCTATGAAGCGCCTGTCCTGCTAGCTCTCTGCTAGCATCCCAAGGCGTGCTACCCCGGAATAGGCTCGAAGAAGCTCGCGATTTGACATACGTCACGAGCGGGCGTATCAATTTCTCACTTAATCGTCCGCGTTAAGCTCCTGCGGCGCTCCCAATGTCGGACCGAATGCGACTGAGGATGCACGAGATCGTCGCATGTGCAACATGTCGTATAGTGTGTTCCACATTTTCGTTGAATACCATGTTATCTCCATGATCCAACGTGTCTATGTAGCGAGCAGTCATACTGAAGTCGTGATGGACCATGTCAGACAGGAAAGAATAGATACTCTTGTGATATTCTTCGCCGAGTGGAAATATCCTGGCCTTTTCCGCGACGACACTACAAAATCTGAATGCCTTGAGATGCGCGATCTTGATTCTGTTCGCATCAGCTTTAAGAACCCCTTCAGAGACGTTCCGCTTTCTCCTTTTCTCACACTCGACGTCCCATTTATCCGACGACATAACCGACGCCAATTGTAAATATTGGTACATGTGCATTGGCATCAACCAATCGATGTAAAATGTTAGTGCCAACTCATGAAGCGGGCGTAGTAAGCTTGTAGCAACCATCAGTTTTCCGTTATCGACAAGCAGCCTGATAGACTCCACATGCTCTTTTGCGCGAACCAAAACAGAGTGCAATGAATGATGGTAGTGATTCGCGTCTCTTGCGGGTTTGTGAAAAACCCTCAAATCATTCTTTGTCTTCTCCACCTCGATCTCTAGTTTGGAAAGAGCATCTGACAATGAAATTTCCTCAGATTTGAGAAAATTATGAAATCCGTTAAGACGAACTGGAGTTGCTCCCTCGATCAAGTTAATGTAGTCCTTATCGCCCCGTGGAATCGATCGTATAGTGATGGCGGATTCTTCTAGGTCGCGCGGCTTGCCCATAAGCACAACAGGGACAACAGAAATTCCGAGTTCCTCGTATGCGACATGAATCGGAGTGTCGTCGGCGCATACGTACGAAAAATCATCGTTTTTGTTGGGATTTTCGTATATATGCAAGGAAAGACGGATTCCTGATGTAATCAGATCTTTGATCGAATCGACATCATTATTTCTGATGGTTTCTTCTATCAATTCAAATTCGCTTTTCGCTGATCGCCAAAATCCACGTCGGATGCGCGATATCGACATGCGGGTATAGTGAACGTTTGTCTTTCCGCTGAGAAATGCCACATATCTCGAAGTAAAAATTGGATCATTCTCAACATCGTCTCTCACTATGATCTTATTCGGCGGGATCTGGAATGTGGGGATTGAGCGAACAACGTTGAAAGGATTTGCGCTGGCGATGGGTTTGATTTCTTTCATGCTTTTATTGCGCGCTGTGTTGTTTAAGTGGTTCGGGGAAATTTACTACGATTTGCGTATTGAAAATGACAACTCGTTGGCCACCCGCTAGATCCGCGCGCTAGCGTCTGTTTGTACTCGGCGACAGAGCGGATGCGTACGCTCGCGTATCGCTTGTGCGACTGGCACAACGCTAAAGTGGACGCGAACGGACTCGGGCGCCCAATCCGAAATTTGGCCAGTAAAGGGCGACGCTCGATACCGAACGGACCGTTTGCACTGGCGTCCGGCTTCTTAAAGGTGCTGTTGCATGCCGGTCGTGTTCGCAAGGAAGGTTGTCGGTTTGATCACTTCCGATCAGCGCGGCAAGTACGGAGCCCTGGTTCCGGCTATTGCATCCGTTCAACCGCGGGCGCCTCCTACTTCTATGAGTTGAAGGCGTTACTCCAGCGATTGCAGGAGCAACCACAGGCGTTAGATGGCCCGTATGCTGAGCATGGCCACGTCTTGCAACTAGCCTTGCGTGAACTAGATTCACCTTCTGCAACATGCGCTGATCAGAAGTCCTCAAGCGTTTGCTGCAGCGTCGGCACTCTCTATGACCTCGAGGCTTTGGCGCTTGTGGCGGGTGCGAGGAACATAGGTTCTACGCGGTCTATCTGAAGCAAAACAGGCCCGTGAGGCCCATTCGGCGGATCGTGAGCCGCTGACGGATTCGATGTCAGGCGTGTACCGCACTGCTAGGACGAGTACGGCCTTTTGAGCTCGCGCTGCCAGCGCGTTTCGCGACTGGCCGTGCTTTCTTTGCCACTACGGCCTTCGTCGCGGTTTTGGCTTTTGCGGCCGCCTTTGGCACTGCTTTGGTCTTTGCCAGCGTGAGGTGCAACCCCATCGCGACGATCACCTTCATGATCGTCGCGAACTCGGCATTTCCTTTGTTGGAGAGCGCGCGGTACAACGCTTCACGCGCGATACCCGACTCGCGTGCGAGTGCCGTCATACCACGTGCCTTGGCAACGTCACCAAGTGCTGCCTGAATCTCAACCGGATCCCCGCCTTCAAACGCTTGGGCGAGATACAGCCGGTAGTCGTTTTCATCTTTCAGGTACTTCGACGCGTCGAACTCCATCAACTCGCTGACTTTCATGTCAAAACTCCAAATCTTTCGCGATGACCTTGGCGCGCTTGATGTCTGCGGCCTGCGTGGACTTGTCGCCACCGCATAAGATGATCACCAGCACATCGCCACGCTGCTTGAAATAGACACGGTAGCCTTTGCCCACATCGATCTTCATTTCCGAGATGCCGTCGCCTACGGCACGCCAATGTCCAAGGTTGCCTAGCCGTGCCCGGCTGAGCCGACCGACGATCGCCATCGCCGCCTGGCGGTCCCGCACGCGCGATAACCAACTGTCAAATTCGGCCGTAATGATCAGCTTCGTCATGCTCGGATTGTAATCCATGGGTTACGGAATATCAAACGCTCGCGCTGACGGGTAAAACGCTGTTAATCGTTGGGCATGGGCCGATCGTCCGAACGAGGATCGCATTGGACGGAGCCTGACGGTATCGATGACGGTATCGCGGCCAACAATCGTATTGACATGCCTCGTTATGGCGATTCTGCGGAAAAAACGGCATCAATCGTCCGATGCAGTCGATTGAAAGCCGTTGGGTGCCGACAGGAATATCCGGTACCACTGACGGTATCGACGTCACATGAGCGGCGGAAACGCCGTCCACACAAGGCTCCAGCGTCGGATTGACAATCGAGTGGGAGTAGGGGTAATTCTGTTTTAAATCAACGGGTTACGATGTCCGATAAATAACGCTCGCCCAATTCTAAATTGGGCAGGGTCGGTTAGTAACCTGTTGAAAATTTGGAGATTTTTTATTCCATCTTGTCTTTTCTGGGTTCCGCGAGCGCAATTTGGCGGTATTTCTGACGGTATTCGCGGACAGTCTCCACAGAGGTGCTTGATGCCGTCAGAGGGATTATTGGTATCTGCGATGGCATCTGGAACAGTGTGATAGGCACTCGACAGTTGCTACGTCGATGACGCTGGGAGGCACGGATTGCGCAGGTGCTCGGGACCCTCGTCAAATTTGCAGAATTTTGACCCGCAAGTAATAAGGATTGCTATTCATTGAAGGTGGTTCGCTCCCTCGTCGAGCGTCCCATGCCGACCATCCACCGGACGGCCCAGTAGAGCGAGCGACGGTTGTACTTAAAAAGTTGTCGTTGTGGTTGGCGAAACCCTTATGGCGGCTCGGGTTGATCGAGCGGGAAAAGGGGCAAACCGACCGCCTGAATTGTTTCCTTCATCATTGACATTTCTTCAATAGTAGATATATTCTACAAATTCGAGCACCCTGCGTCTCTGACGACGCGCCAAGGGCGTTCGGCTGGCAATCGTTTCGTTTGGGTATGACCTGGGAGTCAGATTGCTTTCTGGTTCCTCACGCTTCGCGACATGCATTATGGACTGCTGATTTATGAATGCGTTCGGCATGTTCCGTGCTCTCGATCGAAATCAAGTCGTAAGGGTTCAAAGCGGGCCCAAAAGCTGTCTTCACCGAAATCTCTAGAACAGAAGGAGTTAACCATGACTATTCAATTGCATAACCCAGCTGGAATCGCGCCACCGTTCTCATGCTACAGCCATGGCGCGTCGGTGCCGGCTGACGCGCGCTGGCTGTATGTCTCGGGCCAGGTTGGCGTTACGACTGATGGCATCGTTCCAGATGACCCCGTGAAGCAGATCGAACTGGCCTGGGACAATCTACTGGCGGTGCTGGCCGATGCCGGTATGGGCGTGACCGATCTGGTCAAGGTCGACGGCTTTATCACCCGGCCGGACCTCGTGCCTCATTATCGAAAGGAGCGCGAGCGGCGAGTGGCTGGTCACGCCGCTGCTACCACCATGGTCATCGTCGCCGGCTTGGCGGAACCCAACCTGCTCGTGGAGATTCAGGCGGTCGCAGCCCGTTAGGCATCGCGCCCTGTGCGTCAGCGGCGCGTCGGGCACTTCTCGATGGAGGTGCCCGCTACTCAACCAGGCCGTCGCCGTGTCGTTGCATGTCAGGCAACAGCGCTTCTCGCGTGACGTCCACGCAACCATTCAAGCGCGAGCAGCAGGCTCGTCGAGAACAGGATCAGGATCGTCGCCAGCGCAGCGATGGTTGGGCGGATGGTCGCGCGGAGGCCAGTGAAAATCTGGCGCGGCAGCG
>CABFVV010000088.1_pt1 | contig 40138 bp, 55 predicted proteins | sample 8864751 | NCBI WGS metagenome assembly CABFVV01 (sample SAMEA5735770, study PRJEB23740) | soil metagenome | biome: forest; feature: forest soil; material: soil | place: USA | collected 2013-10-13 | depth 0.1 m | reverse complement strand
ATGGTTGTAACCTGCCCGTGAAGGGCCGTGCGAGGCGCATTCATTTGCGTACTCCTCCTGGAAAACGGGGTTTGTGGCTCCCGTTTTACACCTGAGGCTTTATTCGTGCTGCCCACATAGTATCTAGCATAGCCTTCGCGAAACGCTGTTCGAACCCGGCGCGCCTTGCCGCATGAACAATTTGCGCCAGGTTGCCAGTAGAATCGCGGCTTCAAACGGTCCGAGCCCAATGAACTACGCATCCATCCTCGAACATATTCATCGCGATCTCCAGCCTTTTCTGGGCACCGGCAAGGTCGCTGATTACATTCCCGAGCTGGCAAAAGTCCCGGCCAACAGCTTTGGCATGGCGATCGTCACGCCGTCCGGCGAGGTCTTCCGCATCGGCCAGGCCGATACACGCTTTTCGATTCAGAGTATCTCCAAGTTGTTCGCCTGCACCATGGCTTTCCGGCTGCTCGGCGACGAACTGTGGCAGCGCGTCGGCCGCGAACCGTCGGGCACGCCGTTCAATTCGCTGGTGCAGCTTGAAGCAGAGCAAGGCAAGCCGCGCAACCCGTTTATCAACGCTGGGGCACTGGTCGTCACCGATGTGCTGTGCCGCCGCTTCGTGCGTGCCGAGACGGCGCTGGTGGAGTTTATGCGGCGGCTGACCGGTGAGATCACGATCGACTACGATTCGCGCGTCGCGCAGTCAGAGCTTCAACATGCAGACCGCAACCAGGCGATGGCGCATTTCATCGCGAGCTTCGGCAACATGGACATGCCCGTCCACGCGGTGGTCGAGGCGTATTGCCGGCAATGCGCGATTTCGATGAGCTGTGTCGAGCTGGCCAAGGCTGCGTTGTTTCTGAGTAATGGAGGCGTTGTGCCTTCGACCGGGGAACGCATCCTCGACAGCAGTTCGACCAAGCGTTTGTCGGCCCTGATGCTAACCTGCGGCACCTACGACGCTGCCGGCGACTTCGTCTTTCGTGTCGGCTTGCCGGCGAAGAGCGGCGTGGGTGGTGGCATCGTCGCGATACTGCCGGGCGAGATGGCGGTCTCCGTGTGGTCGCCCGGGCTCGACGCGAACGGCAACTCACTTGCCGGCGCGAAGGCACTGGAATTGTTGACCACGATTACTGGGCGGTCGATTTTTTGATTCTTTGTCACCACCGCAGTTGCCGCGTGGCGCGCTTACCGGATGTTCTCCATCCTCGTCATGCCACCACCGCCCCCATCGGCCGACCTCCTAGCCCGCCCGCTCAACCGTCAGATAACCGGTGCTGCCAATCACCCGCTCGTGCACACCGTCTTCGAAATCGATCCACCCTGAATTGAAGCCGTCGATCATCTCGATGCGCGGCACAGGCCACGCCGTGCCTTGCGACTGGAACAGCGCCTCCCACTGATCGTGCGGCACAGCCTGAGCCATCACCGAGCATCCAAGCACGCCGCCCAGCATCGCGGCGATCTCGTTTTGCTTATAGCGCTGCGGCCCTTCCATCTCGATCACGCGGCGCCCCTGCCACGACTGAGTCAGCGTTTCAGCGATCACCCGGCCGATATCCGCGGTTGCAATCATCGGATACGCACGATCGAGCGGTTGCAGGAAGCTCGACATCACACCCGTCTCGCGCGCCGGCGCGATATCCCACAGCGAATTCTCCATAAACCACGCGGGCCGCAAAATTGCCGTCGGAATCTGCAGGTCCGCAAGTGCTTCCTCAAGAATATGCACCTGCGCAATGAGACCGAGACCCGACTCGCGCTGCCCGCCGATCGACGAGAGCGCCGCGACGCGCTGCGGCCTCGCCGTCACCAGCGCCTCTTTCAGCGCCGCCACCGCCGCGCGAGCGTTCGGATAGCCCGGCTGCGGCGCGAAATTCGGCGCCACCATCACGAAGACGCCCGCCGTACCGCTAAACGCCGCGGCGAGTGCATCCGCGTCTTCGAAGGACGCGATCGCCACTTCGGCGCCCCGCTCAACCCACTCCGCCGCCTTCTTTTTGTCGCGTAAGACAGCGCGCACTGCGTGTCCCGCGTCCAATAACGCGCGTGCTGCCGCGCCGCCCACCTTCCCTGTCACACCGGTAATTGCATACATCTTCATCGCTCCTTGAACACGGTCAATACCGTTCTGAGCGTGATTCTCGGCGTTTCCCGATGATTTCACGAGAGCATGAATGTCATTTGCTTAATGACTCAGTGGCATTAAAAGCCCAATCCGAGCCACAGCGGTGCAAAAAATGAGTTTGACAAACTATCTTTAGATATATATCTTACGACACATCTTAAGACACAAATGGGAGCCCCCAGCATGCGTCATCACCATCGTTTTTCCCGTTCGCGTGGCGCGGACGAAGGTTTCTTCGCAGGGCATGACCGCCCGTCGCTGCATGCGCTTTGGCATGCCTTCGCCCGTCATTACGAGTTCCGCGGCGAGCGCGGCGGCGAACAACGCGGCGAAGACTTCGAACGCCGTCATGGCGGCCGCGGCGACTGGCACGAGTTTCATCGCGAAGAGCGTAGCCGCGGCGACCGGCACGAGTTCCACGGCAACGAGCGTAGCCATGGCCGCCACGGCGGACGCAATGACCACAGCGACCAAGACGGCTTCGATCACGGTCACCGCTTCGGCCATCACGGCTACGACCGCTTCTCGCTTCACGCACTGTGGCACGCAATCGGCCGCCATGACGACTACCGCGGCGGCGGTCGCGGCGGACGCTTCGGCGGCGGTGGCCCGGGCGGCTTCGGCGGCGACGGCGACGGTTTTCCGCGCGGCCGCAAATTCAGCTCCGACGATCTGCAATTGCTGCTGCTCTCGATGATCAACGCGCAGCCGAGCCACGGCTACGAGCTGATCAAGGCGCTCGAAACGCGCTCGAACGGCTTCTACAGTCCGAGCCCGGGCATGGTCTATCCGGCGCTCACGTATCTGGAAGAACTCGGCTACGTGACCGTGCAACTCGAAGGCAATCGCAAGCGTTACGAACTGTCGGAAGCGGGCCGCGAGTACCTGGCCATCAACCGCGACCGCGTCGAATTGATGCTCGCCAAACTGTCGCATATCGCCCGCAAGATGGATTCCGTGCGCCGCGCGTTTGCCGGCGAGGAGCCCGCCGACATCAGCGAAGGCGGCTGGCTGCCCGAACTGAGCGAAGCACGTCGCGCGCTAAAGCATGCGCTCCTGCGCCGTGACAACGTGCCGGCCGCCGAACAGCGCCGCATCGCCGCGATCCTGATGCGTGCGGCGAATGAAATCGAAGGCGAAGGCAAACCCGGCAGCGACCAAGGCGGTGACCAAGGCAGCGAACCGACCGCTTGAGATCGCGCTATCCGACACCCGCGTTCGAAGGCGCCCATGCGCACCTTCGCGCGCCAATCAAACCGACAGGAGTGGCACCCTTATGCTGACAAATGACAACCGAGCCGATCTGGCAGTCCATCGCGTGCGGCATCCGCTGAAGTTCCGTCTGTTGCAGGTCAAAAAGGTCCAAGCGCTGAACCCGCATCTGATTCGCGTGACCTTCACGGGCGAGGATCTGCACGACTTCGTCTCCGCTTCGTTCGACGATCACATCAAAGTGTTCTTCCCCGAACCCGGCGCCGACAAGCCCGTGCTGCCGGAAGCCGGCCCTGACGGCCCCGTGTTTCCCGAGGGCCAGCCGCGACCGATTGCTCGCGATTTCACGCCGCGCCGCTTCGACGCTGAAGCGCGCGAACTGGACATCGAGTTCGCCATGCACGAGGCCGGCCCGGCTGCAACGTGGGCGGCGCAAGCCAAAGTGGGCCAGTACCTCGGCATCGGCGGCCCGCGCGGCTCGCTGGTGATACCGACAGGCTTCGACTGGCATCTGCTGATCGGCGACGACACCGCGCTGCCGGCAATTGCTCGCCGCCTGGAAGAGTTGCCTGCCGGCACACGCGTCGCGGCGGTGATCGAAGTGGCCGATCCGTCGGCACAGATCGAATTCGCAACGCAGGCCGAATTGCACATGGTCTGGCGCCATCGCAGCGAATCGGACTATCGCGGCGAGACGTTGCTGCAAGCGGTACGCGAAATCTACTTGCCCGAAGACGGTGAAGGCTATGTATGGGCCGCCGGCGAATCCGCGACGATGCGTGCAGTGCGCTACCACCTGTGCACGGAACGTGGCGTCGACAAGTCGCGCATTCGCGCGGCCAGCTACTGGAAACAGGGCGCCGAAGCGGTACATGAATCGCTCGACGACTGACTGTCCGCAGCATGCGCGCAACGAACTGCGCGAGCCTTGCAAGCGGCGTGCGTCGAACAAAAACAAGGAATTGACCGATGTATTCAATTAGCACAAAGCACGAGCGACGTTTGCTGTGGCTGCTTGCGCTGACGCAGTTCACCATCAGGTTTTCTCCTGGTCAGAGGGTGTCAACTTAGGACGGGAAAGCCCGGTGGCAAAGGATCCCGCCACGGATTTGGTGAGGTTGACACTCTCATACGGTCTGCAACCTCATATGGCCGGTCTGCCGCGATAACGGGGAGTTAGCAGTACCAGCGAGAAAAGCTCGGAGTCGACTTTCCGCTTCGAGTACCTTGTGCAGAGGCACGCTTTCAAGCTGAGCATCATAGAGCGCGAGCAGCGCCTCAAAGTCGCTGATTGCCTCAGGTGCGAGTCGCCACTCCCCCGTCTCATGAGCTCACGCCAAGGTAGTCTCAACCGCGCACTCGGTAATCTTGAACTGCTCCGCCGGCTGATGGCCGTAGCCGGCGCGCTGCAAATACCAACCGAGGTACACCGCACGCATGAGTTCGTTGACTAGATGGCCATTCCCATGGCCGTCGCGACACGCCACCAGTGCAAGATGACAGGACAGGGACCGTTCGCGCGCCGAGGCGCGATCCATCGGCAGCAGGAGTGCCTTTGTCAGCGGCTTGCGGGTTCGCCCAACTAGAGACTTGTTTCGCTTGGAGGACATGTTTTCGAAAAGCTGGCGCCACTTGAAGACCGCTGGATTATACCGAAGCCGTGCAAACTGCAGCCCTCTGTAGCGTCAACCAAAGCCCGAGTTCGACCGAGGTGAAATGGACCCTGCCTTCCCTTTGGGGACGCAGGGTTCTACAGGAACGTAGAGGCCCTCCAGAACCGATTGGCATCAATGGGCCAGAGTGGAGTTTCGACGCGTCCACTTGCGGAATAGAGAGCCCGAATGAATGCTACGGCATACGGACTGGATGTCGCAAAGCAGATCTGATAAACGGAGCAAACCATGAATGCGAGGGAAGTCAGGTGAACTGAAGTTGAAGGAAGCGCAGAATCGGCGACATTACACCGGGTGACATCCACATCCTTGTTGCCCGGGGCAGCGATGCGGATACGGCGGCAATCGAACTCACGGCACAATAAGACGATCACCGAGCGCAATTGAAAACGCGGCACCATCACGGCGCCGCGTCTGCTGCGATGATTGGCAGCGAATGGGCTTGTTGACCTCGGCTCTTGACTTCGCTGGCGCGCTCCCTCAGCTGGCTCCCTTACTTGGGCTCTTGTGCCTCATTCTTGATCGCCTGGCCGCCCTTCGAAATGTCCTGGCCTGCGCCCGCCATCGTGCTGCAGCCCGCGAGAACCGCGGTACCGGCAATCAGCATCCATGCAATCAATCGAATCATTATCTTCCCCTTGTTCAAATCAGGATCGGAGCAGATTAATTTTAGACGATTTTGCTGTCGGTGCTGCCTGCTTGGCCTGTCGGCATCCCCTCTTTCGACCGACATCGGCCAATCCCTCGAACCGCTCGACATCTATTCGCCGACGTGGAACGCCGTGCCGGGCACTCGACAGCTCGTCATTTACCCCGACTGCATCATTCGTAGTCTCAATTGGGGTTGTCGTCCTCCCGGGTCCGCCCCCCTGTTTCTCCGCAAAATCGTCACCTCACGCGCGGAAAATGTCGCATACAGCCCGTTTCTGAAAACTCTCTGGCGCTCGGGCCGTGTGATTGTGCCTGCGGACTCCTGGTACGAGTGGATCGGGACAGACGACGGTGTGAGGCACACCCTATGCGATATTGCCGAAAAGGTCGGGGCCACTGTTCCTCGCCGGGGTGGCCATCCTGCAACCAGACAACGAAGCACACGATGATGACGGGTTCATCGTCATCACAACAGCGGCCAGATCAGGCCTGTTCGATGTGCATGGCAGGAGTCTACTGATATTCGCGGCTGACGCCGCCCGCAAGTGGCTGGACCCAGCGACATCCGCTCGGGAGGTCAAAGATGTCGCGCGCAGCGCGGCAGTGCCCGCCGAAGAATTCGAGTGGTTTCCGGTTAGTCCGTCAGTCAACCGCGTTGGGAACGACGGTGCGGAATTAGTCAAACCAGTTTGACGGGCGCGTCATCAAGAGAAAACAGACTGTCCGGGCGGCTGCTTTGAAGCGCAGTTAGCGTCGCGAAGTCGTCCGGGTTTCGCTCACCGACTCACTATGGTCGATGCACACGAACGGCGCTCTTTTATCGCGCCGTTAAATCAGGTAAGAGCCTGTCGAACTCGCGCCTCACCATGGCATAGCATTCGCACTCGCGCTTTTCGAGCCCTGGCCACTCCAACGCCGCGATACGGCTGCAGCGATGGTGACGAATCGGTCCGGCATCCTGCAGTTTCATCGCGGCGTCTGTAGCCCCGGATCGCCGGACACCGGGCATGTTGGCAAAGCGGGCGGCGCCCACGGACCCCTCATCGTCACGAATTCCTCGGCCGAAGTCGGGTGAACGCCGACCGTCATGTCGAACTGCGCCTTGCTCGCCCCCATCTTTACCGCGATCGCGACGCCCTGGATGATTTCGGCCGCATCGCGTCTCACCATGTGGCTGTGCTCCCCGCGTGGGTTGAACCGGGAGACTGCTGGCGCCCCTTCAACGGCCCCTCGGTGCAAAAAAAACAGACATTCGCGGACAGTGCTTGCCGGGCCGAAGACGCGTTCAACTTCCGCCCTTGAAAAATCGCGGTTGCTGCGTTGCACAGGTTCACTGTTCAACGCGCAGCAAGCCCCAGGGTGATAGCAGCCAGGACTAGCGGCATCAGAACCGGCTTAACGAAATGGTGATCGAATCCGCTGTGCATCGATTCCGCCCGTTCAGAGAGCGCGGTTAGACCCGTAATGGCCACCAGCAGTGGCGCAGGTGTCGCCCGGACGCGGCGGATCTCTCTCGCCACCGCGCGCCCGTCGAGACGCGGCATTTCGATATCGAGCAACACTGCAGCGGGATGCCACGCGCCGTATTCGGCGAGCGCGTCTGCACCGTTCCTGGCGGTCCGGATGTCGAAACCGCAAACACAAAAGAACAGTACGTACGCGGCCAATAAATCTGGATCGTCGTCCCCGATGAGCAGGCGCGTGACTCCGGTAGTAAACATTTCGATTCCCCAGGTTGCTTTGCAGTTGCAGCAATTTCAGGACCTGGGTAACCAGTGAGAAATTTTGCCCGCATGGAGACTGGAGAAATATCGCTACGTTTCACCGTGAAGGCCCCACACGGGTCGGTTCAGCGGTGTGCCGCGACCCGCGTAGCGTGCGTAGATGACCCGGCAGCGGTAACGCTCATCTTGCGGAGACTGCATATCGAGGCAAGGCGATTGTGAAGACACAACCGGTGCCGGGCACATCGCGGACGCTGAGAACACCGTTATTTGCCTCGACGCTGCGCCTGGCGATTGAAAGACCTAGCCCCAGTCCGGTCTTATCCGTGCCGTTCTGGGTAAACGGCAGGAACATTCTTTCTGCGTTACCGGACGGAAGACCGCCGCAATGATCCTTCACATCGATCAGGACGCGGTCCGACGACGCGTACGCGTCCAACGTCACTTCGGTGTGATAGTGCGTGAATTTGAAGGCGTTTTGCAGCAGGTTTCCAACCGCCGAATAAAGCTGGTCGCGATCCCCGCTGATGGCAAGCCGCGGATCTACAGTGGAAACCGTCAATACGCATCCGCGAATCTGGGCCGCAAGGTCAGCGGCATATTTCACTTCAGCGATGAAGTCGGCAACAGAAAACATCCTCGATTGCAGAGAAATTCCTGCGGCCGTACGAACCTCGTCCAGAGAGTGAGCTATCACATCACGCAATCCGTCCAAGCTCCGCTCCAGAACCGACCCTGTGGCTCCAGACAGACTTAGATTTCCGGTTTTTGCTGCGGTAAACGCGAGCGTTGCAGTCTGAAGAAAGTTACGCAGTTCGTGCGCGAAAAACCCCAGCCGCTCATGCATTTCAACAGCTTGCCGATCCGCAAGCGCAAAATCGCGCTGATAGCTGAACTCGGTGACCGCATCGGCAATCGCGTTGTCCAGACAGCGGTTAAGGGTTCGAAACTCGTCTATCAGAAACGGTGCATCGCGCTCGTACGCGAGATCAGTAATTGCCTGGCACAGGTCCCCATAGTCGTGGACGACCTGGTCAACCGAGAACCCGAGCTTCAACAACTCCCGTCCGTGCTGCGCCGCTGACTCGCCGATTTCGGATAAGGACGCCCCCCCGCCTGAGGGACCTGAAATTTTGCGGCTGTCCAGGGGCTCCGATGTCTGTTCCGTTCGAAGCGTCCTGATGAGCTGATCCAGGAACAGCGGCACCCCATTCTGAAGTTGCTGCGCGGTTGCTTCGCGCGCGGGCCTCTGTGCCACCTTCGCCCGGCAGCGTTCTATCAGTTCATTGCGGTTGTTTGCCAGAAAAACGTGCATCATGATGCGCCCCTGGATGTTGGTTTCGTCTTTCTATGCGTGGCGCCAGCGGCACGGCCGGACGTTACTCACGGCGACGCGGTATTTGCCCACTGGCGCATCGATCGGCGATGTCGAAGCCCAATGACACGACACCCCCACTAGAACACCATGGCCGACTTCGTAGATCGCAAAAAACTGCTGCTATGGAGCAAATTCCCTTTGCGCTGACAAAGTGTGACCGAGATCTCTTTCGAGTAACAATTACCGCACGTACCATATTACGCGCTCTTCGCATTCGGGTACGTCTTTCGGCGAACGCGGGGAAATCAAGTTATCGCGCGCATATGAAGTCACTAAACCCGACATGTCGAGCCCGATCAGCGCCGCGGCAGCAAGCTAACCAAGGTTCACAAATAGCCTGCCGGCGCTGCCTTGAGACGACATACTTCAGGTACTTCAGCACTATTTTCAGTGCGGTGGCGCTCTCGATCAGAGCCTACTACGCGAGTCATATCCCGCAACTTCAGTGTAGACAGCATCCCCGTGTTCTCCGTTGGCCGTTTTTCGCACAGGCGCGAATCTATCGGATCGAAACCCATACGCGCGACGAGATCGAAATTTGCGCTGCGATCAACCTTCCGGATTTTGGGACTGAAGCTGACGCCATCGCCTTTTCGAACGAATGGCCGGTCCACCGGATTGAAGAAAACGCTTTCGAGGTCGCGGAGACTCAAACCGAACATGCTTAGAAATTCTTACCTCAATAACCCTGACGATCAAGGCCACGCGGAACGGCTCTCCTACCTGGTTATCGGGCAGCTTGCTGCGCACGCGCGCAGCAGTGAATGATTGAGAACAGATCACATGGCCGATCTGATGGGCATCTGGCTCACCGGCAATGGAGCGCATTGCGATTGGCCTAGGCGGATTGAACTGGGTCGGCTTTCGGAGGAGCTTGCCCCGTAATTTTCAACCATACCCGGCTTTACAAATTCCGTCGCACTCGCGACGTTGTTCACGGGGAGCTGGTCCTTTGACTGCAGGTCGCCGATCACGCGTGGCATCTACGAAGTTTGTGAAGGCCGTTTGCAAAAAAGCTAACTTTCAAGCGGCGCCCCGAGTTGAGAGCCGCAGGCGAAGCAGACTCTCGGCGAGGTGCGCTGTCTACCCATTAACAGAGTCAGCGACTGTCTCGACACTTCGATATAGCAGGCTGGACAAAGGGGTGCACCCTCATCCATAAAATTGACCCAAGAGTCGAACAATTCGACCATCTGCACTTTTAAAGCGCCGGCGGCTTCAAGGTAATCCAACAGTCTGTGCAACAGCAACGGCTGCCGCGCGGCAGAACTCCGTTGAAAGCTCCCGCTTCGCACGCATGCAACGCGAGTTTGCGTAAAAGGCTGTGCGCGAGACCAGCCCCCTCCCGAAATTCCCGTGCCACCTGCTGTTTTTTTGTATCCGCACAAAAAGAAGCCGCAGCGACTGCCACGGCCATCGGAATCACACACGTCGGCATCAGCCATACGCCGCGCAATTATCCCCACGCGCGGAACGCCTGTCGGTACGCTACCGTACATGTTGTCAGCGTGCCTTACGAAACGATGTTACGGTGACAGAAAAGTAACTCGAACAACGGCACCGAGATCACTGTCATCTCGGTTCAACGCGCGCAATCTCCCCATCTTGAGATGTCCCCACTATGAGGAAAGAGATGGGTTCGAACGATCAGAAATCCGCTGTCCTGTAGAAAAATCGGATACGGAACCCGAGCATCATGTCCAAAGCGCAGATCTCGCCCGCAGCGATCGTCACGCTGTCCGGTCGCACCATCCACGGCCTGGTGAGAAGTCGACCAGCGAGGAGTCGAACTCGGGTTCCCTCTGCAACAGCGCGTCACCAGCACGTGCTGAACATGATCATGCCTTTGGCGCAGCATGGTGTCGTAGCAGGTCCGGCCGACGCTGCGCTGACGCAAGAATGATTGTCCGAAACCGGATACGGCACCGTACCGACTTCAATCCAGGTTACGAGCAGCGTACTTGCGTGCGCGTTGAAACTTCTGTTTCAACGCATTCGATACGGCCACACTCAGAATGGTCATCCTGGACTGCTCGGAACGATGGCCGACTTTTTCATGTCGGATAACGCCCATGAACCCGCCGGCCCTACCCTGTTCCTCCTGCCTCGAGCTGGCGGCCCCTGCCGTTGGCCAACGGGTGAACCTGCATCGGCTCCCTCTCGCTATATCGGCGCTACCCCGAATGCGTCAGCATGGTTGTCGTGGCGCGCAATCCCGATAGAGGTGGTTTGGTAGTACTCAAGACGGAATAGACGGAACGCTGTTCGCCTGAAGAAAGAGAAACTCTGGCGTGCCCGTGAGGCAGCCGGACAACGTGCTCGCTTCTGCGCTGACCAGCTCCCGCGATTCAGCAAGTGCGCTCCAGCGCGCAAGCGTCCGGCACCGGATAGACGCCGGTCGGAAGTCGGCGCAAAGATGATCTGTTCGATCGAATTCGCCGCACTGACGTTCATCCGTTCGCGAGTCCATCGAACTCCTTTGGAGGCCGATCATGAGACTCATTGCACCTCCATCCCAACCGCGAGCTGCACCGGCGCTCGCGATAGCGTTTTTTCTCGCGATAACGGCGTTCGCCAATCCTGCGTGCGCTGCCTCGCCCACCCAGACTCAACCGCGCGCACGCGTGATGACCGTTGCGACCCGTGACCAGGTCGATACGCGCATCAGTGGACTTCGCACGAGGCTTCAGATCACCGCGGCGCAGGAAGAACTTTGGCAAAAGGTCGCGCAGGTCATGCGTGACAATGCGGGCACGATGGACTCGCTCAGACAGGCGCGGACCAGTAACGCCAGCAGCATGAGCGCTGTCGACGATCTCAAGTCCTATGGCCAGATCGCCGATGCCCATGCGGAAGGCATCAGAAAGCTCACTCCCGCGTTTCAGGCACTGTACGACAGCATGTCCGACGTTCAGAAGGAGAATGCCGATCTGATTTTCCAGACTGACCATCACCACTCTGCAAAGAAAGGGTGATCTCGAGACACCCGCAACGGGAAGCGGACTGGCACCTCAATAAGGTCCCGGATCGCAGACAGGAGAACATCATGAAAACCCAAGGAGTGCGAGCCGCGTGCATTGGCTCGATGAGGACCAGAATCATGACTCCAGTTGGCCTGGCATTGGCCGTTGGCGGCATGTCCATGGCGCCGGCCTTTGGGAAGGCAATGGCAACGACGGCAACGGCAACCACGAGGGCCAACAGCAGCATGGCGCGAATAACAACTATCAGCATAACCAGGGGCATTCACAGCAACATGGCATGGATAACGGCTCTCGGTATAACCAGGGGCATCAGTCGGATCAGGACAACCGGCAGGCTTATCAACATGCCGACAATGACCACCGTGGCGGCGACTATTACGGTAACCAGGACTATGTGTATGCGCCCCCAACCCGTGGTCTACGCCCCGGAGTCGGCACCAGGCATAAGCCTGTTTATACCGCTCCAGTTCCGGTAGAACGCAGGACTGCCCGGAAACTTCTCATCCGAAAACCCATTCGCTGATGACGCGGCGAACATTGCACAGTCGAAGCACGCCAGGATCACACTGATCCTGGCGGCTGCGCCCACGGCGCGAACAGGCCGAGATGTCGCGCTATCCTTACCAATATCCGTCCCTGCCGTGAAACTCGTGGAGCCTCTTTTCGTAATCGCGGGTGAGCGGAACGGAGTCGTCGTACTCAGGACTGCTCCTGATTGCGTCGCGACTGAGTCTGGTAGAAACAGTCGAGCCAACCCAGTCGATCAGGTCGATCCACCGCGTTGCCACCAGCACCTCCTTGCCACCGGGCCACCAGTTTCGCGTATCGACGGTCAGATAACGAATGGCCCACGCAACATCGTCGAAGATGAAACCGGAGACGTGGCCTATGCTGCCATCGGCCACCTCGATGTGATAGCCCTCTACGGCATTTGTGCTGTGCAGATGGACATCCACGGGCGCCTGATGTGGGTCCGGGTCGGGGCGCGGGAGTGCCTCCGATGCCGGGTCTGGCGGCACGTCCTTTATGTCGAATGCGGGGGAGGAGCCCATCCCCCACAGGTTTAAACCACCCCAGTACGTCGGGTAGCCGTAGTAAAGGAGGTACTCGGTTTCGTGCTGACGCGACACCGGCTTATGCGTATCGATGTTCGGACTGTCCCGCACCTGTTGCCGTGCGAGATGCACGTGGACGGTGCCTGATTCCCGGTCCATGTGTTTGGCCGAATACGGTGAGATCAGTACCTGCCGCTCACGCATCCAGTTTCCCGTGTCGACCACGAGATAGCGCACGCCCCAGGCTTCGTCGTCGAAATAAACATCATCGACACTTCCGATGTCGCCGTCACGCGCCGCGACGGTGCATCCATGAAGACTCTTTATGCTTCGCAACATGTTCGATACTCCTTCTCTGCTTCCGGCTGTCGACGCCCCGATGCCCCGAGATCTCCGTTAAAAAGGACCGATGTTCGCAACATGCTCTTTTACCGGGTGATTTCGGTTCAATGGAGATGTCCTCCGAACAGACCGAGCAGTCCAATGACGATCAGGTAGATCGCAACGATGTAATTCAACAGGCGAGGCACCACGAGAATCAGAATGCCGGCGATCAGCGAAACCAGCGGACCCGCGTTCGTGAGAATGTGCATGCCTCCTCCGTAAGATTGAAAACGGCAAATAGACACAAACCTGCACCGCCTGCGTCGCTCGCTATAGTGATTTGAGCCTGGTGACCTTCGTGCCTTCGAGCGTTACGCCGGCCATCAGCCCGCTGTTTGTGAGCACAAACGCTTCCACTGGCGCCGTCGCGGTGGTGGTATCAATGTTGCCGTTCGCGCCGACTTTCAGTACCGCCACTGACGCGTCACCGCCAGCCGACCAGCCTTCGCTATTACGGAATCGGGCGAGAGCATCCTCGGTCATGAACAGGAAAATGATGGCTTTCGATTGCGCGCCGACCTGAAGCCCGATCGAACCGGTCGTAGTGCTGTAGTACCCGACCGTGTTGCCACCGACTCGCAGCGAGCCTTCACCATACTGGCCGCCGACCCAGAAGCCGGCGGCGATGACCGACGGGAACACTAATACGCCACGCGCCTTGCCGACCAGTTCACGTGAGCCGTTGGCGGTCGTGTACAGACGTGCGAGGGTCGAATCGACGCCCGTGTCGATGGTGTGGCGCTTGTCGGCCTGGTGGCCACTGGCGTCGGATGTTCCGGTCGTCGTGCACCCCGAGACCGCGAGGCCAATAGCGAGGATCGATCCCGGCGTACTCCATATGAATGTCCGTCGCAGCATGATTTTCCCCAAGTTGTTCCTGGATGTCCCTGACGCTACGCGCAGGCGAACGCGAATGCGGTACGAAAGCGTACAAAAACGCGAAACAGGTCTCGATGAATAAGCCGGATTTGACTCGCAACCCGCGCATCACTTTCCAGTCGCTTTGGCGCATCGGCGCAGCGGTTGGTTTTTCCAGCAGTCCAGTCAGTATGTCTGTCGGCTTGATCCAGATACCCAATAGCCTGATCCACTGCGCTTTTCTGAACAGGTCCAGCTTTTCATGTGGAAACATGATTGCGGCGTCATCGCTTCGTCCTGGAAGACTGTCCAGGCGCCGATCAACCCGCGGCGGCACGTCGCAACACCGGGCGCCTTGATGCCTGGAGGAGTGACGTATAGCTGTCGACGTAATTCCTCGCCATCGTCCTGGCGCTGAAGCGGCGTTCGAACTGAGTTCGGATCTCTGTACGTGACAGGTCATCAAGACGTTGCAGTGCACCGACGGCACCCTGCACGTCTTCGCAGATATAGCCGGTGACACCTTGCTCGATTACCTCCGGTACCGAGCCGCGATTGAATGCAATCACTGGAGTCCCGCACGCCATCGCCTCAATCATGACAAGGCCGAACGGCTCGGACCAGTCGATCGGGAACAGCAGCGCCTTTGCACCCGAGAGGAACCCGGGCTTCTGCTGCTCGTTGATTTCGCCGAGGAATTGAACGTGCGCCTGCGACAGCAGCGGCTCAATCGCGGTCCTGAAGTATTCCTGGTCAGCTTTGTCCACCTTGGCGGCGATCTTCAACGGCAGGCCGCTTTTTGCAGCGATCTCGATAGCGAGATCGGGACGTTTCTCCGGACACATACGACCGAGGAAAGCGAGATATTGCGGCTCCTTCTGCGTTTGCGGCGTGAGCAACTCTTCGGGTAGACCGTGATGAATGGTGTCGAGCCAATTTGCCTGCGGTAGCGGCAAACGTTGCGAATTGGAGATCGACACGACCGGCGCCTTCGGAAACGTATTGAACACGGCTTGCAGTTCCGGCAGGTCGAGGCGGCCGTGCAGTGTCGTCACGAACGGCGTGTCGAGCCGCGAAAACAGCGAGAACGGCAGATAGTCGAGGTGGAAGTGCAACACGTCGAATTCGTGGGCAACACGGCGCACCTGTTCGAGCATCAGCATGTGCGGGGCGAGCACGTCGCGGGTAGACGGGTCGAGGCGCAATGCGCGCGGCCACGCTGCATCGAGCGTCGCCTTCGTGCGCGAGTCGCCGCTCGCGAACAGCGTCACGTCGTGCCCCAGGTCGACGAGCGCCTCGGTAAGGTAGGACACTACACGCTCGGTGCCGCCATAGAATTTCGGAGGAACAGCCTCGTGCAACGGGGCAATCTGTGCGATTCGCATTGGCCGTTCTCTCTGGAGCACGTGCTGTGGCTTCAAACTATTCCCGAATGACCAGCGATAGTCTCGAACGCTGGCGTCTGCGCGATTGCGCTGCGTCAGGTCTGTGACATGTGGTGAACCTCTCACCTGCGAGAACATACGTCTGTACGGTAGCGTTCAACGCCCCCGCCAATCGACCGGGCCATACCGTTTTCCTGTTTTTCACCGGATTGATCTTGCCGTCCGTGTGCGTAGCGGGCACAACGCGCGCTATTGCTCGGCCGCGCCCGGCGAGCCGCGTCAGCAGTCTGCGGTTTCGCTGAAGGTAGTCAAAAACTGGGCCTGGAGCCGGTACGTTCTGCGTCTCCGATGGGGGTATGATGGTCGTTGCGGGTCTCGTCAGCGTAGGAGGAAATCATGCCCTCAAACCCGACCACACGACCGATTCACCGGCCAGGACTTCCGGATCACCCCATCCACGGCGTTACGCCAGGCACCAGGGCGCCGGCGCCTGAACCTGCGCCAGGCACTCCGGGTGACGATCCTGATGCCGCAGGGGCGGAGCCGGTCCCGCACGAGCACCTACCGCGCAGGTCAGACGACAATTGAGTTATCTACGTGCTTAGCCTGACGCCGCCAGGGTGTGTTCCTGTGCAACCGACCCGCACGTGACGGCGTCGAGTGAAGATCAGTGCTGCACACCGACCCTACTGTGCGCCGCCTCTGCCGGGTCTAGCCTGGCGTCATACAGGCACTGCGCACGCCCAACCCGTTCACCGTTGGCTTGATACGGCAGCAGCAGGAAGAGCCCGGCCCCGGTGCATTCGACAGGCCAGAGCGACGCCCATGCGCTCAGTTCTTCGGCCTGTTCCGCAGCCTCGGAGGACACACAACACCTCGTAATACGTTCTCACCGCCGACACCGCAGTCTGTACGGCAGCGGTCAACACTCTTTACACGATGCGTCAAGTCGCTGTTCCTGTTCCATCGGGCGATCGATCCTGCCGTTCGTCCCTGCAACGAGTGCATCGAGCAGCTATGGAGCAACCGGTTTTTGCAACGCGGCACGTTCGATACACGCGCAGACTGGCGCGCGCACACAAGGAAATGTGTGTCCCGAGATCACCCCATGACACCTCCGACCTCAATGCGCCATCATCACCAGATCGCTCAGATCCCAAAAGTCCCGGGTCGGTCAATTGATGCAGCGCACAACGCTGCAGCCTGCACGATTCGGGAAGAACGCCACGATGGCGCACTTCCTCAACAGTCCGGGAAACGGGCGGGCTCAGCCAGCCCGCTTGCGCCACGCGGAAGGAACGGGACCTGTCTGATTGCAGTGGAGAGTTCTATAGTAAACAGGCCGCCACCCGTCGATTGGCTGAGAACCGCGGCGCAGCAATATGCCGGTTGGCTCAGGCAGACGAGGCTGACGGTACCGCGTTGGGATCCAGGAAAACGGCGCCCAAACTTACTGCGGAACAACCTTCGAGGAGGAGGTTCATCATGCTGCAAGCCAGTGAAATCCAGAAGCGTTTCACCCATCTGGAGCAAACCATTGAGAAAGCCTCGCAAGCCTGTCACGCCGACGCCACAGTGCCTAAGGAGCTTATGGACTGCGTTGATCAACTCGATAAAAAATCCGGAGGCGCAAAAAAAATAATTGAATCGAAAGACGAAAAGCGCATGCGTCAATGGATAGACGACCTTGAGCAGGTCGGCGACCGTGCAGAGCAGGCGTGTCAACGTGCAACCAATGTAAATGCGAAAGTAAAAAGTGCCGTCACCTCGGTTCATGCCGAACTTTCCGATCTGAAAAAACAGCTGCATTAACTCATTTTGAGTATGGGCAGCCCTGCCGTGGGCTCGAACGAAGGTAACGTTAGCCGTCGCGCACCAATCCGTGTCGGCACTCGCCCATGGCATGACGGTTGCGGGATAGAAGGTCTGGTCTTTTCACGAGGAGAACATCATGACCACACTTGACCCCAGCACCCAACCTGCAACTGGTGGCAGCGGCGCGAAGATTGTCGGCGGCAGAACTGGCGAAGGCCCCGGCCCGGATGTGATGGCGGCAGCCACGCTCGACGGTGACAAGGTCATCACTTCGGATGGCGAAGATATCGGCAAAATCTCCGACATCATGCTCGACGTGCGCGGCGGCCGGATCGCGTACGCCGTCCTGTCGAGCGGTGGGTTCCTGGGCATGGGCAACACCCTTTACGCAATCCCGTGGAGCGCGCTTGTCCTGGACGCCGACGAGAAGTGCTTCCGGCTCGGCGTCACCGCCGAGCGCATCAAGAACGCGCCCGGCTTCGACAAGGATCATTGGCCCGCGATGTCGGACCCGCAGTGGGGTTCGTCGCTGCACGAGTACTACAACCAGCGGCCCTACTGGCTGGCCACTCGCGGCGCAGTCGAAGGCCGGTCACTCGATCTTTAAGTCGCTAAAACCGGTGACGAGCGTGTCTATTGTGGTCGAGCCAACGGGACAACTTCCCAACTTATTCGAAATGCCGGCCGCAAGGTCGGCCTTTTCCTGTCACCAGCAGTTGCCGAAGGAGCTACGAGAGACAGGCTACAGGCGCGGGCTTCCGCAGAAGCACGCTCCAGAAATGTTCTTCACGCCGGCGAAGACGCGACTGAAACCGTTACGGTGGACACCGCGGCGTTGCGCGAGCACGAAACCCGGACACCCACCCATCTGCACAAGGTGGTCGCACACATGATGCAAATACAGTTCAGGGAGTTGAGTGCCCAACACCCGCACAAGGTGCAGTGCGGATAGGGATAATCGTTCGAATCGTGGAAAATCTGACGGCTGATGTTCGGGCAGCCTCATCTGGTCTGCGATTCGACGTTTGATCTGGTTTTGCCCTGCGCATGGTCGCGAGTTTATGAATATGCGCGCTACGATCAGAGGAGCTTTTATAGTGACGTGAGGTCAACCACGACGCGGCAGCGAAGAACGAACGTCGCTTCAAATACCCATGCAATCGAGCCGGTATGGAATCCGATATTGATCCGTCGTCAACGCCGCACAGCAACGTCAATTCGTGGATCGAGAAGTTAGGGCCCGGTCTGATTACCGGAGCGGCCGACGACGACCCGAGCGGCATCGCAACATACTCGCAGGCGGGCGCAGCGTTTGGTTACAACATTCTGTGGACGATCCTGCTGACCTATCCGCTGATTGTCGCCATCCAGGTCATCAGCGCCAGGATTGGTCGGGTCAGCGGCCACGGACTGGCGACCAATATTCGACGCCACTATCCCGCATGGCTGCTCTATGGCACGGTTATTCTCCTGCTCGTGGCGAACACGATCAATATTGCGGCCGACCTCTCGGCCATGGGCGCTGCCGTCAATCTGATCATCGGTGGACCGACGCATGTTTACACGGTCGGCCTCGCGCTGTTTTCGCTGGTGTTGCAGGTTTTTGTTCCGTATCGAAACTATGTCCGCGTTCTCAAATGGCTGACGCTTGTCCTGTTTGCCTACGTCGGCGTCGTGTTCGCCGTCCAGATTCCATGGATGACCGTCGCGATCCGGACCGTGTTTCCGCATCTGTCGTGGAACGGTGGCTACGTCACAACCGTCGTCGCGGTGTTCGGCACGACAATCAGTCCCTACCTGTTTTTCTGGCAAGCCTCGCAGGAGGTGGAGGAGTTGCGGACACGACACGGGCGGCGCGCACTCAAGCATGCGCCGTCTCAAGGCGCGTCAAATCTGAAACGGTCGTGATGGCTGCTGCCGTTGTCGGGATGTTCTGCTTTCTGTAGGAAGCGAGCCCGACACATGATAGTTGTCCGGATGGGCCAGCCTCCGACCAGGAATCTGCCGCCACCGGCATTGATGCAGGCGGCAAGCGTGTCGCCTTTGATGTGGACAATCGCGGCAGTGCCCGACGGTTGATATGAACAATGACGCCGCCGTCTAATTGCGCTTTCTTACCGCCGCTCGCAGAGGAAACCGCTTAGTGCCTCGACATTCCCGAGGCAACCGTGCGCAGCCGACATTTCTGAGCGAAGAGCCTGTTGCGCGAATCGCTCGCGCGTGATGTCGATCTGGCCGAGCGCAACCTGTTCGAATTCGGCAGTGACGATTGCGACCGTCTGCTTGCATCAGTGCTGTCGCGCGTAGAAGGAACCCGTATGAGTCGCCCACCCGATGGAACAGGAACACGGGTTTGACGCATCGAGTCAAGGGCGTTGACCGCTACCGTACAGACGTAGCCGGTCGTACGTGAGAACGTAGCGGTACACTCGCGCGCATCAACGATTCCCGGTCGCTCCCGTGAGGCATGCATTCGCGGACAGCCGGTGAACGGCGCAACGCAGCACGTCCTTGTTGTGACAGAACGCCTGATGCCACCGCACGTTTCGCCAGCTGGTCGCGATCGAAGTGTCGCGCGGCTGTTGAAGGGGTGTCGAATCTAAGGAGAGCGTCATGTACAACATCGTCTGGCTTGTGGGAGCCGTGGTCATCGTTCTGTTCGTGCTCGGCTATGTCGGATTGAGATAGACCTTCGCCGCAGGTAGAGAACATGGCCAGTGGGCCTGTCATGCATGAACGGCCGCTATGTGACGACGCGACTACGACTCACCGCTGGGATGATGATACGTCCCGGCCGCGATGGCGCGCGCCGACCATGCATGACATCCGGTCCGACAATCCTGATCCAGCTTACTGAGAGGAGCCCGTGATGAAACTCGCCACGCAGACACCCGCCGACACCGCCCCTGTTGATCCGGCGAGCCGGCGCACCGCCACCCGGGCGGATGAGGATCAGGAGAACGTTGCGCCGCTGCCGCACGAGACCGATCAGTCAGCGGAATCGCAACATGAAGAGGGCACGCGCGCTGTCGGACGGCAGGCACATCAGGACCTTTCGCGCGGCCTGACCGATACTGACCGGCGCGGCGGCGACGCATATCAGAAACGCACCCAGAATGATGCGAATGCCAACACGCAGTCTCCCAAACACAAGGCCACGCGCAAGCGCTAGACGTTTGCATTCGCGTTTGCCGGCTGTGGGTCGCGTTCGTCAGCGTCGCCATTGCGTCGATAGTCGCGACGATCGGTCCGATCCCGGTCGGTCTGGGAACCTTCGAAGCGGCATCCGTGGCCATGCTGAGTCTGCTCGGCGTGTCGGTCGAGGCGGCACGGGCCGGAACACTGCTGTTGCGCGGCCTGACCTTCTGGTTGCCGATGCTGCCCGGCATCTGGCTGGCCCGGCGCGAGATCAGCCGAGCGAGGTAGCGGCCCGCGCCGAAGTTCGCGCGCTAGTGCCGCGAACAGGTTGGCTTTCTACGTGATCCTCAGATGTGCGAATAGCGGAATCTTCGCCGCGTCCAGCACGACCGCGAAAGCCGCCGCCCCAGCCAGCACACCCGTCACCACCGCGACGGGCAACGGTGTCATCGCGATCCCGCCAATCGCCAGGGTGATCGCGTTCAGCGTATAGGTCAGAATGCGTTGAAACGTGACGCGCCCCTCCTTCACCGCAGCCACGATGCCACTCAGCCCGGGTTCGATCAGCACCATACCGGCAGCGGATTTGGCGACGTCGGTCGCGGTCGACACCGCAATGCCGATTTGCGCCTGGCGCAGCGCGGTTGCGTCGTTAGCGCCGTCGCCGCGCATGCCGACTGCGTGCGTTACGGTTGAGCGGCATAAAGCGTAGCCGCATTCGCGTCAAACACCCCGTCGACCATCGCCCGAGCTTCGTCGACGATACGTGTCAGATGCCCGTCGCCAAGAAAGCTCTCCGCATAGATCTTGTAGATGTCCTCGGTTCCCGACGGGCGCGCGGCAAACCAGCCGTTCTTCGTGATCACCTTGATACCGCCGATCGCCGCATCATTGCCCGGCGCACGGTCGAGCACACGCTCGATCTTTTCGCCGGCCAGTTCGGTGTGAGGAAATTGCGCAGGCGACAGTCGCGCCAGCAGCGCGCGCTCCCGCACGCTCGCCTTGGCCTGCACGCGTCGTTCGACCGGCTCGCCCAGCCGCTGAGTCAGATCCCGGTAGATTTCTGCGGGATCGCGACCGGTGCGCGTGGTGATTTCCGCCGAGAGCAAAGCGGGCACGATGCCATCCTTGTCGGTAGTCCACGCGGTGCCGTCGCGTCGCAGACAGCTGGCGCCCGCGCTCTCTTCGCCCGCGAAGCCCAGCGAGCCATCGAGCAAGCCGCCGACAAACCATTTGAATCCGACCGGCGCTTCGTAAAGCGTACGGCCGCGCTTTGCCGTTACGCGGTCGATCATCTGACTGCTTACGACGGTCTTGCCAACCGCTGCGTGAGCGCCCCACTGCGGACGATGCGCATACAGGTAGTCGATCATGACCGCAAGGTAGTGATTCGGCGGCAGCAGCCCGGCGTGCCGGGTGACAACGCCATGCCTGTCGTGATCGCTGTCGCATGCAACGGCCACGTCGAAGTGGTCCTTCTGGTCAATCAGCGGTTGCATCGCATACGGCGACGATGGGTCCATTCGGATACGCCCATCCCAATCGACGCTCATGAAGCGGAAGGTCGGATCGACTTCGTCATTGATCAAGCTCAGGTTCAAACCGTAGCGTTCGGCAATCGGCCCCCAGTAGTGCACGCCCGCACCGCCGAGCGGATCGACGCCGAGGCGGATCGGTGCGCCGCGAAGCACGTCCATGTCGATAACGCTATCGAGGTCGCCGATATAGGCGTTGAGGAAATCATGCCAGTGCGTCGTCGTGGCGCGCAACGCCTTGGACAGCGATACACGCAACAGGCCGTCGAGCCTGCTTTCGAGCAGCCCGTTCGCTGTTTCCTCGATCCAGCGGGTCACGGTTTCATCGGCCGGGCCACCGTTCGGCGGGTTGTATTTGAACCCGCCGCTATCCGGCGGGTTATGCGAGGGCGTTATCACGATGCCGTCCGCCAGTCCCGCGGTGCGGCCGCGGTTATACGCGACGATCGCGTGCGACACCGCCGGCGTAGGGGTATATTCGCCGTTTTGCGCGATCATGAGCTCGACGCCGTTAGCCGCCAGTACTTCGAGCGCGGTCGCGTACGCGGGTTCGGAGAGCGCATGCGTGTCGATGCCGAGAAACAGCGGACCATCGATACCCTGCTTCTTCCGATAGCGGCAAATGGCCTGGGTGATGGCCAGCACATGCCATTCGTTGAAGCTGCGCTCGAACGCGGACCCGCGATGCCCCGAGGTGCCGAAAGCGACCCGCTGCGCGGGGATCGAAGGGTCCGGAATATCGGTGTAGTACGCCGTGACAAGCCGGGGAACGTTGACCAGCATCCCGTGTGATGCGAGCTTGCCAGCAAGAGGACTGACGTTCATCGCGGTATCCTGTTGTAGTAGTGATTGGCGTGTCCGCCGCGTCATTGCAGATCGTCGGTACGTGCGGCAAGCGGACTTTTTTTACAGCGCCTTCAAATCAGGCAGCAGACGGTCGAATTCCCGCTTCACCACGCCATAGCACTCGCACACTCGCTTTTCGAGGCCGGGCCGGTCCAGCACCTCGATATTCCCATAGCTGTAGCGGATCAATTCGGCATCCTGCAACTTCATCGCCGCTTCCGTGACCCCAGGTCTCCTGACGCCGAGCATGTTGGCGATCAACTCCTGCGTCATCTTCAGCTCGTTCGACGGCAGGCGGTCCAGGCTGAGAAGCAGCCAGCGGCATAGCTGCTGATCGATTGAATGATGCCGGTTGCACACGGCGGTCTGCGCCATCTGCGTGATCAGTGCTTGCGTATAGCGCAGCAGCAGCCGCTGAACCGGACCGGCGCGGCGGAATTCCTCCTTCAGCAGGCGAGCATCCAGCCGGTATGCCAGCCCTGCGCTCTGCACGACCGCTCTGCTCGGGGTCGTTTCGCCGCCCATGAAGAGCGCAATGCCGATGAGCCCTTCGTTGCCGACGATCGCGATTTCGGCCGATGAACCGTCTTCCATCACGTACAGCAGCGAGACGATGGAGGTCGTCGGGAAATAGACGTGCGTGAGGCGATCTCCGGACTCATACACGACCTGTCCCAGCGGCATGTCCACCGACACCAGATGCGGGGCTATCCGCGCCCACTCCGCGTCGGGGAACACCGCGAGCAGATGATTCCCGTTTCGATGATGTTCGTGCTGCATGTTTCACTTTCCTCGCAGTCTGTCAGGAAGCCGCGCTGCTGCCACGGTCTCATGTGCAATACGGTAAGTCTGTACGGTAACGTTCAGACCAGTAAAAACAACCATATCGCATCATTTATCAACATGACTGACACCGCGCATCCCGTCCAGCAACGGCACGAAGGCGAGTGTGAGAAGCACGGCGGCGAGCGGCAGCGTTGCGATGAAACCCATGTGCTTGAATCCCAACGCGCCCGTCACGCCGCCCACGAAGAACATCCCAAGCAGTGACGCCAGCAGCGCAAGTCTCTGGCGATCGGCGCGCACGCGTGGCGCTCGTAAACCTGGCGCGTTCCAGTAGACCAGCTTTCCCAGTTCGATACCGATGTCAGTAACCAGGCCTGTCACATGGGTCGTACGGATTTCGGCTTTCGAAATCTTGGTGATGATCGCGTTCTGAAGACCCATCACGAAGCAAAGCACGCCTACCGTGGCGGAAACGAACAGGAGCCGGTGATGTTCCAGATTTGAGCCGAGCAACCCGAAGCCCAGCAGCAACGTTGCCTCCAGCAACAACGGCGTCGCATACACGCTTTGCGCGTGCCGGCGCCGTCCCCAGTTGATCAGGATCGCCGACGTGGCGGCGCCGGTGAGAAATGCAATGAGTGAACTGAGCCCCGCCACGACAAGGCCGATATCGCCAAGCGCGAGATTGTCGGCCAGCGACGACACGATACCGGTCATGTGCGACGTGTACTGTCCGACTGCCAGAAAGCCGCCCGCGTTGGCCGCGCCGGCAACGAACGCGAGCCAGCGCCCGAGACGCCGATTGGTCACGTCGGTCCGATGCGGGCTGGCGAATCCTCGAAGATAGTTTATCGGCATGATGGCGGATGAGTGTCAGTTGGATGCAGGTGCGGTAGAGGGCGCGCATCGCCATGATGCACCCGAACCGTGCCGGGTTCTATCACTGCCCGCCTCTTCGCCCCGATGCCGGTACGGCAGCGTACCGACTTCGGCCGCCGGCTGTTGCATGTTCGATACCTCGCCGCGGCCCGGTGCACCGATGAGCCGCACTCTGTCCAGCACCTCGATGTGGCGCAGTGTCCTCGAAGTCTTCAGGATGACATACCACTCACCGACGATCGGCATCGAGTGTGCGGTCGTACATAGAGACGCGTTTGTACGTTGTCGTACCGCATTCTCGTGCGCTTCAGTGTAGCGTGACCTCTATCGTCAACCAGCGGGGAGCAAATCATGCTTAGACGAACATTTATCTGGAGCACGTCCGGGTCCATTCTGGCACTCGGCGCGGTGGTTTCGGGTTGCACCATGACCGGCTCTTCCGACGCGAGCCGTGTTCAGCAAATGGACAAGCGCACAGCATCGATGCTGGCGTCGATTCGACGCTAACGCGTCTTTACGGCATGGCGCCCGGCTCGCGCGAACTGATCGGCAAGGCACACGGGGTGCTGACGTTCCCTTCGGTGATCGACGCCGGCTTCGTGGTCGGCGGTCAGTATGGCGAAGGGTCCCTGCGTGTCGGCGGACGCACGATGGGTTACTACAGCACGGCGACCGGTTCGATCGGCTGGCAGATAGGCGCGCAATCGCGCGCGATCGTGTTCCTGTTCATGACCGACGAGTCGCTCAACCGCTTCCGCAGCAGAGACGGCTGGTCGGCTGGCGGCGACGCGTCAGTAGCCGTGCTGAAAGTGGGCGCGAACGGCAATCTCGACACCAGCACCGCTAGCGGACAGGTCGACGCGTTCGTTCTGACCAATAGTGGCTTGATGGCCGGCGCGTCGCTGGAAGGCACGAAAGTTACCCGGCTCACGTCGCTTTAAAAAGATGGACTCTGGGGCTCGCCGCTTGACGCGAGCCCCAGACTTTTCATGTTGCGGAGAAATCATGTTGCGAAGCATAAGAGACTTGCGCGGCAGCACCGTCCACGCATCCGACGGCGACATAGGCTCGGTCAGCCAGGTCTATTTCGATGACGAATCCTGGGGCGTCCGCTATCTTGTGGTCGAAACGGGCAACTGGCTCAACGACCGGCAAGTGCTGGTGTCGCCGTATTCGGTCAAGCACACGGACCCTGGGTCGAGTGTCGTGCACGTCAGACTTTCCCGGCAGCAAGTCAGGGACAGCCCGGTTCTCGACACGCACAAGCCCGTATCGCGGCAGCACGAGATCGAATACCTGCGTTACTACAGCTATCCGACGTATTGGGGCGGCCCGAACCTGTGGGGCATGGGCGCCTACCCCGCCTACGATCCGACCGGCGTCCCGCCGGACGCGCTGCCCGATACGCCGTCACGGCCGACGTTGCACGTGGACCAGCCGCCTCCTGACATTCATCTGCGCAGTACCGACGAGGTCAAGGGCTACCACCTCAAGACAGCCGACGGCGGCATCGGCCATGTGTCGGACTTCATCTACGACGACACCGACTGGGCAATTCGTTATCTGGTGGTCGACACACACAACTGGTGGCCCGGCGGAAAAGCCGTGCTGATCGCGATTCACTGGATAGACGGAGTCGACTGGTTCGAGTCTGCAGTGTCGACGACACTCACTCGCGACGTGATCCAGAACAGCCCCGCATATGACGACTCGATACCGATCGACCGGCATTACGAAGTCGTGCTGCACCGGTTCTACGGTAGGCACGGGTATTGGTCGGATACCGATGCGGACGAGCGTGTTGCCGCGGAGTGATGTCTCGCGCAGGTCGCCCTTCTCGCCCAATCCGCACACCCCGGGATCGATGACCGTTCTCAGCGCAGTTAGACGATCTTGCGCGATGCCGCGATCGCTTCGTTGAGACAACGGAAAACGAATGCATGGAAAGGCACTGCAGGCAGGAGTAGATCATGAGACAAAATATTCAGAAACTGTATCAAGCCCGAATCCATACATTCACACCGGAGTGTCTGGAACTGCAAGATGGCAAATTTGATTTCCATCTTCGCCATGCGGTGGAAGGCTGCCTTCCTTCGGCCGACCAGCACTATGCCGTCGGCATTTTCGCAACCAGCGAGGAAGGCCATGCGGCGGCGCTTGCATACGGCGACAGATACATTTCGGAACACAAGTTCGGAATGTAGCGGCCCCGCCGTTCATTGATGAAAAGCTACTGTATCCGGCAGCGATCGGACCAGGTGTGGCCGTCGTTCAACCAGGAGCACTGCGTTATGGCAGACAAAATCATCTCAAGTGACACGCACGACGCCCATATGACCGTCAAGGATCACATTGCCGACGGCTGGGTGGCGACGCTCTGGATCGTTGCCAGGGGCGCCCCGAAAGGTAACGAACCCGCTACTACGCTCGACACTTTTTTCGATTGTGAAGACACGGCCTGGCATTCGGTCGAAACGCTTGCGCTCGCGAAGCTCAGCAACCTGAAATAAGGCCGGTCGCACATGCGCGCCGTGGAGCCGCTTGGCTGCGGCCTTGTCGCGACGCTTTTGCAGCAGGATATCGAGTTCAGCGCCTCGCTGATCAACTGCTCGCCACGCAGATAGGGCTCGCCGCGCGGCGCAACAAGCACTTCGTCGGTTTCTACAACGCCGTATGCATACATTCGACTTTGGGCTATCTGTCCTGAAAATCAGCTAAAAATCACCCGCTGCTCGACGCGATAGCAAGACGAGGTCGGACCGAACGTCTGAGAACCCGACGAGTCTGTTGGCGAGTCATCATTTGCCGGGCTTAGTGACCAAGACCGCTCCTGGCGATCTGCTGCTCTATGAACTGGGCGAACAGTGCATGCAGACGCGTCGTCGGATGAAGGTCGTCGGCGAAGATGTACGTCTGATCGGCATTGGGCGTCACGTAGGTCGCCGGTGAGCAAAGCAATGCTGTGTCATCCGGCGTTTTCGTGGGGTCGCAGGCCTGGCTGGTGTTTGACACGGCGAAGCCATTAGCCTGAAAGTGCCGCATGCTGTCGACAGCGAAATCACCGTGGCAAGAATTGCAGCACGTACCTTGTAATTTCTTTCTTGCATAGCTCATCGCCCGCTGGTCGACCGGGCAGATGCCCTCACGTGGCGGGCTTATCGCCAGCCTGCATATCGCTGTTGCGATAAGCAGCTTAGTTAAGCAAAGAGGATGCCCTATCGAGAAGCCATTCCGGACGGGCAGAACGCGCCAGCCTATTGCGACGCCGAGTCTTTAGTGCCACCCAGCCTCCCTTAGGGGTGCAGTCGCCCGCGGCAACCCATTCTCAACCGGCTATCCGCCTGCGACGATGAGGGCGGACGTGTCAACGCTCTTCACGCCTTTCACTTTCTCAGCGATGTCCTTCACATGATCGACGGCGTCCTGGTTCGACAGAGCTCCCTTCAGAACCACCACGCCATGAATCGTCTCCACGCTCACATCGAAACCCCTGCTGACGCTGTCCGCAAGGATCCCTGACTTTACCTTGGTTGTAATCCAGCTATCCGATGCGGCCCGCTCTGTCTTTGTGACGGCCTCGTGCGTCCGGGCCGATGCCTTGCTGCTCGCGGGTGTTTTCAGGTTGTTGTCGACGCTCTTGACGCCATCGACTGACTTTGTCGCAGCCTCAGCCACGGTCTTTGCGTTTGAGTTGCTTGCCGAGCCGTCAAGCGTGACCACGCCGTTAGTGGTGGTCACGCTGATATCAGATTTTTTGAGGCTGTCACTACCCATAAGTTTAGCCTTCACCCTGGTCGTGATGACGGTATCGGTGAGCGTCGCGCTTACGCTGTCGCTGTGGGGCTGCGGGATGGTGTCATCCCCCGATGCTGCGCCAGCCGTGCCGATGCTAACCCCAGTAACCAGACCGACGGCAATCAACACGTTGAGAACCGCGGTTCTGCAAAAATAGGTACTGCTCATGATGCTTCTCCGATTTGCTTTCTGTACGACTTGATTCACGAAAAGTGACTTGCCAATGTCCAAAGGAGCCGTTATTGCGAAGATGTCCAACTACTGGCGGTTCTGAATGTGGCCCCCGTCCTGGTTCTCGCCACGCTTGTCCGGCTCTCCAGCCTTGTTTTCTCGCCCGCTCTCTTGAGGCACCGCTTGAGCGCGTTGCATCTGCGACGAAGGCTGCATTGATTGCGCCTGATGCATCGGCTGTGAGGGTGGCGTCTGCTGCACGACGTGCTCTGGTTGTCGTTGTTGCTGTTGCTGTTGTTGCCGCTGCTGTAGCTGTTGTTGATTCGGCTGCGAATGCAGTTCCTGAGTCGACGATCGTTGCATAGGCGCTTGCTGCTGAGGCCCGGCGCGCGAGCTGCCCGGGTTGTCCTGCTGTTGATAATCCCGCCGCGTTACGGCATCACGTGGCTGATAGCCGTAGTTCGCGGATCGAATCGCATATTGTTGTTCTCCCGTACGTGGATACCGGTCCCCTGAGTACTGTCGCTGGTAGTCTGGCGGCGGGGCTGCACGTGGGGCGGCGCGCCGGTCCCATTGGTCCCATCCGCTTCGACGAGCCTCCCAGTTGCGGCCCCAGTGCTCACTCCAGTGTGGCGGAGCGTTGGCACTCCAACCACGAAAATACGCAGGAGGCTCGCGGTAGTAACCCACGGGAATGCGCAGCACAAACGGTGGCACATCCATTGGCCCCACCGACTGCCACGGACCGTTGTACCAGTTGCTCGAATACCAGTTGTCCTGCTGGTACACCCAGTACAGGCCGTCGTAGAAGAAGTAATTCGAATTCGCTCGAGGCGCGTAGTACACGGGATAGCCCGGCACCGGAACGAGTTCGGGATACGACTGCATGTTGATACCAATGTTGACGCCAGGCACTTCGACGTCGACGCTGATCTGGCCGCGGACTGAGATTGCCGGGCACAACAATATCGACAACGCAATAATCAGGTAACGCATTTTTGCCCCCGATAAGGTGTACTTTTTCAGCGCAAGTGCCGGCTACTGTGTATTGATCCCTGCCAACCATTGCGCGCAGTTTCGGCGGACGGATGCCGATAGATACAATGAGTCCCCGAATTTGCAGCCGTAAAATCTCTTGAACGCCGAGCCCAGGACCCACACACGCCGCTATCGACGCGCAGCACATGTCGAAAATCTCCTCGCCACTGCGAAACCAGCACTCGACGTCACCCTGAACGGTCACCATCTTTCATTCCCACCGTGGTGTCACCCCACCCGGGGAGATATCCACGGATGATCTGACTCCGTCCGGGCGCGCCGGGCTATTTACCGATCTGGTTGCCGACCACGCCGCCTACGACCGCGCCGCCAACTGTGCCTACCGCGCTACCGCCTGTAAGCACCGCTCCCCCGACGGCGCCTATCCCGGCACCAGCAGCCGTGTCGACACCTCGCTGGGACATGCCGGAGCAACCCAAGCCTTCAATCGCGACAAAGAGCGTTAGCGTACCTATTGAAAATAAGCGAGTGCTGTTCATTTTGATACCACCTATATACGTAAATGACGCGATCCGATGCGTCTGCCACCAAGGGCCACCGATACAGGTTTCACTCGTCCGCCAGTAGACACTTTCTTGTTACCCGAATTGCCGGTTCCCGTCGGTCCGGCAGCGTACATGTGCGGCCGACCCCCATCCTTGAGATGTACGGTGGTAGAGGAAGCCGCTAAAAATAAATCGCAGGCGCGTCCGAATACGGTTTAGTCGAATCCCAACGCAATCAAAATCTACGGGAAAAATCGCTTTAATCTCGACAGACGGCCGGCGACATCTCTTTAAGCGCGGCAACTACATTGCCCAGACAAACGTCTGGCGCGCGTGAGCGGCATTTGAAATATTCATCGTACGATGTTCCGCTTGCCCCTTATAGCTAACGCTGACCGTGTAATGTCCACTGGGGAGAGAAACCAGCATGAACGGGCCATCCGAACTCGTCTCCAGAACAGTGTTCCCTTTGCCATCCGTGATCGTGACGGGGACATCCGAAAGATATTGATTCTGGTTGCTCGTCTTGCCGACGAACGTCAGCACCATGGGGTAGCTGTGCATGACGTCTTTGATCGCTCGTGCCTGGTCGCTCCCGATCCCCCCCGATAGATATGTCACGTCCCCTGCATGCTGTATCGCCGGAAGGTCCGTCTCCGCCGCAAAAGCGATATTCACGCCAAAAGCCACACCTAGAATCACTACCCATTGCAAGACGTTGCGCTTTTTCATGTCAGACTCCAATGAACACATCCATCCCGCGGCGCATCGGCCTGCTCATGCCTCGGGTAGTGTGATCATCGCGACATCAGATTGAATGCGCGCATTGCGCTGTGCTTCAACTTTTAACGAGTATGGTGTTCACCATTGCCGGCATTGCCTTGATGCATCGCATCCGCAGAACCCAAATCAGCTGTCTTTGAATTTTTCGCCGTAATGGCAGCAGCGGCCATTGCAAACGATCGAAGATTGCCGTTCTGTGTGCGGCGTGTCATGGGAAGTCCACGACACTCACGTACACGGTACGCGCAACACGAACCGTAGTCGGTACGGTGCCGTACTGGTTCCGGAGCAGCATGGTCGACCTGCACCGATGCAGCCCAATTGGCAAATACACAGGTATCTATATCAATAAGTAACGGCGGGTTTTGGCAAACTGGCTGACATGCCGTGATATGGATTGATTCCGCCGTTCAGGCAGCTGTGCAAACCAGTAACATTTCCGTCGAAACAGCTTCCGCAGTATGTCTTTGTGAGGTTTGCACAAGTGATTCTCAAAAGAGGGAGTCGAGTAGACGCTACCGTACAGACGAAAGAATGTCGTCCGGATCAAGATGATCTCAATAACAGGAGGCCACCATGTACATCCAACTTTCACCCGAGGCCATCCAGACTCTCAAATCGCTTGACCGAATTCCAGATCCACAGGCGCAGAGACTGTGCCCCGTGGCGGTGGAGCTATTGACGCTAGGGCTTGCATACGAGTCGCACAGCTATGGCGCCATCAATATGACCGCTGCGGGCCGGCTCTGGCTGAACCAGCATGCGGTGTAGCTCGCAATTGCACGCCGAACCCATTGCGCTGCCTGCAGTGGATATGCTCAAACCTGTTCCGGGTTCAGCCAATGGCGTAGTTGCCCTTGGGATGCTTGTGACTGCCATCCCACAGGGACTTACTTCGGTCGTAGTTGTCCACGATGCTGTGCGCGTCGAGTTCAGCCGGTACAGCCTTGTCGATTTCGTGCAAATCAACAGCAAAGGCGTCACGCGAGCACTTTGCCCCACTACGTGACGCCTCAAAACCTGTCGGCGCGAAAACAGCCTACGGCTGCTTCTTCAGTTGCTCCTTTGCATCGCCGTACGCGGCCCGTGTCTTGCCAACGACCTGTTCGACCTTACCCTTCACCTGGGTCGTTTCGCTCCCCGTGGCTTTGCCGACAGCTTCCTTGACCTTTCCCCTTGCTTCCTCGACGCGACCTTTCACCTGATCCTTGTTCATGACATTGCTCCTTGAAAATGACGGATGACCGAACTTCTCGACGCGTGCAGGTCACTCGTTTTCTGATGGCACGGTACGACAACGGCTGCCCGTGAACGGATCATCCAGACAGGAATTTTGCGCTCTTATATTCTGCCCAGAAGCAGCAATATGAGAACGACGACCAGCAGCACACCCAGCATCCCGCTTGGCATATAGCCCCACGAACGGCTGTGCGGCCAGGTCGGCATCGCTCCCATCAACAGGAACGCCAGCACGACTATCAATAGTATGCTCAACATGAAAGGACTCCTTTCCGACTCCGTGTTACGACGATCCCGTCGCCGCTCTCTCGTCACGTGCCTGAATCTTCAGGCCCTTCGCGAGGTATCTTCGCAAAATTAAAAGTGATACTGACCGGCTTCCGCACAACCCGGAAAAGACCCGCCCTGTAGCGTGAGGCTGGCATTGATTTGCCGCGCAGTCGGTACGGTGGTGGACATCGGGATTTCTTTTTTTTTTCGCCCGGGGTTCGCGACTGCCGTGTGCCGGGGTACAGGGTTCAATTGCGTGCCCCCTTGATAAAGAGCACCAGCGGCATTCCACGGGAGTGCTGCAGGGGACACGCCCGTAGCTCGGCGCTGCCCGCCCGCGCAGGAATAGTGCGCGTTTAAATCGCCTTCAGATCAGGCAACAGCCGGTCGAACTCCCGTTTCACCACGCCATAGCACTCGCACACACGCTTTTCGAGTCCCGGTCGATCCAGGACCTCGATGTGGCCATGACCGTAGCGGATCAGCCCCGCGTCCTGGAGTTTCAGCGCCGCTTCCGTCACGCCGGATCTGCGCACGCCAAGCATGTTGGCGATCAGTTCCTGAGTCATCTTCAGCTCGTTTGACGGCAGGCGGTCCATGCTGAGCAGCAGCCAGCGGCACAACTGCTGGTCGATCGAATGATGCCGGTTGCAAACGGCGGTCTGGGCCATCTGGGTGATCAATGCCTGGGTATAGCGCAGCAATAACCGCTGAACCGGGCCGGCGCGATGAAATTCGTCTTTCAGGATGCGCGCATCGAGTCGATACGCCCGTCCTGCGCTTTGCACGACTGCCCGGTTTGGCGTTGTTTCACCGCCCATGAAGAGCGCAATGCCGATGATCCCTTCGTTGCCCACGATTGCGATCTCGGCGGACGCGCCGTCCTCCATCACATAGAGCAGCGATACGATGGACGTTGTCGGAAAATAGACGTGATCAAGGCGATCGCCAGACTCGTACACGACCTGCCCCAGGGGCATTTCGACCGGTACGAGATGCGGCGCCACGCGCGCCCGCTCTGCTTCCGGTAGAACCGAAAGCAGGTGATTCTCTCTGGAATGTTGCTCGTTTTCCATGCCCCGCTCCCCGACATTCTCCAGAAAGTGCACCGTTTTCGCAGAATTGTTCTTAACAGTATCAGGCATCAGCGGCAGTTGCATGAATGCGCCAGACGAATCGGCGAGGATGTCGAACCTGACTAAACCGCGTTTAAATTATAGTTCGCGTGCGCCTGGTGGTACGTTGCGGCGCGCTGCGACGCGCCACCGGCCATGCCTTAACGGGTCTGCGCGGACAGGTCTGTCAACTGCGAGAAATGTGTCGTCCGCTGGCTGGCTCAGCAGCAGACTGAATGTGTGGCTGAATAGCCCGCCGTCACGCCGGCTCACCAGCCATGCGCCGTTCCAGCACGATCGGCAGCCGGAGCGTGAATTCGCTGCCCGTATCGGGGCCGGCACTGGTCGCCGACACCGTTCCGCCATGCGATTCGGCGACCGCTTTCACCACGGCAAAACCGACCCCCAAACCGCCGGCACTCGCCGCAATCGTTCTGCTGGATTGAGCGAAGAGCTCGAAGATATGTGGCAGGAGCGCCGCCGATATGCCCAGACCATTATCCTTGACGGACACCACAAGGTCCTTCCCGTCTGCGAGCACGTTCACGGTGATGCAACCTTTCTCCGGCGTGTATTTCACTGCGTTATGCAGGAGGTTGTTGACGGCCTGTGCAAGACGCACAGGATCGCCTTCAATGCGTAGTGCCCTGTCGGCAATCTGCACGGTGAGCGCCTGGCCGCGTTGGGCTGCCGCCAGTGCGGCTGCGGTGAGAGGGGCGGCCGGCGGAGAATGACTGGAAAAAGCGATCGACGCCCCTTGCAGCGGGCGTTCCATCATTTTATCTGTCACGTCCGCGTGGTGCGTGTCGGGCGTGCCAACAGACCACCGGAAAGATACTGGATGAGCTGACATGTTGATCCCCATATCGCGCCCTTCGGGTCGCGATGCGCCAATACCCGGTGGTTCGCCAATGCCTGCATCGCGAGAGCGACCCGAAGATCACTGGTACGCGCAGGTTGAAATAGCACGGTCTCACGGAGGATATGGTATGTCTGCACGGTGACGTTCAGATCAGTAAAAACAACCGCATCGAGCCCATCAAGGGGGATGGGCGGGCCCGCGTCGGCGTCCCGACTGCCTGCAGCGATGGATCACCGAACCTGCCGCCGTTTCTGACACCTATTTTCCGGCGACCCGCTCGCCGGCCTGCTTCCAGGAACAGGCCACATGATTGATTCGGGGCCGCACCTCGGTGGTTGCGGTAGGGGTTTGACTGCAGGTCATCGGCCTGCCACCGTACAGACATCTTCCGACGGACGTGAGACGCTGGCGCAGGATAGAACCGGATGCCCCCCATCATGACCAAGGTCGCTCTCAACACGCTAACCGTGCTCACTGCAATAGGCGCGGGGCTCATTCCAGTGACGTGCTGCGCCTACCCTCTCGATGCGCAACTCGACTGCAAATCGAACGCGCATGCGTTCATCGCCCCGCTATTGAACGCTCAATATATCGATCCGAAACCGATGCGTGTCGAAGTGAACTCGGTCAACGCATTTCGACCGACGCACGACAGCAACCTGACGGCTTTCGGGTTCCGTGTCTACGCCGTTCTCGGGTATGAGCGCGACGACACAATATTCAAACAGGGAAGTGGCCAGCCCATTACGCCGTCAGCATATGGCGCTGTAGTCCTTGGCCCCGCCGAGGCAGTAGAAGCCCGCGCACGCGAGGCTGGCAGCGACGCTGTCGTTCGCCAAGTCGTCCCCCTCCTGCTCACGGCCATCTTCTGCAGCGAGCACTGACGCACTATCCGCGCGTAGGAACACCCGCCGACGCTGCGTTCTGCCACGAGCGGCCGTAATGGCCGAAGCTCAGACGCTCGCGCCGATGCACTGATCGGCAACATTGGGCTCGCCGCAAATGTTCGTTTCACGGGGGCTAATTGTCCGCAGCGGCCAGCATGCAACTGTCATTAACGTCGACATTGACCCGCACTAACAAGTCTATTGGCTCGATCCTCTCCCATCCGGCGTCTAACCAATGTATCCGTCAATACCCAATATATTAAATATGTAGTCCTTTGGTTTTAACAACTGCTGCTGAAGGCAGTCCGACGACGCGATGAGGGCTGGCATCGCCCAACTTGGTCCGCGGATTTCTAACTCAGAACACAGTCCACGCGTCGACCAGCAGGCAACGCCTACGCAGCAACCACGCAGTTGTGGCCTTCATGTTTCGCGCGATAGGGCCGTTTGTCGGCGAATTTGCACAAACCGATGAGGCTATATATTGCGGCTGCTCGCTCCCCACCCGAATCGGAATCCAGGAGCATATGTTCCGTCGCCCGATTGCGCACGCCCTCACGCCTCGTCATCCATTCTTTGGCGTTTCTCTCCTGCTTCGGCCTGACATCACTTCGCGATTGACCCTCCAGACTTGCAACGGCTTTGCGGGCCTCATTGGTCGCTCTCTGGGCGTCAGCGCTGCGCTTGGCGCGGCTCCCAGCCTGTCGACGGCCTGCGTCCACTACCGTACAAACTGATTTAACGGGTTGCGATATGATGCTTTCGAGGGCTCGCTGCAAGCCTTCGCAACGAGCCGCTAAGGTCGCCGCCAGTTTCCGCCGACCGATCGAAAAATCCAGGGAGGCGAGATGCTCAGGTTGGCGCTGTGGGCTATATTGGCCGTGCCGGTTTTTCTGGTTGGCCAGCTTGTCGTATTAGCCCTGCTTCTCATCGTCGTAACTCTGAACTGCCTCGATAGACTCACTGCACCGCACGCTAAGCGGATGTCGGGCGCCGCCGCGAAGGAGTGACGCCGCGAGAGACTGGTGCGCCAACTTGTGCCACGGGCAATATGCCGCGGTCGTCTATTGCGGGGGGGATTGAGGTGGCGCTTAAGTCTGGCCGATGAACGCGCCCACAATCGTACAGGCAGATTTGGTGCCCTCCCAGTATGATTGTTTTCAGGCCGACAGCGGCTCTCGAGACGTGCGTTCAGGCCGCATCAACCCCTTGATGAGCGACCTTTTTTGTACAGCAAGGCAGTACGAAAATGAACCCTTTCGGTCGCGCTCGCTGGCTAGGACCGGCTCTGCCTCTCGGCGATGCGCGTCACTAAAGCGACGACCAATCAGTGACGAGCCTTCGTCCCCAGGTTGGCACCGGCTGGAAAAAGTGGATGCCAGCGCCAAAAAGGCCTGCGCGCTGTCGTGAATGATCGGCACCGCGCCATGAATGCCAGAGACAGGCGTTCCATTTCCGCAATCAATACACCTGGCACGATCGATGCTGCTGCTCTGCAAGCGGCGGAATCGACGTTCGAAACCTCGCAACTGTTTGCGGCAGTCGATTCGCTTGACGTATTGCGCGCCCCTCGTTGCCCTCCAGTTTGATGGGGAACATTACCCGCGCCGTTTCGTATGTGTGAAACCGCACGCCTGCCTTCAACTTTCTCTGCGCGCCGAGCCTGGATAGCTCATATGCTGACCAGATGGCCCGGCCACTGATATTTTCAATCCGCTCAGCCTGACGAGAACGTCCATGAAAAAGATACTTGCTCCCCGGATGTCCGCGGTCGCGCTACTTGCCGCCACTGGCATCGCCTTGATACCAGCCCTCACACAAGCCGAGGATGGCGCCCGCATTGCCGGGCAGATTTGCTCCGGCTGCCACGGCGTACACGGGCGCAGCGAATCGCCGATGTTTCCGAAGCTCAACGCCCAGACACCTGAATACATCGAAGCCCAGCTCAAGGGATTCCACGAACACGCGCGTGGCGAAACCGCTGCCCGCGATTACATGTGGGGCATGGCCGCACTGCTGGACGAGGCAGCCGTCAAATCGCTGGCGGATTACTACTCGCATCAGGCCGCAACCCGGGGCGCGGCGGGCGACCCCACCCTGATGGCCAAGGGCCAGGAAATCTTCGAACACGGCGTGCCGGACAAGGGCGTGCCGGCCTGCGCTTCATGCCACGGCGCGCAGGCCCAGGGGGTCGGTACGTTTCCGCGCCTCGCAGGGCAGCATCAGGAGTATCTGCTGCGTCAGATCCAGGTCTTCCAGAACGGTACCCGCGCCAACGCGCCCGTGATGACCGCCGTCGCGCATACGTTGAGCGCCGACCAGGCCAAGGCGGTTGCGACCTTTCTGCAATCCAGATAAGCAGTTGCCAAATTATGCGGTCGACGGGCGCTGACCCTATGCGCCACCCTGCCCGCACAGCCGTTGATCTCCATCAAAGCAGTGGCGCGGCGCGCTTTGATGTCGAGCGGCGGATGACTAGCATTAAGGTACCGGCGCAGCTTCCTTCTCATGCCGCTGGTGTGAAGCGGCAAATCGATTCGCCAATGCTTTTCATATTCTGCTTCGGAGTTTGATATGCAGTCTCTGGGACCGCGCTCTGCCATAACCGTCATCCTTCATGAACACGAGCAGATGTCGGCCGTGGTAGAGGGCATGCGGCGCTTTGTGGGCCTGCTGGCAGCAGGTACGCCGGCTCCGGGCCTCATGGTGCTTCGGGCGATGCTTTACTACATCCGCGAGTACCCTCAGCAGGTGCACCATCCCAAAGAGGATCGTTACCTGTTCACGCCGCTGCGGGATCGGACTGATGAATTTGACCACGTCCTTACGGAACTGGAGTCCCAGCACGCTCGAGGTGACGTGAGGTTGAGGGATATCGAGCACGCGCTGACCCGGTATGAATTGAAGGGCGCTCCCGCACTTCGGGAGTTGCGAGCCTTGGTGGATGCGTATGCCGAGTTCTATGCAGACCACCGGTGCATGGAAGAGACGTTGATCTTGCCGGCCGCCAGACGTCTGCTGACAAACGAAGACTGGGCGGAAGTCGACGCCGCTTTTGGAGCAAATCGCGATCCGTTCGACGGGGTAAAACTTGAAGACGATCTCGGCAAATTATTCTCGATGATCGTCAGAACGATCCCGGAGGCGGAAAGTTAGCAGTTCGGTTGCGCGTCGCGATGGGCGGCCGGTCACGTGATACAAATGCGGATCAGCGGGATCCGTTGGCGCGTAATTGAACAAAGAGTTCTTTTGAGCACCAAACGCCGACGCGGGAGGGGATATGCGTGGATGAGCCGGGATCACGATTTCGAACATCGGGTCGCGAATTTCCTCGCAGGCCTCGGCTGTTCGCTAGTCGTCATCGGTTTCGACCTGGCTTTGCAGTACTCGCTGTAGCGCGAGTTCTGCGGGGTCGGCCAGGTCCGCTTTCAGCAACGCCGACTGTCTCGTTATGGTCGACCAGAGGCTGTCGTGCCTGCCCGAATTGAATAGCCGCGCGGGTGTCTGGCTCCCGCATCACACATCAGCTGATCAGAACTTGTACTCCGGATTCTTTGGATCGAATACCGAGTCGTCGAAATGTTTCGGCGTCACCTCCGTGAACGAAAACTTCTCCAAGAGTTCCTTGTCGTTGTCCCACGCTTCGCTCGTGCGAAAAAAAGGTTGCCGCAAGTCGAGGCCGAGCCGCTCCTTCTTTGCATAGAAGTCGGGCCGCCCGGTAGGTGTTTCCCACGTGAACGCCACTACGCGCGCACCATGATCGTTTAGCACCTCGATCTTGGAGGACTTCTCGACGCCTGCCGCGCGATACTTCTTCAGCTCAGCCAGAAACAGATCCGTGAAATAGTCTATGCCCAGTTCACGCACGGTATGGTTCGACTGCGCCTTGACGCGAGCGCCATCGATTGGTACCCACAACGACACGAGGTTGAGGATCCCACCCGGATGCGCGTAAAGCTGGTCTGGATCCTTCTTCTCGTCATAAATCATTTCCTGCCCGGCATTCCTGCCGTCAGCCAGCCACTTGACATAGACTTGCCGTGGCTCCTGACGATAGCGGACCAGCATGTGAGCCGGCTTCGTCTGCCACTTGCCTTTCACGCGTTGTTGGCTGAACGTCTGGAACTCGCACTCCCGGTAGCGCGTGATGCCCGTCTGCACGTAGCGAGGCACAGTGTCGGGCGCGAGCGCTTGAAAGAGTTCGATCAGTTGCGCGTCGTCCAATCTCTCGAGCTCACCGCTTTGCGCGGCGCGGCTTAGCCAGGCGACCTGGCGCTCGACAGGCAGACTCGCCACCTGCGCGATCGCGACGGGTGACTGATCTGCCGGCGCTGGATGGCTCGCCGGTGTCGGCGCGTCCTCAGCATGCCCCGGCGCGACAATCATTGCAGCCGATATGAGCGCTAGAAATGCGAGCCTCGCGAACCCTGCGGCGCGGGACTTTATTGACGTCTTGGCGACACCCAGCATGTGGCACCCCGGTTTCGTCGATTTTTCGTTAAGACAGTGAGGCAAGCACGATCTGCAGCCTTCTGACATGAGCCTTGAACGCGTCGCGCGTTTCGCGATCGGCTGTCGATCAAGTGCGACGTCTCGGCGATTTCGACGTGCTCATGGAAGTCATCGGCGACCTTGCTCCTTATGTCCGGTGGCAACGATCGAACGATAGCGACCAGTAAAGCCTCCTCAGCGTGAATCATCCCAGTATGGAACGGTTATCGAAGCGAAGGTCCGGTGGATCACAGGTGCGATGTTCGGGTCGGCCAACCACATGATCTTTTGCGCATCCGCCAGCGCCCTGCGCACAAGCGTCACTCGGCTAGTAACGAAGTCAACGCGAACTCCATCAATGGCGTTGATGGACATCGCTGGTCCCGTCGTGAGTCTCGAGGAATCCTGGCACGATCAATTCATGGGTTGACTCGCTTAGAGCGTGTTAGGCACTTTGAAGTACTGGCACCGCGTGAACGAGCATAAGTATTGCGAAGACCACGAAATGAAGCCCGGCAAGCGTTTCGGGTAGTCGCTCGTAATCACGTGCGAGGCGACG
>CABFVV010000087.1_pt1 | contig 40593 bp, 36 predicted proteins | sample 8864751 | NCBI WGS metagenome assembly CABFVV01 (sample SAMEA5735770, study PRJEB23740) | soil metagenome | biome: forest; feature: forest soil; material: soil | place: USA | collected 2013-10-13 | depth 0.1 m | reverse complement strand
TCAGCGTCAGATACGGTGCCGCGAAGCTCCATTCTTCGTCGGATACATCGCTCGGATACCCTTTGCGGTCTGCTCTTTTCATCCCACCAGGATACCAGGTCTCACACAAAGTGCCTAACACGCTCTAGGCCTTCAACAACCCCTTCTTTTCGATAAACTTCACCACCACATCCAGTCCGTCGAGCGCCTTCAGATTGCACATCACGAACGGGCGCTCGCCGCGCATCTTCTTCGCGTCTGAAGCCATTACCTCCAGATTCGCGCCGACCATCGGTGCGAGATCGGTCTTGTTGATCACCAGCAGATCCGATTTCGTAATGCCTGGGCCGCCTTTGCGCGGAATCTTTTCGCCGCCAGCTACGTCGATTACGTAGATCGTCAGGTCTGACAGTTCTGGACTGAAGGTCGCCGCGAGGTTGTCGCCGCCCGATTCGATGAACACGATGTCTGCATCGGGAAAACGCGTCAGCATGCGGTCGACGGCTTCGAGGTTGATCGACGCGTCTTCACGAATCGCCGTGTGCGGGCAGCCGCCCGTTTCCACGCCCATGATCCGCTCGGCCGGCAGCGCGCCTGCTACGGTCAACAGACGCTGGTCTTCCTTCGTATAGATGTCGTTGGTGATCGCGACGAGGTCGTACTGCTCGCGCATCGCCTTGCAGAGCATTTCGAGCAACGTGGTCTTGCCCGAGCCGACCGGGCCGCCGACGCCCACGCGCAGCGGCGGCAGTTTCTTCGTGCGGACAGGCGGGTGAGCGGGGTGATGAGGTGCGTTCATGATGGGTCGTTTTAAGAGCGAAAGAGCCGCGAATACTGCGACTCGTGACGCGCCGACAGAATGCCTAATTGCGGCGCGAAGGTGTTGATGTTGTCGGGTGGCGTGGCCAAGGCTCGTGTGACGGCTGCGTCGATCGGCTCACGCATCGCGACGATGATGCGCTGGCCGGCGAGCTGGCCGAGTGGCACGGCCTTCAATGCGGCGGCGGCCTGGTTTTCCACCCAGCTGAATGCGTAGGCGGCGAGCGCGGCGTCAGGCGCTGTATCGTGGGCGAAAGCGGCGAAGGCGAAAGCCGTGGGTTGGGCCAAGGGCTTGAGCGATGCCAGCGTTGTACGCCGTTCTGCGTCGCCCCATTCGAGCGAGACGCACAACTGTCGTAGTGACCAGCCCATCTGTTCCGTCTCGCGCTTGAGTTCAGCGGACTCACGGCTTGCAAGGAATTCGCTGTTTGCTTCCTTCAGACCATCTGCATCGTGCGCTCGCCAGCGCTCCATCTGATGCGCAAGAAACGGCAACTCGCCTCGCGCAAGCACGTCGGTTAGACCGCTCGCGATCCAATCGCGTGCGGAATCGGCGTCGGTGATGAGTTGCGCTTCGATCGCGGCTTCGAGACCCTGCGAGTAGCTGAACGCGCCGATCGGCAATGCCGGCGACGCGAGATGCAGTAGCGCTGTGAGTTCAGCGATGCGCATGGTGATGACGGTGCCCGTGGCCGCACGATTCGTCGTGGATGTGATCGTCGTCTTTGGAATCGTGCGAATGGTTGTGGCCGTGGTCATGTTCTTGCGAGTGACCGTGCGCGTGGCTGTGACTGTGACCGTGTTCATGATCCGAGTGATCATGCTCGTGCGAGTGGTCGTGGCCATGCTCATGATCGTTCGAATGCTCATGCCCATGATGCTCGCCGAACACCTGCTGAGCTAACGCATAGTCTTCAGCAAAGGTCTCATCGTGACCATGCTTGTGACCACCGCCATACGCGCCGGATTCCGGCTGGAACGGCATCGACACCTGATCGACGCTTGCGCCGATGCGCTTGAGCATATCGGCCAGCACCGGATCGTATTCAAGCTTCAGATAATCCACGCCGACTTCCACCGGCGTGTGACGATTGCCGAGGTGATAAGCGGCGCGCGTCAAAGTCAGGGCATCTTTCGCGCGGACAACCAGCACGGTTTCAGGAGCAGCGACCACGCGCACCAAACCACCATCATCAGCGACCAGAACATCCCCATCGCGCAGCACCGTACCGCGCGGCAACAGAAGCGCAACTTCCTCACCGTTATCGAGCGTTGCCGCGAGACGACTCTTGCGACGGTCATCAAAAGCAAGCGTCAAAGTCGGCGCGCGCTTCACCAGAACAGGTGCCAGCTTCAGATGCGGTGCAATCAGTTTGTCGATAGTGCGCATGGCTTAGAACAAAAAGTAACGCTGCGCCATCGGCAGCACGGTTGCCGGCTCGCAAGTCAGCAACTGCCCGTCGGCGATGACCTGATACGTCTCAGGATCGACGCTGATCGCCGGACGCCACGCGTTGTGAATCATGTCCGCCTTCGTGATCTTGCGGCAGTTCTTCACAGCAACGATACGCTTATTCAGGCCATAACGTTCACCGACGCCCGCATCGGCAGCCATCTGCGAAACGAAGGTCAGGGAAGTACGTCCCAACGCACCGCCACGCGTCGCGAACATCTCGCGATAGTGGACCGGCTGCGGCGTCGGGATCGACGCGTTCGGATCACCCATCTGCGCCATCGCGATCATGCCGCCCTTCAGGATCAGCGACGGTTTGATGCCGAAAAACGCCGGTTCCCAGAACACCAGATCGGCCCATTTGCCCGGCTCGATCGAGCCGACTTCATGCGAGATACCGTGCGTGATGGCCGGGTTGATCGTGTACTTGGCAACGTAACGCTTCGCGCGGAAATTGTCGTGCCGTGCGTTATCTTCAGGCAGCGCCCCGCGTTGCACCTTCATCTTGTGCGCGGTCTGCCACGTGCGGATGATCACTTCGCCCACACGTCCCATCGCCTGCGAATCCGACGACAGCATCGACAACGCGCCGAGGTCGTGCAGAATGTCTTCGGCAGCAATCGTCTCGCGACGAATGCGCGATTCGGCAAAGGCGATATCTTCCGCAATCGACGGGTCCAGGTGGTGGCACACCATCAGCATGTCGAGATGCTCTTCGAGCGTGTTGACGGTGTACGGGCGCGTCGGATTGGTCGACGAGGGCAGCACGTTCGCTTCGCCGCACACCTTGATGATGTCCGGAGCGTGGCCGCCGCCCGCGCCTTCCGTGTGATAGGTGTGGATCGTGCGGCCCTTGAACGCAGCCACGGTCGCTTCAACGAAACCGGCTTCGTTCAGCGTATCCGTGTGGATCGCGACCTGCGTGTCGGTGTCGTCGGCGACGGAAAGACAGTTGTCGATTGCAGCCGGCGTCGTGCCCCAGTCTTCGTGCAGCTTCAAACCGATCGCACCCGCGGCGATCTGTTCAAGCGCCGGTTGCGGCTGGCTCACATTGCCCTTGCCGAGAAAGCCGAGATTCATCGGATAACCATCGGCCGCTTGCAGCATGCGTTCGAGATGCCACGGACCCGGCGTGCAAGTCGTCGCGTTCGTGCCCGTTGCCGGACCCGTGCCGCCGCCAAGCATTGTCGTCACGCCGCTCGCGAGTGCTTCTTCGATCTGCTGCGGGCTGATGAAGTGGATGTGCGTATCGATGCCACCCGCCGTCACGATCAGACCTTCACCCGCGATCACTTCAGTGGACGCGCCGATCGCGATCGTCACGTTCGGCTGAATGTCGGGATTACCTGCTTTGCCGATCGCAGCGATGCGGCCGTTCTTGATGCCGATGTCGGCCTTGACGATGCCCCAGTGATCGAGAATCAGCGCGTTCGTCACGACGGTATCGACCACGTCGGCATGCACGCGTTGCGACTGGCCCATGCCGTCGCGAATAACTTTGCCGCCGCCGAATTTCACTTCTTCGCCGTAAGTCGTGAAGTCGCGCTCGACTTCGATCAGCAACTCGGTATCGGCGAGGCGCACGCGGTCGCCAGTGGTGGGGCCGAACATTTCCGCGTATGCGCGGCGGCCGATGCGTAATGTCATAGTGAGGGTCCGGAAATGAGCAGGGTGGTCAGAGCAAGCGTGCGCGGGTCGCGCATCAGAGCTTGCCCATCACCTTGCCGTTGAAGCCGTAGACGACGCGGTCGCCCGCCAGTTCGACCAGTTCGACGGTGCGTTCCTGCCCGGGCTCGAAGCGTACGGCGGTGCCTGCCGCGATGTTGAGCCGGAAGCCGCGCGCCGCTTCACGATCGAAGGAGAGCGACTCGTTCACTTCATAGAAGTGATAGTGCGAGCCGATTTGCACCGGACGATCGCCGGTATTCGACACGACCACCGTGACGGTGGCGCGGCCCGCGTTGAGTTCGTGTTCGCCGTCGTCGATGAGGAGTTCGCCGGGAATCATGGGGCTGCCTTGCGTGATTAGGGGATCGGGTGATGAACGGTGACGAGCTTGGTGCCGTCGGGGAACGTGGCTTCGACCTGGATGTCGGGGATCATTTCCGGCACGCCTTCCATCACATCGGCGCGCGTCAGCAGCGTGGTGCCGTAGTGCATGACCTCGGCGACGGTCTTGCCGTCACGGGCCGCTTCCATCAGCGCAGCGGTGATGAAAGCGACGGCTTCCGGGTAATTCAGTTTGAGGCCGCGAGCGCGGCGCCGTTCGGCGAGCAGCGCGGCGGTGAAGATCAGCAGCTTGTCCTTCTCGCGAGGTGTCAGCTTCATCGGATGTCAGGTTGGGTTACGCCTGTCCCAGCCAGGACAGGCGTTGGATGCGTTCGGGGTCGCGCTTCGTTGTGCGCCATCGCGGTCGCTCGAAATGCGACGCGAAACAAACCGCGACAAGCTTACTGCCAGATCAGCTTACAAAGATATCAAGCTGAATTAACGACCCGCTTACAGGTTGGTCGGCAAGGGCGCGCCGAACCACTTCTTCGACATCGTGTTGAGCGTGCCGTCCGCCTTCGCTTGGGCGATAGCGGCGTTGACCTTCGCCTGGAGCCGGCTTTCATTCTTGTTCATGCCGACGAAACATGGTGAATCCTTTATAACGAACTTAGGTTCCGGACGGCGCGGCGGATTCTTCGCATTAATCGCGGCGGCGACGATATTGCCGGCAGCGATCAACTGCACCTGACCTGAGAGAAACGCAGCGATGGTCGCGTTGTTATCTTCGAAGCGCTTGATGGTGGCGTTCGGCGCCATTTGCGTGAGGCCGATTTCTTCGAGCGCGCCGCGCGTGGCGCCGACCGTCTTGCCGGTGAGATCGGCGGGACCGGTGACCTTGATGTCGGCGGGACCGAACACGCCCTGGTAATACGGCGCGTAGGCCGCCGAGAAATCGATGACCTTGTCGCGCTCAGGCGTTTTGCCGAGCGACGAAATCACCAGATCGACCTTACCCGTTTGCAGATACGGAATGCGGTTCGCGCTATTGACCGGGACGAGTTCGAGCTTCACGTTCATCGACTTAGCGAGCATCGCGGCGGTATCGATGTCATAGCCTTGCGGCTTCATATCCGCGCCGACCGAGCCAAAGGGCGGATAGTCTTCGGGAACTGCGACCTTCAGCACGCCGGCTTTGGCGATGTTGTCGAGCGTATCCGCGTGGGCGGCGGGCGCATTGATGGCGAGAACGGGCGAGAGCAGCAGTGCGGCGAGCCAGGCGCGGCGCGCAGGGCGAAGGGTCGATCGGGTCATGTTAGGCGAGCGGTGGTAGCGGGTGGTCGGCTGCCGTCAGGACGCGGCAGCATCGTGGGGGATTTCGACGCAAGGTATGTGCCATGGCGGTGCAGCATGGCTTGGCGGGACGAAAGACGTCGAGAGCACCGATTTGGAGCAGGCGGGCGCGCCAGATTGGTGCTCTCGACGTCTTACGAAGGTGAAAGGCGCGCTGCGCTGCTAGGCGCCAATGCTCAGCGAATCAGGTCGACCAGATTCGAAGTGGCACAGCGTCGACACCATGCACGACCGGGCGCAACTGAAGCCAGCATTGAGTCAAAGCACGCTGCAGCGTCTCCATTGACCGCGACACCGCCCGCACGAGTAAAACCCCTTCAGTGACACAGGAAGCCGCTGCCCGCAACGAGTCATCAAATGGCAACTGGGCAGTGAGCGCTTCAGCGAGTGCATCATCGCAGGCCGCCCCGACAGCCCATAGCGTTCCATACGCAGGAAACCCCGCAAGGCCTTGCGCGGCATCCCGCAATGAATCTTCCGCGCTGAGGCTCGCACGCTCGAGCCAAAGCGCCTCACCGTTCGCGCCAGCGATCCGCGATACGGCTCGCAACTGCCCGTTTGACCACCGCTCACCAGCCGCTTGCCGGCCAAGCTGAGTCGCATCCCACCCAATTGCGGTAGCGCCTTCGCCAAGCGTCAGCGAAAAATCCAGCATTGCGTTGGCGTGATCGAAAACGATATTGTTCTGCGGCAGCCAGTCGAGCTTCGCCTGCGGGCCGACGCGCACCGCAATATTCTGCCGTGCCGCACGGCCGTTGGACTTGTACCACTTGGTTGCGCCGGGCGTGGTGATGACGGCATGGGCGCTGTCGCCGACATCCACGTCGATATCGAGTTGATCGCCGCCCGCGATCCCGCCCGGCGGATGCACGATTACTGCGTGGCAGATCGCATGGCCTTCCGGATAGAGCGGCCGTTGCACGCGTAACGGCCCATCATGCAGCCGATGCTTGAGGGTGGTCCGTTCGCCGTCTTTGACGAAGCCGAGTTCGAGGCGCGCGCGCCATTGTGAGTGCGCACTGAGTTGCGCGGTGGCGAGTGCAGTGTGGTTTTCGTGAAGCGACATGCGAGCGGACTTGCGAATGAATGAGCGGCTGGGCGCGTATTGGGCACAGTAACGGACGCGGCAACAGACGCGGCAACAGACGCGTCAATGCGCAGCGTGCCCGCACGCGTTAGGCAACGACGAGCCGCGTTGCCACAGGATGCGGCGAGAATAGCACGCCGTGCTGATTGTGCGGTTTGCGCTGCTTGTGCCGCTCAGACGGCGATCAGTGCACGTACGCCATCGGTATCCATGTTCGCGCCTTCACCGCCCGCGACGATTTCCCCGCGGCTCATCACCCAATACCGATCAGCGATTTCCTTGGCGAAGTCGTAATACTGTTCGACGAGCAGCACGGTCATGCCCATTTCTTCGACCAGTTGACGCAGCGTGCGGCCAATGTCCTGAATGATCGAGGGCTGGATACCTTCGGTGGGTTCATCGAGGATCAGCAATTGCGGATCGCACATCAACGCTCGGCCGATCGCGAGCTGTTGCTGTTGACCGCCGGAGAGGTCGCCACCGCGGCGGCTGCGCATGTCCTTCAGGACGGGGAAGAGTTCGTAGATACGGTCCGGGATTTTCTTCGGGGCTTTTTTGCTGGCAGCGCCGACCAGCAGATTTTCTTCGACGGTCAGCCTCGGGAAGATGTCGCGGCCTTGCGGGACGTAGGCGAGGCCTTTTTCTACACGCGAGTAAGTCGGCAGCTTGGTGATCGGTGCGCCGCGCCAGGCGATCGAGCCGCTCTTGGTCTGGACGACACCCATCAGGCATCGAAGCAAGGTTGTCTTGCCCACGCCGTTGCGACCCAGTAGGACAGTGAGCTTGCCGTCGGGCACGGTGAGTTTCACATCACGAAGAATGTGGCTGCCGCCGTAGTACTGGTTGAGGTTTTCCACTTCTAGCATGTCGGTCGATCCTTGAATTCTGGTGGCTTGTTGCGGCCGTGGTTTGATTGCGGCCATTACCGCCCGAGATAAGACTCGATCACCGTCTCATCTCTCTTCACCTCATCAAGCGTGCCGTGGGCGAGCACTCGCCCTTCGGCCATCACCGTGACCTTCCCCTTCTCACCCGATAGCGCCGCGACAAACTCCATGTCGTGTTCGACAACCATCATCGAGCAACTCCCACGCAAGTGATTGAGCAGCTCGGCCAATTGCATGGTCTCGTCATCGGTCATGCCCGCGGCAGGCTCGTCGAGCAACAGAAGCGCCGGTTGCTGCATCAGCAACATCCCGATCTCGAGCCGCTGTTTCTGTCCATGCGACAACTCACCGGCAAGCCGCCGCGCTTCGCTCTCCAAGCCAATCAAAGACAACGTCTCTTCAATCCGCGCTTGCGCCTCACGATCCAGTCGCGCACGCAACGAAGCCCACCATCCCTTGTCAGCCTTCATAGCCAACTCAAGGTTTTCCCACACAGGATGCTGTTCAAAAACAGTAGGTTTCTGAAACTTGCGCCCAATCCCGGCGCGCGCAATAGAAGGCTCATTCATCCGCGTCAGATCAATCGACTGCCCCAGAAAAACCTTGCCAGAATCCGGTTCGGTCTTCCCGGTGATGACATCCATCATCGTCGTCTTGCCGGCGCCATTCGGTCCGATGATGCAACGCAACTCTCCCGCGTTGATCGATAAAGTCAGCGCATTCAATGCGCGAAACCCATCGAAACTCACGGTCACGTCTTCAAGGTAAAGAATCGTTCCGTGTGAAATATCGATCTCGCCCGGCACCACCGCGTGCCCCATGCTCATGACACCGCTTAACGACCGTTCAGCAGGCTCTTCAGGTAATGCAAGATCAGGGACCATCGGGTTTTCGTTCATACGCGATCCCTCTTGCGCGTCACCATTTCGATCAACCCCATGATGCCGTTGGGCAACAACAGCGGGACCAGCACGAAAATCAGCCCAAGAAAGAACAGCCAGTATTCAGGGAAGTTCGCCGTAAAAAAGCTCTTCGCGCCGTTCACCGCGAACGCGCCGATGATCGGTCCGATCAAGGTGCCGCGTCCACCCACCGCAACCCAGATCGCCATCTCGATCGAGTTGCCCGGCGACATCTCGCCCGGGTTGATGATGCCGACCTGCGGCACATACAATGCGCCAGCAACCCCGCACAAAATGGCGGAGACGGTCCAGACGAACAACTTGTACGCGAGCGGGCTGTAGCCGAGGAACATCAAACGCGTTTCGCCATCGCGCACCGCAGTGACCACGCGGCCGAGCTTCGACGTGACGATTGCCCGCGCGCCGATGAAGGCCAGGATCAACACCGCAAACGTGATCAGCAGGAGGGCAGTGCGCGTGCCCGGATGCGTAATCGGAAAACCACCGATACGCTTGAAGTCGGTAAAGCCGTTGTTGCCGCCGAATCCCGTTTCGTTGCGGTAGAACAGCAGCATGGCGGCAAACGTCATCGCCTGCGTGATGATCGACAGGTACACGCCTTTCACCCGCGAACGGAACGTGAAGAAGCCGAACACCCACGCGACCACCGCCGGCACCAGCACAACCAGCAGCAGCGCGTAGCCGAGATGCTGCGTGCCTTGCCAGTACCACGGCAGTTGGTGCCAGTCGAGAAACACCATGAAGTCGGGCAGGTCGCTGCCGTATTTGCCTTCGTGGCCGATCGAACGCATCAGGTACATGCCAATCGCGTAACCGCCCAACGCAAAGAACAGCGCGTGTCCGAGACTCAGAATGCCGCAGTAGCCCCACACGAGATCGAGTGCCAGCGCGGCGATCGCGTAGCACATGAACTTGCCGGTGATCGTCATCGCGTACGCGGACAGATGGAACGCGCTCGTTTCCGGGACCACCAGCGTCGCGAACGGCACGCCGAGACCGAACACGATGATCAGTGCGATCAGCGCGAGCCACGCGCGGCGTGACAGCAATGCAGGACGCGGCGGCAAGCCGAGCGCGAAGCCGGACTGCGCCTCGCGTCCGGCAGAAGCGCCACTGCTCGCTGAGCCGACGTGAGCCGAAGAGGTAGCCGATGTCATCTCATGCCTCCGCGCTACGGCCCTTGAGGGCGAACATACCCTGCGGACGCTTCTGGATGAACAGCACGATCAGCACGAGCACCGCGATCTTGGCGAGAACCGCGCCCCAGAACGGCTCGATCGCCTTGCTGATCAACCCGAGACCGAAGCCGCCGATCACCGTGCCGGCGAGTTGGCCGACACCGCCAAGCACCACGGCCATGAACGAATCGATGATGTAGCTCTGGCCGAGATCCGGGCCCACATTGCCGATCTGCGACAGCGCACAGCCACCCAAGCCGGCAATGCCTGCGCCAAACGCGAACGCATACGAATCGACACGCGCGGTTTTTACGCCGACGCATGCTGCCATTCGCCGGTTTTGTGTGACGGCTCGCACGAACAGACCCAGCCGGGTTTTAGTCAGGACAGCCCATGCAATCCCGACGACGATCAGCGAAAACGCCAGAATCGCCAGCCGGTTGTACGGCAGAATCAGATTGGGCAGCACGGTTACGCCGCCGCTCATCCATGCGGGGTTGATCACCTGGACGTTCTGCGCGCCGAACACCATACGTGTCGCCTGAATCAGAATCAGGCTGACGCCAAAGGTGGTCAGCAGGGTCTCGAGCGGACGGCCGTACAGATGCTTCAACACCAGCCGTTCGAGCACGATGCCGACCAGTCCGGCTGCGGCGAATGACGCCGGCACGGCCAGCAGCGGATACCAGTCGAACGCACCGGGCGCAAAGCGCTGGAACAGGTTCTGCACGACGTAGGTCGCGTACGCGCCGATCATCAGGAATTCGCCGTGCGCCATGTTGATGACGCCAATCAAGCCATACGTGATCGCGAGGCCCAATGCAGCGAGCAGCAGCACGCTGCCAAGCGACAAGCCCGCGAACAGTGTGCCGGCGATCTGGCTGCGGCGCTGGATCGAATCGAGTTCATCGATGCCGCTTTGCGCGGCGGAGCGCACGCGATCGTCCGCTTCGTTGAAGGTGCCGTCCGGTTTCTTCGCGACGAGCGGGCGCAGCAGTTCGTTCATGTCGAGATCGTGCCGCGCGGCGACCAGTTGCACGGCTTCGAGCCGCTTGGCCGGGTCGGCGTCGTGCAACGCGGTCATCGCCCACAACGTGTCGAGACGCTTCTTCAGTGCCGGGTCGGTTTCTTTTGCACGCGCCGCATCAACCAGCGGTTTGATCGACGGGTCTGGGTTTTGCAGCAATTCGGTGATGGCGGCGTCGCGCGTGGCGGCATCGGGTGAATCGAGTTGCAGACCCGAGAGTGCGCCCGCCACTTTCGAGCGCAGTAAGTTGTTCAGGGTGACCGGTTGCGCGTCGCCCGCGGCGACCGTTTTACCGGTGATAGCATCGCGTGCCGTGTCGCCGTCTTGCAGCAGCACCGCGCCGGAATCGGTGGCGAGTGCGCTGTCCTCGGAGAGGGCTTTAAGCACCGCGAGTGATTCTTTGTCGTGGTTGGCAATCAGTTTGTCGATTGCCGCGGATTTTGCATCGAAGTCGTCACCGGCGAGCGGCGCGACATCGGCCGGAGTGAGCGCGAAGGCGGCAAGCGGCGCGCTAACGATAAGCGCGAGCGCGAGGCCGCCGATGCTGCGTCGTGCGAATTTCGGAAATGAAAACGCCATGATGGCCTTTGAAGAAAAACCGGCGAGGCGGCGCGGCATCGAGGTGATGCACCGGTGCCACGCCGTTGTCATGCGTCTTGCAGCGTCCTGTCGGGCAGAGCAGCAGTTCAGCCCCGGCTCTGCCCAGGTTCAGGCTCAGGCGACCCGCGAGCGCTTCAGGAATGCGGGAATCGAACTGACCACATCCGGCTTGCTCGAATTGCCGGCGATGAACGGGCTCCACGGCTGCGCGCGAACCGCGGTCTTGGTACGCCACACCACGTTGAACTGGCCGTCGGCACGCACTTCGCCGATCATCACCGGCTTGTGCAGATGGTGATTGCCGTCCATTTCGAGCGTGAAGCCCGACGGCGCCGCAAACGTCTGGCCGACCATCGCCACACGCACCTTGTCCACGTCCGTGCTCTTCGCTTTTTCGACGGCCTGCTTCCACATATGGATGCCGACGAAAGTCGCTTCCATCGGGTCATTGGTCACGCGCTTGGTGCCGCCCGGCAGGTTGTTGTCCTTGACCCAGGCAGCCCATTGCTTCTTGAACTTCTCGTTGGCCGGATTGCGCAGCGACATGAAGTAGTTCCATGCCGCGAGATTGCCGACCAGCGGCTTCGTATCGATGCCGCGCAGTTCTTCTTCGCCGACCGAGAATGCGACCACCGGCACGTCAGACGCCTTTAGTCCCTGGTTGCCGAGTTCCTTGTAGAACGGCACGTTCGAGTCGCCGTTGACGGTCGAGATCACCGCGGTCTTGCCGCCCTGCGAGAACGTCTTGATGTTCGCGACGATGGTCTGATAGTCGCTGTGGCCGAACGGCGTGTAGACCTCCTGGATATCGGCTTCCTGCACGCCTTTCGACTTGAGGAACGCGCGCAGGATCTTGTTGGTCGTGCGGGGGTACACATAGTCGGTGCCCAGCAGGAAGAAGCGCTTGGCGCCGCCGCCTTCCGTGCTCATCAGGTATTCGGTTGCCGGAATTGCTTGCTGATTCGGCGCGGCGCCCGTGTAGAACACGTTGCGCGACATCTCTTCGCCTTCGTACTGCACCGGGTAGAACAGCAGCCCGTTCAGTTCTTCGAACACCGGCAGCACCGACTTGCGCGACACCGACGTCCAGCAGCCGAACACGACGGCGCACTTTTCCTGGGTGATCAGCTGACGCGCTTTTTCGGCAAACAGCGGCCAGTTCGATGCCGGGTCCACAACCACTGGTTGCAGTTGGCGGCCCATGACGCCGCCATTCTTGTTGATGTCCGCGATGGTCATCAGCGCGGTGTCTTTGAGCGATGTTTCCGAGATCGCCATCGTGCCGGAGAGGGAATGTAGAACGCCTACTTTAATCGGACCGCTGCCCGATTGCGCCTGAGCAAACGGAACCTGACCTGCAAGCGCCAATGCGCCCGACATGGAGCCGAACTTCAACAGACTACGACGTTTCATGTATTTCCCCTTGCCATTGATGGTGAATGTTTATGGGCGTCGATTTCAGCCAGCAGGGCTTATCCCGCATGACTTGCCGCTTGTGTACTGCAAGGCACATGCCATGCAGTAATTTCGACTTGAAGTCCACGGATCGCGTGCTGCGACTCGGTGGTTCGCCGCCTAAGTTATGCGCAACGCGGCGCAAAATTGGTGCAGGAGCAGGGCGTGCGCCTCGTTCAGGTGCGTGCCGCGCCGCAACGAAGCGTAGCCGTCGGCCAGCGGGCGTCGGCGGTGCACGGTCGCTGCCCCTTTGTGCTTGCGCCGCGCTCTGCCTGGACTGAAAGACCAGCCACGCGAGGAGACACGACATGAATGAGCGCGCCAGCGTCAATACGCCCGATATGTCTGCGTTCTGGATGCCCTTTACGACGAACCGGCAGTTCAAAAGCGCGTCGCGTCTGCTGGAGAGCGCGAAGGGGATGTACTACACGTCAATCGATGGCCGGCGCATTCTCGACGGCACCGCCGGGCTGTGGTGCGTCAATGCGGGGCACTGCCGGGACGAGATCGTGGCGGCAGTGCAGGCGCAGGCGGCGGAGATGGATTTCGCTCCGACGTTTCAGATGAGGCATCCGAAGGCTTTTGAAGCCGCGACAAAAATCGCGCGGCATACGCCTGGGGATCTGAAGCACATCTTCTTTGTGAACTCGGGTTCGGAGGCGCTGGATACTGCGCTGAAGATTGCGTTGGCTTATCACCGGTCGCGTGGAGAAGGGTAGCGCACCCGGTTTAGTGGGTATCACGGCGTGGGATTCGGCGGGATTTCGGTGGGGGGATTGCGCCGAACTGCAAGGCGTTTTCGGGCGGCCTGTTGCCTGCTGTCGATCATTTGCCGCATACGCTGAATATCAAGGAGGCGGCGTTTTCGAAAGGACAACCGGTGTGGCGTGCGCATCTTGCCGATGAACTGGAGCGGCTCGTTACGTTGCACGATGCGTCGACGATTGCTGCGGTGACTGTTGAGCCAGTGGCTGGGTCGACCGGGGTGCTGATTCCGCCGCAAGGGTATTTGCAACGGTTGCGTGAGATTTGCGACAAGCACGGGATCCTGCTGATCTTCGATGAAGTGATTACCGGCTGGGGGCGTTTGGGTACGCCGTTCGCTGCGCAGTATTTCGGTGTGACGCCGGATCTGCTGACGATGGCCAAGGACACCAACAATGCGGCCGCTCCGATGGGAGCGGTTGCAGCGCGCGCACTTGTGCGAGCCCGCTCACCACACCGAGAAACGCTTGCCGCGCCGATAGCGCCGCATTGCGCCGAGTCGTATCGAGATCGGCAGCAGCCTGGTCTTCGAGCGCGCGCGTCTGACGCACACGGCTTTGCGTCGCGCCCCCCGTAAAGATCGGAATCGTGAGCTGCACGCCGATCGTGCTGTTCGTGTAAGTGGACCCCGGGTTGCCCAGTTCCGCGGCGAGCGCCGGCGTACCGGGCGAGGGCGTATTCGCACCGCTTCCAAAGCCACCACCGAAATTGCCGCCAAAGTTACCCGCACCAGCCGCACCGAGACTGCTGCGCGATCGGCTCGCCACCAGGTCCACGGTCGGCAGATGGCCGGCCTTGGCCTTCGATGTTTCGCGCTGTGCGCTATCCAGCGCGATCTGCTCCAGCACGACCTGGTAGTTCGCGTCGGTGGCCGCGTCGACCCACAGATTGATATCGGCGGGCACCGGCGGCGGCAGCGGCGCGCCGACGGCGAGACCATCCACGCGCTCGACCGGATGCCCGACAATCTGCTGCAACGTGGCGAGCTTCACCGCGAGATCGTTCTGCGCGGCAATTTCCTGCGAAATCGCCTGATCGTATTTAGCCTGGGCTTCGTTGGTATCGGTGATCGTCGTGTTACCGACTTCGAATGAATGCTTGGCCGATTCGAGCTGCTGGGCGATCGACGCCTTCTGCGAACGCACAATGGCGAGGCTGTCCTGTGAGGCGAGCGAGTCGAAATAAGCCTGACCATGCCGCACGATCAGATCCTGCCGCGCCTGTGCAAACGAGGCCTGCGCCGAATCCACCGCGAGCTTGCCCTGCGCTTAGCCGTACCAGCTATCGACGTGAATCAGCGGCTGCGTGAGCGAAATCGTGTAACCGTTGCTATTGCCATACGAGGCAGGAAAGCCGCCGCCGAAATCGGTGTTCTGGCGATTCGCAGTGAGCGACGCGGAGACTTGCGGCAGGAGTTTGGCGCGGGCCAGTGGCAACTCTTCGCTATTGGTGGCAAGCGCCGCACGCGCGCTTTGCAACTGCGCGTCGCTCGAGAGTGCTTCGTCGTAAAGCCGGGAGAAGCCGACGGCGTGTGCCGGGATCGGAAGAAACGCGAGAACCGCGCAATGAAGCGCCAGAGCGGCGGCGTGGACCGGCACCCGCCGACGGATCATCGCGACCGTGCGATCAATAGGTGGGAACGGTCGGATCGACCTGACGTGACCACGCGTCGATCCCGCCTTGCAGATTGAAGACGTTGGTATGACCGCGCGATTCGAGGAACATCGCGACCTGGGCGCTGCGCGCGCCGTGATGGCATACGCAGACGATTTGCACGTCGTCGTCGAGCTCTTCGCTGCGTGCGGGAATCTCACGCATCGGGATCGACACGGCGCCGGCGATCGACGCCGTCTGGATTTCCCACGGTTCGCGCACGTCGAGCAGCACGGGCGCAGGGCGCGATTGATCGGCGAGCCATTCAGCGAGCGCGGGAGCGGTCAGATTTTGCATCAGCAGGACATCCAGTTCAGAGGACGGCGGCGTGCCGGCCGTCCGGAAAAACGTGCGAATTAAAACTTGAAGCGCGGCGGCTGCACGGCGTTGATCAGCGGTTCGACATAGGTTTCGAACACGTCGGCAATGCGGTACTGCTTCTCGTCGATACGCGTGATGATTTGCGCCTTCATGACCGGCGCGGTGCCGACGAACGCCGCCAGGCGGCCACCGACCTTCAGGTGTTCGAGGATGTCCTGCGGCAGCACCGGCAGGCCGCCCGATACACAGATCACGTCGTACGGCGCGGCGTTGGCCCAGCCGCGCGAGGCGTCGCCCGTGACGACTTCGGCGTTCAGCACGCCGTTGGCGATGAGGTTGTTCTTCGCCAGTTCAGCCAGTTCCGGTTCGATGTCGACCGTCAGGACGTGCTGCGCGCGATGCGCGAGCAGGGCGGCCATGTAACCCGAGCCGGCGCCGATTTCGAGCACGCTTTCGTGTTTCTTCACCGCCAGTTCCTGCAGCACGCGCGCTTCGACGCGCGGCGCCAGCATGTGCTGGCCGGCCGGCAGCGGCACTTCGAAGTCGACGAAGGCCAGATCGCGGTAGACGGTGGGGACGAAGTTTTCACGCTTGACGATCGAGAGCAGATTCAGCACGTCCTGGTCGAGCACTTCCCAGGGGCGGATCTGCTGTTCGATCATGTTGAAACGCGCTTGCTCGATGTTCATGGTGGATTCGGCAGTGTGGTTTGGCGAGTTTGCGATTCTTTGCCACTGACCGGCGGCCTCGGGATGCGACTCCGGGGTACAACTCGGTACAAAGCAGGCCACGGCAGGGTAACTGCGGGATTGTACCAAATGGCGGCGCGGATCCACGCCGTCGCGGGCAGTGCGCCGCCGGGCCGAACCCTGGGCGGGCTCTCGCCATGCCTGCTCGACCCCGTGTTAATCCCTAGCGATCCGTCCTTGCGATTCCAGCCTCCATCGCCCAAAAATGTAATCGATTACATTTTCGAGGCGGATCCACTTGTCCAAGCCGGTGTCCAAAGTGGCCCCCGCGACGCCGTCGGCGTCGTCGAAGGCGCGCCCGCAGCCTGAGGCTCAGCCGCCGCGTCCGGCCGAGGGCCTTTCGATTGCTCAGGTGGCGGAGCAGGCGGGGGTCTCGGTGGCGACGGTGTCGCGCGTGCTGAACGGCCACGAGAACGTGCGGCCCGCCACGCGCGACAAGGTATTGGCGGCGGTCGACGCCAGCGGCTACCGCGTCAACGAACTCGCACGCAACCTGCGCACCGCCGAAAGCCGCCTGCTGCTGACGATGGTGCCCGACGTCGGCAACCCCTTCTACGCGGAGATCGTGCGCGGCATCGACAGCGTCGCGCGCCAGCACGGCTATTTCATGCTGCTATGCGATACGGGAGCCGATCCGGGGCGCGAGCGCAGCTATTTCGATCTGCTGCGCCGCCGCCGCGCGGACGGCGCGATCTGCCTCGATCCAGCCACTATCCAGCAGGCGCTCGGTGAGGCATCCAGCGCGCTGCCGTGGGTCGCGTGCTGCGAGTTCGATCCGGCCATGGGCGTGCCGTACGTCGGCATCGACAACTACCGGGCGGCGGGCGACGCAGTGCGGCATCTGCTCGCGCGTGGCCACCGGCGCATCGGCCTCATCAATTCGGATGTCGACTATCTGTACGCGCGGCAGCGTCAGCAAGGCTATCTGGACGCGTTGACCGAAGCGGGCATCGCGCCCGACGAGCGTTGGCGCATGAACCTGAACAGTCTCGACTACGAGGCGGGTGCATCGGCGGCGGCCTTGCTGATGCAGCAGCCTGACGCGCCGAGCGCGATCTTCGCCGTCTCCGACACGCTGGCGATCGGCGTGATCCACGGCTTGCGCAGCGTCGGCAAGCGCGTGCCGGACGATGTCGCGGTGGTCGGCTTCGACGATATCTCGCTCGCCGCACAAGTCGATCCGCCGCTGACCACAATCGCCCAGCCGATGCGCGAACTCGGCGAGACCGCCGCGCGCCTCCTGCTGCAGCGGCTTGCGAATCCGTTAGCGAATGTGCCGGGCGTGCTGCTGCCGCATCGGCTCGTGATCCGCGGGAGCGCTTAAGCCATGAGCCTCGCCGTTCGCTTCGACGATATTCGCAAAGATTTCGGGCCGGTGCGTGTGCTGCACGGGGTGAGCTTCGAGTTGGCACCGGGGCGCATCTACGGTTTGCTCGGCGAGAACGGCGCGGGTAAATCGACGCTGATGAAGATCCTCGCCGGCTACGAAACGGCGACCTCGGGCACCTTGCTGGTCGACGGCCACGTGCAGCAGTTCATCGGTTCGCGGGACGCGGAAGCGGCCGGCATCGTGCTGATTCACCAGGAGTTCAATCTCGCCGAGCATCTGACGATCGCGCAGAACATGTATCTCGGCCATGAAAAAAAGCGCGGCTGGTTCGTCGACGACGCTGCAATGCGCACCGAGGCCGCGCGTTTTCTCGCGCAGGTGGGGCTGGAGAAAGCGCCGGATACGAAAGTGCGCGAGTTGATCGTCGCGGAAAAGCAGATGGTGGAGATCGCAAAAGCGCTGTCACGTCGCGCGCGTTTGCTCATCATGGACGAACCGACTGCCACGCTCACGCCGGCCGAAACCGAGCGCCTCTTCACGCTGATGGCGAAGCTGAAAGCCGACGGCGTGACCATCGTCTACATCTCGCACAAGCTTGATGAAGTCGAGCGCATCACCGACGAAGTGATCGTGATGCGCGATGGCCGCTTCGTCGCACGTAGCGAAACCTCTGGGCTCGCGCGGCAGCAGATGGCGAATCTGATGGTCGGGCGCGACGTGTCCGATATGTTCCCCGACAAGATCACCGTGCCTGCCGACGCGCCGATTGCGTTAAAGGTAGAGGGCCTTGCTGTACCGGACTGGGTCGAAGACCTGAGCTTCGACGTGCGCGCCGGCGAAGTGCTGGGTTTCGCCGGCCTGGTCGGAGCAGGCCGCACCGAAGCATTCGAAGCGCTCATCGGCCTGCGCAAACGCACGGCGGGCCGCATCGAGATCGCCGGCCGCCGCGCCGATCTGAAGAGCCCGCGCGACGCCATGCGCCACGGCATTACGTATCTGAGCGAAGACCGCAAAGGCAAAGGCCTGCATGTGAATTTAAGCCTGCAGGACAACGTCACGCTGATGACGCTCGAACGCTACGCGCATCCCTTGCTCGACATGAAAGCGGGGCGCGCCGCCTTGACCCAGGCCGTGCACGACTTCGGGATTCGCACGGGCGATCTGTCGAGCCGCGCGCGTATGCTCTCCGGCGGCAATCAGCAGAAGCTCGCGCTCGCCAAGTTCCTGCAACCCGATCCTAACGTAATCGTGCTCGACGAGCCGACTCGCGGCGTCGATGTCGGCGCGAAACGCGACATCTATTTCCTGATCCATCGTCTCGCCGCGCAGGGCCGCGCGGTAATCGTCATTTCATCCGAACTGATCGAGCTGATTGGTTTGTGCCATCGCGTAGCGGTGATGCGTGCGGGACGCCTGCAAACCACGCTCACGCTCGAACATCTGACCGAAGAGGAGTTGATCGCCCATGCGACCGGCACCCACTGAAGCCGTCCAATCCGGCCGCGCGTTGCGCTTCGCGCATCGTCTGTATGCGCTCGGGCCGCTCGTTGGGCTGATCCTGCTGTGCATCGTCGGCACGCTGCTCAACCGCGATTTCGCGACGCTCGACAACATGATGAACGTGCTCACACGCACCTCGTTCATCGGCATCATCGCGGTCGGCATGACCTTCGTGATCATTTCGGGCGGCATCGATCTGTCGGTCGGGTCGATGGCGGCGCTGATCGCGGGCAGTATGATCTGGCTGATGAACGGACTTGCTGCGGGTGTCGGCGGTCATGCGTTCGCGCCTTTGCTGATTGTGACGCTCGGCATTGTGCTCGCGCTGGTGCTCGGTAGTTTGTTCGGCTGCGCGCACGGCCTGCTGATCACCAAAGGACGCATCGAGCCGTTCATCGTTACGTTGGGGACGTTGGGCATTTTTCGCGCGGTGCTGACGTGGCTCGCGGATGGCGGCGCGCTGACGTTGGATAACTCGTTGTCCGATCTATACGGACCGGTTTACTACGCGAGCCTCTTTGGTGTGCCCGTCCCGATCTGGGTGTTCCTGGTCGTTGCGGCGGGCGGCGCATTGATCCTCAATCGCACGGCGTTTGGCCACCACGTGCAGGCGATCGGCTCGAACGAACAGGTTGCGCGCTACGCGGCGATTCGCGTTGATACCGTGAAGATCGTGACGTACGTGCTGCTCGGTATCTGCGTCGGCGTTGCGACCGTGCTGTATGTGCCGCGGCTCGGCTCGGCTACACCGACCACCGGTCTGCTTTGGGAACTCGAAGCGATTGCGTCAGTGGTGGTGGGCGGCACTGCGTTAAAGGGCGGCGAAGGGCGCGTGGTCGGCACCGTGATCGGCGCGATCCTGCTTTCGGTGATCGCCAATATTCTGAATCTGACCAGCATCATCAGCGTGTATCTGAACGCGGCGGTGCAGGGCGTCGTGATTATCTTCGTCGCGTTTGTGCAGCGCGGACGGCGGTAGGTGGTGGGCGTTGAGCTTCAAGGGATACAACGGCAAGTTCGAGAATCGGGGCGCATGAACGCCTCATAATTGGAGACACAACCATGAAGCAAATCATTCGAGCGGTCGGCGCCGGCATGCTGGCGTTGGGGATGCTGGGCACGGCAGGCGTCGCGCGTGCCGATGAGAAAGTCACGCTGGGCGTCGCGATTCCGACAGCCGATCACGGCTTTACGGGCGGCATCGTCTGGTGGGCAAACAAGGCGAAAGCCGACCTGGAGAAAGCGCATCCTGATCTGAAGGTGATCGTGAAGACAGCGGCCGGTGCGCCCGAACAGGCGAACCAGTTGCAGGATCTGGTGACGGTGAACAAGATCAACGCACTGGTGATTTTCCCGTTCGAATCGGCCTCGCTCACGCAACCGGTGGCTCAGGTGAAGAAGAAGGGCGTGTACGTAACGGTAGTCGATCGCGGCCTGACGGACACCAGCGCACAGGATGCGTATGTTGCGGGTGACAACACCGCGTTCGGCAAGATTCCCGCCGAGTATTTGGCGAAAGCGCTCGACGGCAAGGGCGACATCGTCGCGCTGCGTGGCATTCCGACGACGCTCGACAACGAACGATGGACCGCGTTTACGGGCGTGCTGAAGGCGTATCCGAACATCAAGATCCTCGACGGCAAATACGCGAACTGGAATCGCGACGACGCCTTCAAGGTGATGCAGGACTACCTCACGCGCTTCAAGCACATCGACGCGGTCTGGGCCGCCGACGACGACATGGCCGTGGGCGTCCTCAAGGCGATCGAGCAGGCCAAGCGTACCGACATCAAGATCGTGTTCGGCGGTGCGGGTTCGAAGGGCATGGTGAAGAACGTGATGGACGGCGCACCGATGATCAAGGCGGACGTGTCGTACTCGCCGAAATTCATCTACGACGCCATCAAGCTCACGGCCGAAGCGCGTCTGAAGGGCGAAAAACTGCCGCCAACCACGATCATCCCGTCGGTGTTGATCACGAAGGAGAACGCGCAGCAGTTTTATTTTCCTGACTCGCCGTTCTGATCCTGGGTATCCGGCGCGCGCTTGCCATGTCTCTGTCGTAGAAGGGTGACAGGCGCGCCATAGTTTGAGGAACCGTACGATGAAAACCATCAAAGGGCCGGCGATCTTTCTCGCTCAATTCATGGGCGACGAGGTGCCGTTCGACAACTTCGCGCATCTGGCGGGCTGGGCCGCGAGTCTCGGCTTCAAGGGGATCCAGGTGCCGTGCGATACGCGTCTGATCGACCTTGAGCAGGCGGCGGCGAGTCAGGCGTATTGCGACGAGCTGCGCGAGGTCGCGGAAGATGCGGGCGTGACGATCACTGAACTGTCGACGCATCTGCAAGGGCAGCTGGTGGCCGTGCATCCGGCCTATGACGTGTTGTTCGACGGCTTTGCCGCGCAGCATGTGCGCGGCGATCCTGCTGCGCGTACGCAGTGGGCAGTCGAGCAGATGAAGCTCGCAGCGAAGGCTTCGCAGCGCTTAGGTCTCGATGCCCACGTGTCGTTTTCCGGCGCACTGGCGTGGCCGTATCTGTACCCATGGCCGCAGCGTCCAGCAGGTTTGATAGAAGCGGCGTTCGAGGAACTCGCGCGCCGCTGGACGCCGATTCTCGATGCGTTCGACGAAGCCGGTGTGAACGTGTGCTACGAATTGCATCCGGGCGAGGACCTGCACGACGGCGTGACCTTCGAGCGCTTTCTGCACGCAGTGAAGCAACACCCACGCGCGAACATCCTCTACGATCCGAGCCATTTCGTTTTGCAGCAACTCGACTACCTTGCGTTTATCGACATCTATCACGAGCGCATCAAGGCGTTCCACGTGAAGGATGCGGAGTTTCGTCCGAACGGCAAGCAAGGTGTGTATGGCGGCTATAGCGGCTGGGTCGAACGCGCGGGGCGTTTCCGATCGCTTGGCGACGGGCAGATCGATTTCGGTGCGATCTTCTCGAAGATGGCGCAATACGATTTTCCCGGCTGGGCGGTGCTGGAATGGGAGTGCGCGCTGAAGCATCCCCAGGACGGCGCGCGTGAAGGCGCGGAGTTTATTCGCCGCCACATCATTCGCGTGGCCGATCATGCGTTCGATGATTTCGCGGGCAGTGGCGTGGATGCAGCGCAGCTAAAACGCGTGCTTGGTATTTGACAGCGATCTGCAGACGAGCTAACCGTGAAGCGAATGAAGAAGATCGCAAAGGAGTGAGTGCGATGGCACAAAGAAGACTCAGGCTCGGCATGGTCGGCGGCGGCCAGGGCGCATTTATCGGCGCAGTGCATCGAATCGCCGCGCGGCTCGACGACCGGTTCGAACTGGTAGCGGGCGCGTTGTCGTCAGATCCGCAGCGCGCGCAAGCGAGCGCCGTTGAGGCCGGCATCGCGCGTAGCTATACCGACTGGCGCGAGATGGCGCGAGCCGAAGCCGCTCGCGACGACGGTATTGACGCAGTCGCGATCGTCACGCCGAATCATCTGCATGCGCCGGTGGCGACGGCTTTTCTCGAAGCGGGCATTCATGTGGTGTGCGACAAACCGCTGGCGATTTCGCTGGCGGAAGGCGAGGCGCTCGCGAAGCTCGCGCGCGAGAGGAACAGGTTGTTCGCGCTGACGCATACCTATTCCGGTTATCCGATGGTGCGCCATGCTCGCGAGCTCGTCGAACAAGGCGAGCTCGGCGAAATACGCGTAGTGCAAGTCGAATACGCGCAGGACTGGCTGGCTGAACCGATAGAAACGAGCGGGACGAACAAGCAGGCAGGCTGGCGCACGAATCCATTGTTGGCGGGTCCTGCCGGTTGTCTGGGTGACATCGGCACGCATGCGTACCACTTGGCCGCGTTCGTTACGGGGATGTTGCCTTTGGAGCTATCGGCCGAGTTGCACACCTTCGTGCCGGGACGCCGTATCGACGACCACGTGCAGGCGATGCTGCGCTATCCGAACGGCGCGCGCGGCATGCTGTGGGCGAGCCAGGTGGCGAGCGGCGCGGAGAATGCGCTGCGTCTGCGGGTGTATGGGACGAAAGCGAGTCTCGCCTTCGATCAGGAGAATCCGAACGAATTGTGGTTCACGCCGCTCGGTGGGTCGGCTGAGCGACTGACGCGCGGACGCGTGAAAAGTGCGATCGCGGCGCACGCGACGCGTGTGCCACAGGGGCATCCTGAGGGTTATCTGGAAGCGTTCGCGCAGTTGTACAAGGATGCGGCGTTACAGATCGAAGCGTTGAATGCAGGTCAACCGTTGCCCGCTGAAAGCCTGTTGCTCACCACGGTGGATGACGGGGTGGCGGGCCTGCGTTTTATCGATGCAGTGCTGGCAAGCAGCGCGGCGGACGGTCAGTGGCAAGAGATAAAACCCGCTTGACCTTGGATACGTGACGCGCACGTCGGGCAGCGAAGGGAGCCTTTCAATTCCAACGCCGCCTGATTTTCAACCAGGCCTTGAGCGTGCCGAGGTCCTGGAACTCCACCAGATCGTACTCGAGCGACTCGATCTGTTCCTGCAGCATAAAAACGTCCGCTGTCAGCCCGTGCATTATCTTCTTCGGCGTGATGGGAGCCATCGGGTCGAGCCCGTAGCGTTCCTTGAACGCCATTTCGACAAACATAATTTCGTCGTCGAGTTCGCCTACCTGCTCCTTCAGTATCTTGTTGTAATGCTTGAGCCGGTCTTCGCTCAGGTTATCGAGCGCGTTCTGGTCGATGTGTTCCAGTTCAAGCTGCAACTCGAGCAAATGCAGCAGGTTGTTCTTGCTGTAGGCCTCGTTGACCCGTTGCATCAGCGCGGTTTTCCGTTTGCGTTCCTCTGGATCGCTTTCGCGATCGGGATGCAACGCGCTGGCCAGCTTACGATACACCTCGCGAATCGAGCGACTCAGTTGGGCTTCTTCTTCCTCGCGGCGCGTTTCGGCCGCCATTTGTTTCGCCGTCTTCTTTTTCGGGGCGCTTTGCGCCTGGCGGGCCTGATGTTCCGCTGCTTGCGCGGCGTCGTCCTGTTCGATATGCGTCTGCAGGCGATCCAGAACTTCATCGGGCGAGTTCATGTCGATGTCGTCTAGCTCGACACCTAATACCGTCTCCAGCATCGATTTCATTTCGTCTAACTCGGACGCTCTTTCCTCGTCGTAGTCGGACCCGCTGTGGCGGTTGTATAGCGCTTTCAACTCCTCGCTATCTTCTTCCCCGAGACACCTCGCCGCCAGATCGACAATCACCGCTGAAAGGGTGCGCCGCTCGGTCTGCGTGATACGTTTTTGATTGCTCTGCTCGTCAAGAAGGTGCGCCATCCGCGCACGCAAATGTTGCATCTTCTGCGTTAGCGGCAGCAGTTCATTCACGTACTTTTGCTGGAAAGCCGGCGTGAACTCCTCCCACGCGCTCAAACTCGCGCGCCGCTTTTCGATCTGTTTGATCAGCGTGTTGAACGCTTTCTGGCCCTTCGACAGGGTGGGTCGATTGTGGTCCGGCGCGATGCTGACGGACCTGGCGCTTGTCCTGGTCATGGAGCGGATATCTTCGATCGCAAATGGGGTGCGGCGCTGCCTAGCTGCCCTTGCTCTTCTTGATCTGCTCTTCAAAAGCAATATCGAGCTTGCTCGCCTTGCGCGGCTTCGGCGGTCCGAAACCGTCGACGAATTTGACGAAATCGTCGAGCGTTAGCGGATCGGAGACTTTCTTGTCGGTACCGCTCGATTTGTCGACCAGATAAAACAGGCCGCCGGACAGGCTGATCGCCGCGAACTGCGGGTTGCCGCTGCGGGTTTTCAGCCGCTCGACGGCGTGGATGGCTCGGGTGGTGCGCATGATGGGGGAACGGCGAATTGAAGGTATGCACTTTAACAGCAATCTGCAGTGGTGCCTGCCTGTCAAGCGGGTGATGACCCGTGCCGGCATTGCATGCGCTACTACGGTGACGGGCGCTGTGGTTTCCCTGAGTCTGATGGCTGAATGCATCTTTGAACCTGGTGCACGCACGGGGGCGGCGACGAGTAGTGAGTTGAGAGCGTGTACGATTTTTGGCGTATGTACGATTTTATGGTACATTCATAAAAATCGTACACGAGTAAGCCATGCCTCGCCCCGCCAATTCGTTCCTTGAAGCACAGATTCTTGGAGAAGCGTGCGACGCATTCGGACGCTCGACCGGCGTCTACAAGGCGAAGCCGGCTCGTACGCTCATTTCGTACGGCGATGCAGCAATCGAATTCGACCTCTCCGGCCGAAAATTCAAAATGCCCGTGTTCATCACCACACGGGCAAGTGCAGTGGATATCGCGAACATTCTTCTCGCGCAAAATCGTCCCCACGCAACGGAACCGCATTCGGCACGACGCCCGCTCATGCTGATCGCGCCTCACGTCGACCCGGACCTCGCCGGCCGTTTGATTGAACAGAACGTGCCGTTTCTGGACGCAGCGGGCAACGCCTTTCTGCGCGAGCCTGAAGGTATGGTCATGATTAGCGGCCGGCCAAAGCCACAGCATGTGCAGAAACCGCAGACAGGACGTGCTACCACACGCAAAGGACTGCAAGTGATGTTCGCCATTGCGACACAGCCTGGCCTCGTGTCGCAACCGTATAGAACTATCGCACAGGCCTCTGGCGTGGCATTGAGCACGGCCAACCAGGTCATCGACGATCTGCAGTTTCGGGGGCTCGTCGCGCTGAAGAGCAGCGGCGAGCGCATCTTTCCCGACTGGCAGAAATTTGTCTTCGAGTGGACTAGCCTCTATCAGACGCGCCTGCGATTCAAACTTGGTGCGCGGCGCTTCGCAAGCACGACACCTGACTGGTGGCGCGTGTTCGACTTTGCAAGTTTCGACACTCGACTTGGTGGCGAGTCGGCGGCTGACATCCTGACACATGAATTGAAGGCCGCGAACGTCACGCTTTACAGCCGTGCTCCACTTGGCAGTCAGTTCATGCTGAGCGCGCGGCTGCGCCCTGATCCACGTGGCGACGTCGAGATTCTTGAATCGTTCTGGCCGGAGTCTCTCGAGCATGCCTGGATCAAGTCTGACCGCCAGCCGCTAGTCCACCCCTTGCTCATCTACGCGGACCTCGTCGCTTCAGGCGACAGTCGAAATCTTTCCGTAGCTACCCAAATCTATGAGCAGTATATTTTCCAGCCTTAAAGTTGCCGAAGAGCGGCCCGTGCACCCAGTCACCGCAGCGCTGCTTGCCCACGTCCAGGAGACTGCGCATCGGCTTGGCGTGAAGTTTGTTGTCGCCGGCGCGACCGCACGGGATCTGATGCTTTGGCATGTGCACGGCATTCGTGCGGAGCGCGCCACGCGCGATGTCGACGTTGCCGTTTGTGCCGTCAGTTGGGATGCGTATGGCGCCCTGATTGCCGGGCTTGAGCGGACAGGCCTGTTCAGGGCGAGTGCCGGCGCACAGCAGACCCTGGTTTTCGATGATCCGGACGTCGGTCGCCCGGTGCCGTTGGATCTGGTTCCGTTCGGAGAACTCGAAGCACCCGAAGGTTCGGTCGCCTGGCCGCCCCGTGGCGAGGTTGTGATGAATGTTCTTGGGTTCCGGGAGGCCATCGATACGTCTGTCGAGATTGATCTTGGTGAACGCCTCATGGTGCCGGTCGTGAGTCTGCCGTCCCTTGTGCTTCTAAAAATTCTTGCATGGCACGACCGGCGTGTTTCCAGGAATACCGACGCTTCGGACCTGCTTCTGATCCTTCGAAACTACTGGGACGCGGGCAATACCGATCGCATCTGGGTGGACGGTGCGGACCTGCTCGAGCTACATGATTTCGATGTGGGTCTTGCGGCTTCGGCGCTGCTCGGCCGCGAATCGCGGCAAATTGCTTTGCCGGTAACCTTCGGTGCCGTCTCGGCGATCCTCTCGGACGATGCCATATACGGACACGCTGAGGCGCGACATGCTGGCACGTGCCGCCGTTCAGATGCTGGACGACTTTGCTGATGGATCCGACCGGACGTTATCAGCTTTCCGGAATGCGTTCCTAGGCATATAGGGCGGTTATTGCTCCAGTTTGGCGGTTCTGACTTTGCTGAATTTATTCCGCAACCAATCCCCCCAATCCTCCAGCACCGTATAGACCACCGGCACCACCACCAGCGTCAGAATCGACGATGTAATCACCCCGCCGATCACCGTTTGCCCGAGCGGCCCGCGTTGCTCCCCGCCTTCACCGAGCGCGGCTGCCAGCGGCAGCATGCCGAAGATCATCGCCAGCGTGGTCATCAGAATCGGACGTAGACGCACGCGCGCCGCTTCGAGCAGCGCTTCACGCCGCTCCATGACGCGCCCTCTGCCGGAAGCATCGAGCAAAGTGCCGCGCCGTGCCTGATTCGCGAAGTCGATCAGCAGAATCGCGTTCTTCGTCACAAGGCCCATGAGCATCACGAAGCCGATGATCGAAAACATGTTCAACGTGCTGCCGAACAGCAGCAGCGCGATCAGCACGCCGATCAAGGTGAGCGGCAGCGACGCCATGATCGCGAGCGGCTGCGCGAAGCTCGCGAACTGAGACGCGAGAATCATGTAGATGAAGATCACCGCGAGCGCCAACGCTTCTACCGCGTACACGAACGATTCGTTCATGCTCTTGGTCGAGCCTTCGAAGCGGTAGTGGTAGCCCGCCGGCAGACGCATCGCGTCGAGCGTTTTCGCGACGTCCGCAGCCACTTCGCCAGGCGAGCGGCCATTCACGTTCGCCGACAGCATCACCTCGCGTTGCAGGTCGCGCCGGTTCAACACGTCGGGACCGGTCGTCTTGACGATATCCGCGATCTGCCGCAGTGGCACCAGCACTGGCGCACCGTTCGCGTCGGTGCGGCTGGTGGCGATCATGACCTTCGCCAGATCGTCGACGTCCTCGCGCTGTGAGCGCGGCAAACGCACGCTGACGTCATAGTCCTGGTCGTCGGGCGCGCGCCATGTGCTGATGGCGTCGCCGGAGAGCAGCGGCCGCAATGCAGTGCCGATATCGGCCACACCTACGCCGAGGTCGGACGCCAGTTCGCGCTTCACATTGATCGCGACAATCGGTTTATCCGCCTTGAGACTCGAATCGAGATCGACGAGGCCCGGGATCTTTGCCATCCGTGCCTGAGCCGCATCCGAAAGCCGGCCCAGTTCGTCGATGTTGTCGCCCTGCAAGCTCAACTGGATCGCTTTCGTGCTGCCGGCGCCGTCGGGCACGCCGATTTCGGTGATCGACACACCCGCCACCGTGGCGAGCCGCGCGCGAAACACCTGGTTCAATTCGACCATGCCGCGCGTGCGGTCGCGCCGGTCTTTCAGGCGCACGGTGATCAGCGCGGTGTTTTTGCCTTGCGTGTTGCCCGAGTTGACCGTCGCGAAACTGAAGCGCACTTCGGGGTAGGTGGCGAGAATCGCCTGCACCTGTTTCACTTTTTCGGAGGTGGCGTCGAGCGAGGTGCCCACCGGCGTGTTCAATCCGATCTGCGTCTCGGAGAAGTCCGCATTCGGCACGAACTCGGTGCCGACGAACGGCACCAGAAACAGGCTGCCAAAAAACGTGGCCGCAGCCACGACCAGCGTGATCGCGCGATGCTTTAGCGACCAGCCGAGCAGGCGCTGGTAGAACGCGGTGAGCTGGTCGATCTGCTTGTCGAACAGATGCAGTGAACGTTCGATGATGCGCCCATAGCGATAGCCTTTGCGGCCCGTGTCCGCGTCATGCAGATCGGGGTCCGGCCAGATGGAGGACAGCATCGGATCGAGCGTGAACGACACGAACATTGAGATCAGCACGGCAGCGGCGACCGTGATACCGAACTGGTGGAAAAAGCGGCCAATGATGCCGCCCATGAAGCCCACCGGCAGAAACACGGCGACGATCGAGAAGGTGGTCGCCAGCACGGCGAGCGCGATTTCCTTGGTGCCGTCGAGCGCGGCCGTGCGATGGTCCGCGCCGAGCTGCACGTGCCGCACGATGTTCTCGCGCACCACAATCGCATCGTCGATCAGCAAGCCGACGCATAAGGAGAGCGCCATCAGCGTGATCACGTTGATCGTGAAGCCGCACGCGTACATCACCGCGAAGGTGCCAATCAGTGCGATCGGTAGGGTGAGGCCGGTGATCACCGTGCTGCGCCACGAGCCGAGGAACAGGAACACGATCAGCACCGTCAGCAGCGCGCCTTCGAGCAGGGTGCGCTTCACTTCGTTGACGCTTTCTTCGATGTTGATCGAGGAATCGTCGGTGATATCGAGTTTGACGCCCGGCGGCAGTTGCGGCTGCAGAAGAGCGACTGCGTCACGCACGCCGTGCGCGACGTCCACAGTGTTCTCGCCCTGCGCCTTGATGATCGACAAGAACAGCGCGCGCTGTCCGTTCAGCAAGGCCATGCTGTCCGGTTCCTGCTGACCGTCCACTACCTCGGCGACCTGGTCGAGCGTGACCGGTTGCGTCGCCGACGAAGCAGTAGGAATCGCCGACTGCGCGCCGCGCCGCGCGACGATGATGCGTTTGAAGTCGTCTGGTTTCTCGAAACGGCCTTTGACCTGCACAGTCTGCTCGACATTGCTCGATGTGAGCGGCCCCGCCGGAATCTCCTGATTCTCGTTCTGTACCGCGCGGATCACCTGATCGACGCCGATCGAAAGCGCCTGCAGCTTCTCCGGATTCACGTCGATCTGCACTTGCCGCTTCACGCCGCCCACCAGCGACACCGAGCCGACGCCGCGCACGGTTTCGAGCCGCTTGCGCACGATCTGATCGGCGACGGTGGTGAGATCGCGCGTGGACAGCGAGGCGCCCGGCGCGTTCGAGATGGCGACCGTGATGATCGGCATATCCGCCGGGTCATAGCGCAGCACGCGCGGGTCCTTCACGCCGTCGCGCAGATCAGGGCGGATCAACGCGATCTTGTCGCGCACGTCCTGGGCGGCCTGCACTGGGTCCACCGAGAGATCGAACTGCACGATCACGATCGACTGCGCATCGTACGAACGCGAAGTGATTTCGTCGATGCCGCTGATCGTGTTGACCGCTTCCTCGATCTTGCGCGTGACGTCGGATTCGACCGATTCCGGCGACGCCCCCGGATACGCGGTCTGCACGACCACGACTGGGAACGCGATGTCCGGGAACTGATCGACCTTGAGCCGCTGATAAGAGAACAGACCGATGACGAGCAGTGCCATCATCATCATCGTGGCGAGCACCGGGTTGCCGATGCTGATGCGGGTGAACCACATAGGCGAGGGCTCCGGTCAGCGTGCGCTGCTTGCGCCCGGCGCGCTGGCCGCTTGCGGGGCAGGCTGAGCGGGCTGCACCACGTGCACGGTGCTGCCGATCCGCAATGAGCCGAGATTGTTCTTCACGATCTGTTGACCGAGCGCCAACGGGCCGCCGACGATTTCGGTCCACGTATCGCCGTCGGCATTACCTGTCGCGCCGGTCTGCACCAGCTGCTCGACCAGCTTGCCGTCGACGAGCGCATAGACGCTGTGACGCGTGCCGTCCGTACGGATGGCGGTGGCGGGGACGACCAGCACGTTCTGCCGGCTGCCGACCGAGATCGTGCCGGTGCCGAACATGCCGACCCGCAGCGTGCCCGACGGGTTGGTGACCTGCACATACACCATAATCGACCGCGAGCCGGCTTGCGCGGCCGGGTTGATGCGCGTGATCGCGCCGTGGATCGGTGTGTCGATACCGTCGAAAGCGATCTGGATCGGCTGGCCGATCCGAACGCGGCCGATCTCGCCGACCGGTACCGGCGCTTCCAGTTCGAGCGTGCGCAGATCAACCACGTCGAACAGTTTGGTATCGACGGCCACCTTCTCGCCCGGTTCGACCGAGCGCGAGGCGATCTGTCCGTCGAGCGGCGAGCGCACGACGGTATCGTCCAAAGACAGATTCGATGACGCCAGCGCCGCCTTTGCCGCATCGAGATTCGCGCGGGCGATTTGATACTGGCTTTGCGCGGTGTCGAAGGCGTTTTTCGAAATGAAGCCCTTTTCGACCAGCACGCGGTTGTTGTCGAGCGTTTGTTTGGCGATGTCGAGCTGGCCGGCCATGGCTGCCATCTGGCCGCGCGTCTGTTCGGCACGGGCGACGTAGTCGCGGGCGTCGATCTTAGCGAGGATCTGGCCGGTTTTGACCGGATCGCCTTCGCGCACCATGACGTTGAGCGCCGAGCCGGCCACTTTCGATTTGACCGCGGCTTGCGTGACGGCGCGCAGCGAGCCGGTCAGCGGCAGCGTTTCGGAGAGGGTGCGGCGGCTGACGGTGGTGAGGTCGTCAGGTGCGAATTCGACGACGGAAGAAGGGGCCTCGACGCCGGCGGCAACGGCGCCGTTGCGCTTCCTGATGGCGTGGCCGATCGCGATGGCGAGGATCACAACAGCTACAACGGCGGCGATGATGATGCGTTTTCTGGTTTTTAGCATGCGCGGTCTGACGGACTTCACGGGCTGGCGAGAGGCGGCGGCCTTGTGGTCTCAAGGCGCCGCACGCTCGCACGGAGTCGGCGAAATTGCCTCAGCTTGCGCTCACTGCAAGCTGGCCGTCAGCATGGTACACGGAGCTTGCATGGCGCGCGCCGCTCGAACGGGGTGTTCGGGCGGCAGGCGCGCATATTGACTAAAAGTGACAAATTCAGACCGGCAGATGGCGGCTATGCGTAGTGGGACACGCGGCTGAACCGTGACGGAACTCTCCGCGCGCACATGCCATGTTCACTGACTCAAATAAACGAACTTACCGTTCCTGATGATGCCCATCACGCTCGCGCGCTGATCCAGCCCAACGTGATCCTTCGGGCTCGTATTGACCACGCCGTTCGGCACGACCAGTTCATGTGCATGTTCCAGTTCGTCACGCAGTGCAGTGCGGAAAGCCGGCGTGCCCGGCTGCGCCGTCTTCAACGCACGCGCGACGGCATCCTGCAAACGCGGGTACACGCCCGCCGCATCACCCGCAAATTGGGTCACGCTGCCCGGGCCGTACTTCGCTTCATATTCGTTGGTGAAGGCGAGCGCCGCCTTCTTCGCCGGATAATCGGCCGGCAACGTGCGCGCCACCACGACCGGCTGCGTCGGGAACAGCGTGCCTTCCACGTCCTTGCCGCCCAGCTTGATGAACTCGGGCGTGGCGATACCGTGCGTCTGATAGATCGGGCCCTTGAAGCCGCGTTCGATCAGCGTGCGCTGCGGTAGCACGGTCGGCGTGCCGGCGCCGGCGATCAGGATCGCGTCGGGCTTCGCGGCCATCAGCTTAAGGATCTGGCCGGTGACGCTCGCGTCGGTGCGGTTATAGCGCTCGGTGGCCACCAGTTGAATATGCCGCAAGGCCGCGAACTTGCTGAACTCGTTGAGCCAGCTTTCGCCGTAGCCGTCCGCGAAACCGATGAAGCCCACCGTCTTCACGTTGTGGTTCGACATGTAGCGTGTCATCACGTCGGCCATCGCGCTGTCGGTCTGCGCCATCTTGTAGGCCCACACCTTCTTGCCTTCCTGCGGCTCGACCACGCTTGCCGAGCCGACGAGCGTAATCATCGGTGTCTGGCTTTCCGCGACCGGATCGAGCGCGGCCATTGCCGCAGGCGTGATATTCGGGCCGACGATCACGTCGACATGGTCCTCATTGATCAGCTTGCGGATGTTGCGCACCGCGTTGCCCGGGTCGGAGCCGTCGTCGAGGAAGATGTAGTCAGCTTTCTGGCCTGCGATCGTGGCCGGCCACATCAGCATCGCGTTCTTGCTCGTGATGCCGATTACGGCTGCGGGGCCGGTGCTCGACAGGTCGATGCCGACCTTGATGTCGGCCTGTGCTGCGGTAGCGAGCAAGAGCGCGCCGAGAGCGGCCAGGCCGCGAAGTTTGTTCTTATGCGACGTCATCAAGGGTCTCCGTAGCGGGAAGCGTGGTCAGTTCAAAGTTCGTAGGTTTCGTGTTCGCCTTTGAGCGCCTGTTCGATCAGCTTGCGGTTCATGCTCGGCGACAGCAGTTCGACGAGCGTATACACATAGCTGCGCAGATAGGCGCCCTGTTTCAGCGCGACCCGCGTCACATTGCTGCCGAACAGGTGGCCGACCGGCATGGCGCGCAGATGGCGGTCGCGCTCAGAGTTGAACGCGATATCCGCCATGATGCCGACGCCCAGACCCAGTTCGACGTAGGTCTTGATCACGTCGGCGTCGATCGCTTCCAGCACGATGTCCGGATGCAGCCCGCGCAGGCGGAATGCCTCGTTGATCTTGGTGCGGCCGGCGAACGCGTTGTCGTACGTAATCAGCGGATATTGGGTCAGATCATCCAGCGACAAAAGTTTGCGGTCGAGCAGCGGATGATCCGGTTGCATCACGGCGACGTGATGCCACTGGAAGCAGGGCAGCGAAACCAGCTCCTTATAGTTAGCGATCGCTTCGGTGGCGATGCAGAGGTCGGCCTGGTCGTGGATCACCATTTCGGCTACCTGGGTCGGGCTTCCTTGCAGAATTGAAAGGTGAACTTTCGGGAAGCGCTTCTTGAATTCGGCGATTGCGGCCGGAAGTGAGTAGCGCGCCTGCGTGTGGGTGGCGGCTATCACCAGGTTGCCCTGATCCTGGGCCGCGTAATCTTTACCGACCCGCTTGAGGCTCTCCACTTCCTGCAGAATCTTCTCAACCGACTGAAGAATGATGCGCCCCGGCTCGGTCAGCGAGCGCACGCGCTTGCCGTGTCGTGTGAAGATTTCGACGCCCAGCTCGTCTTCCAGCTCGATGATCGCCTTGGAGACGCCCGGCTGGCTTGTAAACAGTGCTTTGGCCGCTTCGGTCAGGTTGAAATTCTGCCGCACAGCCTCGCGGACGAAGCGGAATTGATGCAGGTTCATATATAACCTCTCCGCATATCAAAAGAATTTTTTAGTCGTTTGAAATATAAGGCGAGTTTATTACGATCTGTCCATCTTTTTCAATATGGATATCTGTATTTGTCATAAGCAAATGAGAGATGGGTCTAAACCCTGACTCGGCTGGACTGACAAATAGAGATATCTAGGGCGCGGCAGAACCGGACTGCCGTGTGTCACGCAAAAAATTGGGGTCCCCGAATGTACCAATACGATCAGTACGACCAGACCATCGTCGATGAGCGGGTCGCGCAATACGCCGATCAGGTTCGCCGCCGCTTGTCGGGCGAATTGAGCGAAGAGGAGTTCCGTCCGCTGCGCCTGCAGAACGGCCTGTACATGCAACGTCACGCGTACATGCACCGCATCGCGATTCCGTACGGCAACCTGCGCAGCGACCAGATGCGCGTGCTGGCCCAGATCGCGCGCGAGCACGACCGCGGCTACGGTCACTTTTCGACGCGCTCGAACATCCAGTACAACTGGATCAAGCTCGAAGAAACGCCGGAAATCCTGCGCAAGCTCGCGGCCGTCCAGATGCACGGCATCCAGACCTCGGGCAACTGTATCCGCAACATCACGGCCGACCAGTTTGCCGGCGTAGCGCCGGACGAAGTGGTCGATCCGCGTCCGTGGGCAGAAATCCTGCGCCAATGGTCGACGTTCCACCCGGAATTCGCCTGGCTGCCGCGTAAGTTCAAGATCGCCGTGTCGGGTTCGAAGGAAGACCGTGCTGCCGTGCAGATTCACGACATGGGCGTGTATCTGAGGAAGAACGAGCAGGGCGAGCTGGTGGCCGACATCCTGGCCGGCGGCGGCATGGGCCGTACGCCGATCATCGGCGCAATCATACGTACCGATCTGCCGTGGCAACACCTGTTGACATACTGCGAAGCCGTGCTGCGCGTGTACAACCGCTATGGCCGCCGCGACAACATGTACAAGGCGCGCATCAAGATTCTCGTGAAGGCACTGAGCCCGGAGAAATTCTCGGCGCAGGTCGAAGAAGAATGGCAACACCTGAAGGACGGTCCTTCGACGCTGACGCAGGCTGAAGTCGACCGCGTGTCGCAATACTTCCAGCCGCCGGTGTACGAAAAGCTGCCGGATACGGATGCTTCGTTCGAGAACCATCTGCTGGAAAACCGTGCGTTCGCCCGTTGGGTCGAACGTAACGTGCGTCCGCACAAGGTCGAGGGTTATTCGTCCGTCACGTTGTCGCTGAAGCCGACGACGATCGCGCCGGGCGATGCAACCGACGTGCAGATGGAAGCGGTCGCCGATTGGGCCGACGAATACTCGCTCGGCGAAATCCGCGTGTCGCACGAACAGAACCTGATTCTCGCGAACGTGAAGAAGCGCGACCTGTTCGCGCTGTGGGAAAAGGCCAAGGCGCAAGGTTTCGCGACGCCGAACATCGGCTTGCTGACCGACATCATCGCGTGCCCGGGCGGCGATTTCTGCTCGCTCGCGAATGCCAAGTCGATTCCGATTGCGCTGGCGATTCAGGAACGCTTCAACGATCTCGACTACGTGTATGACCTCGGCGACGTATCGCTGAACATCTCGGGCTGTATCAATGCCTGCGGTCACCACCACGTCGGCAACATCGGCATTCTGGGCGTCGATAAGGACGGCTCGGAGTGGTACCAGGTGACGCTCGGTGGCGAGCAGGGCACGGGTGCAACCGGCGCGCATCTCGGCCGCGTGATCGGCCCGTCGTTCTCGGCGGAAGAAATGCCGGACGTGATGAGCAAAGTGATCGACACGTTCGTGGAGAATCGCCACGAAGGCGAGCGCTTCATCGAAACGTACAACCGCATCGGCATGGCCCCGTTCAAGGAACGTGTGTACGCCTCGCGTCAACCGGCTCACGCGTAACCGCGAAAAGGATACTGAACAGATGGCTTCTATTATCAAGAATCGCGCGATCGTCAACGACGACTGGACGGTGGTGCGCGCCGCTGAAGACGGCACGCTGCCCGCAGTCGACGCCTTGCCGGCCGGCAAGGTGCTGGTGCCGCTCGCGTTGTGGCAGGCTTCGCGCGACGCGCTGATCGCTTCGCGCAGCACCGCTGAAATCGGCGTGTGGCTCGCGCCGGAAAGCGAACCGGCGGATATCGTCGGCGACTTCGACACGATCGCGCTGATCGGCGTGGACTTCCCGGTGTTCCGCGACGGCCGCGGCTACAGCATCGGCCGCCTGCTGCGTGAGCGCTATGGCTACAAGGGCGAACTGCGCGCGATCGGCGACGTGCTGCGCGATCAGTTGACGTTCATGTTCCGCTGCGGCTTCGACGCTTACGCATTGCGTGAAGACAAAGACTTCGACGACGCGCTCAAGGCGTTCGACGAATTCAGCTTTAACTATCAGGGTGCGGTGAACTCGTCGCCGCTGTTCCGCCGCCGCGAAGCGGGCGAACTGGCAAAGGTCTCGGCATGAGCGGCGCACAACTGCTCACGCCGGAACTCGCCGCGAAGGTCGAGCGCCTTAATGCGCTGCTCGACTCGATCGCCGCGCGTCACGCGAATGTGAAGCTCGCCAGCAGCCTCGCAGCGGAAGACATGCTGCTCACGCACGCGATTCTGTCGCGCGGCGTGAAGATCGGCATCTTCTCGCTGAACACGGGCCGTCTGCATGCTGAAACGCTCGGCATGCTCGATCGCGTGAAAGAGCGCTACGGCTACGATATCGAGCAGTTTCACCCGCAAGCCGCCGCGGTTGAAGAGTATGTCGGCTCGCATGGCCTGAACGCGTTTTATGAAAGCGTCGATCTGCGCAAGCGCTGCTGCGAAATCCGCAAGGTCGAGCCGTTGAACCGCGCGCTGTCGGATGTCAGCGCATGGGTGACGGGCCAACGCCGCGAGCAGTCGGTGACGCGTGCTGAACTGCACGAGGAAGAACACGACGCCGCTCGCAACATCGCCAAGTTCAATCCGCTGACGGACTGGACCGAAGCTGAGGTGTGGGACTACCTCAAAGCGTTGGACGTGCCGGTCAATCCGCTGCATGCGCGCGGTTATCCGAGCATTGGCTGCGAGCCTTGTACCCGCGCGATCCGTCCCGGTGAAGACAGCCGGGCAGGGCGCTGGTGGTGGGAGTCGCGCGATACGAAGGAATGCGGACTGCACATCACGACGATTACGCCGATCCCAGTCAGCAGCGAGAACGCTTCGGCATAAAGCATTCAGGCCGTTCAGGCCTTGGTTTTTGACCTGAACGCCGCACATACCGATTTGAATACTTCCGCGACGCAGGCAACCGCTTGCGACGCGAATCAACGAAGGACCCAAACATGAGCACCACGCTCGATTCCACTGTGAATGCACCGCTTACCAACACGGCGAACCGGATGGACCACCTCGATTGGCTCGAAGCCGAGTCGATCCACATCCTGCGCGAACTGGTCGCCGAATGCAGCAAGCCTGCGTTGCTGTTTTCGGGCGGCAAGGATTCGGTCGTGGTGCTGCATCTCGCGCTGAAAGCCTTCGGCATCGGCGCGAATCGCAAGACTGTACTGCCGTTCCCGCTCGTGCATATCGACACCGGTCACAACTACGACGAAGTGATCGACTTCCGCGATCGCCGCGCGAAAGAAATCGGCGCTGAACTGGTGGTGGGTCACGTCGAAGATTCGATCAAGCGCGGCACGGTGCGTCTGCGCCGCGAACTGGATTCGCGCAATGCCGCGCAAGCCGTGACGCTGCTCGAAACGATCGCTGAACACGAGTACACCGCGCTGATCGGCGGTGCGCGCCGCGACGAAGAAAAGGCCCGTGCAAAAGAACGCATCTTCTCGTTCCGCGACGAATTCGGCCAATGGGATCCGAAGGCGCAGCGCCCGGAACTGTGGAGCCTGTATAACGCGCGTCTGCATAACGGTGAACACCTGCGCGTGTTCCCGATTTCGAATTGGACCGAACTCGACGTGTGGCAGTACATCGCCCGCGAACAGCTCGAACTGCCGTCGATCTATTACGCGCATCAACGCGAGATCGTGCGCCGCAACGGCCTGCTCGTGCCGGTTACGCCGCTTACGCCGATGCGTGAAGGCGAGACCAGCGAAACCGCGCTGGTCCGTTTTCGCACCGTGGGCGATATCAGCTGCACGTGCCCGGTGGAAAGCGATGCGGACGATCTCGAGAAAATCATCGCCGAAACGGCCGTGACCGAAATCACGGAACGCGGCGCGACGCGGATGGACGATCAAGTCTCCGAAGCCGCGATGGAACAGCGTAAGAAGCAAGGTTATTTCTAATATGGGACTGGAGTTAGTGCTTCGCCCTAACTCCGATCGACCGCAACAAGTTGCATGGGATCGGAGTAAGCGCTAAAGCGCTAACTCCGATCGACAGAGGGTAAGACAATCATGAGCGGTATTCACCAACCAGAAGACCTCGGCGTGCTGCGTTTCATTACTGCGGGTAGCGTCGACGATGGCAAGAGCACGTTGATCGGCCGCCTGCTGTACGACAGCAAGGCCGTGCTGAGCGACCAGCTCTCGGCACTGTCGCGCGCAAAAAATAAGCGTACCGTTGGCGACGAAATCGATTTGTCGCTGCTGACGGACGGCCTCGAAGCCGAACGTGAGCAGGGCATCACGATCGACGTTGCCTACCGTTACTTCGCAACGGCCAAGCGCAAGTTCATCATCGCCGACACGCCGGGCCACGAACAGTACACGCGCAATATGGTGACGGGTGCATCGACCGCGCATGCAGCGATCATCCTGGTCGACGCAACGCGTGTAACGTTCATCGACGGCGTTGCGCAACTGCTGCCGCAAACCAAGCGCCACAGCGCGCTGGTGAAGTTGCTGGGCTTGCAGCATGCGATCGTCGCGATCAACAAGATGGACCTCGTCGACTACAGCGAAACGCGCTTCAACGAGATTCGCGATGCGTATGTCGAACTCGCGCGTCAACTCGGTCTGAACGATGTGCGCTTCGTGCCGGTGTCGGCGCTGAAGGGCGACAACATCGTGACGGCTAGCGAAAGCATGCCGTGGTACGCGGGCGAGCCGCTGCTCGATTTGCTCGAAGCGTTGCCGGTGGAAGTTCCGACGGGCCAGGCGCTGCGTTTCCCGGTGCAATGGGTCGCGCGTCAGGACGGCAGCCAGGCCGACGATTTCCGCGGCTACATGGGCCGTGTCGAAGCGGGCGAGGTGAAGGTCGGCGATACCATCGTCGTGCTGCCGGCGAACCGTGAAGCGACGGTTGCCGAGATCATCGCACCGGTGACGGGCGGAACGGCAGCGGTGGACCGCGCGTTTGCCGGCCAAACCGTGACGATTCGCCTGGCGGAAGACGTCGACGTATCGCGCGGCGACACCTTCGTGCTGCGCGAAGCGGCGCCGGAACCGGCCAAGAAGCTGGAAGCCGACTTGTGCTGGTTCGACGACACGCCGCTGTCGACGCAACGCAAGTACTTGCTGAAGCAGACCACCAACACGGTGTTCGCTCGGATTGGCGTGATCAAGGAAGTGCTCGACGTGCATACGTTGTCGCAGGCAACCGATCGCAAGGACCTGACGATGAACGACATCGGCCGTGTGTCGCTGACGTTGCAAAAGCCGCTGGTGTGCGACGTGTACGACTCGCATCAGGGCACGGGCGCATTCGTGCTGATCGACGAAGCGACGCATCACACCGTCGCGGCTGGGATGATCCGGTCGTTTTCGGCTTGAGTCACCGACTGGGTAACTAACGGGCGCTCGCGGCTTTGGGTTTCGCACGAACTGGACGAATGGGGTTAAGGCGAATGGGTAAGGTGTATCTGATCGGTGCAGGGCCAGGGGCCGCGGATCTCATCACGGTGCGCGGCGCGCGGCTGCTCGGCGCGGCGGATGTCGTGTTGCATGACGCGCTTGTCGAGCCGGCAATGCTCGACTACGCACCTTCCCACGCGCGGCGGATTGCGGTTGGCAAGCGGTGCGGGCAGCTGTCGACGGCGCAGCAGTTCATCAACAAGCAGATTGTGGATGCTGCGCTTGAGCACGATGTGGTGGTGCGTTTGAAGGGCGGCGATCCGATGTTGTTTGGGCGCGCGGATGAGGAGATGCGGGCGCTTGAGGCGGCTGGTATCGAGTATGAGGTGGTGCCTGGGATTACGGCTGCGCTGGCTAGTGCGGCTTCTTTGAAGCGTTCGTTGACGCTTCGCGGCGTGTCTCGTAGCGTTGCGTTGGCTACGCATAGCCGGGCGGCGGATACTGCGGCGATTCGTGAGCAGGTGAATGCTGATTCGCTCGTGTTTTACATGGGGCGGGATAGTGGGCCTGAGATAGCACAGGAGTTGATTGATGCTGGGCGCGATGGGGCGACTCCGGTGGCGATTGTCGAGGCTTGTAGTACGCCTCGTGAGCGGATGCTTACTCTTACGCTTTCGGGGCTCGCGTGCGGTGAGGCTCAGCAGTGGCTTGATGCTTCGCAGCCTAGTCTTCTGATGATTGGGGAGGCTTTTGCTGCTCGGCAGCAGGTGGTTCGCTCCGCGGATGGGATGTTGGTGGCTGCTTGAGGTTTTCTGCCTTTTGCGGCGCTTGTTTGTCAGTGCTCTTAGGGCCAGCCCTTTCAAGGTCTTTGCGCGGCAAACCTGGTAACCTGGCGACCTGTTCAAGGACGACGGGTACGAAGGGATGTTTGACGAGGTGATGAAGCGTTTCGAGCAGCAGGCACCGGTA